>MTKY01050971.1_pt1 | contig 21055 bp, 15 predicted proteins | sample 1042731 | NCBI WGS metagenome assembly MTKY01 (sample SAMN06212206, study PRJNA360538) | anaerobic digester metagenome | biome: Wastewater treatment plant; material: sludge; isolation source: anaerobic digester fed with sludge from wastewater treatment plant | place: Denmark: WWTP Soeholt ... | reverse complement strand
CCGCCACGCCGCTAAATCCGCCGACGTCCGGCCCAGTGAAGCCCACCCCCGAAAGTCCCACCCCCATCACCATTGGGACGGTCAGCCTGAGCGATGCCCAGGTGCTCTCGTTGTCGCCCGTCCACGAAGTGGCGTACCGCTGCACGCCGGCCCATCCCGCGCGCGTAATCAGCGCCGGGCGCGTCTCCGGCTGTAGCGCGAGCAGGCCGTCGCGGCTGGCGTGCGCCATCTGCATCCCGTAGACGTTGTGCGCCTCGCGGTGGTCGCCGCCGCGCCCTTCCAGGCTGTGGCGGACGGGGTCGGGCAGCGTTTGATCGCCGATGGGGTTGAAGGCGGCGGGTTCGTTCATATCGTTCCAGAAGCCGGCGATGCCGGCTTCTAACAGCGGCCCGTACTGCGCGCCCCACCACTGCCGCGTCCGCGGGTCGGTGAAGTCGGGGAGGGCGCTCAGCCCCGGCCAGACCGGCGCGTGGTAGACCTTGCCGTCTGGCGTGGCGCAGAAGTGACGCCCCGCCAGGCCGCTCCGGTAGACGGGGTAGGCGAGGTCTTTCTTGATGCCGGGATCGATGATTGTGACCAGCTTGATGCCCCGCGCGCGCAGGTCGGCGACCAGTTTCGCCATGCGCGGGAAGCGCTTCTTGTCCCACGTGAAGCAACGGTAGTCCTTCATATAGTGGATGTCCAGGTGAATGGCGTCGCAGGGGACGTCGTGACGGGCGAAATCTTCGGCCAGCTTGCGCACGCGCGCTTCGGGATAGTACGACCAGCGCGATTGCTGGTAGCCGAGCATCCACAGAGGCGGCAAGTCGTGCCGCCCGGTCAGTTCCGTGTAACGTTCGAGCAGCTTCGGCGGCGGCCCGGCGATGACGTAATAGCGCAGTTCCCCGCCCGCAAAGCGATGTTCGGCCACGTCCGTCGCGCTATCGCCCAAATCGAACTCGGCGTAATGCGGGTTTTCGTAAAACGTCAGGTAACTGCTAAGCCGTGATTGGAAATCAGGGATTGGTGATGCGTGACTCGTGATCTGCAATTCCCCGATTCGCTGATTCGCTGATTCGCTGATTCGCTGATTCGCCGGTTCGCTGATTCTTGATTCTTGCAGGCTGACATACACCGGAATATTGAGGTTGATTGGATCGTCGTCGTTGGTGTAGCCGGAGGGGTCGCGGTTCCAGAGGACGTGCGTGCGTCCGCGCCTCTGCCAGGGGGTGGCGCGCTCGCCCAGGCCGAAGAGGCGCTCTTCCGAGGCCAGGGCGGTGCGGTGACGCAGCGCGCCGTCCTTGTGCCAGGCCACGTCCACGTCGGCGCGCAGGAGACGCCCCTCGGCGTCGGCGATGAAGACCTGCGCGTCCGCCAAATCGATGCCCACGGTGAGCGCCTCGGTGCGCAACAGCAGCGCCCTCTCCGTCTCGACGGGGACGACGGCGGGGACGGGCCACGCTTCCAGCGGTTTGTCGATGGCGTAGGGAATCGTTTCCGGGACGTGCGCGTGGACGCGGGGCCGGTAGAGGATACGCACCATATCCGGCGCGAAAAAGACGACGTCCAGCGTGCAGTTTTTGGCGCTCAACAGCGCGCCGCGTTCGTGCGTTGAGATAAAGCACACCTTGCCGGGCTGCTCCCAGCGTTTGGGCCACACGGCTTGCGGGCGAGCCAGCCGGCGTCCGAAGGCCACCCACTGGGCCGGGCCGCGCCGCGGACGGTCGGCCTGTTCCCACCGCGCCTCAGTCCAGGCCTTGCGGATTTGATAGAACGCCGCATGCAGCGCCGGCTTCACGCCGATGATGCGCACGGCGTTTTGCAAATCGTCAAGCAGAGTTGGCATACCGCCTCCTTAAGAAAATAACCACGGAGACACAGAGAACACAGAGAAAAACCAACAAACCTTCGCGCCTTCGTGGTAAAAATACCCCCCACCGTCACAAATCGACGATACACCCTAGCCCGGGGACGTCCGTAGCGATCAACCAGCCATCTTTGACGATAAAACGCGCGTTGCTCGGATCGTTCGCCACGTCGAAATGCCCGTCCAGGTCGCCGTAGCGGACGGCAGGGCTGCTCAGGGCAAAGGCCAGGCCCGCTGCAATCAGCAGCGCCGGCTCGCTCAGACTGCCCACCATCGTCGTCATCTGCGCGGCGCGGGCGACGGCGTCCATCCGTCGCGCGCAGGCGATCCCGCCGCACATCGCCAGCTTGATGTTGATGCCGTGCGCGGCTCTGCGGCTGGCGATCTCCAACGCCGATTCCGGCCCGACAACGCTTTGCGATGCCAGAATCGGCGTTTTGCTCTGTTGGGTAAGCTGCTGTAACGCCTCGATGCCTTCCGCGGGCGAGATCGGCTGCTCCAACATCTCCAGCCGTCCCGCGAGCGCCCGCGCGACGCCCAGCGCTTCGCGGATACTGTAGCCGCCGTCCGCATCCAAACGCAGGATGCAGTTCGGAAGCGCGTCGTGAACGGCGCGCGCGCGGCGCACGTCCTCTTCGGGGTCGAGGCCGCCCTTGATTTTGAGGATGCGAAACCCCTGCCGGACGCGGTCGCGGGCCATTTCGACCGTCTCCTGCACCGTGCCCAATCCGACTGAAACGGAGGTCTGGATGCGGTCGCGGAACCCGCCGAGCAGGCGGTGCAGTGGTTGGCCGGTCGCCAGGCCGAGCAGGTCGTGAAAGGCGATGTCGAACGCGCACAGGGCCGAGGGCGTGTTTTGCGTCAGCGCGCTGAGTTCCGCGAGCGCGTACTCGGTATTGAGCGGGTTCAGGTCGCGGGCGCGGTCGGCGCAGGCGCGGCACGCGCGGGTGACGCTGTCGAGCGTCTCGCCGGTGAGCGCGGTATCGAAGGCCGCGCAGCCCCAGGCCGTGTCGCCTTGTCGCGTTTCGATGCGAATGAAGACAGCCTCCGCGTGCTCGATGGCGTCTTCGCTGTGGTAGGCCGTGCGGAAGGGTAGCCGCAACGGCAACTCCACCGGTATGACTTCGACGTGTGTGATTTGCATAGCGGGCGCCTCCTCCTTAGAAAATGGCCTCAACGGACCGAACGGATTCAACGGAAAAATATCCGTTAAATTCCGTTGAATCCGTTGAGGAAATCCTTTTCATCCTCGTTGGTGTGGAATCCCACATGGGAACTCCTCGAAAATGGCAAATGGCAAATGGCAAATCGAAAATCCGTTAGAATCCGTTCGATCCGTTGAGAGTTGTGCATCAGCCTTGCGGTTGGACTTCTAGAATTTCGTCTACATTGCGTTTGATGTTCCAGCGCGAGCCGCGCGGGTATCGATGGAGTTCATCGCAAGGCGGGTTATAGGTAAAACGGTCGCCCTTGGCGTTGGTGAAGGTGACAGTGCAGGTTTCGGTGCGTTTGCTTTCTACTTGATTGTCCCGCGTGGGCATCTCCGGCCAATCGATATCGATATCCGATCCGCGCGCCACGATAGGCTCCAGGTCTACCCATTGCCACACGTTGTAGACATACCAGGTCGCGTACACGGGCACATCCTCGTATACGGGGACATCATCGCATACATATTCGTCGGTGCAGTTTTGCTCGTCCCGGTAAACGTCGTACTCGTCGCACGTGCCGTCGTCGTAGCAGGTACGTTCGGTATGATCGTAAACCGATTCTGTGGTACAACTTTCCTCGTAGCCGCATTTCTGTTCGACGCCAATCTGGACCTGGTTGTACGAAGCGATGCGCTCTTCCTGGCTGATGAGATCGGCTTCCGCCGGCAAGGACCAGCCTCCACTCTCGACATACTGATACTCCTGAACGACGATACTCCGCTCCCAGCCGATATCGGTGACCGTTGCGGCCTCCGTTCTGGGGATACCGGCGATGATCCCAGAGACCACACAGAAACACGCCAATCCCAGGATGAGGAGCAGCGCGATGAGAACCTGCGGCTTTTGCAGGAAGGGTGGGAGCCATCGCAACCACGCCGGGGGTTGCTTGACCGGTGGTTCCGCTTCGCGGTGAGCGACGAGTTTCTCTGCGGTGGCTGCGCCGCACGCCGGGCACTTCTCGGCGTTGGATTCCCGCCCGCACGAAGGACAGACGTGGGTCGTGTAGCCCACGTCGCCGAGCGCTGCGCCGCAGTTCGGACACTTCTGCGTCCCTGGCTGAAGCTTCGCGCCGCAGTAGCCGCACTCCTCGTCCGAAAGGTGCTGCGTGGGATCGACGCCTATGGCTTTGAGTTCTTGCGGGGTCAGATAGACTGCTTTGCCGGTCGGCGCTTCGTATTCCTCCCCGGCATCCTTGGGATTGCCGCAGCTTGGACAGCGTTTCAGCCGTCCAGGGATGCCTGTCCGCCCGCACGAACTGCACGTCCACTGCGCTTCCAAGGTGCCCCGGTACACCTCGCGCGTCCCCGCGGCCTGTGTTTGCCCAACCTTGTTGGGATCGACGTAGCTGGTTTGTGATACGATGCGCTTTTTGGTCATAGCTGGCCTCTTAGAGCTAACCTATGCTCTGGAGTTTCGATTAATTCTAGCATACTTGCGTGAGATCACAATTGTACATTCCACGTAGACGTGCTTTTGCATTTCGTGGGCTTTATTGTAAAATCCAATTATTGAAAAGAATCGGCATTAATTATCGGCCTTCTGTTGCGGAGGTGCAAATGAACGAGCGTTTCTTGGCAAAGTGGATAGCTAAAAGCAGCTTGGTTGTATTGGCATTGCTGGTGATTGCCATAGGAGCCTCTTTGCCCAAGGACCAAATTTTTGTCCGAGCATTTGTAGTGATGCTTGGTATGGCAATCAATCTACGCGTAGCCGAGTTCCGGGGTTGGGAATGGAAACCAGAGTTTAGTAATGCTGGACCTATTGCGATATTGGTGTTGATCGGTAGTCTTACAGCATTTGAATCGCTAGGATATATGAAGGGTTGGTTGCCTTTTGTATTCCTTTTTGCGGCTTTCATTATCAGTAAAGCTGGCTTACGGCGACGTGCAGAATAGGAGTTGATCAGTTCAAACTTAGTTTTGACTGTCCAACTCAAGCCAGCCTGCTTGACAAAATCGTTCTTTACGGTAGAATTTTTAACGTTCGGGCCAACACTGTACCTTACACTGCACGAACATGCCGAAGTGGCGGAATAGGCAGACGCGCTACGTTCAGGGCGTAGTGACCGTACGGTCGTGTGGGTTCAACTCCCACCTTCGGCACCAGAAAGCCCCCGGTTTCCGGGGGCTTTTGGTTTGATGGACAGGGAGTTTTTGCGGGCAGGCGCGCCTGCCCGCAAAAACTCCCTCTTTTTTTGATTGCTATTCGTGGAGATTCGTGTAGATTAGTGGCTGATTTTCGGTAACTATTCAGGTGGGACGCACTTTTACACCTGCAATCACAGTAGGAAGCGCAAAAATTGCCGTTTTGGGTTCAGCTAAGTGCGTCCCACCTCAAGGCTGAATAGTTACGATTTTCGTAGAGAAGGAGTGCATGATGAACATTGTCGATTTGCGAAGCGATACGGTGACCAAACCTACGCCCGCGATGTGGGCGGCGATGGCAAACGCTAACGTGGGCGACGACGTTTACGGCGAAGACCCCACCGTCAACAAGCTGGAGGCGATGGCGGCGGAGCGTATGGGCAAGGAAGCCGCGCTTTTCGTCGTCAGTGGGACGATGGGCAATCTGGCGGCGCTGCTGGCTCACTGCCGGCGCGGGGATGAGGCGATCATTGGCGACAAGAGCCACACATTTCTGTACGAGCAGGGCGGCATGGCGGCGCTGGGCGGCATTATGCCGCACACCGTGCCCAATCAGATGGAGGGGACGCTGTGTCTGAGCGACGTGCGCGACGCGATCCGCGGCGACGATGACCACTTCCCGCGCACGCGCCTGATCTGCCTGGAAAACACGCACAACGTCTGCAACGGTACGCCCCTGACGCCCTGGTATATGGAGCGCACCGCCGAAGTAGCGCGCGAGCACGGCCTGAAAATCCACGTGGACGGCGCGCGCATCTTCAACGCGGCGGCGGCGCTCGGCGTGGACGCGCGCGATTTGGTGAAAGACGCCGATTCGGTGACATTTTGCCTCTCCAAGGGCCTGTGCGCGCCGGTTGGGTCGGTGCTGTGCGGCAGCCGCGCGTTCATCCAGGAGGCGCGGCGGGCGCGCAAGGTGCTCGGCGGGGGGATGCGCCAGGCCGGCGTGATTGCGGCGGCGGGCGTTGTCGCGCTGGAGCAGATGACAGAGCGGCTGGTCGAAGATCACGCGCGGGCCAAACGGCTCGCCGCCGGCCTGGCGGATATGCCGGGTGTGATGGTCGAGCCGGTCTTCACCAACATCCTCTACTTCAGCCTCGCTCCGCAGGTCACATTGACAACGGATGAAGTGGCGGCGCGTTTGCGCGAATACGGCATCTTGATCAACCCACGCTCCGGACGCACCTTTCGCGCGGTGACGCACTACTGGATCGACGACGAAGGCATCGAGCGGACGCTCAAGGCGTTGCGGGAGATTCTTTCGTAGCAGGCGGTTTGCTGACCCACGCCGCAATTGCGCTCGTCAGCGGGACAGCCAGCATCAAGCCGACGCTGCCCACCAGCGCGCGGACGATTTCTTCGGCGATCAGCTCGCGGTTGATGGTGAGATACCACGGCTCCGGGTAGAGGTAAAAGAGCAACAGCAGGGGAAGGGCGGCGCTGGCGTAGGCCAATACCAGCGTGTTGATCATCGAGGCCAGGTGCGCGACGCCGATTTTCATACTGCGGCGGTAGAGTTCGCCCCGCGAGAAGTCGGCGTTGGCCGCTGCCAGCTCGAACACGGTCACGGCCTGCGCCAGAACGACGTCGTCCAGCACGCTTGCCGCGCCGATGATCATCCCCGCCAGAAGCAGGCCGCGCATTTCGATACCCACACCCATCGCCTGCAGGAACATCGTCTCTTCGGAGCCGAAGCCGGTGAGATAGGCCAGTTTGGTCCAGCCTACAGACAGCGCGCCGGTCACGACGAGCGCGGCGAACATCCCCAGTAGCGCGGCGTGTCCGATGGGATTCCACCCTTGGATCAGATACAGCGTCACCGCCAGCAGCGCGGCGGTTCCGGCAAGGCTCACCAGCGTGGGATCGCGGTGGGCGAGGATTTGCGGCATAATGAACCCCCCAATGAGCAGCGCGCTCAGTATGAGACCCAGCAACGCGCGCAGACCCTTGCCGCGTCCGATGCCCAAAGTGAGGGCAACGAACAGCCCAACGATGAGGGCGATAGGGCCGAGTCGCACGTGATCGGCCACCTGGAAGAACGCCTGACCGCCGGGGCGCTTGGAGATCATCACCAGTGCGTGTTGCCCCTTGCGGAAGCGTACCGATTCCAACGTCGGCCCCATGCCGTTGTAGCTGACGGTGATGGTTTGTCCCTGATACTCGCCTTTCGAACGGATTTCCAGTTCGAGTTCCTGGAACACCATAATCAGGCCGTTCTCATCGACGGTGGATTCTTCGCTGATGACGCTCGACACCCGCGCCTGCACTGTTTCTTCCAGCGACGAGACCTGTGTGCTATAGGGAATTTCAGGTCGGGTGAGGTGCAAGATCACGATGAGCGCCGCCAGCGCTACAAGCAGCAGCACGGCTGCCCCTTCGAGCACATAATGGATCACGCGATGTGTGGATCGTGAAGACGTCATAGTATTCGTTGGCCTCCGCACGCCATTATACTGCATCTAGGCGCGTAGTCGTTAGTCGTAAGTTGGCCGTCATCAGTCGTGTAAGCCGACCCGTGGCCCGTGCCAAATTGGGATTTCCAAGTATAATGCCTCATATGACTATGTGACCAAGCACTATCCGACTAACGACTCTCTGACTGACGACTATGTGATTAAGGACTACCCGACTATGGGATCTCTTGATGCATTGATCAAACGCCTGGCGCAGGCAATTGGTTTGCCGGAAGAGGACGCAGAGGCGGCGCTCAATACGGCGGTGGATTATATCAAGGCGCAGCGCCCGGACAAAGCCGACAAAGTGGATGCGGCGCTGTCCAACGAGAAAACCGTGAGGCGTATTGGCGATCTCGCCGTCAAGCTCGCCGATAAGGTGAAGCCTGAGGAAGAAACACTACCACGCCCAAATCGCCCACAGGCCAATCATGACCAACCCGATGGAGAACCGGGCGACGAATGACCAACCCCAGCCGATAGCCATGGCCTTGGTGACCTTCAGCGCCTCCGCGCGATCCTGCCGGTACGCGTACTCCGCCAGATAGAGGCCGAAGAGCGCGGCCGCAATCCCGCCGAGCGGCGTGAGGAAGATACTCCCGACAAACCCTGCGATGAAGGCGATGGCGATGGACGACCATCGCGCGCCGCCTTGCCGGGCTTTCCTGCCCATCAGGATGTTATCTGCCACCCAGCCGATGACGGCCAGCACGGTGATCACGACGAACAGCCACCCACCGCCCCCACCAAACCCGAAGATGATCCCCTGGAGCAGTGCCAGTGCCCAAATCACCGTCACACCGGGAAAGATCGGAACGACCATTCCTGCCAGCCCTACCAGCATCCCGAAGAGCATCAATACTTTTACGGCAATTCCTAACCAACTGACCATTGGTTCCCTCCACGAAGCGTTGAAAGTTCAAATCTGTTTACGATTGTAACGCCTTTGCAGTTGCAAGCAACAGGAGGTATTTCGGTATGGGTCGGCGACAGCCGTCGACCGTGAATGGGGAACGAATGGACGAGTTGCGAACGGCGGCGTTCGTCGGCGCGCCGTCATCCCCCCGCGATCATGTGCACCACGCGCACGTCGGCGTCATCCGGCACCGTTGTTGTGTCGTAGGCGTCGTGATGCACGACATCACCGTTGATGACGACGATGATGTGTGGGAAGGTGTAGCGCATTGCCGTCAGCATGTCGCGGACGGTCATTCCTTCGTGCCAGGGTAGGGGGTGGCGTTTATTGACGGTAATCATGGTTAGCGATCAGCGGTCAGTTTTGAGCGATCAGCGTTAGCCTTCGGCTGCGGGCAGCTCTCTGGCTAAAGCTGATCGCTGACGGTTGAGAGCTACAGGTGTTTTTTCACCACTGCGACGACGTCTGGGTAGTCAATCCCCAGCGCGCGCAGTTTCTCCACTGTGGGGACGCCGTTCTTCGTCCAGCCTCGACGGGTGTAGACGGCGTCGGTGAGCAGCTCGTATTGCTCAACGCGGTGGGCGCGATGGGCGGCTATTTTCTCGGCCAGCGTCATGGTGTCCGGATCGAGGTTCAGCCATTCGCGGAGCTGGGAGTCGTAACGCTCCTGGCGGGAAAGGTACTCGGCCTCCGTTACCGGCCCCATCGAGCGGTAGGGCGTCGTATCGTGATCGCGCAGGCCCTTGCCCAGGCGGATGTTGAACACGCGTTGGAAGTTGTAGACGCGCTCAGACATGGCGATAAAGTCGTCGGGCGTCACCTCGCGGCCCGTCACGCCGCTGAAGATGTCCACATAGTTCTGGACGTGGCCCATAATCTTGGCGGGTTCGGGGGTATGGGCGTTCTCCGGCGGGATGACGTCGTTCCAGGGTAGCTTGCAGAAGCCGCACAGTCCAAACCACGTCCGCCACATCGGGAAGTAGTGCAGCGCCTCGGCCTTGTCCTCGAAGGTCGGCAGTTGGTGGTTGACCTGATCCATAAAGATCAGCCACGCCTCATCGTGCTGCGGCCCTTTGTTCGTCAGCCCGTAGCCACCCTGCTGCGCCAGCGACTCTTTGGGGATGTACTCCGAGTATTCCAACCCCTTCGCCTCCATGCCGATATCATTGACGAACTGCGGGGCGGCCCCAAAGTTTTCGGCGAAATATGCCTTCATTCGCCGCGTTCCCTGCCCGAAGATCAGCCCGAAGCCCTCACCGCGCGCCATCTGGTGCAGCACTTCGAGCGCGGCCTCCGCGTTGCCGGGGTGGAGGTCGAGGCCACCGGTCTTTTCCTGGTCGAGCACGCCGGCCTCGTAGCATTCCATCACAAATGCCATCGCTGTGCCAAAGGAGATCGTGTCGATGCCGTAAGCGTCGCAGTAGAAGTTGATCTCCAGGATTGCCCACGGCTCGAAGATGCCGCAGTTGCTCCCCACGCCGGCAATTGTCTCGTACTCCGGCCCATCGACGATGACGCACTGGCCCTGATATGGTCCGGTGCGCAGTTTGAAGTTGTCCACGGCGTGCGCGCAGGCGACAGTGCAGCCGTACCAGCAGCCGTCGGGCAGGCCTTGCGTGTAGCGTGCTTCCCACACTTCTCCATTGATCTTGGGTGTCTCTGGGTGCGAGCCATAGCGGAAGTTGTGAACGGGTAGCAGGTCGTAGGTGTCCATAATCTGCACCAGATACGACGTACCCCGGTTGCGCATTCGATTCTGCACAGGATCGTAGGTAGTGATCTCCTTGCGCATCCGCGCGCCGGTTTCCGTGAGCCGGCCGAGATCGGCGGGATCGTTCGTGTCGCCCTTGAATGGCGCGGTGCGTACCACTAACGCTTTAATGTGCTTGTCGCGTAAGACCGTGCCGATGCCGCCGCGTCCGGCCTGCTTGTAGCGCAAGGCCTTGCGCTTGCGGTCGTACAGGCTGAAGTTCAGACAGCCCATTAGCGCGTGTTCGGACCCGCGCCCGGCGGTGACAAATGACACGAACGGCTTGTCTTCGTCGTCCGGCGCGAAATGTTCCAATAGCCACGGCCCCAACTCGTGCGTATCGGTGGGACAGTCCTCTGGCGCGGCGACGACCTGCACCACACCTGCTGGACCATCCACATAAACGATGACGTCGTCTGCGGCCTTTCCCTGCACCTCAATCGCGTCCCACCCGGCGAACTTGAGATACGGTCCGAAGTGCCCGCCCGCGTTGCTGTCGATAACGACTTCCGTGAGCGGTGAAATCGTCGCAGCGATAGATTTGCCGGAGCCGGGATATTGCGTGATCCCCCCGCATGGCCCAGAGGCGATGACGATCTCGTTTTCGGGTGAATCCCAGCACGTGTCGTCGTTGACGCCGTGCCAGAGCAGCCACAGGTCGAAGCCGCGCCCGCCTGTGAATTTCTCCTTCATCTCTTCCGTCACCGGCCTGGCGGCGATAGCGCCATCCTCCACATTGACGTAAAGCGTCTGTCCCGCGTATCCCCGCTCAATCGCCGGAGCGGTGTAAGCAAACTCACTCACAACGCGCAGTGCTTGTTTCTCCATAGTCCCTCCTGTACATTTCACTCAACGGATTCAACGGGCAAAACGGAAAATTCCGTTCAAATCCGTTGAGAAGGTTTTTCTGCTGTTGCCTTCATGCCTAATTTGTACTATAGTTGAGCATGGAGGATTTGGCAATGTCAGAACGTCATTATCTTGAACGCGGGATTTCCCCGCCCATGCGTGCCGCGCGGACGGCGCTTCTGGGACTGGCTTATCTCGTGCGCATTGTCGCGCTGGATACGCAGGGCCTTTGGCGCGACGAAGTCGATCAGTGGCGTTTTGCCTTGCAGCCGTGGAGCGAGATGTTGCGGAATTTCACCCGCGCCGGATGGAACGGCCCGCTCTATTCGCCGTTGCTGCGCGTGTGGATCGCGCTGACAGGCGATTCGGCCTTTGCGATGCGTTATTTCTCGCTGTTGTGGGGCGTGGTGAGTGTGGCGCTACTGTATGTGTTGGTGAAGCGGCTGGTGGATGAACGCGCCGCGCCGTGGAGTGCGCTACTGATGGCGCTGTCGCCATACATGGTGTGGTACGCGCAGGAAGTCAAGATGTACACGTGGGTGCCGATGTTGGTGCTGCTGGCACTCTACGCACTGGATCGCGCCTGTACCGCGCCGGGCTGGCGGTGGTGGGTGACGGTGCTGATCGCTACCTCATTCGCCTTCTACAGTCACCTGCTGGCGGCGCTGCTCATCCCCGTGGAGGTGTTGTGGTTCTGGCTGCATCCACGGCGGCATAGGTTCGCGTGGGGCGGCGGCGCCATTACTCTGTCGCTGTTGACGCTGCCCTATCTACCGGTGCTTGGCTGGGTCATGCCGTTACTGCTCGCCGAACGCGAGACCGGCTATCCGGCCTACTCTCTGGGGCAAATGACGACGACGCTGTTTGGTGGGTGGACATTAGGTGTGTCGCAGAGTCTTTCCGGCGGGCCTCTCCCGTTCTACGTCGCGTTGTTTTTAGGGATCATGGCCTTGGTGGGTATGGCGGCGCTGGTATTCCGCAAGCGATTGGACGCCTTGGCACAAATGTGGCTATTGCTGTTCGTCCCGCTGCTACTGCTGTGGCTGGTTTCGTTGCGCGGCCCGATCTACACCGATCGCTATCTGATTTGGGCGGCGCCGGCCTTCTACGTACTGGCGGGAACGGGACTGGCGACGATCCACAATTTCCGGCGTTGGTCGATCGTAATTTTGCTGCTGCATGTGCTATTTCTGAACAGCGTGGGACTGTATCGCCAGGCGACGATTCCCATGAAACCGCAATTTCAACTGGCGACACACTACATCGAGGCGGCGCGGGCACCCGACGAACTGCTTCTGTTCCAGATTCCTTACAACCACCATGTGGTTAGATATTACGCCAAAGCATGGCTAGACCCGTGGGCTGAAGCCCCCTTCACCAACTGGCGGCAAGAGGATGGCAGCTACTACGTCTACATGCCGTATGTCGATAAGGAAATGACGTCGCTCACGTCTGGCTATGCTGGCTTGTGGTTGGTGTATTCGGAGGTCACGCTGTGGGATGACCGTGAGCTGGTCAAGCAGTGGCTCGACCTCCGCTGGAATCTGGTGGATCAACAGCCATATGTCGGCGTGACGGTCTATCACTACACCAAATAAGGTGAATGTCTGCGCAAATCTGCGAAGATCAGCGTCCAATCAATCAGGGAATGCACAACACTTGCCCGGAATTGATGAGGTGCAGGTTGTAGATGCGGTTGGCGCGAGCGATGTCCCAGATGTTGACGTTGTATTTCAGCCCGATGGCGGTCAGTGTTTCGCCGGGCTGGACGGCGTGCCACGCACGGCATCCGGGTTCAGGTGCGGGCACGGGCGCGGGGATCAGGCGGGGGGCGAACTGCCGCGCTGCTGTGGGTCCGGCCGGCGGCGTCCACGGTGCGTAGGGGATGGCCAGGTGGTTGCTTGCGTGAATCCGGCGCGGATTGATCGTGGGATTGCAGGCTACTATCGCGTATGGATTGGTCGCATAGGCGCGGGCGATGGCGTAAAGCGTTTCGCCCCGCTGGACGATGTGGTAACCCTGGACGGCAGTGCAGTTTACCCCGGGGCTTTGTGCGGTGATTGGCGGTGCAGACGTTGGCGGTTGCGGGATTGGGGCAAGCGGCACCGGCGTGGGTGTCGGGGGAACCGGTGTCGGTGAAATCGGGGTGGGGGTGAGGCCATCCACACTGCCAGGTAGAATTGTGATCTGGGCACTGTGGAAGGCACTGCCGATACCTTGGCTGGCCTGATCGGACAGATTGAGGTCTTCTATCCTGATGTCAGCCATCCCACTGCCTATGCCCTTGAAGACGATACGCACCAGCGTGCCGCTGCCGTTTGATGGGGGATTGGGGGCGATTTGCTGCATCACGTAGTCGATCGTGCCGTCTGTGACGGTGTTGACGCCCTCAAGCCCACCGCGCAAAAATCCACCTGTCCTAATCTGTGTGCCCGGTTTGTCGGGATTGGCATCGACGACTTCAAGCAGGTTGTGGTTGAATGTAATCAGCATTTCAATGCCATAGAGATTGGCAATGTTTTCCACTTGCACTGCCATCTCAATAGTCTGGCCCACGCTAATGGTGGTTTCGTTGGGGACGATTTTGACTAGTGCTGTACTTTGCGCAAAAGCGCCGTTGGTCCATGCCGTGAGCATAACGACCGCCAGCGCTGTTCCTATCCGCAGGCTGGATCGGATTGAGTGCAGTGTCTGGTGATGCTTCATCGTGCCAGTCCTCCTTTGACGCTCCGATGAAAATATCATTGTTATTATAAGGCATTTTTACAAAAGTGAAAATTACGAATTGAGTACGAATGGGTGACAGTGCGCCGATAACCTTGTTTTTTCTTGAAAGCCGGGTAAAATGCAGCTAATAGTCACTGTTGGAGAAAAACGATGCCAGTCACCTATAATGAATTACGCAACCAACTCTTGATACAAGAGCGAGATCTTGCTGCGCAATTGGAAGCGATGGCGCACAGCGTCCGCGAGGATGGGGTGGGGTACAGCAATCACATGGCCGATGTCGGCACAGAGGTCTTCGAGCAAGCGCGTGATGTCTCTCTGGCGCGTCAGCTCCGGCGTTCTCTGGAAGACGTGGAGCGCGCTTTGAGCAAGTTCAACGACGGTACCTACGGTATTTGTGAGGGCTGTGGCACCATCATCGAACTTGCCCGTCTGGAAGCGTTGCCCTCCGCGCGTATGTGCATGCAGTGCCAGTCCCGTCGCGAAGGAAGCCGATGAGCGTTACCGCCCGTAGCCGCCTCCTGGTGTGGGGAGGAGCGGCGTTGGTGTTAGCGCTCGACCAACTATCGAAGGCGTGGGTCGTGCGCCAGTTGCCGGCTTACACTCCGGTGGATTGGATCCCTCAGCTTGCCCCTCTGTTTTCGTTTACGTTTGTCAAAAACACCGGCGTCGCTTTTGGCCTTTTCCCACAGTTGGGGGGGATTTTCACCATCCTGTCGGCATGTGTGATTGTGGTCATTCTTATCTTTCAGCGCGTCATTGCCAGGACCGACCTTTGGGTGCATGGCGCTTTGGGATTGGTCACCGGCGGCGCTCTCGGCAATCTGATCGACCGGCTGACGCGCGGCTTTGTGGTGGATTTCATCGATGTGAATTTTTGGCCGTTCCACGAGTGGCCCGTGTTCAATATCGCGGATGCAGCGATTGTGGTAGGAGTGACGATTTTGCTGCTCGACGCTTTTCTCGCGCCCGAAAGGGAGGTCGTAACCGATGCCGGAGCCTGAACGCGCTGTCGTCGAGACGCAGATGCGGCTGGACCAATTCCTGGTACAGACGTGGCCCGAACTGGACCGGCAGTCCGTGCGCGAACGGCTGCGGGCTGGCGATGTGATCGTCAATGGGCAGCCTGCATCGAAGGCTGGACAATACGTCGTAGTCAATGATGAGGTCATCGTTCGGGGCATCCCGGTTGTTGACGATCTCCCAGAGGATGGTTCGCCCCATTTCGACTCCAGCGTGCTTACGCTGCCGTTGACGGTGCTGTACGAGGACGAGGCTGTACTCGTCGTCGAAAAGCTGGCGGGAGTCCCTGCGCATCCTGCATCGCGTTCTCTGCGCCAACAGTTCGAGCAGACCCTGGCGCGCCAGTTAACCACGCTCTATCCTGCGTTGGCGCATATCGGCGGTGTGGATCGCGCCGGCATCGTGATGCGTGTCGAACCCGAAGTCTCCGGCGCCGTTCTGGCGGCTAAAGATGAAGATGTGTATCGCCTGTTGCAGCGCAGCGTCAAACACGATCAGGTGGAGCACATTTATTCCGTACTGGTTGAAGGGCGTTTGACCGGTCAGGATGTGATCGATCAGCCTATTGGCAATGTGAAGCGCGCGCGCCAACGGATGGCCGTCGCCCGTGAGGGGCGCCCGGCGCGGACTGCCTATCGCGGGCAGCGGTGCTACAAGGGCGAAGGGCGCGATTATTCATTGCTGGAAGTGCGCCCGCTGACCGCCCGCCTGCACCAGATTCGCGTTCACCTGGCGTGGTATGGCTTTCCCCTGGTTGGTGATCGCGTCTACGGTTCGCGCCAGCAGCCTTTGCTGCCCGATCGCATTTTCTTGCACTTGAGCGTGCTGGCCTTCCCGCATCCGCGCACCGGCGAGGTCGTCCGCGTGGAATCGCCACTCGCGCCCGAATTGCGCTCGATCCTGCGTTATCTGGCCCGACCAAAGAGCCGTTAACCTCGACGGATTGGACGGGTTCAACAGACAACGATCCGTTAACTTGCAACTTTGAACTGGAAACTTTCAACTATTCCTATGGAGGCATCAAGATGCGTGAACTTAACGTAGCTGTAGTACAAATGAAACCCGAGTTGGCGAAAATGGAGGCCAACGTCGGTAAAATGGCGGACTTCATCGCACGGATTGCGACAGAGCAGCCGGTCGATATCATCGTCTTTCCGGAGCTATCGCTGACGGGCTACGAGGGCGGGCAACGCTTTGCACAGATGGCGCAGCGCGTCCCCGGCGCGGCGACGAACATCCTGGGGCAGCACGCCACCGAGTTCGGCGTCTACGTGCTGGTCGGGATGGCGGTGAAGGAGAAGGTGGAGACGGTGCTCTACAACAGCGCCGTGCTCATCGGGCCTGACGGCGCGGTGGCGGGCGACTACCGCAAGGTTCACTTGCAGGCCGAAGAGCGCCTGGTCTTCCGGCCTGGCTATCGCATCGCGCCCATCGAGACCGAGGTCGGCGCCGTCGGTCTGATGTGCGGGTGGGATTTGACCTTCCCCGAAATCGCGCGCAACCTGGTGCTCGACGGGGCGGAAGTGCTGCTGCTCCCGGCCGCGTGGCCGGCGAAGGACGCCGATATGTGGCGCACCCTGTTGGTCGCGCGCGCCTACGAGAACGACGTTTTCATCGCCGCGGCGAACCGCATCGGCGATGAGCCGTCGTACACTTTCGCCGGGCGAAGCGCCATCCTCGCTCCGAACGGCGCGGTGCTGGCGGCGCTCGAAGAGCCTGAAGAGGGGTACGTCGTGGTGCGGCTCGACCTGGACGAAATTCGCCGGCGCCGCGAGGAAACCCAGATTATGCTCGCGCGCCAGCCCGGCTCCTACCGCTCGATTGTGAAGAAGTATTAACCCGTTAAACCACGCGGGTGTGTTTCAAATGAGTTGAAAATTCAACGCTGGTGCGGTCGGAGACCGGCCAGAGCGCGTTGGGGCCGGCCTCTGAGTGTGTCCCCCAACTTAAATGAAACACACCCAAATCACGCTAGAGGGGGCCGCGATTTCACGGCCCCCTTTTTAGCCAGCAGATCGAGCAGATAAAGCAGATTTTTCACTTGCCCCGACTGCCCGATTACTGACACCCCCTGTCTACCGTCTACTGTCTACCGTTTACCGATTTATCGTAAACCCGGTAGGTGCGGTAAAGTTGCCCGTGCAGATTGGCAGCCGTCTGGCGCATGGGGATATTGCTTTCGAGCACCCACGAGAACTCGATGTGTGTGTAGCCGCGCCGTAACGCAATCTTCAGGTCTTCCAGGGCGAGGATTGCGTCGAGGCCGCGCCCGCGATACTCTTCGATAAAGCCGCCGGCAAACGCGCGCAGCGTCGTCACGCACTTGCGCACTTTCCACCAATACATCATCTTCACCAGCGACCACCAGTCCGGTACGCCGGGGCGCGGGTAGGCGCGGTGCAACGCCTGGTTGACGTCCGGCAGGGGCAAACTCGCGCCGATGGGCTGCCCGGCCTTCTCGACAAAGAGCACGGTCGGCGGGTCGATGATGGGTTTGAGGGCGGCGATCTCGTGCGCCAGTTCGGCTTCGGTCAGCGGGACAAAGCCCCAGTTCTTCGACCATGCCTCGTTGTAGACTTCTTTGAAAAGGCGGGCCTCGTTGTTGAAGTCGCGCGTGTTAATCTGCCGGAAGGTAATGCCCCCGATCCGGTTGCGCGCTTTTTCTGCTACGCGCAGCACTTTTGGATTGAGACCGGCGCCGTCCGGCTGGACGGTGGTGACGTCGGCGAGGTAAGCGTAGAGGTCTTGGGCTTTTGTATACCCGGCGCTCTCGATGAAATCGGCGTAATAGCGCGGGTTGTACGTCAGCATCGCCACGGGCGTACCGTTCCAGCCATCGACGAGCAACCCGCACTCTTCGTTGGTCGAAAAATTCATCGGCCCGCGCAAGGTGTCCATCCCCTCGCTGCGCGCGAAATCCTCGGCGGTTGCGAGCAGCGCGTGGGCGGCTTCTTCGTCCTTCAACACTTCGAACAGCCCGAAGAAGCCGACCTTGTCGCCCCAATATGCGTTGTGGTTGTGGTTGATGATGCCCGCAATCGTGCCCACGATTTTCCCGTCGCGCTGCGCCGTGAAGTAGCGGACTTTGGCATGCTGGTGGAACGGGTGCTTTTCGGGATCGAGAAACTCGATTCGCTCCGAAATCAGCGGCGGCACCCAATAGGGGTCGCCCTTGTAGACTTCCCACATAAAATGAATGTAAGCTTTGCGCTCCGCTGCGGTTTCCGCTGTCCGAATGACCAATTTGCCTGGCATAATAAGTCCTCCTATGGCTGGATGAAGAAGCAAGAATGAAAGGATGTAACTATTCAGGTGGGACGCACTTTTACGCCTGCAATGACAGCAGGAAGCGCAAAAAAGTACCGTTTTTGGTTCAGCTAAGTGCGTCCCACCTCAAGGCTGAATAGTTACGAAAGGATTATACCTGTTCTTGGATTCGGGTCAATTCAAAGTCTTCTAATGTAAATCTTACGTTGGGTTAATCTTCTTCTAACATTTAGCTTGTATCCTTATGGTGGATGCTTTGTAACGAGCATCCAGCAACACGTATTAAGTGAGGCAAGATTATGGACATAAATCGCTATACTGAAAAAGCGCAGGAAGCTTTGCTCCGGGCGCAGGGTCTGGCGAACGAGCGCGGCAACCCGCAGATCGAGCCTGAACATCTGCTGCTATCTCTCTTGGAACAGAGCGACGGCGTCGCGCCGCAGGTCGTCTTGCGCGCGGGCGTCGATCCCCAACGGCTGCGCACCGACCTGGAAAACGCGCTCCAACGCAAGCCGCAGGCGCGCGGGGCGGCGGCGCAGGCCGGACTGTCGCCCGCGCTGTCGCGCATCCTCCAGGCGGCGGAACGCGAGGCCGGCGCCTTGCGCGACGACTACGTGAGCGCCGAGCACCTCCTGCTGGCGATGGCCGATTCGAGCGCGGGCGACGTGGCGCGCTTCCTGGCGGCCCAGGGAATCGACCGCGAGACCGTCTTGCGCGCGCTCACCTCGATCCGAGGCGGGCAGCGGGTGACGTCGCAAAACCCGGAGGGGACGTACAACGTCCTCGAAAAGTACGGGCGCAACCTCACACAACTCGTCCACCAGGGCAAACTCGACCCTGTGATCGGGCGCGACGAAGAAATCCGCCGCGTGATGCAGATCCTCTCGCGGCGCACCAAAAACAACCCCGTCCTCGTCGGCGACGCCGGGGTGGGGAAGACGGCCATCGTCGAAGGGCTGGCGCAGCGCATCGTGCGCGGCGACGTGCCCGAAGGCTTGAAGGAGAAGGAAATCTTCCAACTGGATATGGGCGCCCTGATTGCCGGGGCCAAATATCGCGGCGAGTTCGAGGAGCGGCTCAAGGCCGTCCTCAACGAGATCGCGCGCTCCGAGGGGAAGCTCGTCTTGTTCATCGACGAAATGCACACCGTCGTCGGCGCGGGCAAGGCCGAGGGCGCGATGGACGCCGGCAACCTGCTCAAGCCGATGTTGGCGCGCGGCGAGCTGCACACCATCGGCGCGACGACGTTGGACGAATACCGCAAGTACATCGAAAAGGACGCGGCGTTGGAACGGCGCTTCCAGCCGGTTTACGTGGGCGAGCCGAATGTCGCGGATACCATCAGCATCCTGCGCGGCCTCAAGGAGCGCTACGATACGCACCACGGCGTCCGCATCCAGGACGCGGCGCTGATTGCGGCCGCGACGTTGAGCGACCGCTACATCGCCGACCGGCAGTTGCCCGACAAGGCCATCGATCTGGTGGACGAGGCGGCGGCGCGGCTGCGCCTGGAAATCGATTCCAAGCCCGCCGACCTGGACCGGATCGATCGGCAAGTGATGCAGTTGGAAATCGAGCGGGAGGCGCTCAAACAGGAGAAGGACAAGGCCAGCAAGGAGCGGTTGGGCAAGCTGGAGCAGGAATTGGCGAACTTCAAGGAGCAGAGCCGGGCTTTGCGCGGGCGCTGGGAGCAGGAAAAGGCCATCATCCAGGAGATTCAGGCCATCCAACAGCAGACAGAGGCGCTCAACATCGAAATCGAGCAGGCCGAGCGCAACAACGATTACGCGGGAGCGGCCAAACTCCGTTACGGGCGGACGCAAGAACTGGAACGCGAACTGACAGCCGCCGAAGCGCGCCTGGCGCAGGTGCAGGGCGACCAGCCCTTGTTGCGCCAGGAGGTCGGCCCGGAGGAAATCGCGCGCGTCGTCTCCAACTGGACGGGCATCCCCGTCTCGCGGCTGCTCGAAGGCGAGCGCGAGAAGTTGATGCGTATGGAAGACGAACTGCACAAGCGCGTGGTCGGCCAGGACGAAGCCGTGCGCGCCGTCTCCAACGCCGTGCGCCGGGCGCGGGCGGGCTTGCAGCCGCCGAACCGGCCCATCGGCACGTTCCTCTTCCTGGGACCGACGGGCGTGGGCAAGACGGAACTGGCGCGCGCGCTGGCCGAATTCCTCTTCGACACCGAGGAAGCGATGGTGCGCATCGATATGAGCGAGTACCAGGAGAAGCACACCGTCTCGCGGCTCATCGGCGCGCCGCCGGGCTACATCGGCTACGACGAGGGTGGGCAACTGACCGAGGCCGTGCGGCGGCGACCCTACAGCGTCCTGCTGCTGGACGAAATCGAAAAGGCGCACACGGAAGTTTTCAACGTGCTGCTGCAACTGCTCGACGAGGGCCGCCTGACCGACGGGCACGGGAGGACCGTCAGTTTTAGCAATACTATCGTCGTTATGACGAGCAACACCGGCAGCCGCTGGATCAAGGAACTGGGGCCAGAGGCCGCCCGCTCGCAGGTGATGGCAGAGCTGGACCGCACGTTCCGCCCGGAGTTCCTGAACCGCATCGACGACACGATCCTCTTCGCTAGCCTGACGCGCGAGGACTTGAAAGCCATCGTCGGCATCCAGGTGCGCGGATTGCAGAAACTGCTGCGCGAGCGCGGCCTGGACATCACCGTCACCGACGCCGCCGAGGCTTACCTGGCGGACGAGGGCTACGACCCGGTCTACGGCGCGCGCCCGCTCAAACGCGCGATCCAGCGTCACCTGCAAGACCCGCTGGCGATGGCGGTGCTGGAAGGGCGCTTTGCCGAGGGGCAGACAATTCACGTGGACGCGCAGGAAGGCCGCCTGGTTTTTACGACGTA
>MTKY01046761.1_pt1 | contig 21121 bp, 20 predicted proteins | sample 1042731 | NCBI WGS metagenome assembly MTKY01 (sample SAMN06212206, study PRJNA360538) | anaerobic digester metagenome | biome: Wastewater treatment plant; material: sludge; isolation source: anaerobic digester fed with sludge from wastewater treatment plant | place: Denmark: WWTP Soeholt ... | reverse complement strand
TGGGGTTCGGATCAGGCCGCCTCAGTTGAACCTCAGGGCTTTGAACGCCTGGTCAAATACATCCGCGTCACCGAACAGGCGCTCGGCGACGGGGTCAAGCAAATTTATGAGAGCGAGAAATCCTCGCTGAAAAAGCTGCGCCGTTTCCAGTAAGCCGTGCCCGCCCTGCTTAAGCGCCTGAAAAACCGTATCCGACGCCTGCGCGTGCATGGCGCCGCAAATAAGCGTCTGCGCAGCATGGAGGAACGCATCCGCGCCGTCCAGCCTGCGCCGCGGGGACAGCCGGTGGCGCTTTTCAACGCCTCCACGCGCCTCGAGGGACTCAGCCTGAATGCCGGTTTTCAGGCGGTAACCGCCTGGGCATTGCGCATGTCCGGGGTGCCGGTGCGTCATTTCGCCTGTCAAGCCGGGCTCAGCCGCTGCGTGCTCGGCACCGCGCATCTCGGTCCGGATGAGCTGCCCCCCTGCGCGGGCTGCATCGTCCAGAGCCGCGGCGTATACCCTCCCGGGCAGACCACCTGGTTCACCGCGGGCCGTTATCCTGAGCTCGAAAACCAGCTGCGGAACCTGCGGCCGGCGGAGCTGCAAGCGTTTAGCTGGGAAAGAGTGCCCCTGGGGCAGCTGTGCCTCCCCGCGCTGCGCTGGAGCCTGCGCCGTCATAACCTGCTCGATGATGAACGCACCGCCCGGCTGGCGCGCCACTATATTGCCTCCGCCTGGCATGTGCATGAGCAGTTCGACCGGCTCCTGCGGGAAACCCAGCCGCGCGCCGTGGTGGTTTTCAACGGCATGTTCTACCCCGAAGCGACGGCGCGCTGGCTGGCGGAGCGCAAATACGGTTTGCCGGTCTATTCCCACGAGGTCGGGCTGCGCCCGATGACGGCGTTCTTCACCAGCGGGGACGCCACCGCCTACCCCATCCGCATCCCAGAAGGCTTCCAGCTCTCCGCCGTTCAGGAACAAAAGCTGGATGAATATCTCAGCCAGCGCTGGCAGGGTAATTTCAGCATGGCGGGGGTGCGATTCTGGCCGCAAATGCGGCCGCTTTCCGCTGAGCTGGAGCAGACCATCCACAACTTTGACCGGCTGGTGCCGGTGTTTACCAATGTGATCTTCGATACCAGCCAGCCCCACAGCAACGTGCTCTTCCCGGATATGTTCGTCTGGCTGGATCGTGTGCTGGAACTGGCCCGGGCGCATCCGCGCACGCTTTTCCTCATCCGCGCCCACCCAGATGAAGCCCGCCCGGGCAAGTCAGCGGCCGAATCGGTGGCGGGATGGGCTGCTGAGCGCGGCGTCAGCAGCCTGCCCAACGTGCGTTTCATCCCGCCGCAGGAGTACATCAGTTCCTATGAGCTGATCCGGCGATCACAGTTCGTGATGATCTACAATTCAACCATCGGTCTGGAGGCTTCCCTGATGGGCGCCGCGGTGCTTTGCGCGGGCAAGGCCCGATTCACCCAGCTGCCGACGGTTTTCTTCCCCGCCAGTCGCGAAGAATATAACCGCATGGCCCAAAGCTGGCTCAGCCAGCCAGAACCCATCCAACCCCCGGCTGAGCACCGTCTGCAGGCGCGGCGCTTCCTTTATTATCAACTGTTTCGCACCTCGCTGCCTTTCAGCCGCTGGCTGGAAGAGGACGGCATCTGGAACGGATACGTGCGGCTGCGCGATCTCCAGCCGCATGATTTTGCTCCGGCTGCCGATCCCGTCCTGCAGGCGCTCTGTTCCGGCATACTTGATGGTCAACCTTTCGTCCTGGAGGATCAGCCATGACCGCACCCCTCACCCCGCTCATCGCCCTGGTACCCATGCGCCACCGCTCGGAACGCGTCCCCGGCAAGAACTACCGCATGCTGGCTGGCAAGCCGCTCTACGCCTGGATCATCGATACGCTGCTGCGGGTGCCGGAGATCGACCAGGTAGCGGTGGATACCGACAGCCCAGTGATCCTTGAAGGCCTGGCGAAGGACTTCCCCCAGGTGATCCGCCTGGAACGTCCCGCTCATCTGCGCGATGGCAGCGTGCCGATGAACGAGATCCTGATGCATGACACATCCCAGCTGTCCGCCGGCCTGTATTTGCAGACCCACAGCACCAACCCGCTGGTCAGCGCGCAAACCTTCTCGCGCGCCATCCAGAGCCTGCTGGCAGTATACCCCGCGCAGGACAGCCTGTTCGGCGTATCGCGCATTCAGGCGCGCCTCTGGGACCAACTCACTCGCCCGATCAACCACAACCCCGCCATCCTGCTGCGCACCCAGGATCTCCCGCCGGTATACATGGAAAATTCCTGTGTCTACCTTTTCACGCGCCAGACACTGGAGGTGCGCCGGAACCGGCTGGGAGAACGCCCGCTGATGTTCGAAATCTCAGAGAGCGAGGCGTATGATATCGATGAAGAATCGACCTTTCAGATTGTCGAACAATTAATCCTGGCTCGAGGAGCTCAACATGATTGATGTTCTGCTATCCGCCCCTTACATGATCCCTGTCGCTGAGCGCTTCAAGGAGTTTTTCGCCTATTACGGGATCAACCTGCTGCGCCCAGAGGTGCATGAGCGTATGGAGGAATCCCAGCTTCTGGAATGGGCGGGCCAGTTTGAAGGCGGCATAGCCGGGGACGACCGTTACACCGAATGCGTGATCCAGGCCTGCCTGCCCCGCCTGCGCGTCATTTCCAAATGGGGCACCGGCATTGATTCAATCGACCGTGCCGCCGCGCAACGGCTGGGCGTTCAGGTGCGCAACACCCCCAACGCCTTCACCTTGCCGGTCTCCGATTCGGTTTTGGGCTACATGCTGGCTTTCGCCCGCCGCCAGCCCTGGATGGACCGCGCGGTCAAAGCCGGCGCGTGGGAAAAAATCCCCGGTTACTCACTCTCCGAGCGGACGCTGGGGGTGATTGGGGTGGGCAACTGCGGCAAAGCTGTCATCCGCCGCGCGCTGGCATTCGGCATGCGCATCCTCGCCACCGATATAGTACCGGTGGCATCCGACTTTCTGGCCGAGACGCGCATCGAGATGACCACACTGGATCGCCTGTTGGCTGAATCAGACTACATCTCGCTCAACTGCGACCTGAACTCCACCAGCCGCCACCTGATCAACCCGGTCACCCTGGAAAAAGTAAAGTCCGGCGCCGTGCTGATCAATACCGCCCGCGGACCGATCGTGGATGAACCGGCGCTGATCGCTGCGCTGCAAAGCGGTCAGCTGGCTGGAGCCGCGCTGGATGTGTACGAGGTTGAACCGCTGCCAGCGGATTCGCCCTTGCGGAGAATGGACCAGGTTATGCTCGGTTCTCACAACTCCAATTCCAGCCCGGCAGCCTGGGAACGGGTGCACCGCAACACGCTGCGCAATCTGATCGATGGATTGGGCCTGAGCCTGGCTGAATTCGACCGCGTCTATCCGCCCCCCCCATGAAAGCTTCCGGAGCGAAGCGCTTCTCCTGGCGGGCCGAACTCCTGCCGCTGCTGCTGATTCTGGCGGTGTACGCGCTGGCTTATTTGCCGCGCATCGACCAGTTCGGCTTCTACAAAGACGACTGGCACATGATCTACCATGGCTACACCTGGGGCGCCAACACGATCGCAGATTCCTTTGTCAGCGATCGTCCGCTGATGGGTCAGGTCAACCGGATCGTTTACCTGCTGCTGGGTCCGGCCCCGCTGGCCTGGAACCTGTTCGCCTTCGCGGTGCATTTCCTTTCCGTCCTGGCTTTATATTTATTGGCGCGCCTGATCTGGCCGGCTCATCGACTGCCCGCGCTGCTCAGCGGACTGCTGTTTGCCGTCTACCCGGGCTTCCTGCAGCAACCCAACGCAGCCACCTTTCAGAACCATTTTATTGGGCTAACCATCGCGCTGAGCTCCATCGTGTGCACAGCCGCGGCGCTACGCAGCCGGGGCCCGCGGCGCGTTGCGCTGCTGGCGGCCAGCGCCCTGAGTGTTGTCGCCTATCTGTTTATCTATGAGTACATGATCGGGCTGGAGGTGCTGCGCCTGGTCTGTCTGCTGCTGATCCTGCGCGGCCGCAGCAGGCGGCCGACCGGCGCTGCCCTGCTGGCTGCCCTGCCCGCCTGGCTGGGAGCGGGGGCTTTCCTGATCTGGAGAATGTTTATCTTCCACTCTACACGTCCCGCCACCGATGAGGCGCGCGTCTTCAGCGAATTCATCGCCCACCCCTCGCTTGTTTTGCCCACCCTGGGCATGCAGGGCTTCAAGGACTTCCTGCAAGTTATCTGGATGGCCTGGAGCGTGCCGCTTTATACGGTCTGGGGAAACGGCGACCGTACCGGCTTCCTCGCCGCGCTGGCGCTGGCCGCGCTTGGCTTCGGCATGACGGTGATCTGCCTGCACAGCATCTCCGGCAATAACTTCTCCTCTGAGGATGGCTGGGCTTCCGGCGCCCTGGCAGGCGGCTTCACTGCCGTTATCGGCGCCTTGGTGCCGGTCCTTTTGGCCGGACGTTCGATCCATTTCGCCGCCCAGTTCGACCGCTACACCCTGCATGCCGCGCCCGGAGCAGCCCTGGCAGCCGCCGGTCTGGTCACGCTCGTTTTCCAGCCGCGTCTGCGCGCCTGGTGCATCGCTTCGCTCTGCGCGCTGGGCATCCTCACCCACGCGCTCAACGCTATCTATTGGGCCGGTTTCTGGAAAGCTCAGGTATCCCTCTGGCAGCAGGTCTCCTGGCGGGTGCCCGCGCTCGCCGATGGCGCTCTGCTCATGCCGCGCCTCCCCGCCGGCTACGGCCTGGCGGAGGATTATGAGATCTTCTCCCCAGCCAACCTGATCTATCATCCCGCGCAGAAAGCCCTGCGCATCTATGGCGAGGTGCTCAATGAGGACACCGCGAAACTGATCGTCTCGCGCGACACAGATTCCTACCGCTTTATCCGCGGCTTCGAGCTCCTCCGTGACTTCTCCAATGTCCTGCTGGTAGACGCCACCGATCCCAACGCCTGCGCCCATTTCATCGATGGGCAGCAGCCCGAACTGAACGCCTCACGTTCCGCCCTGTGGTTCCATACAGCTTCCTATTCCAGGATCGACCTGATCGATCCCCAGGGCGCTCTCCCCTCCCCGCCTCTGGTGATCTTTGGCCAGCCCCCTGCTCAGGAGCGCGACTGGTGCTGGTATTACCAGAGCGCCGCGCTGGCGCGCCAGCGGGAGGATTGGACCCGCGTCCTCGATTTGCTGCATCAGGCGCAGTCGCGCGAACTGGGCCCCGCGGACCCGACCGAATGGCTGCCTTTTCTGCGCGCCGCCGTCGAGCTTGGTGATGAAGATACAATCGGGATGCTGACCCAGCGTATCCGGGCCAGCCGCGATGCCTGGCTGGGCGTATGCGTTCTGGCGCCACCCACCAACGGATTGATGCTGCGGCCGGAATATCAGTCGCTTTGCGCGCCGCTGGACGCGCAATAGACAGGAAGGGCTTTCAATGACAGAAGAAAAACGCATCATGCTGATCACTGGGGCGGCCGGAGGGATTGGCCGCGCCTCGGTGGCGGTATTCGCCGAACATGGCTGGAGGGTGATCGGCGTGGACCGCCGCGCCTTCGGTTCTGAATTCCCCCGAAACGGGCTTTTTATCCAGGCCGATATCGCCAACCCGCAGGATCTGCAGCGCATCTTCGCGCAAGCCGAAGCTTTCACCCCCACGCTGGATGCGCTGATCAACAACGCCGGTATCCAGATCGCCAAACCGCTGGTCGAGACCACGGTGGAGGAATGGGACGCGGTGATGGCATCCAACCTGCGCTCGGTGTTCCTGGGGGTCAAGCTGGCGCATCCCCTTCTCAGGGCCGGCGGCGGAGGGGCAATTGTCAACACTTCCTCGGTGCATGCCATTTGCACTTCGGCCAATATCTCCTCCTATGCCGCCAGCAAGGGCGGCATGCTGGCATTGACGCGTTCGATGGCGATCGAATTTGCCCCCGATAACATCCGCGTCAACGCCATTCTCCCCGGCGCGGTGGATACCCCCATGCTGCGCAATTCGATGGAACGCGGCAGCCTGGATGGCGGCAGCGCCCTCGACCGGCTGGAGAATCTGGCGCGCAAGACGGTCAACGGGCGCGTAGCCCAGCCGGAGGAGATCGCGCGCTGCATCTATTTCCTGGCTGATTCGACGCAGTCTTCCTTTATGACCGGGCAGGCGCTGGTCGTCGATGGCGGTGCGACCGCCAGGTTGAGCACCGAATGAGCACAGCAAGCGACCTGCTCAGGCGTTTCCTGCCCGTAGCGGCGCGCAAATCCATCGGCAGCGCGCTGGATGGCTGGGACCGCGCGCGGCTCTGGCCTGCCGCCCGCTTCCATCCCTGGCGCCGCGATACGATCGGAAAACTCGCCAGCCTGCGCGACCTCCATCGCGGCAAGCGCTGTTTCATCATCGGCAACGGCCCCAGCCTGCGCGGGATGGACCTCTCGCCGCTCAGGGATGAATTCACCATCGGAATGAACCGCATTTATCTGATGTTCCCGGACCTCGGCTGGCAGACCAGCTACCTCTGCTCGGTCAACGATCTGGTGATCGAACAGTGCGCCCGGGAGATTCAGGACCTGAACATCCCGCGATTCGTTTCCTGGCGCGCGCGCAAGTGGCTGCGTCCGCATCCCAACCTGTATTTCCTGCACACCACCTACACCGGCCCGCGTTTCCAGACTGATCTGCGCAAACGGCTTTGGGAAGGCGCCACGGTCACCTTCATCGCGCTGCAGACCGCCTATTATCTGGGTTTTCAGCAGGCGATCCTGATCGGAGTGGATCACAATTTCGTCACCACCGGCAAGCCCAACACCACCGTCACCTCGCAGGGCGATGATCCCAACCACTTTTCCGCCGGTTATTTCGGCAAAGGTTTCCGCTGGCAGCTGCCCGACCTGGAAACTTCTGAACGCGGCTATCAGATGGCCCGTGAAGCGTATGAACGGGATGGCCGCGAGGTGCTGGACGCCACCGTGGGCGGCAGGCTAACCATCTTCCCCAAGACGGAATACGGCAGCCTGTTCGGCTGAGCAGCATGACGCGCCCCATCGTCTCGATCATCACCCCCTCCTACAACCAGGCGCCCTGGCTGGAACAAACCCTGCGCTCGGTTCTGGAACAGGATTACCCGCTGATCGAGTATCAGGTGATCGATGGCGACAGCAGCGACGGCAGCCTGGAGATCATCCGCCGTCATGCCGGCCGGCTGGCCCATTGGGTTTCAGAAAAGGACAGCGGCCAGGCGGAGGCGATCAACAAGGGTTTTGCGCGCGCCACCGGCGAGATCATCGCCTGGCTGAACTCGGATGATTTCTACTATCCGGGCGCGGTAAGCGCGGCGGTGGCGGCTTTTGAAAACCATCCCGAGGCCGGCCTGATCTTCAGTGATGTGGCTTCAGTGGATGAACATGGGAAAATCTTCAATGTGATGAAAACAGGCGACTGGGGCCTGCGCGAGCTGCTCTCGTTTCACATTCTCAGCCAGCCCGGGGTGTTCATGCGCCGCAGCGCGCTGGAGCAGGCCGGGTATCTCGATACCTCCTTCCATTACCTGCTCGATCATCAGCTCTGGCTGCGCCTGGCGCGCCAGGCGCCCATGCGGCGCTTTGACGGCCGCTGGGCGGCGGCGCGTTTTCACCGCGCCGCCAAAAACGTCAGTCAGCCGGCGGGCTTCGGCGAGGAAGCCGACCGGGTGGTGGAATGGATCGCCGGCAGCCCGGAGTACCGCCAGGAATGGCAGCGTTGGGAGACGGAAATCCGCGCCGGGGCTCATCGCGTGAACGGTTTTTACCTGCTGGAGGGCGGGCAGCCGCGTGAGGCGCTGCGCCGGTATCTGCGGGGGCTGCGTCTCGCGCCGCGGCTTGTGCTCCCTGAGTGGCGGCGCATTCTTTATGCTGCGCTGAGCCCCCTGCTGCCGCTGGAAGGCGTCCGCCGCGCCTGGCTGCGCCGCAAAGCCCGGCAGGCCGGGAACGACAACACGCCATGACGCGCAAAGGCTGGCGGCAATGGATCCTGCAGGGCTTGCTGCTGGCGCTGTTCACCGCCGTCATCGCCGGGCCGATCTACACCCGGCGGTTGATGACACCCACGCTGGACGACTATGACGCGCATGTCGGCTTCACCCTCACCATGCTGCGCCGCGAGCTGCCGCCCACTTTTGTCATCGCCCATCCCCTGCTGCAGGTGCTGATCGGCGGGCTATATTGGGCGGGACGCGGGCACATTGACATCTACTTCGCTGAAGCCCTCGTCCTCATCGCCGCGCAGGCCGCCACAGCCGTATTGCTGTGGGCCTGGCTGGGGCCGCGCCTGCTGCGCCAGGGCGGATGGCTGCGCCTGCTGGCGGCGCTGGGGACGACGCTGGCAGCCCCGCTGATGCTGCTGGCTCCGCTGGACGGGCGGTTTTACTTCGGTTACATCGGACTGGCCAGCTACCATAATCCCACCATCCATCTGCTGCGCCCCTTCGCGCTGGGCGGGTTTATCCTGCTGCTGAACGCCTTCCGCGCAGCCAGAATGCCGGTCTGGCAGGTCATCCTGCTGGCTTCGCTGACTCTGCTGGGCGCGCTGGTTAAACCCAGTTTTGCTTTTTCGTTTTTCCCTGTGGTGCTGCTGGCAGCGGGATGGATGCGCTTGCGCAAGCTGCCCTTCGATGGCCGCGCGCTGCTGGGGGGATTTCTGGTTCCCGCCCTGCTCAGCCTGCTGCTGCAGGCGGCTGTCACCTATCTGCTCCCTGATGCCGACCCGGGCGGGATCTTCCTCGCCCCCTTCCAGGTTGAGCGCGGTTTTTCCGGCTGGCTGGGGCTTAAATTCCTGCTCTCGATCCTTTTTCCCCTCACCCTCCTGCCCATGGTATTTCGGGCTGGCGCGAAGGGGTTGGGGGATGCGGGCGGGCTATGCCTGGCCTGGCTTGGTTTTCTGAGCGGCGCCGCGCAGCTCTACCTGTTGGCGGAGGGCGGGGAACGCCTGTACCATGGCAACTTCCGCTGGAGCGCGCAGATCACCCTCTTCCTGCTATTCTGCGCGGCCTTGTATGCGCTGGTCAACCACGCGGAAAAACTCAAATCCTGGCAAGAGGCGCTGGCCTGGGCAGCCTTTGGGCTGCATCTCGCCGCCGGCGCGGTCTATTATGTCTATTGCTGGATCGGTCCGGGCTATGCTTGAATCCCGCCGCAATGTGCTTTTGCCGCTCCTGCTGGTCGTTTCGCTGGCCCTGCTGGCCGGCGCGATGCGCTTCGCCTGGGCGGGGCTGGCGGCGCGTCATTGGGCGGATGACTACTGCTATTCGGCGGTGATGGCGGGCGCCGGTTTCCTGCGCGGTCCCTGGGAATGGTACCTGACCTCAGGCAATCGTTTCAGCACCATACTCGTCACAGGACTGCAGGACCTGCTCAGCCCCCAGGCAATCCGTTTCATGCCCGCGCTGGAGCTGACTGCCCTGCTGGCCGGCTGGATTGCCCTCCTGCGGCAGCTTCAGCGCCGCCTGCGGCTGCCCCTGTCGCCTGCGCTCTGTGCATCATTCGCCCTGACGCAGGTGTTTTTCCTGGTCTTGCTGATCCCCGGACGGGTGGAAGCCTTTTACTGGCGCATGGGCGCGCTGCACTATTTTTTCCCGCTCAGCCTCCTGCTCTTCAGTCTGACGCTCTTCCTGCGCGTCCACGCCACCCGTCCCCAGCGGATGACTGCCGCGGCCGGGAGCCTGCTGCTGGCGCTCTTCGCCGGCGGGTTTTCGGAGACCTATGGCGCACTGCAGACCGCATTATGGCTGCTGGTTCTGGGCGGTTTCCTGCTGGTCCCCTCCTGGCGCAAAGCCGCCTGGCGGATCCTCGCTCCGCTGGTTGGCAGCCTTATCGCGCTGGGATTGATGCTGCTTTCCCCATCCAACGCCTGGCGGCAGGCCGCGCTCCCCCCGCCTGAAAATCTGGGGCTCTTCCTCACCAGCCTGCTGCGGTACATGCTGGATTTCCTCCACAGCACAATCCGCGGCGCTCCGGTTCCAGTACTGGCCATGCTGCTGCTCAGCGGCGCGCTGGGAATCCTGCTTTTTGGCCGGCATGTGCTGAGCAACCGCCAGGCGGCGCTGGGCCTGCTCGTCAGCCTGGCGGCCGGGCTGGCGCTGGCGGCCAGCGCCATGGCGCCCAGCGTGTACGCCGGGCTGCAATTTCCCGCCGAACGCGCGCTGAGTCCGGTACGTTTCGCCCTGTTCGGCGGGTTGAATGCCGGCGCCGTATTCGCGGCCTGGCTGCTGCGTGCCTGGCTGGCGCGCCTGCCCCGCCCGCGCCAGGCGCTGCCCTACACTGATCTGGTGCTGCTCCTCGCCCTGATTGCCGGATTCAGCTACACCGCCCGCCATCTGGCCAGCCCGCTTCCCGAACAGGAGCGCATGCAGATCTGGGCAGAGCGCTGGGACGATCGCGACCAGGCCATCCGCGGCCAGTTAAATCAGGGCATACGCGACATCCTGACCCGCGAAACCGAAGTCGTCCAGGGCATCGCCGATTACGGCCCCGATCCAGCGTCCTGGATCAACCGCTGCGCCGCCGCCTGGTATGGCGCGGACACGCTCACCGCGCGCCCCTGATACAATCCCGCCATGCTGGTTTCTGTAGTCACGCCCTCCTATAACCACGCGGAATTCATCGGAGCCGCGCTGGATTCCATCCTCAGCCAGGAAGGTGTGGAGGTGGAGGCGATCGTCGTCGACGGCGGCTCCACCGACGGCACGCGGGCCATCCTGGAGCGCTACAGCCCACGCCTCGCCTGGTGGGTCTCGGAGAAGGATCACGGACAGACCGACGCGATCAACAAAGGCTTCGCCCGCGCGCGCGGCGAGGTGCTGGCCTGGTTGAACTCCGATGATACCTACCAGCCCGGGGCGCTGCGTGAGGCGGCGCAGGCGTTACGCGAACTCCCGCAGGCGCAGATGGTCTACGGGGACGCGCGTTACATCGACGGCAAAGGCCGCGTGATCGGGCGCTTCCCTGCCGCCCAGACTGATTACGCGCGCCTGATGCGCGGCTATGTGCATATCCCCCAGCAGGCAGCCTTTTGGCGCGCCTCCGCCTGGCGGCAGGCGGGCCCGCTCGATCCCAGCTTTTATTTCGCCATGGATTATGACCTGTGGGTCAGATTAGCCAAAATCGGGCCCCTGGTCTACCTGCCCGGGCGCTGGTGGGCGAATTTCCGCCTGCACGCGGATGCGAAGACCATCCTGGCCGATGACCGCTGCTGGCCGGAGATGCTGCGCGTGCATCGCCGCGAGGGCGGCGGTCGGCTGGCGCCGATCACGCTCAAATACTGGCTGCGCCGCCTTGCCGCCCCCTATATCCGCTGGAAGCGCGCCCGTTTGTTCCAGAATGCCAGGGACTAGAGCCAGGGGCAAAGACGCTTCTCCAGCCAATCCACGCTCAGGTACATACCCACCCCCAGCAGGCTCATCACCGCTACTCCGGCGTACATGGCCGGGTAATTGAGCAGCGTGGTGCCCTGAAAATAGATGTAATAACCCAGCCCCCAGCGCGTGGCGAACACTTCGGCGATATACAACACCGCCACCGCCGTGCCGATGGATTGGCGCAGCGCGGTTAGCACCGCCGGCAGACTGGCGGGGACATAAACCGTCGCGAATAAGGCGCGCCGTCCGGCGCCCAGGCTGCGCACCGAATTTACCAGCTCCGGGCGGATCTGCGCCGCCTGATCGCGCACCAGCACCAGGATCTGGAAAAAAAGAATCACAAAGATCATCAGGATTTTGGAAAGGTCTCCCACGCCGAAGAAGAGCATCAGCAACGGCACAAAGACCACCTTGGGGATGGGATAGAGCACGTAAATCAAAGGGGAGAAGAATTCATTTGCTTTTTTAGACAACCCCAGAGCCATCCCAGCCGGGGCAGCCAGCGCCACCGAAAGCAGCATGCCCGCCAGCACGCGCCAGAAGCTGGCCAGGGAATGCCGCGGAAGCTCGCCCTGAGCGGCCTCCTCGCCCAGCGCGGCCGCCACACGCAGCGGACCGGGCAGCAGCGGCGTGCGCAGCAGCAGCGCGAGGAGCTGCCAGACGGCCAGCAGCCCGAGGAGCGCCAGCAGGAGGTGTGAGCGTTTCACAGGCTGCCTTTCAGCAGATCACGCAATTCTCCCGCCACCTCCGCCCGCCCAGCCCGGACGGACACAATTTCCGGTTCCCGGTTGGGAGGATTGCCCAAAACCAGGATTTTTTCGCCCATGCGCAGCGCTTCCTCGATCGAGTGCGTCACTGTAACCAGCGTGAGGCGGCGTTCGGCGGCGATACCCAGCACGATATTTTGCAATTCCTCCCGCGTGGGAGCGTCCAGCGAGGAGAACGGTTCATCCAGCAGCAGCACATCCGGCTCCAGAACCAGCGTGCGCGCGATGGCGGTGCGCTGGCGCTGCCCGCCGGAAATTTGTGAAGGATAGCTGGAAGCCGACCCGCTCAGCCCCAGCCGCTCCAGCCAGCTTTCCACCGCCGCGGTACGCAGGGGCGCTGCCGGGGCATGGATGCCATCCGGCCCGTATATTTGACGGATGCGCAGCCCCAGCGCGGCATTTTGGCGCACGGTGGCCCAGGGAAGCAGCCCGTAATCCTGGATCACCAGGCCGGTCTCCGGCCGCGGGCGCCTGAGCAGATGCCCATCCACCAGCACATCGCCGGCCTGCGGCAGCAGCAAACCAGCCAGCAGCATGAGAAAGGTGCTTTTGCCGCCTCCCGAAGGGCCCAACACCGCCCAGCGTGAACCGCGCTCAGCCTGCCAGCTGAAGTCTGCGAAGACCGCCGCGGCGCCGCCGGGATAGGTAAAAGTCAAGCGCTCAAATTTCAGCATGGATATCATCTGTCCGGCGCGTGTTCAAGGCAGAAAGGCGGGGGTGACGCTGTCCTCATAGCGCATCCCGGCATCGATATACCCTTTGGCTCTGGCCCAAGCCAGCGCGTCCTCAAAATCGGCCCGCGTGGGGATTTCAGAACCCACAAACCGGGGCACTTCGAACCAGCCTTCCAGCGGCTTGGGCAGTAATTTCAATTCCACCATCAGGGCGGAATATCTGGCGGGGTCCTGGTTGATATGATCGACCGCCTTTTGCAGCGCGCGTAGGAAGGCTTTGACCTCCTGTGGATGCTGGTCGAGGAATTCCTTGCGCAAAGTCCAGGTGGAGAAGGCATACTGAGGGTGGCTGGTGTCATCGATGACCTTGCGAGCTCCCTGACTGACCGCGAGGGAAGCCAGCGGTTCGGGCAGCACCACCGCGTCCGCCCCGCCGCTTCCGAGCAGCGCCAGCCGGGCATCGATTTTCGGCACCGAGAGGAAGCGGACATCCGCCGGAGTCATCCCTTCCTGCTCCAGGATGCGCTCGGTGACATAGGCGATGATCGTCCCATCCGCCACGGCCACCTTCCGGCCAACGAGATCCTGCACCGTTTCGACCGGACTGTCCGCGCCGGTAAGCACGCTGAACAACGCTTCGCCCTGCGCGCCGGAACGCGCCAGGCGTACCGTTTGCACCCTGACGCCCTCCTTGTTGAAGAAAAGCGTCGAGATCATCTCGTTGACCATGCCATCCGCCTGCGCGGACGCGATCAGCTGATCCCTTTCAGCCCCTGATCCTACCGGGATGAACTCCACCTTGATCTTTTCCTGATCGAACAGTCCTTCCTGAGCGGCGACATGCGCTGGAAGGGTATCCAGAATTGGCAGCAAGGCCAGCCGGATGGGAGCCGCGTCACCTGAGCGCTCAGCCGGGCCGCAGCCAGCCGAAATACCTGCCAGAATCAGGGATAACAGAATCAAATGAGCGAGTTTGCGCATACGGTTCCTCTGGATGAAACTCTTTTGATATCCCGCGCCAACATTTCGGGGCCAGGCGGGCATTATAATGCTCACATGTTCGGCGGAAAAACCGCCCCAGGGGATCCATCGCATGAAAACCACCATCATCATTCCCACCTACAATGAGGTTGAAAATCTGCCATTGATCAGCGAGGCGATTTTTGCGCTCAACATCCCGGATCTGTCGATGATGGTGGTGGATGACAACAGCCCGGATGGCACAGGCCGGATGGCGGATGAACTGACGCGGCGTTACCCGGGCAAGTTCAGCGTAATCCACCGCCCGGGGAAAATGGGGTTCGCCTCCGCCTACCTGCAAGGGTTCAAAGCCCTCTTTGAGCAGGGTGTGGAAGCGATCATGCAAATGGATGCCGATTTTTCACACCCCGTGGAGCGCATCCCCGCCATGCTGGAAGCCCTGCCCGGGGTAGACTATGTGATCGGCTCGCGTTATGTAAGTGGCGGCAGCCTGGACGACAACTGGCCCTTCTGGCGCAAGGCGCTTTCCGGATTTGGCAATCGGTATGCCCGAACCATTCTGGGGCTGAATATACGCGATGTAACCGCCGGGTTTGAGCTGTGGAGCACGCGCACGCTGCAGCGGATGCCGCTTGAGCGGATTACGTCCAGCGGATATATCTATCAGGTGGAGCTGAAATACGTAGCCACGCTGCTGGGGTTCAAATGCCGCGAAATTCCCATCCACTTCGCCGACCGGCGCTGGGGACAATCCAAGATGTCACTGCGCATCCAGCTTGAGGCGGCGGTAAAGACCTGGTCATTTTTCTACCGCTATAAGGATTTGCGCGGGAATACGCTGAGCCGGCAGTAAGGCGCGGCCTCATGCGGGTATGGCGGTCTTCTCGCGCTTACGCCATGGCATGAATCCGATAATGTTAGGGGACGCCGGAGATACCTGAGCAACGGGCGTCCGGCGCGGCACGCCCGCAGCATTTGGCTCAATCCGGCATCCGATTGGGCGATGATCGTATAATGCCCGCGAATCTGAGCCAATAAGGAAAAAACGATGAGCGATTACTCCATCACCCCGCGAAATCAGGTGCGTTCTTCCGCCGGCAGGGCTCGCTATGATCGGGCGACCGTGCATGCCATTATTGACGCTGTGCGCATCTCGCATGTGGCCTTCCTTGCTGAGGGAAAACCTGTTTCGATCCCCATAACACACGCCCGCGAGGGTGAGCGCATCCTTCTGCATGGCTCCCCAAACAGCCGCCTGTTCCAGCATCTGCGCGGCGGCGGCGAGGTTTCAATCAGCTTCGCGGTGGAGGACGGGATCGTTTTCGCCCGCTCGGCTTTCCACCATGCTCAAAATTACCGCTCGGCGGTGATCTTCGGACACGGACGCTGGATCGAGGACGCGGAGGAGAAATCCAGCGCGCTGCGCGCCTTCTTTGACCGCGTGCTGCCCGGCCGCTGGGAGGAGGTGCGCCCGGTCAGTCCAACCGAACTGAAGGTCACCGCGGTTGCCGAGGTGCGCATAGAATCCGCCTCGGCAAAGGTGCGCTCCGCAGGAGCGGGGGAAAGCGGGGAGGATGAGGACAAGCCTGAGTGGCATGGTGTGGTTGAACTGCGCAGACGGGCGATCGCTCCGCCCGGAGATGAGCTGCCCCCTTCGGTGCGCCGGCTGGTGGATGGGATCAACAGCGCAGCATGACCTTGGCCCTGACGGATGTGCGCCCCTGGCAGGAGCTGATCGAGGAGCTGCCGAATGGCTATGTCTGGCTGGCCGACCTGCGCACCAACCTCTCCGAAGCGCGCCTGCGGCATTCGCTTGAGGTAATGCAGGCGCTCGAACTGCTCGCGCGGGTCTACGACCTGCCCCATGAATTGGCTCTGACGGCTGGGCTGCTGCACGATGCGGCCAAAGAGATGGAAGCAGACCGCATGCTCCGTTTCGCGCGCCTGACCGGTTGGGAGCCTGTTCACGCGCTGGATCGTAACCCGCTTTACCTCCACGGGCCAGCCGCCGCGGGATATGCGCAGGAGCGCTATGGGTTGAATGATCAGCGCCTTCTGGACGCGCTCTGGACGCATACGCTGCTGGATAACGGATCTCATTTTGATGATCCCCTGCCCTGGTGCCTGCGCGTGGCCGATTTGCTTGGCCCCTCGCGGCCATGGCGCTACTTCCAGCGCCAGCTGGCGGCTCTGGCGCTGGAAGGCAATCTGGGCGGGGCTGCCGTGCTGCAATGGGGTTGGATCTTTGATTTGTTCACTACGGTGGGCAATCCGTTGCACCCTGATTTGCCCAGGCTGTTCGCCCGCACCTGCGCGCATTTCGGGTTGGAGGATGTGAGCGGTTTGCGCGCTCTTTCTTAGGGCAAAGTTTCCTCTCCGACGCACGAGGTCAGCCGCGCGGCTGCGCGATCCCCGCGGCACAGGATACGCCGGCATGGGGTATGGCTGGATAAACCCAAAAGCGCGGTTGCGCCCTTATGGCTTTGGTACCGGGTTCAGGTAATGATGCCAGAGCAGCCGCGCGGCAATGGCGCGGTAGGGACGCCAGGCCTCAGCCATACGGCGAAGCTCTTCCGTGTCTGGCCTCTCCCGCAGCCCAAATAAACGCCGGGCACCCTCCTGCAGCGCGATGTCGCCGGCGGGGAAAGCGTCCGGCCGCAGCAGCGCCATCGTCAGATAGACCTCCGCCGTCCAGGGCCCGATCCCCCGCACGGCCATCAACTTCCGGCGGACCTCATCATCCTCAAGCTCTCCCAACCCCATGAGATTCAGGCGTCCGGCCAGCAGATCCTGCGCGAGCCCGCGGCAATAGCCCTTCTTCTGCCGGCTGAAGCCAATCCGCAGCAGATCTTGATCACAGATGGACAGAAACGCCTGCGGTGTGACACCTTTATCCCCCAGAAAAGCTTCCAAACGGCCGAAAGCGGCGCGGGCGGAGGCGATCGACACCTGCTGTTCGAGGATCATCAGCACCAATGTGGCGAAGCCCGCCGGACGATGCCAGATAGGCGGGGCGCCAAGGCGTTCAACCACCTCTCTGAAAGCCGGCTCCTGTTCAAACAGCCCATCGAGGATAGCCTGATCCACCCGCAGCGGATCAATCAAATGCCGCCCGCCTTTTCAGCTTCCAGCAGGCGCCTTTTTCGTTCAATCCCCCAGCGATAGCCCCCCAGACCGCCATCGCTGCGCACCACGCGGTGACAGGGGGTGACCAATGCCACAGGATTGGCCGCGCAGGCATTCGCCACAGCCCGCACCGCGCTCGGTTTGCCGATCGCCTCGGCTACCTGAGCATAGGTGCGTGTCTGGCCTTTAGGAATACGGCGCAGCTCCTCCCATACGCGCAGCTGGAAGGCGCTGGCCCGCAGATCAAGCGGCAAATCGAGGCTGACCGGTTTGTCCTCCAGCCAATCGAGCACGGCGCGCGTAGCGGGATCAGGCTCGTCCTCGGCGATCAGGCTGGCGGCGGGGAACTCCCGTTCCAGCGCCTCAGTCAGGCGCTGGGGATCATCTCCCAGGCGTACCGCGCAGACTCCCTTCTCGGTTCGGGCGAGCAGCAGCCAGCCCAGAGCGCAGGGGCTGACACAATGCCAGATTCGCCTTCCGCTGCCGCCGCTGCGGTACTGGCTGGGCTGCATGCCCAAGCGGGGCTGGGCTTCCGCGTAAAGCGGAGCGGGGGATTGATATCCCGCGTCATACATGGCGCTGGTCACATCCGAGCCATCGCGCAACCCCTGACGCAACTTTTCGGCGCGCAGCCCGGCAGAAAACTGCCGCGGACTGATGCCGGTTTCAGATTTAAAAACCCTTTGCAGGTGGAAAGGGCTGACGCCCAGTTTATCCGCCAGTTCACCCAGGCTGAGCGGATGGCCCGATTCCCGCATCAGTTGAGCAGCTTCCGCGGCCAGCTGGCTGCGCGCGTCGGTTGGCAGCTCAGGCCGACAGCGCTTGCAGGGGCGGAAACCAGCTTGCTGGGCGGACCGGGCATCGGGGTAGAACCGCACCCGATCACGCGCCGGATGGCGGGCTGGACAGGAAGGCCGGCAAAAAATACCTGTGCTTGTCACCGCGGTGACAAAATGCCCATCCGCGGCACGCTCGCGGGCCAACACCGCCTGCCAGCGCAAATCATCAGTGGAGTAAAGGTCATTATTCATAGCCCCAGCATACGACCTGGAAAGAGTTTTGTCTTCCGGTTTCTTGCGCCCAAATTCAGCGCAGAAACACCATATTGCGTGTGGCGAATTTGTACTCGAAGAGCAGCGGGACCGGGATCCCATCTTTGCCATAGCTTTGCGTAGTGGCGTGCACGTGCAGATGCGGCATGGCGGGCGAGCCTGTGTTGCCCAGATAACCGATGGTCTGACCGATCCGCACCGTATCCCCTTCCTGCACCAGCACCGAACGCAGTCCGCCCAACGTGACAAACACCTCGAAGCACTGGATCACCACCTTGTCGCCCAAACCCTCCGCGGGGGCGTCGATGGGTTTGTCCGGGTTGCCGGTTTCCACAAATACAATCTTCCCCGGGCATGGCGCGAAAATTTCCGATTGAAACCCCTCATAATCCTGGAATTTCCCCGGGCGGGGCCCCTTTGCCCCAAGGAAACCGCGGATGGTGATTTCCTGGAAATCGATCGCGTACGCCATTGACGGATCGTGAGGGTGAATGGGTTCAAAAAGCGCGTTGGAGTAGTCGCTCATTCCCCAGCCATCGATCGAATTGCCGCCATTCACCACCGCCCACATGCCATAAAATGGCACCAGCACCAGCAGGGGAGTAGGTTCCTGGAATTTATAGGTTCGCGAAGCCAGCACGCGTGAGTTGCCCCAGCCGAGAGGGGGCAGGGCGATCAGGCTCAGCGCCAGTACGAGGGCGCTGCCGGTACGCGCTGCCGGCAGCCAGGGAATACGGCGCAGGCGCGATGCCCAGCGGATGAACACCGCCAGCGGGAAGAAATAGCAAAGATAGCGCAGGTACCAGTTGACCTGAGACCAGTTGATCAGGAAGAATAACAGCGTATTGGCCAGCACCCAAGCCGCCCAGGTGGTCAGCATGGCAATCCGGCTCCGCGGCTGACACAGCCAGAATAAGAGGAAGGAGGCGAGCAACCACAACGTCGCGAGCCAAACAGGAACAGGCGTTGTCCAGGGCATGCTGCTTGTTATCCTTCACTTTCTGCTGGGATAAAAAAAAGAACATTGTCCTTCTTCCGCCATTATAACGCAGGGATAAACAACTGTTTGGCTGGCAAAGAGGGTACAATCCAGCCAAACGCCCCACTGGAGGTGCACATGCCGAATTTCTGGAGCGAGGGAAGCTTTAATCTGCAAGGCGCGCAACTTCATTATTACCGCGCGGGCGCGCAGAGCAAACCCAAACTGGTGCTGGCGCATGGTTTTTCCGACATGGGGCTCTGCTGGCAACCCCAGGCCGGGGCTCTGCTCACAGAATGGGACATCCTCATGCCGGATGCCCGCGGACATGGGCTTTCCCAACGCGTACAGCCCGGCGAGAAAACCGACATGCCCGCCGATTTGGCGGGATTGATGCGCGGCCTGGATTTTGCTCCCGCGGTTGTCGTCGGGCATTCGATGGGCGGTCTGGTGGCTGGCGAGCTGGCCGCGCGCTTCCCCAGCCTTGTGCGGGCGCTGATTTTGGAGGATCCCGCCTGGCTCCTGCCTGAGCCTGAATCCCGTGGCGGGAGCATCGGCGGCGGCCCAATGGCTGAGTGGACACGCAGTCTGGCGCTGAAAACGCTCGAGCAACTGATCGAGGAATGCCGTCAGGAGCACCCCTCCTGGCCGGATATCGTGGTGCGGCGCTGGTGCGAGGGCAAGAAGCAGCTTGATCAGAACTTCCCCCTGGCGGTGGATGCATCCTGGGGGCCCTGGCGGCAGACCGCGCGCGCCATCCAATGCCCAACCCTGCTGATCACCGCTGAACCAGCTTTGGGCGGGATCATCAGCCCCGATACCGCGGCGCATATCCGGGCGCTCAACCCTCGCATCGAGGTGGTGCAGATTCCCGGGGTGGGGCACCATGTGCGCTTTGCGGCAGCGTGTGAATATGAGCAGATCGTCAGAGATTTCCTGAGTCGTTTATCCCCAGCCGGTTCATAAAAGAAGGAGCAACCATGAAGATCACCGATTTGAAATGTGCTGTGATTGGCGAGAACCCGGTCATCCGCATCGTCACCGATGCTGGCATCGATGGCTGGGGACAGGCTGAGAATACCAAGCCCTATCTCAAGCCGCATGTCATGTTTTACAAGCGTTACCTGATCGGCGAAGACCCCACCAATGTCGAGCGGGTGATGATGCGCATCCGCCGCATGGGATCCTTCAAGCCCTGGGGCTCCGCGGTAAGCGCGATTGAGATGGCATTGTGGGATATCGCCGGCAAAGCAGCCGGTCTGCCGGTCCATAAGCTGATGGGCGGCAAGGTGCGCGACCGGGTACGCGTCTATAACGGCGGCGTGCGTTTCAAGATGAACGGCTCCAGTCCGCAGGACTATGCCGATGAGGTGGCAAAGCAAAAAGCCTCGCCCGAGAAGTTCGGCTTTGTCAAGATGGGCATCGCTTACCACTCCGGCATGGTCCGCGATGTGCCCGGTTTTCTTTACGGGGAGCAATACTCCGGGGCGACCCATTCCAACCGCGGCCCGATGACCGAAAAGGGACTTAAGCACATCATCGCCTGTGTGGAAGCGATGAAGGACGTGCTGGGCGACGAGGTCGGTCTGGCGCTCGATTGCGGGCCGGGCTGGATGCTGCCCGATGCCATCCGCGCCGCCAAAGCGCTGGAACCCTACAACCTGCTCTGGATGGAGGACATGCTGACGGGAGATTACACCCCCTACACCTCCGCACAGACTTACCGCGATCTGACCGCCAGCACAACAACCCCCATCCACACCGGCGAGCAGATGTACCTGCGTCAGAATTTCATCGAGCTGATCGAATCGCAGGCTGTGCGCGTGGTGGGACCCGATCCTGAAGATGTGGGCGGACTGGCGGAGCTGAAGTGGATCGCCGAATACGCCGATCTGCACGGCATCCTGATGGCGCCGCATGGCATCTTTGACGGGCTGATCGGGCTGGCAGGCTTGGTGCAGGTCTGTGCCACCATGCCGCCCAACTTCATCGGATTTGAATACCCCGTAGGCAGGCCGGACTGGTGGTATGACATCGTCGAGGGACTGCCCAATCCGATCGTCAAAGACAGCCTTATTGAAGTCTGGGATACCCCCGGGCTGGGCGTCAACCTGATTCCCGAAAAAGCCAGGGCTTATCTCAAGGAAGAGGAC
>MTKY01052046.1_pt1 | contig 21131 bp, 12 predicted proteins | sample 1042731 | NCBI WGS metagenome assembly MTKY01 (sample SAMN06212206, study PRJNA360538) | anaerobic digester metagenome | biome: Wastewater treatment plant; material: sludge; isolation source: anaerobic digester fed with sludge from wastewater treatment plant | place: Denmark: WWTP Soeholt ... | reverse complement strand
GGTCCGGCACAGGCGCCGGCGAGGTGCGGGTCGGTGCCGGCGGGGCCTGCGGCGGCGGCGCCGTCGACGTCAACGGCTCGTCCGCCGACGCAAGTTGACGTTCCCGCTCCGCTTTCTTCAATGCTTCGGCGATGCGTCCCATGACACCCTCCCGGCGCGACGGGCCTCCGGGCCCGCCACGGCGGATCATCGGTCCTCGTATCGATCGTGCGCGGTCAGCAGGCCGGCCGGCAGCGTGTAGGCGTTCACGACCGGGCTCAGCGGGAACAGCACTTCCTGGATGCGCAGGCCCACCCACCCCAGCGGTGTCGGCGGCACATAGACGATGTCTCCCGGCTCCAGCAGCACGTTCAGGCTGGTGTCGCCCTCCGCGAACATCCGGTCGACGTCCACCGTGATGACATGCCGCCCGTCGGGCGCCGGATTCGCCCGGATGACCTTGACCTGGCTGCGCCAGGCGATGAAGCTCAGGCCCGCCTCGGCCAGCGTGTCCCGCAGCGTGTTGCGGCCCGTGTAGGGAATCGCCTGAGCGTTGCCTTGGTTGGCCGTTCCCACGCCGCCCCGGGCGCCGCCGACCTGGCCAAACACGTAAACCTTCTGGCTGCGGTACGCGGCGACCCGCACTTGCACTTTCGGGTCTTCGTAGTACTCCCGCAGGAGTTCCGTCAGTTTGGCGGCGATTTCACGGGCGGTCATCCCGTCCACGCGGACCTCGCCGAGAAGACGAAGCGTGAGCTTGCCGTCCGGTTGGATGGTCTGCATTTCTCCGTCGATTTCGGGAACGCGTGGCGCTGTAATCTGCAGGATGTCCGGGATGCCGACCCGGTATTCAAACGACGAGTTCGGCTGCTCGTATTCCATGAGCCAGTTGTGGATCTGGTCCTGGTTCGACACACATCCACCGACGGCCAACAGCACGAGCAGTAACGGCGTCCTGATTCGCATCGAATTCACGGCTCGGCGCTCCGTTTGCCGGGGCCGGGATCCGCGCCCGGCTGCGGAAGGCCGCAGACACTCCGCGGTCCACCGCGGGGCTGACCCGCGCGACGGCGGCCCGGTCCGCTCTGACACACGTCCGTTTTATCGGGTTTCAAACCGGCTGCCTGAACGAACTTGCCGCCGGGAAAACGACCGGACCGCGCGGTTCTCGGACGTGGCTTCCGGCTTTTTCCGCAACCGGACTCGCGAAACGAACCGTCACATATCTCAAGCACCCCCCCGCCGAGCCCGATATTCTCCAGGACAACCGGATGTCCGCGCCCGTGCTGTGAGAAGAACGGACTGATTCCTGTGTACGCCAGTTATTTCGGCCTGCGTGAACCGCCCTTCAACAACACGCCCGATCCGCGCTTCTTCTATCCGACTCCCGACCACGAGGAAGCGCTGGCGACGCTCATTTATGCCGTGGGCGAGGGGAAGGGATACGTCCTGCTGACGGGCGAAGTCGGTACGGGCAAGACACTGATGTCCCGACTCATGCTCCGCCACTTCGACGGGCGGATCGCCTTCGCCACCGTCAACCATGCCGTGGAATCGGCCCGCGACCTGCTGCACCTGATCTGCGCCGAGCTGGAAATCGACGTTCGCGGCGAGGATTCCAACGCGCGGCTCATCCACTCTCTGCAGACGTTTCTGCTGGACCGTTTTGCCGCGCGGATGCCCGTGGTCCTGGTGCTGGACGAGGCCCAGAACCTGCCCCGCGACGCCTTCGAGCTGCTTCGCACCATCGGCAACCTGGAATCCGACGAATCGAAACTGCTGCAGGTCGTGATCCTGGGCCAGCCCGAGCTGCGCTCGCGGTTCCGGGCGGCGGACATGCGGCAACTGCGGCAGCGGCTTTTCCGCACCGTTCATCTGCCCGCCCTGAGCCTGGAGCAATGCGACGCATACATCCAACACCGCCTCCAGGTCGCCGGCACGGCGGCAGCCATCTTCGACCCGTCCGCGGTGGCGGCCATTCATCATCACGCCGGCGGACTGCCGCGCCAGATCAACACAATATGCGACAACGCGCTGCTGAGCGCCTATTCCGCGGACCGGACAACGATCGACGCCCCCTTCGTGGAGAGCGTGCTCCGCCAGATGATGCCCATCGATGGCGAGAAGCTCGAACCGTCCGATCCGGCGGCTCCGGTCGAGCGGGCTCCGAAACCGCCGGACGCGCCGCCGGTGGCCGCGGCGCCCGCCACGGAAGCCGGGCCGACGACACCGGCATACGACGCACGGTACGTTCTCATACCCGCCCAGGACTGGCAGACCACTCTGCATCGCCTGGACGAGCTCTCGCGAATCCAGGCCGCCCACGCGGACGCCCAGCGATCGGCCACCAACGCTACCGCCGCCGGCCTCGATGAAGTCGCGGGCAAACTGACGTCACTCGAACAGGAGATGGCGGGTGTACAGGAACAGGCCGCTCAGAACACGGCCACGGTCAACGCCACCGCACGCCAGGTCAGCCTTCTCCAGCAATACGTCGCGGAGAGTGAGCGGCGATACGAGCAGGCCATCGAGAAGCTGATGTCCAGAACGACCGAACAGAGCCAGCGAATCACCCGGCTCGAACGGCTGGCCCAGGCTCTGCGCGTGGCCCGTCAGGCCGCCGACGAGGCGTTCGCGCAGATCGCGGGCGAGCCCGGACCCCGCCTTCCCGAGGCCCCCGACACCGCGCTGGTCTCAGCACCCGCGGCGGCCGGTCCTTCCGCGCCGGCGGTGAGCCCGGATGAACGTGTGGGTCAGCTCATGCAGCGGATCGCCGAGGCCGAGCGGCATATCGATAACGTCGACGCCTGGCTGACCGGAGCGATTCATCGCGGCGACGCCCAGGCGGCGGCGCTCCAGAATCTGCAGAATACGACCAGCCGTGCCCGCCGACTGGCCCGCAAGGCTTTTGAACGGGCCACGCGGGCCCACCATCGCGTGTCAAACCTGGCCGAAGACGTGGCCGGCCTCCAGGCCGCCTCCGATCGCATGACCCAGGCACAGCAATCGATGTTGGCTCGCGTAGGCGTCTTGGGCCAGTCCGCCACGCACGCCCGACACACCGCGAACGAGGCCATGAAGGAAGCCGTCAGAACCGCCGGTCGATCCAAGCGGATAGGTGCTGAGATCGACAAGGTGGTTCGTCAGATCGAGCAGGTCAGCCCCGCCGGCCGCACGCCGACTCGCTCGGATCGACTGGGCCAGGCCGCCCGTCTTGACACGAACGCGCGCCTTCGGCGGATTCTCGAACGCAGCCAGGCGGCAGTGGGCGGATTGCGGAACACGCCGGAAGCGCCCACCCCCTACGCGTCAGCCTCCGTGAACACCTCGGCCGGCGAGGCCCTCGCCCGCGACCTGACGCATCTGGCCGACGTGCTGAACGCCTGAGGCGGCCGCCGTGATCGCCTGGATTCTCACCGACGTAAAAACGGAAAACGCCAGATCGCGACTCTCGCCCCGATCTGGCGGCTTCCCTCGGAGGAGGAGGAAGAAGGAGGTCTTGGCATTGGATATGTCGAATTCCGGCCGCCCGAAAGCAAATGGATTCAGCGTTTTTCGCAATAGAATCATCACAAAATAGTTATCGCACTTCACAGCCCCGTTGCCCGCCTGTGAGGCGACCGATACACTGTGGGACTTGTCGAAGCGTCGATAGACGGGATCCGCCCGGCAGCATGGGAACTTGAGCATGACAGACACGCAACCTTCTGGGAAAGCGGGTAGTTACGATTTTCGGACCATCGAGGCCCGCTGGCAGGCCTACTGGCACGAGCACAAGTCTTTTGCCGTGGCGAACCCCGGCGATCCGGGCTTCGACCGTACCCGGCCCAAGTGCTACATCCTGGACATGTTCCCATATCCCAGCGGCGCCGGGCTGCACGTGGGGCACCCTCTGGGATACTGCGCGACGGATATCTACTCGCGATACAAGCGAATGCGCGGGTTCAACGTCCTGCATCCGATGGGCTACGACGCGTTCGGCCTGCCGGCGGAACAGTATGCCATCGAACACGGCGTGCATCCGGCCGTCACCACGCGCCGAAACATCGAGAACATGCGGCGGCAGCTCAAGATGTTCGGTTTCTCGTACGACTGGGACCGCGAAATCGCCACCTGCGACCCGGAGTACTACAAGCACACGCAGTGGATCTTCCTGCAGATGTTCAACAGTTGGTTCGACGACGAACTCGAATGGACCGATCCCACCGGGCGAACCTGCAAGGGAAGGGCCCGGCCCATCGACGAGCTGGAGGCGGCCCTGCGCAATGAAACTCTCTTCGTGGATGACGCCCTGAAGCTGGTCCGCGATCGGAAGCAACCGCACCGGACGTGGAGCGATCTGTCGACGGCCGAGCAGCGCCAGGCCATCCACAACCAGCGGCTGGCTTTCATCGACGAGGTGCCGGTGAACTGGTGCCCCGCGCTGGGCACCGTGCTGGCCAACGAGGAAGTCACCGCAGACGGCCGCAGCGAACGCGGCAACCACCCGGTGTTCCGGCGCCCGTTGCGACAATGGATGCTTCGCATCACGAAATACGCGGAGCGACTGCTGAACGATCTGGAACTGCTGGATTGGCCGGAGCCGATCAAGATTATGCAGCGCAACTGGATCGGCCGCAGCACGGGCGCCCAGGTGGATTTCCCCCTGGTTTCCGGCGGACCCGCAGCGCCTCTAATGCCGGATCCGGCGCAATGGCGCGCCGCGCGGGAATCCGGCGGCTGTCCGGCCCGACCGGAGCCGTTCACGATTCGCGTGTACACCACCCGGCCGGACACGCTCTTCGGAGCCACCTACATGGTGCTGGCGCCGGAGCATCCGCTGGTGGACAGAATCACCACGCCGGACCGGCGGGCCTCCGTGGAAAAGTACGTCGCGGTCTCTCGCCACAAATCGGATCTGGACCGCACAGCCGAAACCAAGGAGAAGACCGGTGTCTTCACCGGGGCCTATGCGATGAATCCGGTCAACGGCGAACACATCCCGGTGTGGGTGGCCGACTACGTGCTCATGGGGTACGGCACGGGTGCGATCATGGCGGTGCCGGCACACGACACGCGGGACTTCGCGTTTGCCAAGGCGTTTGATCTGCCGATCCGGGTGGTGGTCCAGCCGCAGAATGACTGGCTGCATGACCAGATCGTCGGCGGCCGGTTCGACCACGACCGGGCCGAGCACACGGGGCGGCGGCCGGTTCTGGACGCGATGATGCAGGGCATGGTGAGTACCGCCAACGTGATGAACTTTACCGCGCTGAACGTGTTTTCGATTCTGGACGGCGACCCGGCCTGGACGGACCAGGTGGCGGTACCCTTCTATCGGAACCACGCGGATCTGCTGCTCGAATCCTTCACTGAGGAAGGCACCGCCGTGCATTCCGGCGAGTTTGACGGCCTGACCACGGCGGCGTTCCAGATTCGGATCACGCAATGGCTGGAACAGAAGGGGCTGGGCCGGGGGGCGGTCAATTACAAACTGCGTGACTGGGTGTTCAGCCGGCAGAAATACTGGGGCGAGCCGTTTCCGGTTCTGCACGGCCCGAACGGCGAGATCATTGCGTACGACGCGGAAGACCTGCCGGTCACTCTGCCGGAGATGGACGATTTCAAACCGACGCCGGTGAGCGAGGGGTCCGACGCCCTGCCGGAGCCGCCGCTGGGCCGGGCGAAGGACTGGGTCACCGTACAGCGCGACGGGAAGACCTGGCGTCACGATCTGAACACGATGCCGCAATGGGCCGGCTCATGCTGGTATTACCTGCGGTATCTGAACCCGACCCTGGACCGGCGCTTCTGCGACCGGCAGGCCGACGACTACTGGATGCCCGTGGACATGTACGTGGGAGGGGCGGAGCACGCCGTGCTGCACCTGCTCTACGCCCGGTTCTGGCACAAGGTGTTGTTTGACCTGAATCTCGTGTCCACCTGCGAGCCGTTCATGAGGCTGGTGAACCAGGGGATGATTCAGGGCTTCGCTTTCAAGGACACACGCGGGGCGACCATCGCGGCGGATCGGGTGGAAGAGGTATCGGAGGGGCGGTTCCGCCACAAACAAACGGGCGAGCCGGTGACGCAGGTGATCGCGAAGATGAGCAAGTCGCTCAAGAACGTGGTGAACCCGGACGACGTCATTGGACAGTTCGGAGCGGACACGTTCCGACTGTACGAGATGTTCATGGGGCCCATCGAGGCCTCCAAACCGTGGAACACGCGGGACGTGCCGGGCCTGTTCAAGCTGCTGTCACGCATCTGGCGGCTCTTTATCGACGAGGAAACCGGCCGGCTGTCGCCCGCCCTGGTGGACGACGCGCCGGATCGGGAATGCCTGCGCGTGCTGCACAAGACGATCCGAAGCGTGGAGGAAGACATCGAGCAGCTCAAATTCAACACGGCCATCGCGGAGTTTTTCGACTTCGTGAACTTCATGACGCCGCGGAGCCGGCGACCGCGGGCGGTGCTGGAGCCGTTTGTGCTGCTGCTGGCCCCGTTCGCCCCGCACATCGCGGAGGAATTGTGGCGACGGCTGGGGCACGACGAGTCGCTGATCGGCGAGGCGTGGCCGGCGTACGACGAGGCGCTGGCCCGCGACGAGTCGGTGGAGATCGCCGTGCAGGTGAACGGCAAGATCAGAAGCCGGATTCACGTGCCCGCCGACGCGGACGACGCCCGGATCGAGGCCCTGGCCCGTGCCGACGCGAAGGTCTGTGACGCCCTGGCCGGCAAGACGGTCCGCCGCGTGTTCGTGGTCAAAGGCCGCCTGGTGAATCTGATCGCCGGTTGAGTCGCACACGCCAGCCGGAAGGAGGGGCGGCTGGCCCGGTCGAAACGTGCGCCAACCGCCTGTACGTCCGTCATTGTCGGATCATTTGCCATTTGGGCCGTCCGCCTGTCCGGACCGGATCAAGCCGTCATGGCGAATCATCCATTCCTCAAGATGGCCGGTCCCCCACGGCACATCGACCTTCAATAGCCCCAAGAGGCCGGATACGTGAAAGAGGGCACCGGGCCGACCTGTCGATCGATCCGGTGCCCCAGGTTCCTTATCCGAAATGCGTATGTCTTGTACGGGCCGCCGGATGCAAGCCCGTCATGCCAACCCTACTGAGGGCCACTGGCCTCCAGCCCCGTGACGAACGTCGGGAGGTCATCCGCGTCGATGTCGAGGCTCGGAAGGAAGTCTGCCCGAACGCACGTTCCGCCGTCGAACGGGCCGATGCACGCCTGGTACACCGCGAAGTCCCTCAGGTCCACGTCATGGTCGCCATCGGCATCGCCGACCTTGACCACGAACTCGACGTCGTTGTCGCCGACAACGCCACTGCCCGCCAGGTCGACCACGCCCGTCACCGTCGCGACGTACGTTCCCTCGCCCAGGGCCGGGGAAACGGTCGCGGTCACGAACCGCCCGTCGGCACTGAGAGTCGGCGTGTACGGTCCGCCCGGGCCGGTGATGATCACCGCGCCGGCCGGCGCACTCACGTCTTCGGTGAATTCAATGACCAGACGGGTTTCCGACAGATCCCGCGGTTCACTGGTCGCGGCCGCGCCGGTCGCCGTTGCATCCAGCGGGATCTCGCCGACCACCGGGTTCAGCACGAACTGGACGTTCTTGATGTCAATGAAGTCGTCCAATCCCCCATTCCCAGTGTCCCAGTCTGTTCCGTAGAATCGCATGCGCGTAATGTTCGTCGGGTCAAAGGTATTGCCGCCGTAGTTGGTGTCCTTGCCCGATGTGGCTACGGAAATCGTGACGTGCGACCACGTCGGATACCAGTCCCCGAACGGGAAGGAGTTCACATTGGGCCCATATACGATTCCGTACTCTCGATAGCCGTTCAGCATCGACCCGTCGTAGTTGTACATGGTCACGAAGATGTTGCAGTCGCCATAGGGATTTGTGTTCGTGATCGGGTCCTGGAATGCGCGCGCATCGAACTCGAACGTCAGATTCGTCTTGGTGATGTCGATAGGGCCGTCGCCGCTGAGCACGAAGTCGATATACGGACCGTAGTACCAACCCTTGTTCAGGTGGTATCGAGTGAATCCTTCCGGTTCGTCCGGCGGATTCGCGGGTTCAAACGTGATGAACGCGTCGCCTGAGGAAAAAATCGCATCGCCCTCCCCGAGGTTGATCTGCTGATCCATCGGAATATCCACCGTAACGATCGGCGTCCCATGCTCGGCCGTGCTCTTGAAGGACACAATCTGCGGCGGAACATTGGCCTCGACGGCCGCCAGCTTGTGCGGCTCCTGCCAGTTGAAGAAGTAAGCCCGCTGGATACCGTCCTCCTGAATGGGGCCCAGCACCGGTCCGCACAGAAGGTTGGTCCCATGGTTGTTGTCGTTGGCGGGGCCCGTGTTGTACTCAAAGAGCGTCGGGGTGTTCAGCGCCGGATTGCCCACGGCGGGGCTGTCCTGAATCTCGAACTCGAACCCATCGAAAACCCCGTCCTGCGCGTGGTAGTCGAGATAGACCGGGTCGCTTGTCTCCACGCCGTTGGATACGGTGATCGTGTTGTTCTCCAGATCGAACGTGTAGGTGATGTGCTGCCACTCTCCCGCCACGATGGACACCCCCTGGGGGCCCCAGTGCTTCGTTGTGATCTTTCCACCCTGCGCCGGTTGATACGCCCACCACTGACCATAATCCCCGCTGTGGGACATCCAGATGGCGTCGCCCAGATCCGTGCGATACTGGTCGAACTCAATAATGATCGTTCCATTCGAATTGGCCAGTCCGCCCGGGTTCAGGATACGGTCGAACTCGGCCCAGACCGCGGTAACGCCCTGATCGCAGCTTCCGGATATATCCATGCTCAGAACCCGGCCTTTGCCGGCGCCGGTGGGGTCTTCAATGATGTCCAGCACCCCGGGCACGTTGCCCACTTCCCTCCACGTGGCGTCCCGCGTCCCCCAGCCGCCCTGGGCCGAGTTCACCTGAAAGACAATGCTCCCGAGGGCATAGCCTTCAAAGCCGCCCACATCCAGCGCAACCGTCAGGGGATCGGAGCTCACACCGTTCGTCGAAATAACGAGGTTGTCGATGTAGATCGGACCGTCATCCGCTTCTTCGCAGCTCTCCACCAGTATCCCGTCCGTCACGTTGACGGCGATAACGCGGGACGTGAACGTGGGATCCAGATCCGTCCGACTGTTCGTGCCGGACAGGTAGATGCTCTTGCCGGCCGCGTCCTGGTAGAGTCCGCCCACCGAACGCGGCTCGCCGAACCATTCGGTCGTGTAGTACGACCCGACCGTGCAGTCGCCGGTTCCGTCGTTGGGGTCCATGTACCGCTGAATAGTTCCCCCAAAACCCCCGGCCAGGACATCGGTGCCGTTGAAGTCCAGCATGGCGACGTCATAGAAACCATGCCCGGTGCCGGGGGCCAGCAGGCTGCTCTTCGCGCCCGTCACGGGGTCATAGACGTAGAACGTGCTGCCCGTGTCGGCCCACGTGGCGATGTACAGCAGACCCGTAGTCTGCGAGTAAATGACGTGGCTGCGCTTCTGCGTGTGCCCCGTCGACGCCACCCAGGCGTCGCTGGCGCCGATGCCCGGCTTGATCTTGATGCCGTAGGCCAGGTCCGGCCCCCCCACGTGGAAGTACAGGCCGTGCTCGCCCGGCGCGAAAGCGTCGGGAACGAATGCCATCTGCCCGCCCGTCGCCTCCGGGATGGCGTTGGTCGTTCCGACGTAGTTGGACCAGTTCAGCGTGCCGGTAGCCGAGTCAATCTCATACACCATGCACTGCCCTGCGCTTGGAGCGCCCACGACGTAAAGTCTGCCACCGTACAGCACGGGCGTGAGCTTCTTGTGTTGCCCCGCGAACCACGAATAGGGCAGCACGGTCTCCCAGACCTTCATTCCGTTGCTCTTGAGATACGCGACAGCGATGCCGTTTCCCTGATTGTCCTCGCCGATCGCGTAAACGCGGCCGCTCGGCCCGCCGTCACCCACCACCGGAGCGGCCGAATCCCGATCGTCGACATCCACGCCGACGTAATGGCGGTTATCGTCGCCCAGAGCAACGCCGTCCGTATTGGCCGTCCAGCGCGGCTGCCCGTCCGGCGTGACGGAGAGAACCTTAGGTTCGGGCCACTGGCACTTCCAGTACAGGTTGCCCTCTTCATCGAACGTGATGGCAGACCGCGATTCCGGCAGGTCCGCGTGGAGTGGCGCCGCTTTGACGTCCAACTCGAACGAAGGCTGGACACCGGCCGTGAACGTGAACTCGTATTCCGGGTACGTCGTCTTGTCGACCGCCGCGGTGCCGCTCAGATTGCCGTGGATGGTCCCCCACGGGGCCACGACCTCGTCCGCCAGAGCGGGCGCAACGCACCCTGCCAGCACTATCAGACCGGCAAGCGTGAATACTTTTCGCTGGTTCCTCATGCGTCTTCCTCCTGCTTAGATAGAAATGCACACGCACTACTGCCTCGTCATCCCCAAAACCTGGGGATCACGCCCACGACTCAGACCGCTCCAAAAGGACTTGATTGACAGGCTCGAAAGGGCTTCTTCCATCCCACCTCGCGCAATTCTCGCTATCCTCGACTGCCGCGTCCGACGGATCCGAGCGCCTCTGCTCCCGGGAATCGGCAGGGCCCTCATACAGGACCGCCCTTACCCCGCTGCCGCTGGGGTCGCTGGCCGGACTGGCTCAGCGAACGACCCAGAAGGTCGCACGCTCCGCCCTGTGACAGCCTCGTATCGAATCATAGGCCGAACACAGCCGGGAAACGGAGTCCACCTGGATTATGATTCCGCCGAAACAGTCGCCATGACGGATCGCCGGACCATCAGACTCCACTTAAGGGATTCTACCTAGATCAGTGTGGCGAATGCAACCCACCTTCGCGCATGACAACCCGAGTGATGGCAACATTGGTCAACCATCGTATGGTATTACGCAGAACCCCAATTCTCATGATACGCCAATCTCATTTTTACTGTATTTTGTATCGATTGGCTGAAAACGATCTGGAATGCTACGCGCGGCGTGAGGCGATTGCAGAATGGGCTTCTGAACGCTCGGGCGAATCTGCTCACAGGGTCCGGGAATCCCGGTTTTAGCGTGCCGACGGTCGGACGGCTGGCTGACAATGCAAGATGGCAAGCGGTTCGGACGATGCTCCGATTATGGAAGTCCCGAGTTCCATCCCTCCAACCGGCGTACTGGCTCCGCTGGCCACCTCCGCGAGGCCGACGCGTGGGATGACCCCGCTCGATCGGCTCCGTGGCCGGCGCGTCTGCTGGCTGCTGGTCGGGTTGTGGATCGTCAATCTTTTCGACCTGGTCATGACCATCCTGGCTCATCAGCATCGACTGGCGGAGGAAGCCAATCCCATCGCCGCACGCATCCTTCCGCTGGGTCCGGCCATGCTCATGACATACAAAATCGCGCTGGTGACCATCGGCACCGTGGGTCTGTACATATTCCGCCACAAGTTCATCGCCGAGTTCGCGGCCGGGGCACTTCTGCTCATCTATGCCTTCGTGGCTGTCCGCTGGAAGATCTGCGTTGCCCTTTATGAGACACCCTGTGCCAACCTGACGAATTGGATCATCGACGGCAATTCGTCGTTGGGCTGGGGGCTGTCCTGAACCGCGGCGCCGCCGGCGGCTCGCTCCGCCGCGGGCAGCCCGCGGGCACACCGTTACCGCGATCTGCTGCAGTCTCCGGGCAAACCCGTCCCCGGGCACGCCGATGGGGGGTTTGACGCGCTTCCAGTCGACGTCTACAACATCCGGGGCATGAGTACCGACTCCTCACAGCCCGCACTTTTCGAGATATCCTGGGAGGTCTGTCGGAAGACCGGCGGGATCTACACGGTCCTGCGATCCAAGGCGCCCCACGCCGTGCAGGCCTGGGGCGATCGCTACACGCTGATCGGGCCGTACGTGCACGAAACGGCCAGCATCGAATACGAACCCCTGGAGCCGGGCGAACTGCTCAAGCCGGTTCTGGCCACGCTGCGGCAAGAGGGTATTCAGGCCCATTTCGGACGGTGGCTGATTACGGGCAATCCGCGGGTTGTGCTGCTGGACGTCGGCCACGCCTATTTCAACCTGGACAACTGGAAACGATGGTTCTGGGAATCGTGCTGCCTGTCTTCACCCGGCGGCGATCCGGAAACGAACGACGCCGTGGTGTTCGGTGCCATGGTCTGCCGTTTTTTTCAGGAGTACACCCGCCACCACGGCGACCGCCACCGGCCTGTCGCCCATTTTCACGAGTGGATGGCCTCCATGGCCATCCCGCTGATCCGCCATCACAACCTGCCGGTGGCGACGCTGTTCACCACCCACGCCACGCTGCTGGGACGATACGTCTGCGCGACGGACGGCGATTTCTACCGACGGTTACCCTGGATGAATCCGGACGCAGAGGCCGGACGGCTGAACGTGCACCATCGCCATTCCGTGGAACGGGCGGCGGCGCACGGGGCGCACGTGTTCACGACGGTTTCTGAAGTGACGGCGCGTGAAGCGGAGCATCTGCTGGGCCGACGGACGGATCTGGTGCTGCCGAACGGCCTCCGCGTCGAACGGTTCGAGGCGCTGCACCAGTTCCAGACCCTGCACGCAGAGTACAAAGAGCGAATCCACGAGTTTGTCCGAGGCCATTTCTTCGGGTCGTACTCCTTCGATCTGGACAAGACCATCTACACCTTCGTGGCCGGTCGGTATGAGTACCGTAACAAGGGCATCGATCTGTTCATCGAGGCTCTGGCCCGCCTGAACGGCATCCTGCGACAGGAGTCCGGCGACACGACGGTGGTCGCGTTCCTGGTTGTGCCGGCGGCGACGCACAGCATGAACGTGGAGGTGCTCAAGAACCGCTTCATGATCGAGGAGCTGCGCAAGACCTGCGATCAGATCACGCGGCGCGTGGGAGAGCGGATCGTGCGGGCGGTGGCCGGCGGACGGCTGCCCGACGTGGACACGCTCATTAAGGACGCCGAACTCATCCGCCTCAAGCGGACCATCTTCTCTCGCCGGCGCACAGCTCCTCCCGCCGTCGTGACGCACAACATGGTGGACGACGCCCATGACCCCATTCTCAAGCACCTTCGACACAGGGGGTTGTTCAACACGGCGCAGGATCGGGTCAAGGTCGTGTACCACCCCGAGTTCATCGTCTCCACCAATCCGCTTTTCGGCATCGACTACGAGGAGTTCGTACGGGGCTGTCATCTGGGGGTGTTCCCGTCGTACTATGAACCCTGGGGCTACACCCCGGCCGAGTGCACAGTGATGGGTGTGCCGTCGGTCTGCTCAAATCTATCCGGTTTCGGAGCGTATGTGCAGGCCCACGTGGAAAACCACGAACACAAGGGTCTGTTCGTCGTCAACCGACGGGATGTCAGCGCGGACGAATCCATCGGACAGCTCACCCGCATCCTGCACGATTTCATCCGCCTCAGTCGCCGGGAGCGGATCGCCCTGCGGAACCGTACGGAGAGTCTTTCCGAGCTGTTCGACTGGAACAGCCTTTACTCGCATTACCGACAGGCCCACGACCTCACCCTGTCCCGGGCCTTTCCGTCCTGATAAACTGGGCAAGAGAGGCTGGGCAGACACTCGATAAGAGAGCCAAGCGTGCATCTGCATTTCCCTTTGTGCAGCAAAGTTTTACGGCAAATACCCTATTGCGGAACAAAAGCAAACGACCGATAATGCAAGATGTAGGGTTTCAGCCCCACCGGCTAACGGAATACCGTAGCTTACGCCGGGGAGAGCGGAAACCGGGTAGGATCGGAGAGCCACACGCGCCGACCAGGCGATCCAGCAACAAACAACCGCACGCAACGAAGCGAATGATGCTTCTTTCCCCTCCGGAAAGCACCGGATGCCCCCGTGGCGTTTGGTGCTTTCTTTGTTGGTTCGACCCGGAGAGCCTGCGGGCCGGGCGACGTCCTGTTTGCCCAGGTTCGTCGGAGCGCTCGCGTTTCATCCGATCGGCACACCGACTACACTGAGCCCCGCGGAATCGAGCCACGGTCCGCACAGACCCGCGGGGGTCGTGCGGGCGGGTCGGAGGACACAGGCACGTGCTGCTGCCCCTGGCGAACGTGATGCATCACAAGCTGCGCACTGTGCTCTGTGCGGCGGCCGTGGGGATCGGCGTGGGCATGATGGTGGTGCAACTGAGCCTTTCGCACGGCACGCTGAACGAGGTGGCCAGCCGGATGGAGAGCGTGGACGCGGAATTGATCGTGTTGCCCCGGCATGCAAATGTCATTTTCCAGGGCGGCGCCATCTTTCCGGACACATACGTGGATGTCATCCACTCCGCCGAGCTGGCCAGCCGGCCGGTGGTTGCCCGGGTCGTACCGGTCTTCCTGGACACCATCCGTTTGGGCGGGCAGCAGCAGCGGCTGTTTGGGATCGACCCGGACGACATGCCGGGGTTTCTGGGCAGTCGGCGCCTGGCCGCAGGCGAGGTGTTCCCCAACGGTCGCCTCTTCAAGCAGCACCTGGCCACGCTGCGCGGGGAGCAGCGCCGGTATGATCCGGATCTCGTCCTGCCGGAAGACCTGGAGGCGGGGTGTGAGCTGATGATCGACACCCGACTGGCCCGCGTGGGGGGCTACCGGGTCGGTGACGAGACGGACGTGTTCGGCCACCGTTTCCGCATCGTGGGCATCGTGGAGGCGGGCGTGGCCGGGCGCGTGTTTGCCCCGATTCAGACCATCCGACACATCCTTAACGGGGGCGTGCCATGGTCGAGCATGTTCTTCGTGAAGCTTCACGATCCGCAACAGGCGGAGGCGGTGGCAGACCTGCTGTCCGGAAAACTCAACGCCACGGTGGAGCTCAAGACGCAGTACGGCTCGCTGCTTCGGGAGAGTTTCGCCCAGTTGTACGCATACATCAACCTGGCCAGCGGCGTGGCGCTGGCGGTGTGCTTCCTGTTCATCATGCTGACGATGTATACGCTCATCCTGGAGCGCACGCGGGAGATCGGCGTTCTGCGCTCGCTGGGCGCGACGCGGCGCTATGTACTTGCCACGGTGCTGTGCGAGTCGATACTGATCTGCGCCCTGGGCACGGCGTTCGGCATCGCGTTGGCCTATGGCGTACGGGCGGTCGTGACGGTTGCCATGCCGCTGTCCACGGTGGACATCCAGATGCGGTTTCTGGGGTTGGCGGTGGCGGTGGGGCTTGTCGGTGGAGCGATCAGCGCGTTGTATCCGGGCTACCGGGCCGCCCGGCTGGATCCGGCCACTGCCCTGTCCTACGAATAGGCCCGGCCCGCAAAGGCGAGCCACGGAGAGAACCTTGTCCCGGCCGATCGTGACAGCCCGTAACATCCGCAAGTCCTACCCGGACGGAGATCGAGATGCCCCCGTCCTGCGCGGCGTGGACCTCGAAATCGGCCCGGGGGAGTTCGTGGCGATCATGGGGCCCTCCGGCTGTGGCAAGACCACGCTGCTCAACGTGCTGGGCCTGATGACGCCGCCCACGACGGCGGCGGAACTGCGGATCGACGGGGTGGATTGCCTGGGTCTGGACGAACAGGGTCGGACCCGCATCCGTCGCGAGAAGATCGGGTTTGTCTTTCAGCGATTCAACCTGCTCCGCACCCTGTCCGCCCGGGGAAACATCGAACTGGCCCTGCATCTGCGCGGCGACTCGCTCAATGGCCGGGCGACCCAGGCCCTGCGCGACGTGGGCCTGCTGGATTGCGCCCATCGCAAGCCCGGCCGTCTGTCCATCGGCGAGCAGCAGCGCGTGGCCATTGCCCGGGCGATGGCCTGCCGGCCGGCGATTCTGCTGGCCGACGAACCGACGGGAAACCTCGATTCCGCCAATGCCGAAGCCGTGATTCGCCTGTTCCGACGGTTCCACGAATCCAACGGCCTGACCATCATCATGATCACGCATGACGCCGACTGTGCCGCCGCCGCCGATCGCCTGCTGCACATGAAAGACGGCGTCCTGGAACCAGCCCGGTGAGCATTTCCGCCATGTGGCCCCGCCTTGCCCGAATCCTGACGCCTTCCGCCGATGCCGCGGGCGATCGCAAAAACCTGCGGCTGTGGTTCGCGGTCTACCTGACCTGGTTGCTGGTGCTGGCCGGCATCTGCTTCAGCGCAATCGGCCGGGCGGAGGCCGGCTCCGACGGCCACCTGGGCCTCTGGCTTCTGGCATTGGGCATGTTCTATCTGTCTTTGTGCTGTCTGTTCTTTCCGCTGCCGACCGCCTGGATGGTTTTTCTGCTGGCCAGCAACGACGTGGCGTTGATCGATACCGTGTGGGTGCGCGTGCTTGCGGTGGCTGGCGCCTGCGCCCTGGCGACGGTCATGGCGAATCTGAACGAGTACCACATCCTGACGTTTCTGCTGGGCTACGGTCCGGTGGGGCGGGTCCGCCGCACCCACACATACGATGTGGCCGCCCGCTGGTTTCAGGTGTCGCCGTTCTGGACGATCACGGCGTTCAGTTTCCTGCCGATCCCGGTGGATGTGATCCGTGTGCTGGCCGTGGCGGTCCGGTACGACCGGTTCCGGTTCGCGTCGGCGTACTTCGTGGGCCGTCTGTTCCGATACGGGCTTTTCGCCTGGTCTTCGGCCGCGCTGGATCTCAGCACGATGGAGATCGTGGTCATCCAGCTCTCGCTGGGGTTGCTGGCCGGGCTGAAGGTGGTCGTCGGCGTCCTGGCGCGCCGGCGGAGAGCGCGGGCGGCATGGGCGGACTCTTCCGGGTAGGGAGTCGCCCGCCGGGAAGACCCGAACTCTCGCCCCGCTTGCCTGCCCCGACGAAACTCCCTAGCATGAATGACGTGTCGTGCAGGAGCGGGAGGGCGTTGCTCGGCACCAATGCGCCGCCCGCGCCCGGGAGGCTGTCCATGCCCTGTTGGCTGCTTGTCGTGTGTCTGCTCGGTGAACCTCCGGTGACTCCGCCGGCCGATTCACAGCCGGTGACCGCCCCGGCGTCGCAACCGGAAGCCGTCGCCACGCCGGAGAATGAGGCGCGGATCCGCACGATCCTGGAAGCGATGGAGGCCCGCGGCGACAGCGTGCAGAACCTCCGGTGTCGCGTCGAATACACGGTCGAAGACCTGATCGGCCTGTCCGACTTCACGAAGTTCGGCGAAATCCGCTATCGCCGGGAGAAGCCGAACCCCACGTTCTTCATTCTGTTCGAAAAGATGCACGAAGGCGGTATCGTCGTTCGCAAGAAGGAGTGGTACCTCTTCCGCGACCGCTGGCTCTACGAGGCCAAGGAGGCCAGCCAGACCGTCATCGAGCGGGAGGTCGTCCGCGAGGGCGAAACCATCGACCTGTTCAGCCTGGAGAAAACCCCGTTCCCCATCCCCTTCGGGCAGCGCAAGGATGAAATCCTGCGGCATTTCCAGGTGGCCCTGAGCGCGACGACTCCGGACGATCCCGGCAACACGGACCATCTTGTATGTATTCCGCGAACCGGCAGCAAGCTGGCCGAACAGTACACGCGGCTGGAGTTCTTCGTCGACCGCGCCCTGCATCTGCCGGTGAAGATCGTGGCGTACGAGGCGGACCCCGTCGATCGCAGCGGCCCGCCGGCCAAGATCATGCGGGCGGTCTTCCCCGATCTGACCGCGCACAGCATCAACACAGCCGACGTGGAGAAGACGTTCCAGCTCCCGCCGGACACGCAAACGTTCAGTCGAGTCAAGGAACCCTTGCCGGAACCGGTGGCGCCCGCCCCGCCACACGACTGACCGGCCGGGGATGGCTGCGAACCTCGTAAAGGAAGCCGTATGTCACGGACCATGGTCGCCATCCGCAAGAAGCGCGCGGAAAAGGGACTCGTTCTCGAAGACATTCCGATCCCCGAGATCGAACCGGACGAAGTGCTTATCCAGGTGGAGGCGGCCAGCATCTGCGGCACCGACCTGCACATCTGGTCATGGGACGAATGGTCGCAGAACCGGATCAAGCCGCCGCTGACCATCGGCCACGAATTCGCCGGCACGATCGTCGAGGTGGGGGCCAAGGTGGAACACGCCCGGGTGGGCGATTTCGTTTCGGCCGAGTCGCACGTGACCTGCGGCATGTGCCGTCAGTGCCGCATCGGACAGCGTCACCTGTGCCCCAACACCCGCATCCTGGGGGTGGACCGCGAAGGAGCGTTCGCCGGCTACCTCGCCATCCCGGAACAGGTGGTCTGGACCAACGACCGGACGAAGCTCTCGCCGGAAATCGCCTCCATCCAGGAGCCCTTCGGCAACGCCGTGTTCGCCACGCTCAGCAACGACCTGGCGGGCCAGTCGGTGGCGGTGCTGGGTTGCGGACCGATCGGCTGCTTCAGTGTGGGCATCGCCAAGGCTTCCGGGGCCTCCGTCGTGTTCGCCACGGACGTCAACGAGTTCCGGCTGGACCTGGCCCGCAAGATGGGAGCGGATGCGGTGTTCAACCCGGTGGAACTGCCCGGCCGGGATGCCGTCGGCGCCCTGGTCGAGGCCAACGGCAACCTGGGCATCGACATCATCCTGGAGATGAGCGGAGCGCCCGCCTCCATCACCACCGCGTTCCAGGCCGTCCGCAACGGCGGAACGGTGGTGCTGTTCGGCATCCCCTCCAAAAAGGTGGAGCTGGACGTCGCCGAAAACATGATCTTCAAGAACCTCACCGTGCTGGCGGTGAACGGGCGGAAGATTTTCGATACGTGGTACAAGACCCAGTGGCTCCTCTCCTCGGGGGCGGTCGATGTCCGACCGCTGATCACCCGGACCCTGCCTTTCGAGGAGATCAACTCGGCCATGGAACTGCTGGCGGCCGGCCGCGCGTGCAAAATCGTGCTGCGGCCGGATCCGCCGGCTCCGCTGCCGATACGGGAAGATTCGGGAGACCACGACCCCGACATCACCGGACGGGTCACGCACCCGTGACGAAGCCGTGTGTCGTGTGAAGCGCCGCGGGGGCGGCCTCCGGAGGCTCGAACGGCCCCCATGGCCCGCAGGAGATTGACTGATGTTCGGCCGAATGAAGCAGGATCTTGCCGCCGAGCTGGAGAGCATCCGGCAGGCGGGGCTGTACAAGGAGGAGCGGGTCATTGTCTCTCCGCAGGCCGCGGATATTCAGGTGGTGCATCCGCCCGGACAGCCGCCGGCGCAGGTGCTGAACTTCTGCGCGAACAACTACCTGGGGCTCTCCTCGCATCCCAGGGTGATTGCCGCGGCCCGCGACGCCCTGGATCGCCGCGGCTACGGGATGAGCAGCGTCCGCTTCATCTGCGGCACGCAGGACATTCACAAGGAGCTGGAGGCGCGGATCAGCCGTTTTCTGGGCACGGATGACACCATCCTCTATGTGGCGTGCTTCGACGCGAACGGGGGACTGTTCGAGCCTCTGCTGGGCAAGGATGACGCCATCATCACCGACCAGCTCAACCACGCCTCCATCATCGACGGCATCCGGCTCTGCAAGGCCACCCGCTACATCTACCAGAACAACGACATGGCCGATCTGGAGGCGAAACTGAAGGAGACCCGCGGCGCCCGCTACCGCATGATCGCCACCGACGGGGCTTTCAGCATGGACGGCACCATCGCCCGGGTGGACCGGATCTGCGACCTGGCCGAAGAGTACGACGCGCTGGTCATGGTCGACGATTCGCACTGTACCGGCTTTCTCGGAAAGACCGGCCGCGGCTCCGCCGAGCACTGCAACGCGATGGGCCGGGTGGACGTTATCACCTCCACTCTGGGCAAAGCGCTGGGCGGGGCGGCCGGCGGCTTCACCAGCGGGCGGAAAGAGATCATCGAGCTGCTGCGGCAGCGCTCGCGCCCGTACCTGTTCAGCAACACGCTGCCGCCCGTCGTGACGGCGGCGGCCATTGCGGTGATGGATCTGCTGTCCGAGACGACCGAGCTGCGCGATCGGCTGGAATCCAACACCCGCCGATTCCGCGACGGCATGACGCAGGCCGGGTTCGACATCAAGCCCGGCGTCCACCCCATCGTGCCCATCATGCTCTACAACGCCCGGCTGGCCCAGGACATCGCCCGCGACATGTACGCCGAGGGCATCTACGTCATCGGCTTCTATTACCCGGTGGTGCCCCGGGGCCAGGCCCGCATCCGCGTCCAGCTTTCCGCCGGCCACGAGCCCGCCCACATCGACCGCGCCATCGACGCCTTCACGAAGATCGGCCGTCGGTACGAAATCCTCGGCAAAACGCGCGAGGAAATCATCGCGCGGTACGGCGAGTGAAACCGGGCGGGACGCCGACCTCCGCGCAGGACTTCACGACTCGGCTCAACGGCGAGCCGCGTTCGCCGCGGTGAACCACGGTAACGTCGCCACAGGCGCCGCCGGCGGCGAGCACCGTGGCCGGATTCTCACCCACGCCCGAATGACGCTTCGGCCTCCGCCGGCTCGCCGACTCCTCTCAGGGACACGCGGGCGGCTGGTCGGGACCGGCCAGACAACCGACGAACGCGATGTAATCGATCGTGTCGATCACGCCGTCCTCGTTCGCATCCAGACAGAAGCAGGCGATGTCACCGGGCCGGTATACTCCGTAGCACTCCGCGAAGATGGCGAAGTCCACCAGATCCACGTCGCCATCCCTGTCCGCGTCCTGCCGGACGTCCGCACACTCAAACGGCAGCGACGGTTCCACCACCCAGAGATTCATCGTCTGCTCGCCGTTGGGATCGAGCGGGTCCGACGCTCCCTGCTTGATGAATACCTTGCCGTCGTGGAACACCGCAGACGCGCCCGCGCTGCTGCACGCCGGCAGCGAGCCGGTCACCCAGGTTCCGCTGCCCACATCGTAGATCGAGTATCCGATGCCCGGGTCGCCCCAGCCTTCCAGATTCGCGTTGGTCTGGCCGTGCAGCCAGAACAGCCCGCCCTTCTTGCCCACGTGACAGTTCCAGTACGCCGGCAGGGCCACGATCGCCCCACCATACCCCGGGTTCACCACCGGCAGTGCGCCAAGATCGGTCGCGTACGTGACGCCGGCCGGTTCAGGCCAATCCAGATGCAATGGGTCGCCCGGCTGGCCGGACCAGAAATTCGGCACGTAGTCCATCACGTCAAACATCCACAGCCGATCGCCCGACTCATCCGGATCACCGGCCGGATCGGAAAAGTCGTTCTTGTAGCCGTAGATCTTGCTGCCGATTGCCGCGAACGTCGTGGAGCGGTTCTGCCACC
>MTKY01052216.1_pt1 | contig 21132 bp, 18 predicted proteins | sample 1042731 | NCBI WGS metagenome assembly MTKY01 (sample SAMN06212206, study PRJNA360538) | anaerobic digester metagenome | biome: Wastewater treatment plant; material: sludge; isolation source: anaerobic digester fed with sludge from wastewater treatment plant | place: Denmark: WWTP Soeholt ... | reverse complement strand
ATTTGTTCGGCAGTGGTCAGCCTGCTCTGCGCGCCCGCGTCGTCGGGCCGGACGATGAAGATAGAGGGCGAAAGTCTTGTGCTTGCGGGGCGGGAGGCCGGAAACCTGATGTTCGCGGATATCGTGCCGGGAAGCATATCCATCAGGAGCACATACGAGCCCGGCAAGGACACGATTGTGTATGAACAGGGCCGTGACTACGTGGTCAACTACGCCCAGGGCACAATCGCCAGATCGCCCGCGTCGCGTATGCCCGATTACTCCAAGAGCATCCTCTACGGCCAGAAGAATTTTGACCACGGCCAGTTCCCCGGCTTCACGAACAACGGGTTTTTCGTGTGGGTGGACTATCAGACGCGGTCGGGATCGCCTCTGACGACCCCGACCGACCAATCCGCACTACTGCGGAAAACGCGCAAGAAGCTCAGCGCCGGCGGCCCGTTCAAGCTCATCGCCTTCGGGGACAGCATAGCCGCTGGAGGAGAGGCGTCAACCGAGGACCTGCGTTTCCAGAACCGCTACGGCGCCTATCTGCAGAAGCGGTTTCCGAAGGCACAGATTACCGTCGAGTGCGGTGCGACGGGCGGTGACACCACGGCAAACGGCCTCGCAAGGCTGGAAGAGAAGGTGCTTACGCGAAAGCCGGACCTGGCACTGGTCGCGTTCGGCATGAACGACCACAACGTGCCGCCGTATGGCGTTTCCCTGGAGTCCTTCGAGGCGAATCTGAAGCAGATGATCGATGCCATACGACAGCGAACCGGGGCTGAGATCATCCTGCTCTCCACATTCCCGCCGAACCCTGAGTGGCGGTTCGGGTCTCACCAGATGGACAAGTATGCGGAGGCGACGAAGCGCGTCGCGAGGGAGAGCAAGTGCGCCTACGCGGACGTCTACTCCGTATGGATGAAGGTGCTCGATCGCAAGGACCCATCCAGCCTGCTGGGCAACAACATCAACCACCCCAACGATTTCGGCCACTGGCTGTATCTCCAGGCGCTGGAAGCAGTGGAATTCTAGAAGGTTCGGCCTGCCTGCCCGGCTAAGCGATATTGTACCGGGCAGGCGTCTTGTGGAGGCATTAGTTGGAAAAGAAGTTGAACGTTGTCGCGGTTATAGCTTCCGTCCTGCTTGCCGGAGGCTATATCTTGAAGCACCTGGGCTGGGGAGCCGGCGTGTACGTGCCGCTGTTCATCCTCGGAGGCGTGGCACTGCTAATCACGGCGGTCGGGGCCGCGATCCTGGGCCGCCGGGAGGGGTTGGAGGAGGCGCGGCAGGCTGCTCAGCCCCCGCCGAGGCCGACACCGGAGGAAGCTATAGCAAGAGCGGCCGAAGAGGGCGCGACCGAGTTGGACCTATCGGCCATGGGTCTGGAGTCGCTCCCGTCCGAGCTCTTTGAACTGACGCAACTGGAGACGCTGGATCTGACCGGCAACGATCTGACCACGCTCCCGCCGGAGATTGGGGAGATCAAGAACCTCAAGGTCCTGGATCTGACCTCGAGTATGTTCAGGACACTGCCGGCTGAGATCACGAAGCTGACCGGGCTGGAGTCTCTGCTGCTGGTGGACAACCAGATGGATTCAGTGGGGCCTGAGATCGGACAGCTCGGCAAGCTCAAGGAACTATCGCTGCATCATACTGAGATCGATGCGCTGCCGGCTGAGATCGGCAACCTTAGCAATCTGGAAGACCTGGACTTGGGCCGGAATATGATCGGTTCGCTCCCGCCGGAGTTGTGGAAGCTATCGAAGGTGACGACTCTGATGTTGGAATCGAACGAGTTTACCGAGCTGCCGGCGGGGATCAGCGGGCTCAAGAGCGTGCAGTTCCTGGGCCTCGGCGAGACGCCGCTCAAAGAGGTCCCGGCGGAGATCGGCCAGCTTGGGAATCTGGAAGAGTTGTACCTCAACGATACTGAGATCACTACGCTGCCGCCGGAGATCGGGCAGATCAAGACGCTGAAGACGTTGTCGCTGACGGGATGCCCGCTCGTGTCGCTGCCGGAGAGCATTAAGGACCTGCCGGACCTGGAGGCGCTGTATCTCGACGCGGAGCAGGTGGAGAAGCTGGAGCCCTGGGTGAAGGAGTTGCCGAGTCTGAGTGTGCGCGACTAGTTGGCGGCGTCACTTAGACGCTGTCGGGCCAGCTTTATGTTGACACAGATGCAGCCACGCGGTATAAACAAAACAGACCCATCAGTGTTTGCATTGGTGTTCGTGTGAAAGGGGAGAACCATAATGCGTGCCACATTGACTCAACTCGCCGCCGCGGCGCTGGCCATTGCCGCCATCTGCGTGTGCTTTGCCGCGCCTGCACTGGCGGAGGATACCACACCTGCGCCCACCGTGACGGTTGACACGGTCAGCCAGCCACCTTCGGACCTGGCGTCGGAAATGCCGACATCGAGTGCTGAGCCGCGCGGCCAGAGGGACGGCCGGCTTGTTCTTGTGCCGGCGTTCAACATGTTCTATCCGAGCGATTCCAAGACCCAGGAGCGGTTCGGCGACTCGTGGCCAAGCATCGGCCTGTCCGTGGCGTGGCGCGAGAGGGGCCTGGACCCCAAGAAGATCGAGCTTCGGCTGGATGGTATGGGATGCTCCGGCGACAAGGTCAAGGCACTCGTCTTCCCGCTCGGGATGGGCGTGAGCCAGAGGCTGAGCTCAAGCGACAACTTCGTGACCTACGCGGGCGTCTCAGCGAACTTGTACATAAGCAAGGTCGTATCCGAGCTTGACGGCGTAAACACGGGCTGGAAGCTCAGGTTCGGCCCGGGCGCGTTCCTCGGAGCGAACATCGGCGAGAGGTTCAACCTCCAGGCCAGTTACTACGTCGTCCCGAGCCTCGGCGGGTTCGGCCTGTCAGGGTTCAACCTCTCCGCGCACGTGCAGTTGTTCTAGCGAATCGTTAGAAGGTTTTGAAGGTTAGAAGGTTGGAAGGTTAGCAAGACACATCCTTCTAACCTTCCGACCTTGCAACATTCAGACGCCCGGCTTGATCTACTTCTCCGGTTTGTCCTCTGGCTTCTTGCCCTCTATCTTGTCCTGCAGCGCCTGAGCCACCTCAAGGACCTCTTTCGGAGGGTTCAGGTCGCGTATCTTGCCGATAAGCTCCAGCGGCTCGTCCTTCTTGCCCTGATCGGCCAGGAACGATGCCAGCGCCATCAGCGCGTCGGGGGCTTTCGGCTGCTTCTCGACGAGCTTCCGATAAGCCTGTTCCGCGTGCGTCATATCGCGGCCGGCCTCATAGGTTGCCCCCAGAGCGAAGTATGCTTCCGCCAGGTCGGGGGACAGCTTCAGGGCCTCGCCTATGGCCTTCACCGCAGATAGATAGTCCTTGTTGCTCTTGTATGCCTTGCCCAGGAGCAGTTGTGCGGCGGCGCTGTTGGGCGACATCTGAGCGGCCTGCTTGGCGTAGGTAAGCGCCTTGCCGAGCGTCTTTTCATCACCGAGGTAGAAATCGGCCAGAGCCGCAATCGGTCGCACGTCGCCGGTGTTCTCCTGCGACGCCTTCAGAAGTTCCGCTTCGGCTTCCGAGTTCCTCTTCAGCGCAACCAGCGCAAGCGCCCGGCTGGTCCGCAGCGCCGGGAGCCTCGGGTTGAGGGCGGACGCCTCATCAAAGGTCTTCAACGCCTCCTCGAACTTGCCGGACGCCAACTGGGCCTGCCCCAGCGCCAGGTGCGACTGCGCGTCCTTTGGGCGCAGCTTCACGAGCTGGGCAGCCGGCTCAAGCGCCCTTGCGGCAAGCTGCTGACCGATCAGGGAGTAGACCCTGACCTGAAGCTGGAAGGCGGCATCTGCGTCCGGGGCCTTCTGAACCGTCGCCGCGGGAGGATCGTAGAGCCCCTTGGTTTCGACTCCGAAATCACCAAGGAAACGAGCGATCTCAGGTGACATCGCGCACCTGCCGTAGACCACGTCCTCCTTGCCGCCGGTAACGCGCAGTTTGTTGATGTACATCCCCACTACCGTGGTCTCACGGGCAAGGATCGATCCGTTAGGGATGGCGGAATCGGGAGTGATCTCGCTGATGAAGGCCCACTTATACCTGCCCATGTCCGTGACGAACACCCTGGCCGCGTTCCATTCACCTACGACGAGCTTGGACCCCTGAGATGTCTTCTCAGCCGTGACGCCGTAGACGGTGGTGGGCCACTTGTTTCCGACAAGCTCGCCGCTTGATAGCTGCCCCATGGTGCCTGTGGCGGCTTTAGCGAATTCGGATATCTGAGCAAGCGGCGCCGCCGGGAGGCCGCTCACCGGCAGCTTGAGCAGGGCTACGTCCAGTTCCTTGTTGCTGGCCTTGACCTCGCACTGATAGGCGAGGCCTGTGTAGGGACTGATGAAGATGGGATACTTCACCGTCTGAGTGGCGTTCGGGCCGATGGTCTCCGTGACGGATCGTGCGGTAGTCACGACCCAACTGCCGTCGCCGACGACGAAGCAGGAACTCATCCAACTGCCCGTATCCGCGAACGCGCGCACGACGCCCGTATAATCGGCGAAGTTGGCGGCGGAAGCGCAGGCGGCGATCATCGTCAGGCATACGAGCGCAAGCAACAGAGTTCTCATCGGCAGGACCTCCACTATATCAACTACATCAGTAAGGCGGCAAATGTTCCCTCAAGCCAGTGTCGGGGGGTACGGAGGCAGTATACCCATCGGGAGTCCGGGGTGTCAAATGCGCACCAGGCAAGACTTGGCATGCAACCACGGATGGGGTACAATCCGAGTGCTATGGTCACCATGGACAGCATACGCGAATTCAGCCGACGGCTGGCGACAGAGTTTCACCCGGAGCGGATTGTCCTGTTCGGGTCTTACGCTTCAGGCACCCCCACGTCCGATTCTGACGTCGATCTACTCGTCGTAATGCCGTTCGAGGGTAAGCCAGTCAACCAGTCCGTAGAGATGAGAGTCCGACTGCGGCCTAAGTTCGCGGTTGACCTGATCGTGCGCACCCCGCAAGCAGTCCAGCAGCGGCTGGAGATGGGTGATCCGTTTATGCGTGACGTGCTTCGTGACGGAAAGGTGCTCTATGAAGCCGAACCGACCTGGGAGCTATCGCGGGTGGACTCGGCATATCTTTCGGACTTCGCGGTGGCTTTTCGCTATCCCGGCGAGGCAGCAGACAAGGAATCCGCACTTGATGCTCACCGCCGCTGCCGTGCATTTCGCTCAGTAGCGCGCACCGCATTCAAGCTACCCCTCTAGCCTCTGCACAAACCACTCCATCGCCTGCCTCGCCTTCTCGATCTTGAGCTCCTTGCGGTCGCGCTTGTGGTGCTTTTCGGTGAGCTCAGGCAGGATGCCGAAGTTGGAGTTCATAGGCTGGAAGTCGTCGATTGGGCAGCTGGCCACATAGTCCACAAGCGCCCCGAGGATCGTTTCCTTCGGCGGCACGACCGGCTCCTCTCCCAGGGCAACCCTCGCGGCGTTGATTCCCGCGAGTATCCCAGACGCGGCGGATTCCATATAGCCCTCAACGCCCGTAAGTTGCCCTGCGAAGAACAGACCTCTGCCTCCCCCCTTGCCAAGGGACGCCAGGCCCTTCCTTCCCCCCTTGCGAAGGGGGGACACAGGGGGGTCTGGACGCAAGTGCAGCGCCGGGGTCAGCAGATTCGGCGAGTCGATGTAGGTGTTGCGATGGACGGCGCCGTAGCGCACGAACTCCGCGTGCTCCAGGCCGGGGATCATTCTGAACACCCGTTCCTGCTCCGACTGCCTGAGCTGAGTCTGAAACCCGACCAACCCGTAAACGCTGCCCTCGGTGTTCTCCTGCCGGAGTTGGACGACCGCATGAGGCCGCCTACCTGTGTGAGGGTCCGTCAATCCGACGGGCTTCATCGTGCCGTGAGCAAGCGTATCCCTGCCGCGCCGGGCGATCTCCTCGACGGGCATACATCCCTCGAAGTAGGCCCTGCCGCATCCTGAGCCTGTCGAAGGGTCGCCGGCAACGCGCTCCTCCTCCAGGTGCAGGTGCGCGATCTTGGCCTCAAGCAGCGCATCGATAAACGCTTCGTACTCCTCGCGGGTCATCGGGCAGTTGATGTAAGCCGCCTCGCCCTTGTCGTAGCGAGACTGCCGGAAGACCTTGCTCTGATCAATGCTGTCGTACTCGACCGAGGGCGCGATCGCGTCGAAGAAGTGCAGGTGCTGCGCGCCAGTCAGGTTCTTGATGCTCTCCTCGAGCGCAGGCGAAGTGAGCGGCCCCGTTGCAATGATGCACGGCACGATCTCCCCTTCATTCGTAACTAGTGATTCGTAACTCGTGACTTCTTCCCTGATCACCTCGATCAACGGATTACCCTCAACGGCTTCGGTGACAAGGTCGGCGAAGCGCTCCCTATCCACGCACAGCGCGTCCCCGCCGGGGACGGCGGCCTTCGCGGCGCAGTCGAGGATGATCGAACCCAGCCGCCTCATCTCCTCCTTCAGCAGCCCGTGCGCCGTGCCGGGCGAGTTGGACTTGAGGGAACTGGAGCATACGAGTTCCGCGAGCTTGCCCGACCTGTGCGCGGGCGTCATCACATTCGGCCGCATCTCATACAGCTTGGCGCGAATCCCGCGCTTTGCTATCTGAAAAGCGGCCTCGCATCCCGCAAGCCCACCGCCGATGATGATCACTTCATCTGCCATATCACGGAGATTATACCAAAGAACTGTCCCCCAACCATAAACCCTCAATCCTCATGCCGTCTTTCGCTCGTGAACAACATTTAACTGAAGTTTCAATCTTTCGATGTACAGAAATGGCCTTCTCGCCGTCTTATAATTATGGGGGACAAATGTCTACGCAACACATCCGGCCCCGGCTTCCGCGCCTCCCGGAGTCTGTTTTCTCAGATAACATATGCTGTGCGCCAGGCGGCCCGCTCCTTTCCAAGAGGCTTGAGGGAGGTCAGAAAACGGGCGCGGGTCAGACTTCGCTGTTCTGCTTCCCGATTGGAACCTTCTGCGATATAATAATCGTCTATACACAAACACCAGATCGGGATCGTGTGACCACACTTTGAAGGAGGGGCTAGATTGGCGGACAACAGGACACCGGTGGACGGGCTTTCGGCGGAGCAGCTGTTCGGATCAGGCAAGGGCCTGACGTATGACGATTTTATCGTGCTACCCGGATACATTGACTTCCAGGCGAGCGAAGTCGACCTTGAGACCTATGTCACGCGCAACATCAAGATCAAACGGCCCCTCGTCAGTTCACCGATGGACACGGTTACCGAATGGAAGATGGCGGCGACGCTGGCGCTGCTGGGCGGTATAGGCATCGTTCACTACAACAATTCCGTCGAGGCCCAGGTCGAACACGTCCGCAAGGTGAAGAGGTTCGAGAACGGGTTCATTATGGACGCCGTCGTGCTGAGCCCCAGGAACACCGTCAAGGATGTTGACGAGATCAAGCAGGAGCACGGGTTTTCGGGCATTCCGATAACCGAGGACGGAACGCTGGGCTCGAAGCTGGTTGGCATTGTTACAAACCGCGATATCGACTTCGAAAAGGACCGCAGCAGACCGCTCTCGGAAGTGATGACCACCGAGCTTGTCACCGCCAAAGAGGGCGTAACCCTCCACGAGGCAAACCAGATCCTCAAGCAGAGCAAGAAGGGCAAGCTGCCCGTGGTCGACGACCAGTTCAGGCTGGTCTCGCTGCTATCCCGGCGCGACCTGCTCAAGAACAAGGAGTTCCCGTATTCATCGAAGAGCGCCGACAAGCAGCTTCTGGTGGGCGCGGCGGTTTCGACTCGCACCGAGGACAGAGAGCGGGTCGAGGCACTGGCGGATGCAGGCGCGGATATTATTCTGATCGACTCCGCGCAGGGCTACTCGGTGTTCCAGATCGAGATGCTCAAGTTCATCAAGGCCAACTTCCCTCATGTGGACGTGATAGCAGGTAACGTGGTCACAGTCGATCAGGCGCGAGCCCTAATAGAGGCCGGCGCCGATGGGCTGCGTGTCGGCATGGGACCCGGTTCGATCTGCATCACCCAGACGATGATGGCAGTCGGCAGGCCGCAGGCAAGCGCGGTCTATCATTGCGCGAACTACGCCAGGCAGTTCGGTGTTCCTGTAGTTGCCGACGGCGGAATTCAGGGAATCGGGCATATCGCCAAGGCGCTTTCGATAGGCGCCGGCGCGGTGATGGCCGGATACCTGCTCGCAGGCACGACCGAAGCCCCGGGTGAATACTTCTACGAAAACGGCATGCGCGTGAAGCGCTACAGAGGCATGGCGAGCGTGGAGGCAATGAGCGCAGGCGGCGGCAAGCGTTACCTGAGCGAGGACAACAAGGTCGTGGTGCCGCAGGGAGTGTCGGGAACCGTCCTCGACCGCGGCTCACTGGTGGATTACGTCCCCTATTTGATGAAGGGGCTGCAGCAGAGCTTCCAGGACATGGGGCACCGCACCGTTCCATCACTGCGCGAGGCGCTTTACTCCGGCGTCATGCGATTCGAGCACAGGACCGCCGCCGCGCAGGCCGAGGGCACAGTCCACAGCCTGCACTCCTACAGCCCGCCCAAGTTCGGGCGGATACAGGTGGATGGATTCTAGGCATTTGCAATTTGCAGTCTGCAATTGACAATCGGGCCGGGAATATCCCGGCCCTTGCTGTATGAAGAGAAGCGAGCATAGAGTGGGAGGCTAGCGTGAGCAACGATATCGAGGTGGCGGTGTATTACTTCCCGGAGTATCACGCGGACGCGCGGAACGATAAGTGGCACGGGAAGGGCTGGACTGAATGGGAGCTTATGAAGGCTGCCCGGCCTCGCTTTGAGGGACATCGACAGCCGAAGGTGCCGGCGTGGGGCTACTTCGATGAGTCCGATCCCCAGTGGGCGGCCAAGGAAATCGATCTTGCCGCAGATTCGGGCATCACCGCGTTCATCTACGACTGGTATTGGTGGGAGGACGGCCCGTTCCTCGAAGACGGCCTCAATAAGGGATTCTTGAACGCGCCGAACCGCGACCGGCTGAAGTTCGCCCTGATGTGGGCGAATCACGACTGGCTGGACATCCATCCGGCGAAGGCCAGTAGCCCTGCGGCTATGCTTGCATCCGGGAAGGTCTCGCGCGAGGCGTTTGACCGGGCGGTGAATCACGTCATTGGCGACTATTTCTCTCAGCCGAACTATTGGACGATCGACGGTCAGCCATACTTCTCCATATACGACATCGGCGCGCTGATAGAGGGGCTTGGCGGGTTCCGTCAGACCCGTGACGCGCTGGCCTCGTTCAGGGAAGAGACGATCGCGGCGGGCTTCCCGGGGCTGCACTTGAACTGCGTGGTGTGGGGGATCAAGGTGCTGCCGGGCGAGGCGGGCGTGGCCGAACCCGAGCGAGTGGTACCGGATCTCGGCTTCACGAGCGTCGGCAGCTACGTGTGGGTCCACTATCACTATCCCGACTGGGATGGCTTCCCGCGAGGCGACTTGCGCAAGGCGGCGGAGCGGAACTACAAGGTCTGGGAAGAGCTGAGTTCTCAGTTCCCGCTGCCGTATCATCCGAACGTGACGATGGGTTGGGACCCGAGCCCTCGCACGATGCAGAGCGACATATTCGAGCCCAGAGGCTACACGTGGACGGCGATCCTCGAGGATGATCCCGTAGTTTTCAGAGAGGCGCTCGAAAAAGCGAAGGCGTTCGTGTCGCGTCCGGAGTGCAAGCAGAAGATCATCACCATCAACGCCTGGAACGAGTGGACCGAGGGCAGCTATCTGCTGCCGGATACGGAACACGGGACGGCTTACACTGATGCGATAAGGGACGTGTTCGGTGTTTATGGTTGAGGCCAGGCGTAGCCCGGCCTCAACCGTTTTGATCTATTCGTCTAGCTGGCCGTGCAGGAGGCCCAGCGGCAGCGGCTGAGGCCGCGCGACCGTGCTCTCCAGCTCGATGTGCTTGCCGGTATCGGACGCATCGTGGAATGCGTGCATGATGTCGAGCACATGGTAGGCCAGGTCGCCGCTTGCTCGGTGGCCTCTGCCCGATCTGAGCGCATACGCCATATCCGCGACGCCGATTCCGCGGCTGTTTTCCGCGTAGCCGTGCGACAGCGCCACGGGGCTCCACTCGCCGGCGCCCTGGCGCCTGATCTTCACCGGTCCGCCGAACCCGTTCGGATCGGGAACGCTGAGGCTGCCGGTTGTGCCGTAGATCTCGATCCTCGGCAGCTCGGCCGCCCAGACATCGAAGCTGGTAATGATGGAAGCGACCGCGCCGTTGGCGAAGTCAACGATTCCCGCAACGTGCGTGGGAACGTCAACGACGACTTTGGTGCCGTATTTCGGCGCGCTGGTGATGGTGCGCTCGGGGAAGGTGATCCGGGTCGAGCCGGTCACACGCTTTGCCGGGCCCATCAGGGCGACAAGCGCGGTCAGATAGTAAGGACCCATATCGAACATAGGACCGCCGCCGACCTTGTAGTAGAACTCAGGATCGGGGTGCCAGCTTTCGTGGCCGTGGCACATCATGAACGCCGTCGCGCCTATCGGTTCGCCGATCCAGCCGTCGTCGATGAGCTTGACGCAGGTCTGGATGCCGGCGCCCATGAACGTATCCGGCGCGCAGCCGACCCGCACACCCTTAGCCTTAGCCGCAGCGAGCATCTTCTTGCCGTCCTCGCGGGTTATGGCGAGCGGCTTCTCGTTGTGGACCGACTTACCGGCCTCGATCGCCGCCATAGCAACCGACGCATGAGCGTTCGGGATCGTGAGGTTCATCACAATCTGGATGTCGGGATCGGCCAGAAGTGCTTCGGGCGAAGGATACGCTTTGCAGCCGTGCTCCTCGGCCTTGGCTTTCGCCCGCTCCGGCAGAAGATCCGCGCAGCCCACGATGTCGAGTATCTCGAACGTCTTGCCTGCCTGGAAGTAGATATTGCTGATGTTACCGCATCCGATGATGCCAACCTTGGTGGGAGTCATTTCTTACCTCGCTGCCCAGATCATTCCGCGTTTCATTATTTCGAAAACCTCGGGAACGTCGAAGTCCGACGCCGAGTGTCCGAGGGAGGAGTAGAACACCTTGCCCGCGCCGTATCTGCGCTTCCAGACCGCCGGCATTATGCAGCCCTTGACCCAGGGCGCTTCATCCGTATGACCGAGGATGGACACAGCCAGGACCTCGTTTGAGGGGTCCACGTGCATATAGTACTGCTCCGAGTGCATCTTGAAGTCATTCAGGCCCTCGATGATCGGATCACCGGTGTAGCTGAGCAGCTTCACTTCGTAGTCGATGATCCCGCCGGGGTGCGCGACCCACTGGCCGCCGACGAGGAACTGGTAGCCGGTGTTGGTGCGAAATGCGTCGCCCGCGCCGCCGTGCCAGCCCGCGAAGCCGACGCCGCTCTTTACGGCCTGCTCCATACCGCTCCACTGTTCGCCGCTGATGTCGGTCATGGTGAAGCAGGGCACGATCAGGTCGTACGACTTCACCTCATCGACGTCCTTGAACGCGTCGAGGGTGTCCTTTACGACAACCTCGAAACCCGCATCCGCAAGCGCGGCAGAAGCCTTTTCGGTGGTTTGTCTTGGCTCATGGCCTTCCCAACCACCCCATGCAAACAAAGCTCGTTTCATTGCTTATCTCCTGCAACTATGGATGTGCTCATTAAACCGCAACTAGGGTAGCACCCGAGGCGGGATAATGCAACGAGACCAGCTCAACTATTCCCAAAAACGCGGAGGTTTGGTATATTAATACGGCCAAAGGAGAAATCTATGGGGCGAGGCAAGAAAGGAAGCAAAGGAGCTTCAAGCAGCAAGCTTAGACGTGAACTGACGGGTTACGCGTTCATAGCGCCGTGGTTGATCGGATTTGCTGCCTTTACTCTGGGGCCGTTTCTGGCGAGCATCTACCTCTCGTTCACCAGATACGATATCATCTCCTCGCCGGTGTGGGTGGGGACCGCGAACTACAAGCACCTGCTGAACCACGATCCGCTGTTCTGGAAAGCGCTCGGTATCACGCTCAAGTACGCGGCGGTGGCGGTTCCGCTGGGGATCTTCACGGGCGTGTGTCTTGCGCTGCTGCTGAACAGCAAGATAGCCGGCATCAGCATCTATCGTACGATCTTCTTCATCCCATCGATTGTGCCGCTTGTTGCTACCTGCGTCGTCTTCATGTGGATTCTGAATCCGCAGATCGGGCTGGTGAATGGGATCCTGAAGCTGTTCGGTGTTGTGGGACCGGCATGGCTGATGGATGCGAAGTGGGCGATTTGGTCGCTAGTGTTCATGTCCGTGTGGGGTGTCGGCGGGAGCATGATCATCTACCTCGCTGGACTCAAAGACATCCCGGCGCATCTGTATGAGGCCGCGATGATCGACGGCGCCAGTGCCTGGCAGCGCACCAGGCACGTCACGCTGCCGATGATGACACCGGTGATCTTCTTCAACCTCGTGATGGGCGTCATTCACGCGTTCCAGTACTTCACGCAGGCCTTCATTATGACGCAGGGCGGCCCGGAGGAGAGCACCACATTCTATGCGCTCTATCTGTTCTACCGCGCGTGGCGGTATCTGGACATGGGCTACGCGAGCGCAATGGCGTGGATACTATTCGTCGTCATCATGGTCTTCACCGGGCTTATCCTCAAGTCCCAAAAGAAGTGGGTGCATTATGGTAGCTGACAGAAACGGCCGGCTAGCTATCATTCTGCTTTTGACGTGCGCGCTCATTGCCGCATCGATCTTCTATATCACGCACAGGCGGCCGGCGGCGCGGCAGGAACGTCCACAGCGCGAGAGAGTCATTATGTGGCACATGTGGACCGCGGAATGGAAGGCGGTGGTTGATCGGATCGTCGAGCGCTTCAATGAGAGCCAGGACAAATATGAAGTGGTTGCGCTGTCGGTGCCGGCATCGGCGGCGGATGCGAAGTTCCTGCTGGCTGTGGCGGGCGGATCGAGTCCGGATATTATGTGCCAGTGGACGCAGGTCATCCCCAGTTGGGCCGAGAAGGGCATACTGCAGCCGCTCGACGAGTTGATGACCCCCGAGGAGTGGGAGGACTTCAAGAAGACCACGTTCCCCTGCGTGAAGAAGATCGGGATCTACAAGGGGAGGCTCTACGGCGTCACGACGGGCATGAACACGTGGGCCTGCTACTACATTCCTCAGGATTTCCGGGATGCAGGCATGGACCCCGACAAGTTCCCAAAGACGCTGGAAGAGCTGGTAGAGGTCGGGTATAAGCTGAACAAGTTCGACGAGAAAGGCAATCTCATCCACATGGGCTTCCTGGCCAAGTGGTGGCTGCTATATGTGAACGGCTTCGGCGGCGGGTTCTACGACTGGAAGAACAACAGGCTGAATCTCGATGACCCCGGCAACCTGCGGGCGCTGGAGTTCCTCACGGAGCAGCGAAAGAAGCTGGGGTTCCACAACGTCGTGCGTTACGAGTCGGGGCTGCAGACCGGTGTAGGCGGCGCGGAGTGGCCCTTTATGACGGGCGCTTACTCGATAGTAGCTGACGGCCAGTGGCGGGTGCAGCAGCTCGCCAAGTTCGCGCCGAAGCTGGAATATCGCACGGCCCCGATTCCTCCTCCCGTGGGCGGACGGCCGAACTACTGCCACTCAAACGGCAACTTCATCCTGATTCCAAAGACCGCGAAGAACGTGAAAGGAGCATGGGCGTTTGCGAAGTTCTGGTCGGGGCTCGACAATCCCGAGCGCGCGGCGGAGTTCGCTACGTGGGGCGGCTGGCTGCCGATCAACAGCAGGGTCGTCAACGCGCCAATCTACCAGAAGTATATCAAGGAGCATCCGCAGTTCAAGACGTTCGTGGACCTGATGGCCAGTGAGAACGTTTCGCCTAGCTCTCCGGTGCCGTTCCAGAACTACCTGGGCGACAGGATAGCACGGGCGGATGATCTGGCGATGAGAGGATCGCTCACGCCGAAGCAAGCGATAGAGGAGCTCAAGAAGGACGTGGCGCAGGAGATCAAGCGCAGGAAGGAACTGCGGTATGACGACTAGATCCACCGGTATGTCGCGCGGGCAGCGGCTCCTGACGCACGCTGTCCTGATACTGCTCTGCATTCCGTTCATCCTGCCGCTGGTGTGGATGGTATCCACATCGCTCAAGGCAGACGATCAGATATATGCCAGGAAGGGGCAGGATACGGTCATTTCGATCAAGTCGCTGATCCCGAGTCCCGTGGAGTTCTCGAATTATCCGGAAGCAATGCAAACGGTGCCGTTCGGGACGTATTTGCGCAACACGCTGATGCTGTGCTTCTTCACGGTGATCGGCGCGGTGTCTTCGAGCGCGATTGTGGCGTATGGCTTTGCGAGGCTGAGGTTCCGAGGCAGGGATGCGCTGTTCTACCTGATGATATCCACGATGGCGCTGCCGGCGCAGGTGACGATGGTGCCGGTGTTCGCGCTGTTCCGGTCGCTGGGTTGGTATGGCACGTTCCTGCCGCTCATTGTGCCGGCATTCTGCGGACACGCGTTCTACATTTTCCTGCTGCGGCAGTTCTTTAGCACACTTCCCGAGGAGCTTTCGGAGGCGGCGCGCATCGACGGGTCCGGCGAGTGGACGATATTCTGGCGGATTATGCTGCCGCTGTGTAAGCCTGCGCTTGCTACGGTCGCGCTGTTCCAGTTCCTGCACACGTGGAACGACTTCTTCGGTCCGCTCATCTACATCAACGACCCGAGCAGGTATACGCTGGCGTATGGCCTGCAGCAGTTCATGTCCAGCTACGGCGGGAAATGGGCTGAGCTGATGGCGGGGGCGTGCATCTTCACGGTACCGATCATCATCCTGTTCTTCTTCGCGCAGAAGACGTTCATCCAGGGGATTGCAACCACGGGGTCGAAGAGCTAGTTTTGCGGATTCTTCGCGCTGCTCAGAATGACGCAGCCAGCAGTGCCCTCGCCTTTTGCAGCGCCTTGCCCCTGTGAGAGATCGCGTTCTTTTCCTCGGCTGTGAGTTCAGCCATGTGCTTGCCGAGTTCGGGGACGTAGAAGACTGGATCGTAGCCGAAGCCGTGGGTTCCTCTGGGCTCGCGGGCGATCAGGCCTTCGACAGAGGCTTCGCAGGTCTTTACCCCCCCTGCCCCCCCCTTCGTAAGGGGGGGGATAGGCTGGGATTCGGCCTTCGTAAGGCGGGGGACTCGTTGCGGTTCCCCGCTTGTAAGGGAGCGGGCTCGCTGGGGTTCGGCGATGGCTATCGCGCAGCGGAAGCGGGCGGTGCGCTTCTCGTCAGGGACATCTCTCATCAGACCGAGGAGTTTCGAGTTGCGCTCCGCATCGGTGGGCGCGAAGCGGCTGGATAACACTCCGGGGGCGCCTTCGAGGGCGTCCACTTCCAGGCCGGAGTCGTCCGCGAGCGTCAGTTCTCCAGTGAATTCGGCGTAGGCAGTCGCTTTCAGGATCGCGTTTTCGATGAAAGTGCTGCCGGTCTCCTCTACGTCGGGTGCCTCGGGGTAATCGGCGAGCGAAACGACCTCATACGGCAGATCGGAAAGCAGAGCCGCGACCTCCCTTGCTTTGCCAGCATTCTTTGTGGCTATGACGAGTCTTTTCATGACCGCATTGCTATTCGGGGTACTGACGTCGGACTATGGCTGCCGTCTTCTTATGCCGACGTAGGAGAGCAAGCACTTCCCGTTGTATATGATGTGAACCGTGCCGAACAACAGAAACGTATAACCCGCCAACTCGTGAAGTCCTTTGGGGAAGAATCCGTGCTTGCCGTGCGGCGGCCGAAATTGCCGGGCACCGTCAGCCTGCGAGACCACCGGCGGTCTACCACGGCGCTGAGGTTCGTGGTGCTTCCGAGCCGTCGTGTAGATCACTGTAACAAGCACTAGCACAAAGCAGATAGAGCAAACGATCGACGTTACTTTTCTCAATGCAGAGCCCTCCCTAGCAAGTCAAAGAGCTGCGCATACGCGCGATCACCGCTAGTACTAGACGTGGATACACAACCGCGGTTACTTCCTGACGCTAGCTTGGCCGTTATAGCGCCAATCTACAGCACGTCCGCAAGCGTCGTCCTGACGGTGGTCATCAAGTCGTTGATACCCTTCGTAGCCAGATCGAGCAGATTGTTGAAGCGGTTGCGGGTGAAGGGCGCGCCCTCGGCCGTCGTCTGTATCTCGACTATGCGGCCGGTGGCGGTCATTATGACGTTCATATCCACCTGTGCGCTGGAGTCTTCCTTGTAGTTGAGATCAAGGAGTTCCTCGCCCATCACGACGCCGACGCTGATCGCGGCTATGAGGTCGGTAAACGGCATCTTCTTCGCCAGCCCGTCCTTCTTGAGCTGCGCGCAAGCGTCTACGAATGCGACGAATGCTCCAGTTATGGACGCCGTGCGAGTGCCGCCGTCGGCCTGCAGCACATCGCAGTCCAGCCAGATCGTGCGCTCGCCGAAGCCATTGAGGTCGGTGATGGAGCGAATCGCCCGTCCAACCAGCCTTTGTATCTCCTGACTCCTGCCGTTGACGCGGCCTGTGGAGGAGTCTCTCTGGGTGCGCGTCTCGCAGGACCGGGGCAGCATTCCATATTCGGCGGTCACCCAACCCTGTCCCGAACCCTTGAGAAACGGCGGGACCTTGTCTTCGATCGAGGCCGTGCAGATGACTTTCGTATCGCCCATCTCAATCAGGCAGCTTCCCTCGGGGTACTTGATGAAGTCTCGGGTTATCTTGACCGGGCGAAGTTGGTCATTCGCGCGACCGTCCAATCGGATCATTCAGATACTCTCCAATCCGCAGAGCCTGCAGCCCTCAGCTATCAGCTCTGAGCTTACTTGGCTGACGAGCGATGAGCGCGACCTGTTCCCACTCCATGTGTTCTACGGACTCTATTCGCCGCCCCAGAAAAGCGCTCCCGAGGGTGGCGAAGCCCTCGGTGTCGCCGCTGGCATAGAACTCGTGGTTACTGTCAGGCCCCTCGCTGGCCAGCCCATGTTCTACAAGAGAGTTCCCAAGAACACGCACGGTTTCCTCCGCGGGATCTACTATGGCAACTCCGGCGCCCGCGGCAGCCGCGATCTGCTTTCTGAGGAATGGGTAGTGGGTGCAGCCGAGGACGAGCGTGCGGCAGCCTTCGGAGAGGAGCGGAGCAACGTAGGTGCAGGCCGCGGCTTCGGCCTCTTCGCTTTCAGCCTGACCCGATTCCACGAGCGGCACGAACTTCGGACATGCCTGCCCGAATACCGGCACGGCGGGATCAAGCTGCGCAACGCTCTTCTCGTAGGCGCCGCTCTTGATCGTTCCAGTTGTTGCAAGCACACCGATGGGCGCACCGTTGCAGGCGTCAACCGCGGCGCGCGCGCCGGGGCCGATAACGCCGAGGATGGGCACATTCGGGTATGCACGGCGGGAAATATCGAGCGCGACGGCGCTGGACATATTGCATGCCATTACTATTGCCTTCGCGCCTTTGGAGATCAGGAACCCGACGATTGCGAGGGCAAACTCCTGGATCTGCTCCAGAGGTCGCTCGCCGTAAGGGACATGTGCCGAGTCCGCGAAGTAGACGATCCTCTCATTGGGCAGCTTTTCGAGGATGTGCCTGGCGACGCTGAGTCCACCAAGACCGGAATCGAACACACCTATAGGAGACGTCAATTCAAACTACCGGGTCGAAGCATGGCTGAATCGGCAGCGACGGGATCTGCAAGACCAAAATGTCCACCCAATGATTCGACCTTCTTTCCTTCCACCAGAATCTGCACTCTACGTACTTTCCCATCACTGTTAGAAACGAGTGTGTGGACGATGGAGTTTACAGTCGCTGCTTCTTGTTCTGAACCACCCGAGAAATTTTCCGTGAATTCCTGGCTCAGGTTTACCGTCGCTATCCCGCGCTTCACTTCCACCGGAGATACCAGTTTGGTGCCCTCGGGTATGAGCTGGGCAGAGAGACCTTCCTGCTTGTTCGTAGCCAGCAGCGCATCCATGGCCGCGTCCAGCACGCTTCCCTCGCTGGTGGTAGTCACGGGGGTCTTGCCCAGATGGAAGCCCCGGCTGTCTTTCTTGATCAGATAGAGGTAGACAGTGCGCTGAGTCATCACGGCGGGCCTTGGGGTGACGCTGACACGAGGTTTCTCCCTGGGAGGCGTGATGTTCCATTGGAAACTGCTTATCCCGTAGTAGGCGGCAAAGGCAGCCGCCACGACCACAAACGTCCCCAACGCATAGAGACCAATACCCGCTGACTTCCTCTTTTTCCTAGCCATTAGCCATCCTCGGTTGGAATTAGTCGATCGATCCGCCTTCTATATAGGCCTTGAGCCCGGCCACTACGCCAGCCGCGAGCTTCTCGCGGTAGGCTGCGTTCAGAAGCCTGGCCCGGTCGGAAGCATTGTTTATGTAGCCGCATTCTAGCAATATGCCCGGGATGCCGGAGCCTCGCAAATCGCGCAGGACCTTTAGCCCGGAGGAGTAGAGCGAGCTATCGCTGCGAGCCTTCCTGTCACACATTCCCGTGTATTTGCAGACTCCGTCGTGGATAAGGTACGCGAGCGTCTTGGGGCTCGGCTCCTGCATATGGTAGTAAGTCTCGATACCCGTGGCGCTCCCCGGCACCACGTTGGAGTTGCAATGAAGCGAAATGAAGAAGTCGGCCCCGCGGTCAATGGCCGCGCGCGAGCGGTCGGCGAGTCCCATGTCGATGTCGGTATCGCGTGACAGCACCGGCCTGGCGCCGTGCTTCGCAAGAGCCGCCGCGAGGGCCTTTGCCAACTGCATATTGATGGTCTTCTCCATCGCTCCACCCGCGCAGGCGCCTTTCTGCTTGCCTCCGTGGCCGGGGTCGATCACGATCAGTTTGCCTTCCAGCGTTCCGCCGGATTTCTGCAGGGGCCGCACCCGGACTATGACGCAGTCATCGGCGATGTCTACTGCGTAGTCGGCGGGCCTGGCCAGATCGAGCGTCACTTTCACTCCGGTGGCAGTATTGGTGAGCTGGGGTGTGACCAGGGAATGTGACCCCGTGATGGCGCAGGTGTCACCGATTCTGGCGCTCTTGACGCCGACCACGATCCTCGGCGGCACAACGCTGTAGTCCCTTGATATGGCTGCTCTGGCAGTGGTGCCGATCACAATGTCAACCGTTTGATCGTCGATGCGCTGCACCGCAAGTTTGGTCACGGTGATGGACGGAGGCGCGCCGGGGGCTGCCGGCGTCACGGGGATCAGATCGTCGGCGATTCTCAGCAGGACCTGAGCGGAGGCGTCCGAGGTCACCAACCCGTAACCTGTCTGCTTGTTCAGGTCCAGAACCACACGGCTGACCATAGGCTCCAACTGGCCCAACCTGGCCCGCTGGACCGCGGGAGTCCCGATGTAGACCTCTCTTGCTTCGCCTGTCAGCTTCGTCCCGAGGACATCGACTATCACCCTGCCGTCATAGTGCTTTGCCGATGCGTGCACCGGGAAGGAGCAGTTGACCTTGAGCGTGTCGTTGTCGAACTCGACCGACTCCAGGTGGGCGAGCAGCGTGAGAGTGCGGGTTCGCGAGTCATAGCTGTAATCGCCGCCGATTATCTCGATGAGTCTCTCGACCGAAAGCATCGGCTTGCCGTCGATATTGACCACTCCAACAACGCCTGATTGCCCCGAGGCGGCGGTGATGGTGGCCCTGTCGCCATCGAACTCGCTTGCAGCGCCAAGGCGAGCAAGTATGCTCAACGGCGCCAGTACCTGGGTGCCGTCATACAGCGGAGACGGAGCGAGAGGGACCTCGCTTTTTCCGATCATTATGCGAACCGGAACGGTCTCGGCGTGGGCACACGAGGCGAGGAAAGAGAGGCAGATGAAGAGAGCTATATACCAGGAAAAGCGCATCCTGCGACTCCAACTCAACGATAGGTGAATTCTACCAGTCCGAAATGTCAAACGCAAACAAGCAAACGTCGGGGACAAAGCGGCCGGATGCAGAAGAGACATCCGGCCGCGTATGCTATGCAGACTAAGGCAGCTACTTGGTCAGTTTTTCGAACTTGTGCAGGCCATCGACCATGTGACACGTGGCGCACGTCGCGTCGGCGGGAGCGTCAGGCGCGTGAGCCTTGATGCTCTTGACGGTCGCGGTATGGCATGCCATACACTGTGTGTCGGCGGGTTGTGTGAGCTGAGGAACGGCCTTGCTCTTATCGCCGTGCGGATCATGGCACGTGGTACACTTCATGCCGCCCTGGGCGTGCGTGCTTGTGATGAAGTCATTGTACTGGCGGTTCTGGCTGGCTGTGCCCGGATCTTTCAACTTGACGTGAGCGGCTATATCATCCCCCGGCAGGAACGTGGTAGGGAAAGCGTATTTGCCGGTCGGATCGGTGCCGACTGCATGACACTGACCGCAGACCATGTTCAGTTTCCCGGCGTCGAATGCTCTGAGGACCTTGATGTCAGCAGCATCCATGCTGTCCGCATGGTCTCCACCGGGGCCGTGGCAGGCCTCGCAGCCCACGCCAAGCTCCGTCCACTTCTTGCCTTCGGGCTTGAAGTTGGTAACGTGGCAGCCGACGCACTTGGTCGCGCCATCGACTGGCTCGATCTTGGTCCATTTCTGGTCCGTCACGCTCCACTGGCCGGGCAGGACCTTCAGGTCTTTGTCGAGGTAGTTCTGGTACGACTTTCCCCGGCCCATCACGTACTTGATGTCCTGCTTCTTGATGGGGGATTTGGCGTCGAACTTGGCAACGATGGCATTGGGCTTCTTTGTTGCGTCAACCATGGCAAGGCGGTGGGCTGTCTTCTCCCAACCCGCGAACAGGGCCGCATGCGTGCTCTTGTGACACGTCGCACATTCCGCGCTGCCTATATACTTGGCATCCTTTTTGCTGACCGCGGCAAACGCAGTGCCTAACGCCGCGGCAACGATCAGGCCTACTATGATCATCCTGCGGTAACCGAACTTGCTCAAGTCAGTACCCCCTGAAAGTATCACTTCTTGTATTATAGACGTTGCTTCTTTCTACCTCTGCCCCACCAGCCGTTTTTACCGGCGGCACACAGGGTATCTGAGTAGCAAGATGAACGACCTGTTTGCCTCACAAGAGCGCGACCTCTACATCGAAGCCCTGGATGCGCTGTGCGACTCCGGGGTGCCTTTCATGGTCGGGGGCGCCTTTGCCGTCCACCACTACACCGGGTGGTGGCGC
>MTKY01047200.1_pt1 | contig 21164 bp, 17 predicted proteins | sample 1042731 | NCBI WGS metagenome assembly MTKY01 (sample SAMN06212206, study PRJNA360538) | anaerobic digester metagenome | biome: Wastewater treatment plant; material: sludge; isolation source: anaerobic digester fed with sludge from wastewater treatment plant | place: Denmark: WWTP Soeholt ... | reverse complement strand
GGCGTCACCTCAAGGTTTGTGCGCCAGACAACGATTTGGCAGACATAATGCGAACATCGGCTAATTAGCGAGCTTGAGGCGCGACATGGGATCGTTGAGCTGGCGGAATTCACCGCCAGGCGGACGCTCCGCCTGCCCTCAAAGGCAGCCGCCGGGCAGGCTACGCCGCGGGGTACGATGCTACTGACATGGCCAAGCCTTCGCTAACGAGCGTTCAGCTCCGGCCACCATATGAACACTCATAAAATAGCTATTCTGCTCCGCCCAGCGTAAATATGCCGCGCGCAGCGCCGATCGGTCATAGCGTGGAGCGCGGCATTCCGCTTTTCGCGCGACGATCATCATGTCGAGCACGCCTTGGAGGTAAGCGCCGCATCGCGGCTCATTCGCTTGACAGCTTACGAACAACGCCGAGCCCGTCGCCGACGCGGGTTCGGTTTGGCCGATCGCACTATCAGGCAGGGCGGCCAAAGCGGCGCATAACAATATCCATCGTCTTGGCCGCATTTTCGTCTCCTATTCCGCAGTATCATTTCGGAAGGGGCGCACGGCCCTCGACGGCCGGCGCCCCGTGCTGATCCATCATTCGCGGCCGAGCACCTGGCCTTCGGGCGTGACGAACAGTTCGATCGTCTTTCCGTCGCTGTTCTTGCCCTTGATTTCATAGAGCGTGCTTCCGTCCGCCTTTCGGGTGACTTGCTCCGCTTTGCTTATTGACGCGAGTTGCGCGCGTGCCGCGTTCATCGCGGCCTCGGGCACCTGAGCAAGCGGGATGTCTCGTTCGCTGTGCTTGCCGATTATCCGGTTTTCGTTCGCCTCGTGGTTTTGCGCGATCGCCACGCCCGCGATCGCCAGCGCGGCCGCGCCCACGCCTGCGACAACAGTGAGAGTTCGTTTGCTAGCCATGTTCCATTCCACTTCCTGCATAAGGGCCGTGGGGTCGGGCGGGCGGCGGTTACGGCCCAATGAGCCGTCGTCCGAGTTCAACTCCTCTGATTGTTCATCCTGTCGAGCGCCGCGCGCAGCCCACGGGCGAGCTTGGCTGCGTCGTCGTTGGCCCAGAAGTGCATGAAGAACAGCCGCGGCTCGTCGTTTAGCATATGATTATGCAGCGCCGTGACCTCGATCCCGTTCGTCCGCAGCACGCGCAGGACCGGATCGACCTCGTTTGCGACAAGTACGAAATCGCCGGTGATGGCGGCTCGGCCGTCCCCGGTTGGCTGAAAGTTGATCGCGGTCGCCGTGCCCATCGTCGGCGGAGTCTCCATATCGCCGTCCATCAGCCGCTCGGCGCGCGGAAAGCTGTATTGGAGGATGCCACCGGCCGTCTTGCCCTCACCGCCCATCAACCGGTTGAGCGCGGCCACATCGAGGTCGAGCCGCGATGCGGCTGCGCTGGCCGAAGGCGATTGCGGCGCGGCGAGCGGGGTCCGACTGGCTGATAGCGCTTGCCGGAGCGCGGCCGCGAGCTTCACCGGGTCGCCGTGGCCGGCAATGTGCATGTACATGGTCGCAGGCGAAGAGCGGAGCAGGTGATTGTGGAGCGCGGTGATCGTAAAACCGCTTGCGAGCAGGCGGCTCAAAACGGGGTTCACCTCGTCGTGGGTCAGCACGAGATCGCCCATCACCATCGCCTCGTCGCCCATCGGCTGAAACGCCGCCCAGGAACCGAGCGCGAGGGAGGGCTTGATCGTCACCCCATCCAGCGTGACGCTCAGGTCCGAACGCGGGAAGCTGTAGCGGTGAACGCCCCCCGGCTGTTCGGCCCCCGCTCGTCCTATCGCCCGGTCGACAGCCGACCAGTCCGGCGCTGCCCATGCCGGGCTTGCCAGCAGGAGGCTGGCGAATCCCAAGGCGATGGTCTTTTTCAGCATAATTGATCCTTCATCAGCGCACTCGACACGGAAAGCCTCACGTCATGCGAGCGCGCCGCCGGCGAGCCGCGACATTGCGCTCCGGTTTCTTTCTTCGGGATAAGCAGTCCTATGCTCATGAGGCTTGTGATGCAACCCTTACACTTGTAGGCTAGTGACGATACAACTATGACAAACACACAAGCTTCCCCTTGGTTGCTCCTGATCCCGCAGCTTCCGGCTAAGCCTGCCTATTTGCGGGTGAAGGTCTGGCGGCGTTTGCAGGCGATCGGGGCCGCGCCGCTCAAGAACGCCGTCCATGCGCTCCCCAATCGCGAGGACACGCGCGCGCTGTTCGAAGAACTGCATCGCGAGATCACCGAAAATGGCGGCGAGGCGCTGATCCTCGAAGCGCGCCTTGTCGGCGGCATGGGCGATGCGGAGCTGCGCGGAGTGTTCGACGCTGCGCGTGACGCCGACTATGAGGAGTTGGCACGCGAGGCGCGCGCGCTGTGTGAGGGCGAGTATGTCGCGGCGGCGGATGTGGGCCGCCTGCGCAAACGCCTGAACGAGGTCGCCGCGATCGACTTTTTCGGTGCGCATGGTCGGCAGGCGGCACAGGCCGCCATCACCGAGGCGGACCGCCGCTCTCACCAACATCCCGATGTGAGCGGCCCCAGTGCGCCCGAGCTGACCCCGGCGGAGCTAAAGCGCCGCGTTTGGGTGACGCGCCGCCATGTCCATGTCGATCGCATCGCGTCCGCCTGGCTCATTCGCCGCTTCATCGACCCCGAGGCGAGCTTCAAGTTCGTCGAGGGCAAAGGATATGTGCCGGAGCCTGACGAACTGAGGTTCGACATGGCGGACGCTGAGTTCACCCACGAAGGCGACCGCTGCTCCTTCGAGACCTTGGTGTTCCGCACCGGTCTCGAGACCGACCCCGCGCTGCGGGCGCTCGGCGAAATTGTTCACGACCTTGATATTGCCGATGCTCGGTTCGAGCGCCCGGAAACTCCGGGAGTGAGCGCGCTTATCGCCGGCATCTGTGCCGGCACCGACGACGACGAGGAGCGGATCGCGCGCGGATCGACCGCGCTCGACGGATTCTATGCTCACTTCACCCGGCGAAAAGAGGACTAAAGATGGAGGCCAGCGCACGCGCTGAAATCGCAGTCGAGACGCTGCACGAGCACGGCATCAGCTTTGGCGAGGCGGTGCGCGTCTGGATCAGGGTCGCGCTGCTCAGCTTCGGCGGACCGGCGGGCCAGATAGCGGTGATGCATCGCATCCTGGTCGAGGAGAAGCGCTGGATCGGCGAGGAGCGGTTCCTCCACGCGCTCAACTATTGCATGCTGCTGCCCGGCCCTGAAGCGCAACAGCTAGCTGTCTATATTGGCTGGTTGCTCCATAAGACCAAGGGCGGCCTGGTCGCGGGCGCGCTATTCGTGCTGCCCGGCTTCCTCGCGATTTTAGGGCTCAGCTATGTCTATGTGCTGCTCGGCGAAGTGCCGCTGGTCGAGGGATTGTTCTTCGGATTGAAGGCCGCCGTGCTGGCGGTGGTGCTACAGGCGGTGGTCCGGGTGGGTTCGCGTGCCTTGAAGAACAACGTCATGCGCGGTTTTGCCGCGCTGGCGTTCGTCGCGATCTTCGTGCTCGACGTGCCCTTCCCGCTGATCGTGCTTGCCGCCGCGCTGATCGGCTTCTTCGGTGGCCGCGCTGGTTACGCCGCATTCAAGGGCGGCGGCGGACATGGTCCCGCCGGCGCTGAGATAGTCCACGACCGCGACACCGCTCTTGGCGAGGGCCTTCCCGACCATGCCCGGCCGAACCTCTCTTGGTCGCTGCGCATCTCCGGCGTCCTGCTGCTGCTCTGGCTCGGGCCGGTCGCAGCGCTGCTGTTCGCGTTCGGCCCCGACGACGTGTTCAGCCGCATCGCCACCTTCTTCAGCCAGATGGCGGTGGTGACCTTCGGCGGCGCCTATGCGGTGCTCGCCTATGTCGCGCAGGAGGCAGTCGAGACCTATGGCTGGCTCCAGCCCGGCGAGATGCTCGACGGGCTCGGCATGGCCGAGACCACGCCCGGGCCGCTGATCATGGTGACGCAGTTCGTCGGCTTTCTGGCAGCCTTCCGCGAGGCCACCGGACTGCCGCCGCTCATCGCCGCGACGTTGGGCGCGATTCTCACCACCTGGGTCACTTTCCTGCCCTGCTTCCTGTGGATCTTCGCCGGCGCGCCGTTCATCGAACGCCTGCGCGGCAACCGCGCATTGTCGGCCGCGCTTTCGGCGATCACCGCCGCAGTGGTGGGTGTCATTCTCAATCTGGCAGTCTGGTTCGGGATTCACACCTTGTTCGGGCAAGTCCGCGAAGTGCCGTTCGCGGCCGGCGCCATCGATCTCCCAGTCCTGACGTCCGTCGACTGGCCCGCGTTAGCGCTGGCGGTGGGTGCGATCCTCGCCATGTTCCGGTTCAAGGCCGGCATGCTGCCGGTGCTCGGCGTCTGCTCCGTCCTCGGGGCCGCATATGTAATGATCATCTGAAGGGAGTGACGTGTGACGATCGACCAATTTTCCCGACGCAGTGCAATCGCAACTCTTGGCATTGGAGCCGCAGCCATGACTATGAACGAAGCCTCGGCGCAGACGCCGACCGCAGCGCCGACGAATGTCCTCGCATTCGCCGGCAATCATCAGATCAAGCCGCTCAGGTTCGATCCCGCCAGGCTCCACGGCCTCTCCGAAAGGCTGATCACATCGCACCACGAGAACAATTATGCCGGCTCGGTCAAGGCGTTGAATATGATCGAAACACGCCTTGCCGCCGCGCTCGCTGACCCGGACCTACCGCCGGTGGTCTATGGCGGCCTCAAGCGCGAGGAGCTGCACCGCACCGGCTCGGTCGTGCTCCATGAAATCTATTTCGACGGGCTGGGCGGCAACGGTCAAGCAGCCGGCTCGATCCGCGACGCGCTGGGCGCGGCGTTCGGCTCGTTCGACCGCTGGGAGACCGACTTCCGCCGCACCGGCATGAGTCTTGCCGGCGGATCAGGTTGGTGCGTGCTCGTCTACAATCTCCACACCCGCTCGCTGCACAACCATTGGGCGTGGGATCATATGCACGGCGCAATCGCCGGCGTGCCGCTGCTGGCGCTCGATATGTACGAGCATAGTTTTCACATGGATTACGGCACCGCCGCCGCCAAATACGTCGACGCCTTCTTCCGCAACATCGACTGGGAAGTGGTCGACCGCCGCTATGCCGCGGCTTTGCGCGGCGGCGGCTGACCCGTCCGCCGAGGATCAACACCCACTTCTGCGCGACACCTGAGTTGGCGACCACAAAGGGGGCAGGTCCGATGGGAGATGCAACAGTGACATCCGGCCCGAACATCGCTCTTCTTTGGCGCGGACAAGCGGCCGAGTGGACGCATCGCTTTCATGAAGCTCGGCAGTGGCCGATCGTTCAAGCCTTGCGGTCGTTCGGGGCGACCACAAGGCCTGTACTGTACAGAGACGAAGCGGTTCGCGACATTCGTGACGAGTTGCTGTCGTTCGACGCGGTGCTGGTCTGGGTGAATCCGTTGGACATTTCAGGCGACCGCTCGGTGCTCGACCCGATGCTGCGCGAAGTCGCGGCGTGCGGCGTTGTCGTCAGCGCGCATCCTGACGTGATCGCCAAAATCGGCGTCAAGGAAGTGCTCTACACAACGCGATCCATGGAATGGGGCAGCGATGTCGATCGATACGTGGACGCTGAAGGCCTTCGCGCTCGTTTCCCCGAACATCTTGCCGCAGGCCCGCGCGTGCTGAAGCCGAACTACGGCAACGGCGGCAGGAATGTATGGCGTGTCCAACTAGACGAAGCGGGAAACGCTCCGGCTTTGAAAACGTCGGTGAAAGTTCAAGAGGCCCGCCAAGGAAGCAAATCGGAGCGCATCAGCCTAGCCGAGTGCTTGGAAAGGTGGGTGCCGTTTCTAAACGACGGCGGCGTGCTGATCGATCAGGCTTATCAGCCGCAGTCGTCCGAGGGCATGGTCCGCTGCTACGTGTGCGGGCACCGAGTGGTTGGCTTTGGGCACAACCTGATCACTGCGCTGATGACGCCAACGGCCATTGATACAACGTCGTCAACCCCACAGCCGATGGGCCGCGCCATGTTCGGACCGGAGGTGACGCGCTTCGCAGCCTTACGGAAAGCGATGGAGGATCGCTGGATTCCAGAGATGCAAAGGTTGCTGTCGATCGCCGACCACGATCTTCCGCTTCTTTGGGACGCCGACTTCCTATTTCGCCCTGGTGAAGCCATCAGCGATGGCTCCTATGCGCTTTGCGAGATCAATGCTAGTTCGGTTGCACCATTTCCGCCAAGCGCCGTCCAGCCAGTCGCCGCAGCGGCAATCGGTCGCGCTCTTGCCATTCGTTTGACGAAGGAGACCTCCAATCCTCATTGATATGATTCAAGCAATTCAAGAGACGTGACATTGGTCGTATCAATCAGACAAGCCTAAGGGTGAGCGAGGCTGGGTGAAACCGGCTCAGGTGGCAGCGCGGAGATACTGGTAGAGGGTTTCGCGACTGATCCCCAGGTCACGGGCGATGACGGCCTTGCGCTCGCCGTCATCAACACGGCGGTGCAGCTCGGCGACCATTTCGTCGGAGAGGGAACGTTTCCGCCCGCGATAAGCACCGCGTTGTCTGGCGACCGCAATGCCTTCGCGCTGCCGCTCCCGGATCAGGGCGCGCTCGAATTCGGCGAACGCACCCATGACCGAGAGCATCAGGTTGGCCATCGGGGAATCCTCGCCCGAGAAGGCCAGGCTTTCCTTCACGAACTCGATCCGGACGCCTCTTTTGGTGAGGGACTGAACCAGTTTGCGCAGATCGTCGAGATTACGCGCCAATCGATCCATGCTGTGGACCACGACGGTGTCACCCTCGCGGGCGAAGGCGAGCATGGCATCGAGTTCGGGGCGGTTGATGTCCTTGCCCGATGCCTTGTCGGTGAAAATCCGGTCGAGCGACTGCCCGTCCAACTGGCGATCGACATTCTGATCGAATGTGCTCACCCGGACGTAACCGATCCTCTGGCCTTTCATCGCCGCCTCCGGTCAAAATGTCAGGTTGAATTCTATGACACGGCGGAACATGCGTCAATAAATGCTTGCCATAACCCTATCCTGACAGAAACCGCCGCTGCATCCTGACGTCCGGTTAGGCTATACTCCAGATTGACGCTAGCCTGTCGCTCTCGACTCGGGATGGAGGCAGGATGGCGCGGCGGCGATTATTGACCGGAGAAGAAAGGCGTCGCCTGTTCGATATCCCCCATGACGAAACCGCGATCGTCGGCCACTATACCCTTGCCGCCGAGGATCTCGAACTGGTCGGTCGCCGCTATCGCCCTGCCAACCGCCTCGGTCTGGCAACGCAGATCGCGCTTATGCGGCATCCCGGCTTCGGTTTGCAGCCCGACGTCGACGTCCCCGATGCGGTCCTTCACTATCTCGCCGCCCAGCTCTTCGTCGATGTTGATGCGTTCGCCGACTATGGCCAGCGCGCGCAAACACGTAACGATCATGCCGACATTGCGGCACGGCATCTGGGGCTACACCCTTTTCGGCGAGGGGATATACCGCTCGCGCTCGATCTCGCCGCAAGAGCTGCGGAGCGGACCGATCGGGGCGAACCTATTGTCCGCGCATTGATGGAGGGGCTGAAGCAGGAACGCTTCATTCTTCCATCGGCAGACACGCTCGAACGTGCGGGCCTCGCCGGCAGGGCACGCGCCCGCAAAGCCGCGGCGGCGCTCATTGTCGAAAGCCTGGGTCATGCCGAACTGGCGCGGATCGATGATCTGATCGTCAACAACAGCGACTTCGGCATGACGCCGCTGGCCTGGCTGCGCAATTTCGAGGAAGCGCCCACCACGGCGAACATCAACGGGCTGCTGGAACGGCTAAGCTATGTGCGCGGAATCGGCATCGACCCGGCGATCGGCGCGAAAATCCCCGACTTCCGGTTCGCGCAGTTCATGCGCGAAGGTGGCGTTGCGCCGGCGTTCCTGCTCTCCGATTATAGCCTTAACAGGCGCCGCGCGACGCTGATCGCGGCGGTCATCGACCTCGATGCCAGGCTCGCCGATGGTGCGATCCAGATGTTCGACAGGCTTGTCGGAAGCCTGTTCACACGGGCGCGGCGCGGGCGGGAAAGGCGCTATCAGGACAGCATCCGCTCGGTCGGCGAACTTATGCGGCTGTTCGGCGCGACGATCGCCGCGCTGGGAGAGGCGGTCGAACATGGCGGTAATCCGCTCGAACTGATCGACGAAGCGGTAGGCTGGCACAGACTGGTCGCAGCCAAATCGCAGGTCGATGCGCTGGCCGAGCTGGCGGGCGAAGATGCGCTTGTCGCGGCGACTGGTCGCTATGCGACGCTGCGGCGGTTCAGCCCGGCTTTCCTCGATACATTCACGTTCAAGGCATCGGGGAGCGGATCGCAACTGGTCAAGGCCATCGAGGTCATCCGCGATACCAATGCCCGCAAGGCCCGCAGCCTGCCCGAGGGCGTTCCGCTCCCATTCGCCAACCGGCAGTGGAAGCGCCTCATCACCGAAGGTGGCCAGGTCGATCGCCGGCGATACGAGACGGCCATCATGGCCACGCTGCGCGATCGGTTGCGCGCCGGCGACATATGGGTCGAAGGAACCCGCAATTATCGCCGCTTCGACACCTATTTGCTGAGTCGACGCGATGCCGATAAGGTGGCCGACAGCCTGCCATTCCAGACCGATGCGGCCGCCTATCTGGAGGAGCGGGCAAGGACGCTCGACTGGCGGCTGCGCCGTTTCGCCAAGCAACTCAAGGCGAACAGGCTCGCGGGCGTGGCGCTCGAACGCGACCGGCTCAAGCTGCAACCCATGCCGGCGATCACTCCACCCGAGGCGGAGGCTCTCGATCGCAGGCTCGACGCCTTGCTTCCGCGCGTGCGGATCACCGAACTCCTGGTCGAGGTGGCCGAGCGCACCGGGTTCCTGAGCGCATTTCGCGATCTTCGGTCCGGCAAGGAGCATGACAACCCGCACGCGATCCTCGCCGCCATTCTCGCTGATGGATCGAATCTGGGTCTAGAGCGCATGGCCAACGCCAGCGACGGGGTGAGCTACGCCCAGCTTGCCTGGACCCACAACTGGTATTTGTCGCCCGAAAACTATCAGGCCGCGTTGGGGATGATCGTTGCCGCGCACCATGATCTTCCTTTCACGCGCCATTGGGGAGCCGGCACTAGTTCATCCTCCGATGGGCAGTTCTTCCGCTCGGGCCGCAACCGATCGGCGGCGGCCGACATCAATGCGAAATATGGCAGCGAGCCGGGCCTGAAGATCTACTCCCACCTGTCCGATCATTTTGCCTCGTTCGGATCGCGGATCATGTCGGCCACCGCCGGCGAGGCCCCCTACGTGCTGGATGGCCTGATGCTCGGCGCCGGCGCGCTACCGCTGCATGAGCATTACACTGATACCGGCGGCGCGACGGACCATGTCTTTGCCCTTTGCCATCTTCTCGGCTTCCGGTTCGTGCCCCGTCTGCGCGACATCGCCGACCGGAAACTCGGCTCGATCGCCGCGCCTTCGACCTACAAAGGCATCGAAAGCCTCATGGGCCGCACGATCAAGACGGCGGCGATCGAAGCCGATTGGGATGACATCGTCAGGATCGTCGCCTCCATTAAGGAAGGAGCCGTTGCGCCCTCCGCGATCCTGCGCAAGCTGGCCGCCTACAAGCGCCAGAACAGGCTGGATTTTGCGCTGGCCGAACTCGGCCGCATCGAGCGGACGCTATTTGCGCTCGACTGGCTTGAACAGCCCGACTTGCGTCGCGCCTGCCAGGCCGGCCTCAATAAAGGCGAAGCACGTCATACCCTTGCCGCCGCGATCTACACCAACCGACAGGGGCGGTTCACCGATCGCTCGATCGAGAATCAGGAATATCGGGCATCGGGCCTCAATCTGCTGATCGCGGCGATTTCTTACTGGAACACCGTCTATATGGACAGGGCCGCCCAGCATCTCCAATCATCCGGCGGCACCTTCGATGATGCGCTGCTTGCCCATCTCTCGCCGATGGGCTGGGTGCATATCAGTTTGACCGGCGACTATCTGTGGCAAAGGGCAAACCGGCTCTCCCCTGGCGAGTTCCGCACCCTCAACGATCCCATGGCCCGCCTCAAACTCGTGGCATAGCCAGTGTTCTCATTATGTCCGCCAAATCGTTGTCTGGCGCACAAACCTTGAGGTGACGCCATCTACCGGGCGATCATCCAGCGGGCGTTCGACCGTGGAGCGCTGCCTGACCTGACCGCCCAGGATCTGACGCGCCATCTCCAGGGCATCAGCGCGCACTCGACCCGGATAGGGCTCAACCAGGACTTGTTCGCGGTGGGCGAGGATCTGGCGGGCATCATGGACGCACTACGATGGAAGAGTCCGCGCATGCCGCTGGCCTATAATCGAAACCTCGCCGCCGAGCAGGGAGCCGCTGGGCGCCTGATGGCAAAGATCGGTTAGATCGTCAGGCAGCGGTCGGAGGCTCGTCCTTGGGCGCGCTCAGGCGCTCCAGAGCCCCGAGCCAGGTCTGCACTTGGCCGAAGGCATCCTGTTGCCACTCGTCGGCGCTCCGGTCTCCGAGGATCTGCGCCTCTTCAGCAAATTTGCGCACACACCCGGGCCCGTAGCCATCGTACTCGTCGAACTTGCGAGCGATACGGGCGTAGCCTTCGTGCGCGCTCTTGTGGCTGAGCAGGGGGAGGCAAGCTTCGGCTAGGGCGTCTGGGCCGCCGGGGTAGTTCCGGATGCAGTAGTAGACGTTGTAGGCGTCCTTCTCCTTGTTGCGCCCCAAAAGCGCATAGCCCTTCATCGCGAGCAGGGCGGGGATTGAGCAGACCGCGATCTCGACCTTGTTCTTGATGCCGTCGGGCATCGCGCCTTTCATTTCAACGAGCTCGTTGAAAAGGAGCGGGAGCTCGCCGCCAGAGGCCTTCATCACGGCGAACTCGTCGACCAGCGGCGGATCATTCTTCTCAGGCTTGGCCTCGCGCGGCATCAGGAAATCGACGACGACGCGGATTGGCGGTCCGCCGTCGCCCGGATCGACGACGCGCTGGAGCTGGAAGCGGCGAAGCTCCATCGACTGGGCATAGCCCTGCTCCTGCAGCGCGCCCACAAGGGTCGCGTATTCGCCGTCGCCGAGTGCTTCGTGGTCCAACCCGAGGTCGACATCCAGCGTGCCGACGTGTGGCATCTCCTCGTTGTTGAGGAGAAGCCAGGGCACGGCGCCGCCCACGACCGCGAACTTCCCCTGGAAGCTACCGAGGGTCTGCGCGATCTCGATGAGGACCGACTTCACGGCGTCGGTCGAGCGCGCATTGTAGTCGGCGCCAGTGGGTTCGACGGGGCCTATCGCCATTTCAAGGTCTCTTGGCGCAGGTGATCGGCAGCTTCACGGCCGCGCTCGCCGCTATGCTGGAGGTCGAGATAGGTCTGGACCGGGCTTGTACACGGGGCGCCGGGCATGGGCTCGATGGCGTCGTCGAAGACGCCATCTTCGTCGGGCACGATGACCAGGACGTTGCCGCCCTTCTCGGCCGTACTGAGCCCCATGTGCCTGGTGAGTTGAGCGAGCGCCTGCTCATCCGCGTAGAGATAGCGGTTGGCGTTCCGCGCGAAGGGAGCGATCCGATCGGCGGCCGAGTAAGAGCGGAGGATCAGCCTACCTGGCGCCGGCACATTGAGTACGCTTTGTAGTGCATCGTCGAGCGCACGCCCATGCAGGTGGGTGTAGAGGGACTGTTCTCGCCCTGCGGGCAGTTCATAGTCGTCTGCCCATGCGTCGAGCAGAGCATCGGGGTCCGATACGACCAGGCCATCGTCGGTTTGCTCGGCCCATCCACGATCCCTCAGTTCATTGCTGATGGTGCTAACGTGACCGACGCTGACGCCTGCGGCCTCGGCGAGATCTAAGACGCGCCACGGACGGCCCGGTTCGCGCAACAGCCTGCGCAGGATGCGCGCGGACTTCGGCTTGAAAAGCGAGCGCAGCGCGCGCTTCTCAGCTTTTGGCTGCGAGGCGACCTCTCGCTCGATGTGGACCGAACCGACGGAGAGGAGGGCGTTCCCTTCGAAATCGAGATAGCCAGCGCCATCCTCTCGACAGAGCGCGCGGGACTGCTCCGAAAGATAGGGGGCGATCACCATCGCTACCGAGTTTGGATCCCGCTCGATGCGGGCAAGCTGGTCGAGGGCGGCGCGGACGTATCTGGGCTGACCCGAACTTTTCACCTCGCAGAAGAGGCGAATGGGCTTCTGGTCGAGATGGAACTCCGCTCGGATGTCGACAGCCTCGACTTCGCCGACCGGCTTGATAAAAGCGATCTGCGTGCGAGGCAGGCCGGCAAGGAAGGCTTGCAGGGCGGCAGCAGCATCATGCTCGACTTTCAGTATTTCGACGGGTTTCATCAAACGCTGAATACGCATGAAAGAGTGAAAATGCAAGGCCGTTCTTGTCAGTGTCATTTTCAGCAAACGCTGAAACGTCACAATACGCTGAAATGCACAAGCCGGCAGCGCCAAATCCATACAATCCGGCAACGCAATCGATTGTGGTCTAGCGCTGCAGATGCAGCGCTAGACCACATGATCGCTTCTCCGTTCAAACGGGTCAGCCGACGTTCAATGTCGTATTTGTCCGTCGTCAGCCCATTTGGCGCAGATCGCGGCGTAGATTAGCGGAGTGCGGGCCTCGTCATGGGGTTGATATTAGGCGGCGAGCTTGCGGTGCTGCAAGCGCCGGTGTTCGATGGTCTTCCGTTTGATCCTTTCGCGTTGTTTGATGATGGCTTCGGCCCTACCGAAGTAGGCGTCGGCGGGCGTCACGTTGCCGAGGCTTTCATGGTATCGTCGGTGATTATAGTGGTCGATGAAGGCGTCGATCTGGGCCTCAAGGTCACCGGGCAGGAAGTAATTCTCCAGCAGGATGCGGTTCTTGAGGGTCTGATGCCAGCGCTCGATCTTGCCCTGTGTCTGAGGATGCATGGGGGCGCCGCGGACATGGCTCATGCCGTTGGCGCCGATCCATTCGGCCAGTTCCTCGGCAATGTAGCTTGGGCCATAGCACATTGGGAAGCAGCCCCTTGAAGGCAGCATTCGCCTTGATGGAGACAAGGGCGCGTAGCGTCCGCCGGCTTCATCAAGGCGGTCATGACCGGCCAGCAGGTCTCTAAAGTGAAGTTGTCGACTCAACACTTTGGAGACGGACCGACCATGACCAAGCTCTCTTCTATACCCACGGGCGCCGTGCTGGTAGCCATCGATATGTCCAAGCACCGCCAGGAGGTGCTGATCGAACGCCCGGAAGGCGGCCGCCGGCGACGGATGACCGTGATGGCGACCAAGGCGGACTACGATCGCCTTGCAGCGGACCTCGGAGAGATCGGACGTCCGATCATCGTCGGCTTCGAAGCCACCGGTAATTACCACCGCACCTTGGCGCACAGGCTGCTGACCGCGGGCTTCGAGTTGCGCCTGATTTCGTCGGTTGCCCTGGCTCGCACCCGCGAGGCGCTGCACAATGGCGGGGACAAGAACGATTCCAAGGATGCGCAGGTGATCCTGCACATGCTGCGGATCGGCGCCACCCAGCGCTACGTCGATCCGCTCGCCGCGGGCATCAACGACCTGCAGGAGATGTCGAAGACGCACGAGGCCATTTCCAAGGCGAAGACCCAGACCTGGCACCGGATCCTGACGCACTACCTTCCGCTGTACTTCCCGGAGATCGAACGGTTCGCTGGCAACAGCCGGTCGGACTGGTTCCTGGCCTTGCTCGAGCGGTTTCCCACCCCGGTGAGCATGACGGCGCTCGGCCAGGAGGCATTCACGCGCGAGGCTTGGTCGTTGGTCGGCCGCAAGGTCTCAAAAGCGCGTTTAATCAACGACATTTACGAGACCGCCTGCGCCTCGGTAGCACTGCCGGTCGATGAGGATTCCGTCGCGATCACCATGTTCCGCATGGTCATCGCACAAGCACGCAGCCTCATCCGGCAGCGCGACGAGATCGAACGCACCGCCCACGCCCTGCTCAGCGAGAACCGCGATTATCAGCTCCTGCGCATGATCCCCGGCATCGGGCCGATCAACGCGCTGACCATCCTCGCGGAGGCTGGCGACCTGCGGCGGTTCGCTCACCACCGCCAGTTCCTCAAGTTCTGCGGGCTCGATCTGGCCACCTGTCAGTCGGGCATGTTCCGAGGTCGAACCAAGCTGTCGAAGTACGGCAACGCCCGGCTACGGCGCACGTTCTGGATGGCGACCCAGGTCGCCATCCGCCAGCGCGACAACAGCTTCCGCGACAAGCTTGGTCGCTATATGGCCGGGCATGGCAACGACTGCTGCGCGACAATCAAGGTGAGAACAGCGCGACAATCTAGATGAGAATGGCGGGGGTGTGTCTGTCGGGACGAGGGGCGAAGCCCCGAGGAGCGACAGACACACCCCCGCAAGCGTCTTTTCTTTTGGAATGGCGCTTTTGGTGATCGTGACCTGCCAGGTGGCGCCTCCTTTGGAAGGGGAGATGCGGTGCCCGGGAGACATATCAACGATCATCAGGTGAGATTATATATGAAGATGAGACAGACAGTGTCGCCGCGCTCGGCGGCGGCGTGCGCGGCGTTCAGCACGGCAACGGCGTATCGGCTGGAGCGGGATGCGCAGTTGCCCTCGCAGAAGAAAGAGCCGCGCGGTCGCCGGCGCCCCGATCCGCTGGCGGATATCTTCGATAGCGAAGTTGTACCGCTGCTGGAGGCGGCGCCGGGACTCCGGGCTGTCGCGGTGTTCGAAGAAATGCAGCGTCGTCATCCTGAGCTTCCCGATGGGGTGCGGCGGACGATGGAGCGTCGGGTTCGAAGCTGGCGGGCGCTGCAAGGCCCGGATCGCGACGTGATCTTCCGCCAGGTGCACGAGCCGGGTCGGATGGGGCTGTCGGATTTTACCGACATGGCCGATCTGGGCGTACACATCGCCGGGGTCGGGCTCGATCACCGGCTGTACCACTTCCGGCTCGCCTGTTCTGGCTTCGAGCATGCCCATGTGATCCTGGGCGGCGAGAGTTATGTCGCGTTGGCGGAAGGGCTGCAGAATGCCCTGTGGGCGCTGGGCGGCGCGCCGCGCGAGCATCGCAGCGACAGTCTGTCGGCGGCGTTCCGGAATCTGGATGCATCGGCGCGCGAGGATCTGACGCACAGATATGACGCGCTGTGTCGCCATTACCGGATGGAGCCGACCCGCAATAACCGCGGTGTTGCGCATGAAAATGGTGCGATCGAGAGCGCGCACGGGCATCTGAAGGCGGCGGTGCGCGACGCGCTGTTGATGCGCGGATCGACCGACTTCAACGATCTTGCGGAATATCGCTGCTTCGTCGACGAGATCGTCGCGCGCAAGAATGCACGGTGCGCGAAGCGGATCGACGCCGAACGGGCGGTGCTTCAGTCGCTACCGAGCATGCGCACCAGCGATTATGAAGAGGTGCTTGTCATGGTGACCTCCTCGGGCGGGTTCACGCTGCGCAAGGTGTTTTACACCGTGCCGTCGCGGCTGATCGGCCATCGACTGCGAGTGCGACTTTACGACGATCGGCTTGAGCTGTTCCTCGGCGGCACACCGCTCTTTACGCTTCCGCGCGGCCGCGCCGAGCGCAGCGGCAAACATGGCCATGTCGTCGATTATCGCCATGTCATCCATGCGCTTCGGCGCAAACCGATGGCGCTGCTGAATCTTGTCTATCGCCACCAGCTCTTCCCGCGCGAGGCCTACCGGCGCATGTTCGATCGGCTGCTGGAGCGGCTCGCCGAACGGGTCGCGTGCCGGACAATGGTCGAGCTTCTTAGCCTCGCGCATGAGCGGGCCTGCGAGGCCGAACTCGCCGCTGTGTTGGAAACCCTGCTAGCGACGCCGCAGGGTATGCCGGACATGGCAATGCTTAGGGCGCGGTTCGCGCCCGACCCCGCGGCGCTGCCCGAGGTCATCGTCGAGCTCGTCCCGCTGAGCGCCTATGAAGCGCTCCTGGCTCCTCGCGCGGAGGAAATGGCATGACCCAGGGTATTGATGTCACAAAGCTCACGCTGATGCTCAACGAGCTGCGACTGCCGACAATCAAACAGCTCTGGCCGACGTTCGCCGAGCGTTCCGACAAGGAGGGCTGGCCGGCGGCGCGGTTCCTCAGCGCGATCACCGAGCATGAGATCGCCGAACGCGGTCGCCGCCGCATGGAGCGGCATCTGGCGGAGGCGAAACTGCTGCCGGGAAAAACGCTCGATACGTTCGACTTCGACGCGGTTCCGATGATATCGAAGGCGCAGGTGATGGCGATCTGCGCCGGAGACAGCTGGCTCGAAAATGGCGCAAATCTGATCCTGTTCGGCCCGCCCGGCGGAGGAAAATCGCATCTGTCGTCGGGCATCGGGCTCGCGCTGATCGAAAAGGGTTGGCGGGTGCTGTTCGTCCGGACCTCCGACCTCGTCCAGAAACTGCAGGTCGCGCGCCGCGAGCTCGCGCTCGAGAACGCGATCAATCGGCTTGATCGCTTCGACCTTCTGATCCTCGACGACCTTGCCTATGTCGCCAAGGATCAGGCTGAAACCTCGGTTCTGTTCGAGCTGATCAGCGCGCGATACGAGCGGCGTTCGCTGATGATAACCGCCAACCAGCCGTTCGGCGAATGGAACCGGGTCTTCCCCGATCCCGCAATGACGCTGGCCGCCGTCGACCGCCTCGTGCACCACGCCACCATCTTCGAGATGAATGTCGAAAGCTATCGGCGGCGCACGGCTATCGAGCGAAAACAGCAGGGGGCAGGTCGCCCCGCCAAGGTCGCCACAGCCAAAAATACCGATGTGTCGCTCCCCGACAATCAACCTGAGACATAGGTCTTGCCAGCGGCAATCAAACACACCAAAACGACCTCGTCGCGATCAGCGCTTCTCATCCTGATCGTCGCTAACTTCTCATCCAGATCGTCGCGCTACAAACGACCCTGATCGCCGCCGCAAGGCGATGACTGCACTCACCGCCAAGATGGCGCGCGTCGCGCACGCCGTCATCAAGACGGGAGCCGAGTACCGTCCGTTCGTCGAACGGGCGGACACCAGATGGAAGGACCCCTCTCTGCTGTGCCGTGAGGGCGCTCAGGCGACCCTGTAGATAATGTTCGGGCCTTCCATCCGGCATCCGCATCTCATTTTAAGGACGGTGAGGACCACGACCACAACGGTCGCTGGATCCTGTGTTTGCTATGGCCGAGAGCGCTTTCCTTGACGATGGAAGCCATCTGGATCAAAACTGCATCAGCGCTGATCGCGATCGGCGCAACGAGACCCGCTGGCCGTTTTCCGCCGCTGCTTCCCGACCTAGGACGTTGTCGCTGAGCAGCCTGGGCTTGTGCACGACGCTGGCGGACGAACAGCCCGAGGCTTTGAGGGCCATCTCCAGCGTGTCGGTGACATCCCCGGCCCGCATGGTGGTGCAAAGCTTCCAGGCAATGACATAGCGGGAGAAGTCGTCGAGCACGGTCGACAGATACACCCAGCCCCAGCCGATAATCTTGAAGTAGGTGAAGTCGGTCTGCCACATCTCGTTCGGACGCGTCGTTTTGGTGTGGAAGGCATCGGCCGCCTTGATCACGATGAAGGCCGGGCTGGTGATCAGGTCATGGGCCTTCAACAGACGGTAAACCGTGGCTTCCGACACGAAGTAGCGCTTCTCGTCGGTGAAGCGCACCGCCAGTTCGCGCGGACTTAGGTCGGTTGTCTCCAGCGCCATGTCGACGATCTGCTGCTGGATATCCTCGCCGATGCGGTTCCACACCCGGCTCGGCGCCGATGGCCGATCTTCCAGCGTCTCCGGACCGCCTTCGAGGTATCGATCGTACCAGCGATAGAAGGTCCTGCGCGGGATGCCGAGCTGGTCCAGCGTGTGCTTGGCGGGCAAGTGCGACTGCTCGACGATCCTGATGATCTCCAGCTTCTCGGATGCGGGATACCTCATTCTTCGTCGCCCCCATCCGCGATCATGCTTTTTTTGAGCAGCCGGTTCTCCAGCGTCAGATCAGCAACGCATTCCTTCAGCGCAGGGGCTTCGCGGCGCAGGTCATGGACTTCGCCGGTGGTCGCAGCCCGGGCGGTATCGCCCGCCAGGCGGCGCTTGCCGGCTTCCATGAACTCCTTCGACCAAGTGTAATACAGGCTCTGGGCGATGCCTTCCTTGCGGCATAGCTCGGCGATACTGTCGTCGCCGCGCAGGCCTTCCAGCACGATCCGGATCTTGTCCTCGGCCGAGAAGTGCCGACGCGTCGCACGGCGAATGTCCTTCACCACCCGCTCAGCAGGGACCTTCGCCAACGATTTTTTCAAGGAGGATTTGGGCTTCATCTTCGTTCCTTCGTCACTACGACGAAGCCCAAATCCTCCTTAAATCACAACCTCAAATCTGTGCCATTAGCGCTGACGGGGGACAGGTCGGGTTACGGCGCTTGGAATTCAGAAGCCGCTGGCCGGCAAACCAGAGGGGGTGACCACCTAGAACCGATGCGACAGAACGATCCCTCCGCCCGGCTGCTCGCGTTGGGCAACGACGGGGCTGCGGCCCGCGTCGCCGACCAGATAGCCGAACGAGGCGAAGGCGCCGGCGCTCCACTTTGGCGAGAGCGCAAAATTGACGCCTGCGTTCAGGCTCACCTTGTACAGTCCTGCGGATGCATCATAGGCTGACCGGCTTCCGCGTTGCGCCTGGGCGTCCGTGATCCCAAAAAAGCCCTGCATATATTTGTCGTCGGCCAAGCTGAGTGTCGGCCCTGCGAACAGCATGGCCCTATCGGTGAGGTTGGTACGAAAGCCGGCGGACAGGTCGAGCGTCGTGCCATTGGTGCCGCCGAAGTCGTGCGCGAGCGTCGCGCGGGCCATGACCGGCCCCAAGCCTTTTGCGACGAAGAACCGGCCTTGCAGGGCCGTGTCGATATTGCCAAGACCGCGGAGGCGGACAGGGTCATCGCGTTCGCGGCGGTCGAAGTCCACAAACGCGGCCACGCCGACCTGCCAGCCACCTGGAGGCTCGTTGATCAGTGAGACGCCAAGGCCGTCCCGATTGAAGAAGAACCGGCCATATCGAAGATCGATCGACGGCAGAGGGAGCACACGGTAGGTGTCGGCGCCGGGATATTTGGGAGCCACGGCGAGGCCCGGCCCCGCCGTCAACGAGAGGCCCGACGGATTCGGCGGCGGCGGCCCGATATCCTCGTCCATGGTCTGGTCGCCTGTCGACTGGGCATGGACGCCCGGCGCATTCACCATGAGCAGAGCGGCAATGGTCGCAGCAGCATATCGCATCATCTGGTTATCCGGGCGTTTGAAAGAAACTGGGAGGACTCAAGCTTGGGTGACACCCTGATCGGCGGGCGCCTCCTGGTGCCGGAAGACTCGGCCCACATGCTTTCTGATCCACTGCTCGAAATCGTCGACATAGGTGAAGATCACCGGCACGACGAGCAGGCTGAGCGCGGTCGAGGTGATCAGCCCGCCGATCACCACGACCGCCATGGGCTGGCGGAAGCTCGGATCTGCGCCGAACCCGAGTGCCGTGGGTAACATGCCCGCGCCCATGGCGATGGTGGTCATGAGGATCGGCCGGGCGCGCTTGTGGCACGCGTCGATCAGCGCATCGTAGCGGGAGAGACCCCGGTCGCGACGTGCCATGATCGCATATTCGACGAGCAGGATCGAGTTCTTGGTGACGATGCCCATCAGCATGAGGAGGCCGATAACCGCGGGCATCGAGAAGCTCATGTTGAAGATGAGCAGCGCGAACATCGCGCCGCCGAGCGACAGCGGCAACGCGGAGAGGATGGTCGCAGGCTGCAGGAAGTCGTGGAACAGTAGGACGAGCACCGCATAAATGCAGAAGATGCCGATCGCCATGGCGAGCGCAAAGCTGCCCATCATCTCGGAGGTGTGTTGGAGTTCGCCCTGTTCGACAAGGCGGATGCCCGCCGGCAGCTTGCTCAGCGTCGGCAGTTTTTCGGCTTCGGTCATGACATCGCTCAAGGGGCGTCCATTGAGCTCGACCGACAGCGTGACGTTGCGCGACCGGTCGATCCGGTCGATCTGCGACGGGCTGCTGCCGAAGCTGATGTCGCCGAGCGAGGCGAGCGCCACAGGACCGTTCCTGCCGGTGACCCGGAGTTGGCCGATCGCGTCGGGATCGGTCCTGAGCTTCGGGTCCATGCGCACCCGGACGTCGACCTGGCGCTCGGAGAGATTCATCTTGGGGAGCGACGCCGAATAGTCGCCATAGGTCGCGACCCGCATCACGTCGCCGATATCCTGGCTGGTCACCCCGAGCGCGGCGGCGCGGGCATAATCGGGCCGGATCTGGATCTCGGGGCGTTGCAGCGCGGCGCTCGAGGTGACGTTGCCGATGCCGGAGATGCCCGAGCGGATCTCGCCTTCGAGCGTCGCGGCGGTCCGTTCGAGCAGGTCGCCGTCGTCGCCGGCAAGCACGATCTCCAGCACTTCGCCATTGCCCATGCCGCCGACGCTGACGCGCGTTCCGGGAAGCTGGCGGAGCGCCTCGCGAATCTTCGCCTCGACCCCGGCCTGCTTGAGATCGCGGTCGCCGCGGGCGACGAGATCGACCGTCAGCGATGCAGCGCCGTAATCGGCGGTAGAGGAACTGCCCCCTGGACCGTTCGAGCTGGTCGCCGTGCCGACCGAGGAGAAGACATGGGTCACTTCCGGAAGCGTGCGCAGAATTCGATCGGCCTGCTGCGTGACGGCCAGAGTCTGGTTGAGCGTGGTGCCCGGCGGCAGTTCGAGCGTGACGCTGGTCTGGGCATTGTCCTGCGCGGGCAGGAAGCCCGACGGCAGTAGCGGGATCATCGCCAGCGAGACGACAAGGAACACGCCTGCGAAGGCGACGGTCCAGCGGCGGTGCCCGAGTGTAGTCCGGATCCAGCCGAGATAGCGCGTCATCAGCTTGCCGTCCTTTTCCTCATGGCTGGTCGCCTTGAGGAAATAAGCCGCCATCATCGGGGTCAGCAGACGCGCGACGAGCAGCGAGCATAACACCGCCACCGAGGCGGTGACGCCGAACTCGCGGAAGATCTTGCCCGGAATGCCGCCCATGAAGGCGGTCGGCAGGAAGACTGCGACAAGCGTGAAAGTGGTCGCGATGACGGCCAGGCCGATCTCGTCGGCGGCTTCCATCGCCGCT
>MTKY01051415.1_pt1 | contig 21167 bp, 14 predicted proteins | sample 1042731 | NCBI WGS metagenome assembly MTKY01 (sample SAMN06212206, study PRJNA360538) | anaerobic digester metagenome | biome: Wastewater treatment plant; material: sludge; isolation source: anaerobic digester fed with sludge from wastewater treatment plant | place: Denmark: WWTP Soeholt ... | reverse complement strand
GCGCACTGGAAGCGGGTTTCGATGGCGTCGAACTGCACTGCGGCAGTGGCTATCTGCCGGCGCAGTTTCTCTCCACGGGCACCAACCGGCGCGATGATGCTTACGGCGGCAATGTCGGCAACCGGATCCGTTTCGTGCTCGAGGTGCTGGCGGCGATGGCGGCGGAGGCCGGTGCTGATCGGGTCGGCATGCGTATCTGTCCCGGCAATCCGTTCAATGACCTCGAGGATGCCGATCCGCGGCAGACCTTTGCCGCGCTGCTCGATGCGGCGCGCCCGATGGGCCTCGCCTACCTGCACGTGATCCGCTCGCCGCTCAGGGATCTCGATGCGTTCACGCTTGGGCGCGAGCATTTCGGGGGGCCGTTGATCCTCAATGACGGCTTTGACGCGGCCTCGGCGGAGCAGGCGATCGCCTCCGGCCAGGCGGTGGCGATATCGTTCGGCCGCTCTTATATTGCCAACCCGGACCTGGTGCGCCGTATGCGAGAGGGGCTGGCGCTGGCTGATTTCGATTCGCACACTCTGTACACCCCTGGCCCGCAGGGCTATACCGACTATCCGCCGGCACCCTGAGGCGGGCGACCAATTGCCAACCTTGATCTTGCGCGGGCCCGGCCGCAAGAACTAAGCTTTCGGTGGCTCTCTCTCCCGCAGCGGGAGGGGATACTAAAACAACAGCCCTGATGGAGTCATGACCATGAAAGCACCGTTCCGGCGCTCCGCGCTCTACGCATCGATCCTTGCTACAGGCGCCCAGGTGGCGCTGGCACAGCCACAACTCGAAGAGATCATCGTCACGGCCCGGAAACGGGTCGAAAGCCTGCAGGATGTGCCGATCTCGGTCAGCGCGGTCTCCGGCTCGAAAATGGAGCAGGCAGGGATCACCAACCTCGAGAAGCTGACCGCCTATGTGCCGAACTTCTCGATGAACCAGACCGGTATCTCCTCGACCATCACGGTGCGGGGTATCAGCTCGGGGATCAACCAATCCTTCGAGCAGTCGGTGGGCATGTACAACGACGGTATCTATTTCGGCAAGGCGCAGCTGTCTCGTTTGCCGCTGTTCGACATGGAGCGGATCGAGGTGCTGCGCGGCCCGCAGCCGATCCTGTTCGGCAAGAACAGCATTGCCGGCGCGGTCAGTCTGATCACCGCGAAGCCCTCGGACGAGTTCGAAGGCTCGGTGCAGGCGCTCTACGAGCCCGATGCCAACGAGCAGGATTACCGCTTCGTGGTGACCGGGCCGATAACCGACACGCTTTCCGGTCGGCTTTCGGTGCTGTACCGGGAGATGGACGGCTGGATCGAAAACGTTGCGGCAGGCAACCGCGACGAAAAGCAGGAGGATGAGACGGTTGTGCGGGTTGGCGCCCTGTGGAAAGCCACCGACGACCTGAGCGTGCAGCTCAAGTACGAAAATTCCCGGTTCAATACCACGGGCCGCAACATCGAGATCGTCGATGACATCACGCTCGAGACCAATCCGCCCGGCGCGCGCAGCTATCTCACGGGGCTGACGGGGCTGGTTGGCACCTTGAACACCCTGATCAATCTTGGTGCGCGCACCGGGCCGCTGATCACGGATTACGTGGTCGATGATGCCGAACAGAACCAGAAGCGCTCGGCGGGGGCCTTCGACACCAGCGACAACGATGTCGACAGTTTCATGATGAATGCGGACTACTCGCTCGGCGAGAGCACGCTCACCTTCCTGACCGGTTATGTGCAGTACACGGCGGACGAAAGCTGTGACTGCGACTATACCTCGGCGCCGATCATCGATGGCAGTACTCTGAAAGAGGACTACGACCAGTTCAGCCAGGAAATCCGCCTGACCTCTCCGGGCGGCGAAACCGTCGATTACATCGCGGGGCTTTTCTACCAGGAAAACTCGCTCGACTACAGCGATATCATCAATATTCCGGCCAATTCGCTGTTGCGGATCCTGAGCAACAGTTTTGCCGGCGTCAGCACGCGGCGCACCTTCGAGCAGGACACCGAGGTGTGGGCGGCCTTTGCGCAGGCCACCTGGAATATCAACGAGGCCTGGCGCCTCGTGCTCGGCGGTCGCTACACGCAGGAAGACAAGAGCGGCTCGCGGGTACAGGCGAATTTCGACAACACCGGCAGCGAAGTACTGCCCAGCGATCCGCGCTATGCTGCGTTCAATGGCATGTTCGGCGCCTTGCGCGTGGAGCCGAACAACATGAAGGGCAAGCTCAACGAAGATGCGTTCACGCCGCTGGTGACGCTGCAGTGGGACGCCACCGATGACATCATGCTGTACGCCACCTACGTGGAGGGCTTCAAGTCGGCTGGCTACGATAACCGATCCAACGCCCATCCGGACCCGGCGGTGGTCGTGCCCGGCACACCGGCCAATGCGGTTGGTGCCTGGGAGTTCGACAAGGAAGAGGCCACCAATTACGAGATCGGCATGAAATCCTCGATCGGCGGGGTGGCCGAACTGAACATCGCCGCTTTCTACACCGAATACGACGATCTGCAGACTTCCGTGTTCGACGGTGGCGTCGGTTTCAACGTGGCGAACGCCGCCGGCGCCGAGATCAGCGGGGTCGAGATCGATGGCCGCTGGGCGATTGCCGAGTACTTCACGCTGTCCGGTTCGCTCGGTTATCTCGATTTCGAGTTCAAGGATTTCGATGTTGCCCAGTGCTGGTTCGGACAGACGGTCCTGGAACCCGACAGCGTGACCAACGCGGCGCTGCAGCAATGCGACGCATCGGGGAAGCGCAAGGAATACACGCCCGAGTGGAAGGGTGTGCTGACCGGGGAATTCCACTACCCGTTATCGGATGCCCTGGAACTGCGCGCGGTGGTCGATGTGCAGTATTCGGATGAATACCTGTGGACGCCGCAGCTCGATCCGCGTGCGCTCCAGGATGCCTATACCAAGGTCAACGCGCGTATCGCACTGGCCCAGGCCGAGGATTCGTGGGAGATCGCGGTGGTTGGCAACAATCTGACCGACGAGGAAACGATCGACTACGGAGGTACCGGCGTGCTGGCATCCACGGCGACGGGCGGCACCGGTAACGCTTATTACGCGTTCAGCAGCCGGCCGCGCTATTACGCGATCCAGGGCATCTACCGCTTTTGATCCGGGACCCCGGCTGCAGCGAAAAGCCCCCGTTCTTCGGGGGCTTTTTCGTTGAGTACACCGCTTGGTCCCATGTGCGGCTGAAAAAATCGCAGTGGATTGTTTTATCCTGGCCACCGGCGCTTATCATTGGCGTGCGACGCCCGCCAGGCGCGGAGTTGATCAATGCGGTGATTGTGCTGATTCGCGAAGGCGGCTTTGCCGCGGCCAGTTCGACCCGGATGGCGTGATGCAGGAAGCGATTAACGTGGTGCACTGCATGCTGAGCGGTTACGTGATCGAGGCGGTGCTGGAGCCCGGGACCTTTGATGTCCGGCGCTACCTGCTGCGTTTGCGCCGCATACTTTTGTCGCTTCTCGCGGAATAAAAAGATGGCTAAACAACTGGTTTCGCGGCGCAGGTTCGTCGCCGGGCTTGGTCTTGGCACCATCGCGACCGCAGCGGGCTGCGACTCCCGACAAGCGGTCGATCGTGCCGAGGTCCGCCAATGGGATTACAGCGCGGATGTGGTGATCGCGGGTTCGGGTGCGGCGGGAATCTGCGCGGCCATCGAGGCGCGTGCCGCCGGTGCCGAGGTGCTGGTGCTGGAGCGGCTCAGCGGGACCGGCGGTTCCTCGGCAATGTCCGGTGGCGTCTGTTATCTCGGTGGCGGCACGCCATTGCAGAAGGCGCTCGGCTTCGATGACAGCGTCGAGGCGATGCACGATTTCATGGTGGCAGCGGGCTCGCTGCATCCGGCACTCGACAAGATCGCGCTGTATTGCGAACACAGCCTGGAACATTTCCAGTGGCTGGTCGATCACGGGGTGCATTACGCGCAGAAATACAGCGAGTACAAGGAACTCCCGTTCGATGACGCTTCTCTCTATTACTCGGGTAGCGAACTGGCATATCCGTGGCGCGATATCGCCCGTCCGGCACCGCGCGGACATGTGCCCTCGGTGATGGGTCATACCGGCGGGAGGGCACTGATGGAAGCGCTGATTCCGGCCGCCGCGAGTGCCGGTGCGCGCATCCTGGGCGGCGTTTCCTGCGAGCGCCTGATCCGCGAGGGTGATGGCCGCATCAGCGGCATGCTGATCACCGAGGCTGAAGTTCCGAAGTCCGTCAGGGCGCGGCGCGCAGTGGTGCTGGCCTGCGGCGGATTCATCCACAACCGCGAGATGCTGCGCCGTTACGCACCCGAGCTTCATGATTGCTCCACGCCGTGGGCCAGTGCCGGTGATCTCGGAATCGGCATCCGCATGGGCATGGGAGTCGGCGCCGCGGCGCTGCGCATGGACCAGGGTTTCGTGATTCTCCCGGTGTATCCGCCGGAGCGTTTGCTGCGTGGCATCATCGTCAACCGCGCCGCGCAGCGATTTCTGCCGGAAGATTCCTACTACGCGTATGCCGGTCACGAGACCGCCTTCGCGCAGCACGGCCAGGCCTGGCTGGTGTGCGATGCCGACAGCAGTTATGACGCGGGAGATTTCCGCATGCCGCTGCTGGCCGAGGCCACCACGCCTGAAGAGCTCGAGCAAAAGGGTGGCTTCGCACCCGGTGCGTTGAGCCAGACGCTGGCCTATTACAACGAGGCGGCGGTGCGCGGCGAAGATCCGCTGTGGCACAAGCACCCCAAATACCTGGCGCCGCTGATCAAGCCGCCGTTGCGGCTCTATGATCTGTCGATACGCAATGCTTTCTGTGTCGCCCACACTTTCGGGGGCCTCGAAACCACGCTCGATGGCCAGGTGCTCGATGCCTTTGGTGCCAGTATTCCGGGGTTGTACGCCGCGGGACGCACCAGCGCGGGCATGCCGAGCGCGCCGTACATGGCGAGTGGCGTGTCGATCGGCGATTGCACGTTTTTCGGCCGCCGGGCGGGGCGGCATGCAGCGCGGGAGCAGAAATCATGAATGCCAGGAAACTGTTTTTCGTGTCCCTGTTGCTGTACGGCGCACAGTGCCTCGCGGAGCCGCTCACCGGAGACGTCGAGCGCGGGCGCGTGGTATTCGGTGCTTGCCGCACCTGTCATTACCCCGACAAGGGAGCCGGTCATCAGAACGGCCCCTCGTTGTGGAATATTTTCGGGCAGCGTGCCGGCGCGCAGGAAGGTTTCGCGTATTACTCCGCAGCACTCCGGGCGTCCGGGCTGGTGTGGTCGCCCGAGTACCTCGATGCGTGGCTGGCCAATCCCTCGGGCTTCCTGCCGGGAACCACCATGATGTCCCTGGGGGTGCCCGACCCGCAGGCGCGCGCCGATCTGATTGCCTACCTGGCGCTGTTCACCGAGGCACGCTAGGCGCCTTGGTCCGTGTTGAAGTCGGCGACCGAGAATTTCATGATGTGTTCGAGCCACCATTGCGGGGCCTTGGACAGCAAGGTGTTCATGTCCGAATAATCGCGCCACAGCGCGATCATGCCATCCCTGATTTCCATCACCGACACGAACGGCAGCGCGACGATTTCGCCGCTATGAAAATGCCAGGTTTCGGTATGCTCGGTCATCACCGTATTGCCTTCGGCAACCATGCGATGGATGGCGTGGGTGAAGCGCTCCACCGGCTCGTGGCCGATGCGCAGCCGCTTGGCAACCGCCGCAGGTCCGTGCGCGGCGGAATCGGGAATCGCAACGTCCTCGTATACGCCATCTTCGGCAAAGAACTTGCCCACGCGATCATAGTCGCGGTTCTCGTAGACCTCGCTCCAGAAACGTGAAACCAGATCCTTGTTGTTGCCTGCCAGTGCCATGCGGTGCTCTTTGGTGAACAATGGTATTCGGATCGCAGGCAGGGTAGGACTCCGGCCCATGGCAGCACAAGTTACCGATCGGCAAGCCGGGCGATGATCGGTTTGGCCAATGTGCGCGGATGCCTGCAGTCACTGTTTGCATTGGAGTGCGGGTTTATACTCCGCAAGTCTGGACAATCCTCGCACGGGAGCCGTACATGAAACTCGGTCTGCAACTCGGCTATTGGCAGAAAGGCCCTACCCCACGCTTCATCGAACTGGCGCAGGTGGCGGAGAGTCTCGGTTTCGATTCGGTGTGGACCGCCGAGGCCTACGGCTCGGATTGCTTCACGCCGCTGGCGGCGATTGCCGCCTGTACCAGCAGGATCCGCCTGGGAACCGGGGTGATGCAACTGTCCGCGCGCACCCCGACCTGCGCGGCGATGACCGCGCTCACTCTTGATCATCTTTCCAACGGCAGACTGGTGCTCGGCGTGGGCGTGTCCGGACCGCAAGTCGTGGAGGGCTGGTACGGGCAGCCCTTCACCCGGCCGCTCGAACGCACCCGCGAATGGCTGGAGATCTTCCGCACCGTGGTTGCGCGCGAGAAGCCGCTCGAGTTTCACGGCAAGCAATACGATCTGCCGTGCAGCAATGGTCTTGGGCTCGGCAAACCGCTGAAGAGCATCACCCACCCGCTGCGCAAGACCATACCGGTGGTGCTGGGTGCCGAGGGAGCGAAGAATGTCGAACTCGCCGCGCAGAGATTCGACGGCTGGCTGCCGATATTCTGTTCGCCCTACAAGATGGATATTTTCGACGAGAGCCTGCAGGCTGCGAAGGCGGATTTCGAGATCGCCGCGATGGTCACCATGAGCATCAACGACGATCTGCAGCAGGCACTGGTGCCGGGCAAATGGACCATGGCGCTGTATCTCGGCGGCATGGGAGCCAAGGACATGAACTTCCACCAGAACCTGCTCGGTCGCATGGGTTATGCCGAGGAGGCAACGCGCATACAGGAGCTGTTCCTCGGCGGACGCCAGCAGGAGGCGGTCGATGCGGTGCCCGATGCGCTGGTCGACGAGATCTCGCTGCTCGGCTCCAGGGGGCGGATACGCGAGCGGCTGCAGGACTGGAAGAAAACCCGGGTCAGCTCGCTGTTGATCGGTCACAGCTCGGATTTCGATCTCACGGTGTCGAACATGGAGTTCCTGGCCAAGGAACTGCTGTGATTCGCGGGTTTCGGTCGGACTGAAGACGCGGCCGCTACCCGGATCAGATCAGGCCGCGATCGCCCAGTTCGTCCTTTATATAGGCGTAATAGATTGGCGCGGCGATCAGGCCGGGAACGCCGAACGCGGCCTCCATTACCAGCATTGCCAGCAGCAGTTCCCAGGCCCGCGCCTGGATATGACCGCCAACGATGCGGGCATTGAGAAAATATTCCAGTTTGTGGATCGCCATCAGGTAGAACAGCGCACCCAGCGCCACGAACAGGGATTGGCTGAGACTCACCACGCAGATCACGGTATTCGAGATCAGGTTGCCGAGAATCGGGATCAGGCCGACCACGAATGTGATCAGGATCAGGGTCTTGGTGAAGGGCAGATTGACCCCGAACAGCGGCAATACAAGCGCCAGGTAGAGCGCCGTGAACAGCGTGTTGATCGAGGAAATCCAGATCTGCGCGAACACCACGCGGCGGAACGCATTGCCGAGGCGCAGCGCGCGGTTGGCAATCGAACTCGACAACGGCGCCGATTCGGTATGAACGATCGCGGCCTCCAGCGACAGCAAGCCGCCGATGACCATGCCGATCAGGATGTGTGCCAGCGCCCGGCCGATACCGGTTCCCGCCACCTGGAAGGTGTGCGTGTTTTCCTGCAGCCAGACCACGGCGGCCTTGCGCAACGCGTCGGCATCGGCCGGGATGTAGGCGACAGCCCACGGCGGCAGGCGGGCCCGTGAATTCTCGATGATCTCCGCCATGCGCTGGATCAGTACCGGCAGGCTTTCGCCACTGTGGCGCAGGAATGTGGCCAGCCCGACCCCGGCCAGCACGATGATCGTGATCACGACCATGGCGATCAGCGTCACCGCGACCAGGCGCGCGCCCTGGTGATCCAGCGCCGGTGCGCGCAGCAGCGGCACCATCATGTTCACCAGCGCGTAGACCAGCAACCCGGCAATCAGCGAGGGCAGCAATTCCAGGTACAGCAGCAACAGCAGTGCCGCTCCGAACAGCAGGCAGGTGACGAGATCGATGCGGGAAAATGCGGATTTGTTCATGGCGGCCGGCAGCTTGGCGCGCGGCTCGCCCCGGCGTCAAGTGCAAGCCGACATAATGCTCAGGACAGGCGGTTGGCGCGCATTCCGAGATCCTCCAGCGGGCTCACGGGTCCCTCGAAATCGAGTTTTGCCATCAGGATCCCACGGCGGAAATCCAGCATGTGTTTCTCGGCCCAGCGCGCGGCGGTATCCGGATCGTCGGCGAGGATCGCGTCATGGATACGCTGGTGCGATTCGAGAATACGCTTGCCCGGCTTCAGGCCTTCGATGACCGGGCGATAGGCCGGATAGAACAGCTGGTTCAGCGGCTGGCGCGCCAGCAGCAGCGCATGGTTGCGGGTCGCGTGCGCGACCAGGTCATGAAACTCGATTTCCGCCTCGAGCAGCTCCTCGTCATCATCCAGGGCCGCGCGGGTGCGCTCGAGATTCTTTGCCAGCAGCAGCTTGTGGGTGTCGTCGATGGTGGCGCAGGCGAGGCGCGCAGCCAGCGGTTCGAGGCCCATCGACACCTCCCACAAGTCCTTGAAGGTGACCCGGTGCATCTGCAGTGCGGCGCTGATCGAGCGCGAGGCGGATTCCAGCGTAGGCAGGCGCACGGCGAGTCGCTTGCGCCCGGCGCGCCCCAGCAGGCCGCTCTGCTCGAGCAGGCGGATCGCCTCGCGCACCGTGGAGCGGGTGACGCCGAACTGCTCGGCCAACTCGGTTTCGGTGGGCAGCAGGTCGCCGGCCTGGATGCGTCCGGCGAGAATCGCCTCGCGCATCTTTTCGCTGACCACCTGGTAGGCCGGCGGGCGTTTGAGCGGGCTGAAGCTGTAAGCAAGGTTCTCGGACATGGTATTTCCAGTTGACCCGGAGGGCAGGGCGTAACAGCCTGTGTTTCCATATACTGACCATATTGACATATTGTCGGACAATAGGTCAATATTGGTTCAGATCAACTCATGGCATCCGCAGGCGCGCAGCGCATTGGTGGTCGTGTCAATCCGCATTCAGCACTCACGGGGGCTCAGCACATGTCGTCGACCGTACCGAACCGCAATCCGGGCGAAGAACCACGTCCAAATACCAAGCCCCTGCGCTTCGTGACGGCTGCGTCGCTGTTCGACGGGCATGACGCGGCGATCAACGTGATGCGTCGCCTGATCCAGGCGCAGGGGAGCGAAGTGATTCACCTCGGTCACAACCGCGGCGTGCGCGAAATCGTGCGCGCGGCGTTGCAGGAGGACGCCGATGGCATCGCGATCAGCTCCTACCAGGGCGGGCACATGGAGTTCTTCCGCTACATGGTCGACATGCTGCGCGAACTGGGCGCACCGCATATCCGCGTGTTCGGCGGCGGCGGCGGAACCATCACACCGGAGGAAATCGACGAACTGCAGGCCTACGGTGTCGAGCGTATCTACCATCCGCGCGACGGCATGCACATGGGATTGCTCGGCATGATCGAGGACCTCGTGCAGCGCACCGCGGAACAACGTATCCCGACGGTATATCCCGACAGCGTGTGCATCGATGACGAGATCGCGGTCGCACAGATGGTTTCCGCGATCGAGGAAGGATTGTTCGGCGAGGCGGAACTCGCCCGGATGCGCAAGGAATGGACCTTGCGCGCCGCCCAGGTGCCGGTGATCGGCATCACCGGCACCGGTGGCGCCGGCAAGAGCAGCGTCACCGACGAGTTGCTGTCCCGGCTGCTGCGCTTTTTCCCGGATCGGCGCATGGCGGTGCTCGCCGTGGATCCGACCCGCCGGCGCACGGGTGGTGCGCTGCTCGGGGATCGTATCCGCATGAACAGTCTCGATTCGGCGCGTATCTACATGCGCTCGATGGCGACGCGGCGCCAGCATCTGGCGACCAGCGAGATGCTCGGCGACGTGAGCCTGTTCCTGAAGTCGCTCGGCTTCGACATGGTGATCATCGAAACGGCGGGCATCGGTCAGAGCGATTCGGAGATCGTGGACCTGGTCGATTTCTCGGTCTACGTAATGACCAGCGAGTACGGTGCGGCGAGCCAGCTCGAGAAGATCGACATGATCGATTTCGCCGACCTGATCGTGCTGAACAAGTTCGACAAGCGTGGTGCCGAGGATGCGCTGCGCGATGTGCGCAAGCAGTGGCGGCGCAACCACAACGCGTTCGGCGCCAGGGACGAGGAAATTCCCGTCTATCCGACCATCGCCAGCCAGTTCAACGACCCCGGGGTGAATTGGGTGTTCCACAATCTGTGCGCGCAGCTGGTGCAAAAGCTCGAGCTCGATGCCGCTCGCTGGACCCCGGCCATCGATACCACGCTGCGCGAACCCAAATCGGTGGCGCTGATACCGGGCAACCGGGTGCGTTACCTGGCGGAAATCGCCGAGGAAGGACGTGGCGTCAATGCCGCCGCGCTGACCCAGGCCGCGCTCGCCGACCGGGCGCAGCACCTGCACGAAACACTGCGCGAACTCGGTGATCCGCTGCTGCCGGCGGCGCTTGCGGGATTTGCACCCGATGCGTTGACCGAGGCGAGCGCCGACAACAGCCTGCGCACCATCCGTCAGCGCTACCAGTCAACCATCGACGAGCTCGAGGCGCAATCGCTGAAGCTGCTGCGCGAGTGGCCGGCACGGCTCGAGGGGATTCGCAGCGACGAGTACAGCTACAGCGTGCGCGGCCGCGAGATTCGCGGCGACAACTACCGCGAGAGCCTGAGTCGCCTGAAGATCCCCAAGATCGGTGCCCCGCGCTACACCGGCTGGGGCGAGCTGCTGGTGTTCCTGCTCAAGGAGAACCTGCCGGGATACTACCCCTATACGGCCGGCGTGTTTCCGTACCGTCGCGAAGGCGAGGATCCGACCCGCATGTTCGCCGGCGAGGGCACGCCGGAGCGCACCAACCGGCGCTTTCACTACGTCTCGCGGGGACAGCCGGCCAACCGCCTGTCGACGGCTTTTGATTCGGTCACGCTCTACGGTGAGGACCCGGCGGTGCGGCCCGATATCTACGGCAAGGTCGGCAACAGCGGGGTATCGATTGCCACCGTGGACGATATCAAGAAACTCTACTCGGGTTTCGATCTGTGCGATCCCGCCACCTCGGTATCGATGACCATCAATGGTCCGGCACCGATCATCCTCGCGTTCTTCATGAACGCGGCGATCGATCAGCAGGTCGAGAAGCATCTCAGGCAGAGCGGCGGCTGGGACGCCGCGCAGCCGAAGATCGATGCGTATTTTGCCGGACGTACACGCCCGCACTATGAAGGTCCGCTGCCGGAAGGCAATGACGGGCTCGGTCTCGGTCTGCTCGGCATTGCGGGTGACAAGGTGGTCGATGCCGAGACCTATGCGCGCATCCGCAAGCAGACCCTGACAAGCGTGCGTGGCACGGTGCAGGCGGATATCCTGAAAGAGGACCAGGCGCAGAACACCTGCATCTTCTCGACCGGTTTTGCGATGAAAATGATGGGCGATGTGCAGGAGTTCTTTATCCGCAACGGGGTGCGCAATTACTACAGCGTCTCGATCAGCGGATATCACATCGCCGAGGCCGGCGCGAACCCGATCTCGCAGCTTGCGTTCACCTTGTCGAACGGATTCACCCTGGTGGAGTACTACCTTTCGCGGGGCATGCAGATCGACGATTTCGCACCGAACCTGAGCTTCTTTTTCAGCAACGGCATGGACCCCGAGTACAGCGTGATCGGGCGCGTGGCGCGCCGCATATGGGCGCGCGCGATGAAGGAACGCTACGGTGCCAGCGAGCGCAGCCAGATGCTCAAATACCATATCCAGACCTCCGGGCGCAGCCTGCACGCACAGGAGATGAGCTTCAACGATATCCGTACCACGCTGCAGGCGCTGTACGCGATCTTCGACAACTGCAACAGCCTGCACACCAACGCCTATGACGAGGCGATCACCACGCCGACCGAGGAGAGCGTGCGGCGCGCGGTGGCGATCCAGCTGGTGATCAACCGCGAGCTGGGGCTGAATTTCTGCGAGAACCCGTGGCAGGGCTCGTTCATCGTCGAGGAACTGACCGACCTGGTGGAGGAGGCGGTATACGCCGAGTTCGAGCGCATTTCCGAGCGTGGCGGCGTGCTCGGCGCGATGGATACCATGTACCAGCGCGGCAAGATCCAGGACGAGAGCATGTACTACGAGAGCCGGAAGCACGACGGCAGCCTGCCGCTGATCGGGGTGAACACCTACCTGCCTGCGGCGGGGCAGGAGGAAACCATGACGGTGCGCGAACTGATGCGCTCCTCGGCGCAGGAGAAGCAGATGCAGATCGATCACCTGGCGCATTTCCAGGATCGTCATGGCGCGGAAACCCCGGATGCGGTAGCGGCTCTGCAACGTGTTGCCGAGCAGCGCGGCAACACCTTCGCCGAGTTGATGGAAGCGGTGAAGACCTGCTCGCTGGGGCAGATCTCGGGCGCGTTGTACGAAGTCGGGGGGATCTACCGGCGCAACATGTAGCAGCGGGTGATTCCCGCGATCCCGTGCAGCGATTGACCGCAGCAACGGGTTGTACGCCACTGGTGGTCGACGCGTAACTTGTGAGTGCAATCATTTTCTGCCAGCCTGTGCCGTCAGCTCCGCGTCCGGCGGCTGCAAGAATTCAGTTCCTCCAGGAGTCGCAGGAAACCATGTCAACCATCGATCGCCGCACCCTGATCAGAAACACCGTGGTGGCCGCCGCCGCGCTTGCCACGCCGTTGGCCGCAATGAGCGCGGCTCAGGCGATGAGCGCGACGGAATACCGCAAGCACGATGCGCTGGCGCTGGCCAAACTGGTTCGATCGGGTCAGATCACACCGCGCGAGCTGCTGGAGATCGCGATCGCGCGCGCCGAGGCGGTCAATCCCTCGCTCAACTGCATCGTCGAGAAGCTCTACGAGCGTGCCCGGGAAAGCGTCGCGGCAGGCCTGCCCGCGGGACCCTTCGCCGGCGTGCCGTTCCTGCTCAAGGATCTGGGCATGGCACTGGCGGGAACGGTGACCACCAATGGTTCGCGTTTCTACAGGGACGCGGTCATGGATTACACCAGCACCGTCGTCGAGCGCTACCAGAAAGCCGGACTGGTGATTTTCGGCAAGACCGCGAGTCCCGAGTTCGGCGGCACACCCTGCACCGAGTCGATCCTGTTTGGTGATACGCGCAATCCCTGGAATCTGAAATATACGCCGGGTGGCTCCTCGGGCGGTTCGGCCGCCGCGGTTGCCGCAGGCGTCCTGCCGCTCGCGAACGCCACCGATGGTGGCGGGTCGATTCGCATTCCCGCCTCGTGTTGCGGTCTGTTCGGCATGAAGCCCAGCCGCGGACGGGTGCCGCACGGCCCCAAAGAACTCTCATCGACGATGAGCGTGATCCACGCGGTTTCGCGCAGCGTACGCGACAGCGCCGCACTGCTGGATGCGGTCTGTGGACCGGAACCGGGTCAAACCCTGATCGCGCCGGCCATCGTCGGCAGCTACCTGGAGTTTGCAGGTCGCGCGCCGGCGGCGCTGCGTATCGGGATGATCGGTACACCCGTCACGCACAGCCCGGTCGATCCCGAATGCCGCAAGGCCGCCGCGAATGCAGCCAGGCTGTGCGAGCAACTGGGGCACCACGTGGAGGAAATCGAGCTGCCACTGGATCCGCGCGTGTTCTTTGCGGCCTACGGCCCGATCATGGCTGCCGGCCTCGTGGAACGCGTCAGCAGCAGGGAGCGCGAACTCGGGCGCACGGTGACCGAGAACGACCTGGAGCCGATCATCTGGCAACGCTATCAGGCGGCGCGCTCGAACACCGCCGAGCAACTTCACGCTGCGTTAGTTGGTGTCGAGAGCATCGCGCGGGACATCGCGCTGCTGCAGCAGAACCACGATGTGCTGCTGTCGCCCACGTTGGCCGCGCCGCCGGTGCAGGTCGGCAGGATGAGCCTGAACCAGCCCAACGAATCGTACGAGAAGGAAGTGATCAGCGCTTCGGCCTTCACCATGCTCTACAACGCAACCGGTCAACCCGCGATGTCGGTGCCACTGCACTGGACACCCGAGGGGCTGCCGGTCGGAGTGATGTTCGCGGGCCGCTATGGCGAGGAGCATGTCCTGTTCCAGCTGGCCGGCCAACTCGAACAGGCAAGTCCCTGGTTCGACAAGCATGCGCCCGGCTGATTGCCGGGGAGGGAACGATCGAGCCCAATCCATGGGCGCGATGTTCAGGTCGTCAGCAGTTGGCGCAGCACCATCTGCAGGATACCGCCATGGCGGAAGTACTCCACCTCGGCCGGGGCATCGATCCTGACGATTGCATCGAATGTTGTCTGTGTCCCGTCTTGCCGGGTGACGGCTACCCTGGCGACCTGCCCCGGCTCGATACCCTCAGCGAGGCCGGTGATCGTGAACGTCTCGCTGCCGTTCAACGCCAGCGACTTCGCCGAGTAGCCATCCTTGAATTGCAACGGCACCACGCCCATGCACACCAGGTTGCTGCGGTGAATGCGTTCGTAGCTCCCGGCGATGATCGCCTTGATGCCCAGCAGTGCCGAGCCCTTGGCGGCCCAGTCGCGCGAACTGCCCGAGCCGTATTCGCGCCCGGCAATCACCACCAGCGGCGTGCCCTCGTTCTGGTAGCGCATCGCGGCGTCGTAGATGCTCATCTTCTCGCCGCTGGGCACATGCACCGTCCACGGCCCTTCGGTGCCGGGAACCATCTCGTTGTGCAGGCGAATGTTGGCAAACGTGCCGCGCATCATGATTTCGTGGTTACCGCGCCGCGAGCCGTAACTGTTGAACCCGGCACGCTGCACGCCATGCTCGACCAGGTACTTGCCGGCGGGTGAATCGGCGCCGATCGCACCGGCCGGCGAGATGTGATCAGTGGTGATCGAGTCGCCCAGCACGGCCAGCGCCCGGGCGTCTTCGATATCGGCCAGCGCTGCCGGTTCGCCTGCAAAATCGATGAAGAATGGCGGCTCGCGGACATAGGTCGAATCCGCCGCCCACTCGAACAGGGTGCCGGTAGGCGCCGGCATGCTCTTCCACTTGTCGTCGCCCTCGAAAATACGACCGTATTCCGCATCGAACTGTTCCGAGGCCACCGATGAGGCAACCAGCGCTTCGACTTCCGCGGCGCTCGGCCAGACATCCTTCAGGAACACCGGTTTGCCGTTCTGGTCCTGGCCCAAAGGGTCTTTGGACAAGTCGCACAGTACCGTGCCGGTGAGCGCGCAGGCGACCACCAGCGGCGGTGAGGCCAGATAACTGGCTTTCACCTGGGCGTGGATGCGGCCCTCATAGTTGCGATTACCCGACAGCACCGCGGCCACTGCCAAGTCGTTGTCGGTGACAGTCCTGGCCACTTCTTCCGGCAAAGGGCCGGAATTGCCGATACAGGTGGTGCAGCCGTAACCCACCAGGTTGAAGCCCAGCTGTTCCAGATACGGCATCAGACCGGCCTTGTTCAGATAGTCAGTGACGACGCGCGAACCCGGCGCCAGCGAGGTCTTCACCCACGGCCGCGATCGCAGGCCGGCTTCGACCGCCTTTTTCGCCAGCAAACCCGCGGCGATCATCACCGAAGGGTTCGAGGTGTTGGTACAGCTGGTGATCGCGGCGATGACCACGGAGCCATGGGTCAGCGCCGTGGCGGCGTCAGGCTCGCGCAATCGCTCCGGTGGTGCTTGCAGAACATTGGCCGCTTCGGTGTCGCTTTCGTTGTCGAGTCGGGAAATGAGTTTGGGAATTGGTGCGGCTGCGGCGCCGCTGATGCCGGACTTGAACGACTGTGCGACACCGGCCAGCGTGACACGGTCCTGCGGCCGTTTCGGGCCGGCCATGCTCGGTTCGATCCTGCTCAGATCCAGGTCGAGTACCTCGCTGAAGTCCGGTTCGGCGTCGTCGTCGGTCCGGAACAGGCCTTGTTCGCGGGTGTAGCGCTCGACCCGCTCGACGCTTGCGCCGCGCCCGGTCAGTTGCAGGTACTTCAGGGTGTTGGCATCGACCGGGAACAGCGTCGCTGTGGCGCCGCCCTCGGGCGACATGTTCGACAAGGTCGCGCGGTCGGCAATGGAGAGGCTGCTCAAACCCGGGCCGAAGAACTCGACGAACTTGCCGACGACACCGTGCGCCCTGAGCATCTGCGTCAAGGTCAGCACGAGGTCGGTCGCGGTGGTGCCCGGTGGCAGTTGCCCGCGTGTGCGCACGCCCACCACGACGGGCTTGGGCAGGAACATCGGCTGGCCGAGCATTGCCGCTTCGGCCTCGATGCCGCCGACTCCCCAGCCCAGCACGCCGAGACCATTGATCATCGGCGTGTGCGAATCGGTGCCGACGAGCGTGTCGGGAAAGAGCCAGCCGTCGCGCTCGATGACGACATGGCCGAGGTGTTCGAGGTTGACCTGATGGCAGATGCCCATGCCGGGTGGCACCACGCGAAAACCCTCGAAGGCCTGCTGCGCCCAGTTGAGCAGCGCATAGCGTTCGCGGTTGCGCTTGTATTCCCATTCGAGGTTGATGGCGTAGGCATCGTTGTTGCCGAAACGATCGACCTGCACCGAGTGGTCGATCACGAGGTCGACCGGGACGAACGGGTTGACGCGCTTCGGGTCGCCGCCAGCGCGAGCCACCGCGCTGCGCATTGCGGCCAGGTCGACCACGGCCGGCACACCGGTGAAGTCCTGCATCAGCACCCGCGCCGGCATGAACGCGAGCGACGCAGCGCCACCATTCGGCCAGCGCGCCAGAGATTCGACGTCGGCCTGCGACACGTCACGACCGCCGGCGCGGCGCGCGATGTTCTCGAGCAGGATCTTGACCGTGTGCGGCAAGCGTGCGACGTCGGCGCCGGTCTGCGCGGCCAGCCGGTCAAGGCTCATGTAGCGAGCACTTCCCGACGTCGTTTTCAGTGTTGCGATGCTGTCGAGCGTATTCATGGCGGGATCCGTTGTCGACGTTCAGATACAGGTCATTCTGCGCTCATGAAACGGCCCTGTCTCTTCCTCTTCGCGCACGCGGCCCTGCGTGTTCGCCGCGCTCGCCGGGTGCTGCCCGCCCCAGCAACAGCTGGCGCAACACGACGGCATCGTTGTGTACCTCGTCGCGGGCGGAAAAGACCAGGGTGACCGGGCCCTTGCGCGCCAGCTCACGCAGCTGCGCCAGCAGTTGCGGATGTTCGCGCACCTCTTGTGCGTAGCGCACCTGAAACTCGGCCCAGCGTGCCGGATCGTGACCGAACCACTTCCTCAACCCGGTGCTCGGGGCCAGTTCCTTCAGCCACAGATCCAGCGCCGCGGCGTCCTTGCCCACCCCGCGCGGCCAGAGCCGATCGACGAGCACCCGGGTGCCGTCCTGCGCGCTGGCCGGCTCGTAGGCACGCTTGAGTTTGATGTTGCCAGCGGCGATTCGCGTGCTCACCGATTCACTCCGGGATGACGTAACGCAGGCAGCGCACAATGGCTTCAGGCCGGCTGAGCGCCCGGTTGTTTGGCCGCCACCTGATTCATCGTGTCGAGTGCGAGGTTGGAGTGAGCATAAGCCGCGCCCGCACGCATTTCGGCGGCGACCCAGATTGCCTCCATCACTTCCTGCTGCGTCGCACCCTTGCGCAAGGCGCTCGCGGTATGGCCGCGAATGCAATACGGACATTGGGTGACATGAGCGACCGCGATGGCGATCAATTCCTTCGTCTTGCCAGGCAGTGCGCCATCGGCGAAAACGGCTTCGCCGAAAGCCTTGAATGCCGCCGCCGCAGCAGGCGCTAGCTGCTGGCGCTGTTGATACAGCTCTCTCGATGCTTCGGGGTATATGTGCTTGTCCATGAAACGCTCCTTGCCGGACGGTAGGAAGAGCTGTGGTGAGGCTCAGGCGCTTGCGGCCAGCGCGCGCTCAAACGCGAGTTCGCAGTGCAGGCCTTCCCTGATAGACGTAGAGCCAATCAAGAATAATCGGAACATGCGGGATACCTTACTCGACGGTACCTGATGAGGCAAGGCAACAAGACGCGCGCAGAAAGACGTACACGGTTTGGAGAGAGGACTCTCGTTTAAAGTGACTTGACCCGCTCTCACGAAATGCCCATCATCGGTTTTCCACCAGCTCAGCGATTGTCCATTCAGCCCCCAATATGGGGCGAGTCGCGCAACGTCAGCGGAGCCACCGTGTCGGATTCAGTCAACCAGAGTATCCAGCCCGATGATTTCGATCCAGAGGAGACTCATGAATGGATCGAGTCGATTGATTCCGTGCTGCGTGTACATGGCGCGGAGCGTGCGCAGTTCCTCCTCAACCACATGGTCGATCACGCACGGCGCTCCGGTGCCTATCTGCCGTTTCGTCCCAATACCGCCTACCTGAACACGATTCCGCTCTGGCTGCAGCCCGAGTATCCCGGTGATCGCGCCATCGAGCGGCGGATCGAGGCCTATCTGCGCTGGAATGCGATGGCCATGGTTGTGCAGGCCAATCGACGGAGCACCGAATATGGTGGCCACATTGCAACCTATGCCTCGGCAACCACCCTGTATGAGGTTGGTTTCAATCACTTCTGGCGGGCGGCCAATGCCGAGGGTGGTGGTGACCTGATCTACATACAGGGCCATTCTTCACCCGGAATCTATGCCCGTGCCTATCTCGAAGGCCGGCTGAGCGAAGAGCAGCTCGACCATTTCCGACAGGAAGTTACCGGCAAGGGCCAGGGGCTTTCTTCCTATCCACATCCCTGGCTGATGCCGGACTTCTGGCAGTTCCCGACCGTGTCGATGGGTCTGGGCCCGATGATGGGCATCTATCAGGCCCGCTTCATGAAGTATCTGGAGCATCGCGGCCTGGTCGATACCAGTGGACGCAAGGTGTGGTGTTTTCTCGGCGATGGCGAGATGGACGAGCCCGAGGCGATGGGCGCGATCACGATGCCGGTACGCGAGAAACTCGACAACCTGATCTTCGTGATCAACTGCAACCTGCAGCGTCTCGATGGTCCGGTGCGGGGTAGCGGCAAGATCATCCAGGAACTCGAAGCAGCGTTTCGCGGTGCCGGCTGGGCGGTCATCAAGGTGCTGTGGGGCTCGCGCTGGGATCCGCTGCTGGCGGAAGACCATCGCGGCTTTTTGCGTCGACGCATGGAAGAAGCCGTGGACGGCGAATACCAGAATTTCAAGGCGGAGGGCGGCGCCTATACGCGCGAGCACTTTTTCAGCAAATATCCCGAGTTGAAGGCCATGGTTGCCCACATGACGGATGACGAGATCTGGCGCCTCAATCGCGGCGGTCTCGATGCGGTCAAGGTGTATGCCGCTTATGCGCGCGCCATCAAGCAGGACGGTCGCCCGGTGGTGATTCTGGCGAAGACCACCAAGGGCTATGGTCTGGGTGGGGCGGGCGAAGGACGCATGACGGCGCACCAGACCAAGAAACTCGACATCGATGACCTGAAGGCGCTGCGCGACCGTTTCCATCTCCCGATTTCGGACGCCGATATCGACAAGCTTCCGTTCTACCGGCCGGCACCGGACAGCGAGGAGATGCGCTATCTGCAGGAGCGTCGCAAACAGCTCGGTGGCTATATCCCGGCGCGCAAGGGCAGGATCGATCCGCTCATCGTGCCCGGGCTCGATCTGTTCAAGACCCAGCTCGAAGGCAGTGGGGACCGCGCCGCATCGACCACAATGGTCTTCGTCCGCCTGCTCAGCAGCCTGTTGCGCGATCCGGTCATCGGCCAGTATGTCGTGCCGATCGTACCCGACGAAGCACGTACCTTCGGCATGGAAGGCCTGTTCCGGCAGATCGGCATCTATTCCTCGGTAGGGCAACTCTATACGCCGCAGGATTCCGAGCAGCTCATGTACTACCGCGAAGACAAGGAGGGACAGATCCTTCAGGAGGGCATCAACGAAGCCGGTGCCTTCTGCTCGTGGCTCGCGGCGGCAACGGCCTATGCGAATCATGGCGTGTACATGATTCCGTTCTACATCTACTATTCGATGTTCGGTTTCCAGCGCATCGGCGATTTCATCTGGGCGGCGGGCGACATGCAGGCCAAGGGCTTCCTGCTTGGCGCGACCGCAGGGCGCACCACGCTCGCCGGTGAAGGTCTGCAGCACCAGGACGGGCACAGCCATCTGGCCGCATCCACTATCCCCAACTGTGTGGCGTACGATCCGGCTTACGGCTACGAGCTCGCGGTGATCATCCAGGATGGCATGAGGCGGATGTACGAGGAGCAGGAGCGAGTCTTCTACTACATCACCGTCATGAACGAAAACTACCCGCAGCCTGCGCTGCCCGAGGGCGTTGGGGAAGGCATCCTGCGCGGCATGTACCGGCTGCGCAGTGGAGCCCGGAAAAAGCTCCAGGTGCAGTTGATGGGTTCCGGCACCATCCTGCGGGAGGTGATCGCCGCAGCCGAGATGCTCGAGAAAGACTTCCAGGTGTCCTCCGATGTCTGGAGCGTGACCAGTTTCAGTGAATTGCGGCGCGATGGAATCGATTGCGAGCGCTGGAACATGCTGCATCCCGCAGAGACTCCGCGGCAGTCCTTTGTAGCAGGCAATCTGGCCATGACGGCTGGACCCTGCATAGCGGCCACCGATTATATGCGCATCGTTGCCGACCAGATCCGGCCGTGGATTCCCGGTCGCTATGTGGTGCTCGGTACGGACGGCTTTGGCCGCAGTGATTGCCGGTCGGCGCTGCGCGACTTCTTCGAGGTGGATTCCAGTTATATCGTGATCGCTGCGCTCAAGGCGCTTGCCGACGAAGGCAGTATCGATACGGCCACAGTCGTGAAAGCGATTGCGACGCTCGGCATCGATCCGGCCAAACCGAATCCTGTGACTGTCTGATTTTCCCGGCTCGAGAGTGAATCATGGCACGACGTGAGATCAGAGTCCCGGATCTCGGCGACTTCAAGAGCGTCGAGATCGTAGAACTCGTGGTCAAACCGGGCGATCAGGTGCGTGCCGAGCAGACGCTGATCGTGCTGGAGACCGACAAGGCCGCAATGGAAGTTCCGTCGCCGGTTGCCGGTACGCTCCTCGAGTTGAAAGTTGCCCAGGGTGACCGTGTGTCCACC
>MTKY01050724.1_pt1 | contig 21183 bp, 15 predicted proteins | sample 1042731 | NCBI WGS metagenome assembly MTKY01 (sample SAMN06212206, study PRJNA360538) | anaerobic digester metagenome | biome: Wastewater treatment plant; material: sludge; isolation source: anaerobic digester fed with sludge from wastewater treatment plant | place: Denmark: WWTP Soeholt ... | reverse complement strand
GCCGCCCACGCCCGCGCCGGTTTCGCCGCCGGTCGTGGAAGCGCCGGTCGAGGAACCGTCCGCTGCGCCGACCAAAGCCCCGGAGCCGCCGCCGCCCACGCCGGAACCGCTGCCCACTGCAACGCCGGAAGCCTTGCTACCGACAGCGACGGCAGTGTGGCCTACGGCGACGGCTACGGTGGTGGCAACGCTGGCAGTGCCCGCGGAAATACCAGGTACATCAACAGCGACCTTACCGCGTCCTACAGTGACACACGTGGTGACGCCCACGGCGCTGCCCACCGTGTTATCTGATAGTACTCCGACCGCGGACACCGCCACTCCCACCCAATGGCCGACGTTGCCGGGCTGGGTGTGGCCGGTGGCTGGCGGTGTCGGTCTACTCATCTTGTGGCTCATCGTGCGCTTCGTGGGCTATACCCGGCAAGACCTGGCGATGAAGCGCCGTATGATCGCCGAGGACACAGCGGCGCGCGTCGCCGCCCATCGACGTGATGTGGCCGCGCAGTTACAGGATACCGACGCCTGGCAGCACTTACTCGGCCAAATCGCTACTGATGCGTTGGGCCAACCGGTGCGCATCGTCGGAGACACCTTACCGTACATCGACGCCGATGACCTGGCCTTCACCGCGCTCGATCCCCAGGGGGTGAGCTACTGCTTCACCGTGACCTCACCACGCAAGGCGCGTCCTGCAGGCCAGGTCTGCCGGCTGGACAACCCGGAGACGCAAGCCGAGGTCTCCGCCGTGTGGCACTATCTGGCGGCACAACGGCTACAGGGCACGCTTCCCGCCGTCCCGCGCCAGGCGACGTGGATCCTGGTTGTACAACGGCCTATCACTCCGCAGGTACGCCGCCGCGCCAACCGGCGCTGGTGGCTGGGTGTGGCGTTGGGCGTCCTCTTGCTGAGCGCCGCGAGTACTCTGATTGGGGCGCGGTTGGTGCAAGCGCATCTGGCGACGCCCACACCCGTTGTGGCCGCCGTCACCCTGGTCAACGATACGGACGAGACGGTGACTCTGTGGACGATGGAAGAAGACCCGGTGTGCGTGGTCTGCCCGGAAGTGGCCTTGTCGCCACAAGAGAGCCGCGTCTTGAGCATTGCACCCGGCCCTGTGCTCTGGGAGATCGTCCGCGCGCCCTTCGGCGACTTCTACACCGCTTACCGCATCGGCCTGGTCGAGACCTATGTGTCACCAGGCGCAACCGCGCGGGATACGGTGATCACCCTTACCAAAATGCCATTCACCAATGGGAGGTAGAACAATGCAAACTCATAAAGAACAAGGCCAGGCCCTCATCGAAATGCTCATTGCCTTGCCGCTGCTGCTCCTGATCCTGGCTGCCGTCATCGGCTTTGGGCGTGTGCTCTTTGTGGCCCTCGCCGTAGACCAGGCCGCCTTCAGCGGTGGACGCTACGCCGCCGAAAGCCTGAATCCCTACCAGGCCGCCTACCAGGCCTACCGCGCCACAGCTATGAACCTGACCGCCAATGGCCTCGACGCTGCGCCAATGGCCTGGCAACTGGACGCTGCCGGCTGGCAACGCGGCGGGACGGTGACCAACTATGCCGGCGTGGCTGTGCCCGTCAATGACATCCCGCTGGCTCCGCTGCTCTTTGGCGGCGACCGCGTAACGCTCTGGCAGGGCGCGACGTTCCGTATCGAAAGGTGGAAGTCACGATGGCAGTGAGGAGAGGGAGTAGGAAGTACGGAGTAGGGAGTAAGGGGCGCTGGCAAGGCCGGCTCCCGGACGAGCAGGGACAAATACTGGTGTGGCTCTTGGTCTTGCTGCCCGTGCTCTTGCTGCTGGCGGCGCTCTTGATCGAGGGCGGCTTGATGTACCGCACCTACCGGCTGGCGCAAATGGCCGCCGATGCCGCCGCGCACGCGGCAGCCCAGGAAATCGACGCCGCGCTGTATCTGCGCACCGGGCGCGTGGCCTTGACGCCCAACGCCGCGACCGTGGCGCAGAACATCGCCGCGACCAACACCCGTGGACAGGTGACCTGCGGCGTCCCCCAAGTGTGGGCCAACCGCGTGGAACTCACCTGTCAAGCGGACTTACACCCCGTTGTCCTCATCGGCGGCCCCACCGTCCACGTCCGTGTGCGGGGCCGCGCCCGCCCAGCCTGGGGCGCAACAGGGGAGTACGAATGAATCAGCGAATGGAGAATCAGCGAGTAAAGAATCAGCGAATAGAGAATCAGCGAGAGGAGCATTTGCCGATTCGCTCATTCGCTGATTCGCTGACTCGCTCATTCGCTCATTCGCCCATTCTTCCATTCGCTGACTCGCTCATTCGCTCATTCGCCCATTCTTCCATTCGCTGACTCGCTCATTCGCTGATTCTTCACTCTTAACTCATAACTTTCAAGGAGGAGTCTCTATGAAACGACAACGACAACGGCAATCGTACAAACTGAAACGCGCCAGCTACATCTTACTGGCCGTGGGGGTCATCTTCGGCGGTATCTTGCTGGCCGGCGGGGGGCGGCTCTATCGCTGGCTCACCGCCCCGCGCATTGATCTACAGACGACGCCAGTGCCCACAGTGACGGTCACAGCGCCGCCCACGGAGACACCTGTGCCGAGTGGCTGGCAGGAACAGCGCGACGCCGCGAGCGGCGCAGTGTATCTCACCCCACCTGCTGCCGAGGAACAGGCGTTGCGGGCGGCGTTCGCCGTCCTCTTGCAGCGGACCCGCCTGGCCGCCGCCGATGAAGCGACCTTGCTGGCCTACGACCGTGAGGCCAGTATCGCCCAGGCGCGGGACTACGTGGCGACGGACTTTGCCTGGCCTTTGCTGGACACCTCGTTTGTCTTCGTCCACACGGCGTTGGGGCCGGAGAATCCCGTCCGCTGTGACGATACGACACACTGTTCTGTGACCCAGGCGGTGCTCGGCATCCAGGCCGTGCTGATCTTCGACCCGGCGATGTGCCAGTCCGCAGGCCACGTGCCGTGTCTGGCGCAGCTTGGCGATGGCCAGATCGACGCCCGCGACAACCTGGTGACGGCCACGTTTGTCCGGGGCGCGGACGGCGGCTGGCGGCTCATCGGCTGGGAGGCGCTGGCCTTGCCCGCCCCGCCGGATACGTGGTAGAGGAGGCGGCGATGCACATAGACAACAAACGTAAAACCGTGTTGCGCACCGGCCTCTTGCTGCTGGTTACAGGACTGGCGCTGGGGGCTTTAGCCGTGTTCGCCGTTCCAGCGGGCGCGTGCTGCACGCCGCCGGAGAACGCCTGTTGCGGCGACCCCTTTAGCGGCTGTTTCAAGTGCGCCAGCGGCGGTTCGGGCGGCGGCGGCGGCAGCGGAAGCGCAACCCCGGTTCCCCCGCCGCCCCCGCCTGGCGATGATGGCGGTGGAGGCGGCAGCGGCGGCGGGACGCCCGCCCCACCGCCTCCTACAGCTACACCCCCAGCGGGCTTGCCCGGCGGCGGCGTCTACCGGATGAGCTGCGATATGCTGATCCCCGGCTGTCCCCACGCCTGGACGGTGGTGCTGTGGTGGTGTATGCCGGGCGGACGCTGCTACGTGGTGCAGGCCCGCTGCGCCGCCGCCGGGGAATGCGACCTGACGACGCCCACCCCGCGCCCCTCGCCAGAACCAGGCGAGGGCAGCGAGTGGCCCTGCCAGGATGCGCCGGACGTTTACCAGGGCGGCCTCGACCAGACCTGCGACGACTGGGAGTGGAACATCGCCGTGCAAGTGCAGATTCCGCCCGCGCAAGTGCTGCGCGCCCCCTGGCCGCGTTCGTTGGTGGGCTTACCGACCAAACTCTGGTACACTGGCGCGCCCAACCGCGTGGAAGCCTTTTCTACGGGCAAGGCGTTTCCCTGTAACGTAGACCACGCTGCGGCCTACAGCGATCCGGGCCACGTCCCGGCGTGCCCCTCGCCGGTGGGTCAGCCCACCGAGGGGACACGGGTCAACCTGCAACTGGGCGCGGCCTGGCAACGCTGGACGCAAGGGGCGGCCGGGGTCTACGGCTTCACTCCGCCGTATGAATCGCTCATCTCCGTAGGCGACCGCGCCTGGAACGGCGACGGCAGCGCCATACCGGGCCACTTCCTGGAACACACCTTTCAAACCTCGTCGTATGGTCTCACCGCCAACGGCCCGCGCTGGAATCCGGCCTGTCAGGACCGCGACTGCACCTGTGACGAACGGGTGCTGGCCTGGGATATGCCGGCGTATCAGGGCGGGGTGCAGACCTGGTGGTATCCGCAGTGGACGTGGAAATACGACGAACTGTACTGCGCGCAACGCGGGTGGGGCGGCTGCTTCTACCGCGCCGAGCCGCCGTTGGGCATCGCCGCGCGCAGGTGCGGCGACGGAGAACACGCCGGGGAGGAGGACTGGTATCAGGTGGAGCAGTGCGTGGAGTGGCGCTGGCGCAGCGTCACCGCACCGCTGTTCGGCTGCGCCGGTCAACAACAGGGCGCGTGGTGCGTCTACGACCTGCGCAAACTCGGTTTCCAGCCAATGGTCACCTGGGCCGCCGCCGAAACCGCCGGAGCCGACGCCAATGGGACGCAATGCGGCAGCTTCACGCCGGGATTGGCGATTCCCGTCATCGAGGTGCAGGCGGTGTTGGAGCCGTAGCACGTTGCTCGTTGGCTCGTTGCTGGAAGCTCGTTGCTGGTTACTGCTTATCCAGCTTCGAGCAACTAGCAACCAGTAACCAGCAACCAGTAACCAGTAACCAGTAACCAGTAACCAGTATCAAGAATCTCACAAGGAGGAACGTTTATGAACAACATATCTTTGTCAGGAACGGTGGTGCGGCGGCGGGTGTCGCCGGATCAGACCACGGTGTATCGGGTGTTGATCCCACGCCAGCCGGGGATGTTGCCAAATCCCGATGGCAAGAACTTCGACGCCATCGATGTGTGTTTCCCACAGGCCGTGGGACGCGCGCCAGCGTGGCAACAGGGCGACCAGGTGGAAGTGGCCGGGTTCTTGCAGCAACGCGACACGCGGGAAAACCTGGTGCATTTGGTGCGCCGCGCTGAGGGCTTGGGTGATGCAGAGCGCAATGAACTGGCGGCGAACGCCCAGGGCTTTGTGCAGCAGGCCAAGGTCGAGGTCGTGGCGACACAGTGGCGGTGGTTGGGGAGAAGGGAAGAGGAAAAGAGCTAACCCTATTTCAGCAGCTTCGCAATTTGGCTCTGTGGATCTAGCCCTGGAGCTAATTTCAGAGACACCGGGTGAAGCCCCTCCGCGCGCGTTACCCCAAAAAGATAGCCCCGGCTCAGGGATACGCCTCCCAGGAGCCGGGGCTGTTCTATCTTCGCCCGGCCTGTGAAATTCACAGGCGCGGCCAGGGGCATGGTCACAGCGTGACCCCCGGGCTTTCTCTCTGGGCGTTGGCATACGCCAAGCACCCTGCCTCGGCCGCCAAGCCGTAGCCGGACGGCATTTCTGGCGGAGCCGCAGAGAGGAATGAGCCGCCACACACACCCGCAAACCGGTGTCGTTGTTGTCGTTGATGTTCCAGTTCCTGTGGTTGCGGAACGCGCAGCGGATATTTCGGCTGCCCCTACCTGTAATGGCGAAATTACAGGCAAGGAGAATATACGCCAGAGGCGGCAGATGTCAAATGGGTGTGTTTCAAATGAGTTGAAAATCCAAAGCTGGCGCGGTCGGAGACCGGCCAGAGCGCATTGGGAGCGACCAGAGCACGTTGGGGCCAGTCTCTGAGTCCCCTGCGCAAAAATCCATTTTGTAGCGACCAAAGGGGGGCGTCCATAGGACGCCCCTCTTTGGAATCCCCCCAAAGAGCCAAAGGCCAAAGATTCAAAGGTCAAAGGAATGAGAGAAAGGCGCCGCCACACACACCCGCAAACCGGTGTCGTGGTAGTCGTAGAAGTACCAGAGCCTGAGGAGGCGGAACGCGCAGCGGACATACTGCTGTCCGTACCGAAAGCCCCCACCCCGCGCCACGCGATAACCATCCGAGTGCATATCCTCGCGCCCGTCGTCAGACCGGTAGGGATACGTGAACTGCGGCTCGGCAAATACGAGCCGCCCCCAGCACGTGCTTGTCCACTCCCACACGTTGCCGGCCATGTCCGCGCAGCCGTAAGGGCTGTCGCCCCGCGGCGAGTATGCGCCTACCGGCGTGGTACCTTTCACTTTGTCGCCAAAATTGCACAGACGCTCCGTCGGTGGATTGTTGCCCCACGGCCAAATCCTCCCATCCGTCCCCCGCGCCGCCTTTTCCCATTCCGCCTCCGTTGGCAAACGGTAAGGGTCGCCGGTCCTCTCTGATAACCAATTGCAATAAGCGACCGCGTCCTCCCAGGATAGCCCTCTCACCGGATGATCGTCCTGACCGGAGGGAAACCGCCCACCTTCCCAATAATATGGCGTCCTGCTATGGCCTGTGTCTTGTACGAAAGCCCGGTACCGCGCGTTCGTCACCGGGTATTTGCCGATGTAGTAGCCGGGCAAGTAGAGGGAATGCTGCGGCGTTTCCCGCTCGAACTTATACCAACCCGACTCGCCAAACTGTTTACGCAGCGCCGCTGCCTGTTGCCTGGTCGTGCCCATCAAGAATTTCCCTGCCGGGACAAAAACCAACTCCGGTTCCCAATCCCCGCGCGGCCTCACGCGCCGGCGCGATTCCTCCGGCTTCTTCGCAGGCTCCGGCCTCCCGCCCCCCTGCTCCTTCGTCGCGGACGGCTGCGCCTCCGCCGGTAGCTCTCGCTCCTCCCGCGGCCGGCGCAGCATATCGATGAACCTGTCCACCTTTATAACCGTGGTGATGCTTTTCTCTTTAGTATCTCTGTAAATGCGGAACAGCAGCTCGCCGAACAGCACCATCCAGGGAAGATCTCGGCGCACCTCCTCCAATGTGGGGTTGTCGAGCAATCCATCCAGCAAGAGACCGGCAAGCATTTGCACAAAGGCAGGTTGGGAAGGATCGTCACGGTATACCTCAAGATCGGCGCGTAAGCGCGGCCAGCGCTTCGGCAATGCTCCGTCGGCGAGTTGCACCCGTCCAGATTCGTTCATATGGAGCCAGAGTTGCCCGTCTTCACGTCGCATAAAGAGCGCCGGCGCATAGGCGTCGCTGCGCCAGGCCGCATCCAGAGCGCGGCGTGCTACATTCAACGCGAGATCGACTGCCCCGTCCAGCATCAGCTTTTTGTAGAAAATAGGCGTCATACGCCGCGCCGTGTCGCTGCTCACGGGTTCCTGCATCGCCACCACAGCTGGGACGCCGGCTTTGATCAACTGCGGCGCCAGCCCAGCGAAGGCGTCCAACGTGCTGCGCGTCGCGCTATGACAGGCCGCCAGAAAGACCAGACGCGGGCATTTCTCTCCCTGCCGCTGAATAAGGGCAGCGAACTCCTTGTCTTTGACGTCCTGCGCTTTGTAGTCATCGCCCTGCAAATAGAGCGCGGCCTGCCCACTTTTCGGGCTAACCCTGCCGTGCCCCACAAAGTGCAGCACGTGATATCCGTTGCCGTCGCTCAGCGCCTTATTCAGGCGCGCCAGTGTGACAGGGGCGTCAAGATAGGTCACCTCTACGAATTGCATGTTTCCCTTTTTCTTTGGGGGCAGAAAATCAGCAAAGGCCTCATGCAACAGCGCGTGTTCCTTCGCCACATCGATCTCCATCAGCCCAAACTTTTCCAGCAAATCGTCGGGATTCGAGACAACGACCAGCACGCGAATGGGATGAGCAGGGAGCAGGTCAGGCCGGGGAAGAGATAAAGGCAGGTGGCGCGAGAAGGGCGTTTTGTCGTCGGTTGCCAGCCAGACATCGCCATCGCGCAGCAATTCCCAGGGTAGGCCGTGGAGTTCAACAGCGCCCGGATCAACCCACAAACGAACCCGGCGTTGTGCATTGCGGGCGCGCGCCGCGACCCACGCATCGTGCAGTTCAGGATCGGCAAAGAGCGCCTTAAAGAGATCCTTCCCGTACTGCACCGGATCGCTGTCGCTCCCCCAGAGCGACAACCTGTCTGTCGAGAAATCTCCGGCGAACTCGCCGCCTTCCCCAAGTTTGACGGTCACGCGATACACCCCCGTCCCCTTGGGAGCAATGCGAATCTCAAAATCCCAGAAACCCTCCGGCGTCGTCTCCATACTGTCCACCTCCAACAACCTTCCCACCCACGCCCAATCCACCTACCTGCTTATAAGTATACCCACCCTCCCACCTGCGCAACCTCCGCACCTCCCTGTACCCGCCGGCCTCCGCGCGGAGGCCCGCCACACCCCCTTCGGCATAGCCCTACGCAAAACCCAAAGGCTTCGCTGCCTCAAGAAGTTATAATGCAAGCGTATCTTGTTCAGAAATGAGGAGAGCGGGGCAAAGGTCGTCAGCGATTCGCAAGGAGTTAAACAGCGGTGATTTCTTTCAACAGTTGGCCGGTTGATTGCGTCAGGCGCTCAAAACGCCGTTTGAGTTGTTCCGGCGACTCGCCCTGGATATTCACAAAAAATGGATCGGTGGGGTGTGGCTTTCTGCCAGCAAGGCGACCGCCAACCACCTTGAGCAACGGCGCCCAGGGATAGCCATGCCGCTTCAGACCGGAGATTGCTGCGGCATCGAACGCCAGCGGGTAGCCGGTTTGCTGCAACAAACTGGGCTGCTGCCCCAAAGCCAGTTCGACCAACGCCGCGTCCAACAGCAGACGCCCGGCGCGCGCCAGCAGCGCCTCGCGTTGGATGTGGCGTAACCGGCCCTGTCCCTCCTGCACGCGCGCCGATTCAGCATCGGCGGCAGATTGCACCATAGTTTGCGCTGCGGCGATCTGCTCTGTCGCCCAGGTGAAGCTGTCCCCGCGCTTCAACGCCTCGTGCAGATCCGCCAGATGGTTCAACGGCTGTAAGCTCCCCGACTGATCCTGCGTGAAGTATCCCACGCGCGGCAATGGTTCGGCTACGGTGACGCGCAGGACTGTGGATGGTCTATTTTCTGGTATTACGCCGCCTTCAGCATCAGGAATAGCTTGCAGTAATGTGTCCAACAAGGGATTGCCAAATGTCAGCAGTTGCACGGTGTTGGGGTGATTGTCGAACACCTGGCGGTCGAAGGTGACGGCCGTTGGTTCGCCCATCAGGCTCAGCCAGTAAGCTCCCGCTACAGTTTCGTGGGGACGAAAGTGCGTTTGTAGTGTGGGCGCATCGAGGATAGCGGAGGCCATCTCCTCCAACGTGAACGGCGCGGACCATACCACTTCTGCTTCAGGGTGCGCCGCCCACTCATCGAGGTTGAGCTGCGCCGTTTGCCGATCCAGGGCCGCATCGAGATCGGCCAATTCCTGTTGCAGCACCCGCTGCCGCTCCGCGTCGCCGGTCAGCGCCACGCGCTGGATGGCGCGGCCCACCTGCGCGAGGATGGGTTGCAGCGGCCCCACGACGTCCTGAAACCAATCGATCCGCGTGTTAAGCGCCTGGTACACTTTGGCTTCGACGGTCTCCTGGTAGAAATAGTTGTAGATCCACACCCGCTCGTGGCGCTGCCCAATACGATCCACTCGGCCGATGCGTTGCTCTACCCGCATCGGATTCCACGGCATATCGTAGTTGATCAACACGCCGCACGTTTGCAGGTTCAGGCCTTCACTGGCGGCCTCGGTCGCCAACAGGATTTTGATGCGTTCACCCTCACGGAAGGCGTTTTTCAGCTCTTCTTTGGTGATAGGCATCCAGGCGTTGCCGTCCCACCATTCGCCGCCGCGTCCGCTGTAGCAGGCCACCTGACTGCCGTATTGCTGCCGCAGTTGCTCGCGCAGAAAGTCCAGCGTATCGGTGTATTGCGTGAACACCAACGCTGTCTCGCGTTTGCGAAATGCGGTTCCCAGATCGCGTTGCAATTGCGCGACTTTGGAATCGTAGCCGCTCAACGCCTGCAACGCGCGTAGAAAATCTTCGACGTAGGCGATTTCTTCCTGGTACTCTGCCGCATAGTCTGGATCGCGCGCTACGGTGAGTTCCTCGTCTATATCGAGCGCCAGCGCGTCCTGTTCCAGGTCGTCGTCATCCACGAGCAGGTTAGTCTGTCCGCGCAGAAAAGCCAGCCGGCGGCTCAGGCTGCATTGCACAGCGTAAAAGCTGCTGGTCAACCGGCGGCGGTAGACGGTCATCACGAACCCCAGGCCCTTGCGCTTGGCCTCGTACTTGCGGTAGAAGTTGCTGATGTATTCTTCGATGCGCAGATAGAGCGCGCGTTCTTCTTCCCGCATGGCAATCCAGATCAGGCGAGGGTCTCGATAGGGCACGGTCTCGCGCAACAATCCGCGGCGGACGTAATCGCGCAGCAGCGGGCGCGTGTTGCGGAAGACCAACCGGCGCAGTGGGGTCGCGCGTTGGAGCAGTTCCACGGTCAGCGTTTGCGCCGCCGGCGGCAGTTTCTTGAATCCGGCGGCAGCGGCCTGAGGGGCGGCTTCGAGGACTTGTTGGAGTTGCGCCCAACCAACTGCGCCCAGACGCTGTCGGGCCTTGTGCGCCCATTCGGTGGGGACAGCGCCCATCACACTATCCTCGCCGGCTTCGCGCTCGGCCTGCGCCATACGAAAGACGAAGTCCCAATCCGGTTCTTGACTGCGCAACTCGGTGTAGAAACGCAGGAAGTTACGGCCGTCAGCGCCCCATTCGCCGCTCAAGCCGAGCAACGTGAGCAAATCCCACACTTCGATGGGATCGACTTGCATCGGCGTGGCGGTCATCAACAGCAGGGATTGGGTGCGCGCTTGCAAGCCGCGCAGCAGTTCGAGCAGCCGGTTGGGACGGTAGGTGCGCTGATCGAGGAAGTCTTTGCGGCGTGCGTGGTGCGCTTCGTCGATGAGCGCCAAATCCCAGGGCGCTGCGGTCAGCAATTCGGCTTGCCGATCCTGGCGTTTAAGAAGTTGACTGGACGCTAACGCCAGTTCGACGCCGTCCCAGGGATTCGCTGTGACGGTGGGTTGGAGCTGTCCCCAATAATCCACGAAGTCCTTGCCGTTGTACAGCGGGACGTTGAGGGCGAACTTCTCGTAGAGTTCTTCCTGCCATTGACGCAGCACGGATTTGGGCGCGAGGATCACGGCGCGTTTGATCAGCCCGCGCAGCCAGAGTTCGCGCAACACCAACCCGGCCTCGATGGTTTTGCCCAGGCCGACTTCATCGCACAACAGATAGCGCGAAGGGTACGTCTCGACGATCTGCCTGGCGACGGCGATCTGGTGCGGCCAGGGCGCTACCGGCGCCGTCGCCGCCCCCAGGCCAGCGCCGTTGATCAGGTGTGGAGCATCCTTTAGGAAGCGGCTTATCCAACGTTCGCGTTCCAAAGCTGAAGCCAGGGCAAGTGGGGGCTTGTGCTCTTCGGTGCGCGATGGCTTTGTGCATGACGGCTTGCCAGGTTCACGTTCCAACGGATCGCGGGTGGGCGCAGTATAAGGCGCGTAACGCAGCAGGCTCTGCCGCGCGGCTTCTGGCACAGGAAGCGAGAGCCAATCCGGCTCACGGTGTTCCCACAGACGCTCGAAGCGCGCCACGGCTTCGGCCACCCACAGCCGCCCCTCATTCCACGAACAGAACACCATGAACTGCTCGTAGTTGTGTTCCCAGCCGGTTTCCGATTCGTTGATGCTGCCGCTGAAGGCGACCTGATGGCCTTCGGCGTCGGTAAAGACGCCGACTTTCGGGTGGAAGTAATCGTGGGTTTCAGGCGCGGGGAGGGGCAGGCCGCTGGGGCCTTTGGGGAGCACCACGCGAATTTCCAGGCGCTCGCGGGCCACCAGCCAGGCCAACGTTTCCAGCCGCGCGCGGAGCAGATGATCGGTCAACGTCTCCGGGTCGGGCAAGCCCGGCCCCAGGCTGTTGGCAACCACGTCGGTTGGGTTGTAACCGGCCTCGATAGCTTCCACATCTTCCCGGCTGAGTTGCGCGCCGACGAGCAACCGCATCCGCCCGCCGTTGGCGATGAGGTGCGCCACGCCCGCCGCCGCGATTGCCAGCGCGTGGCTGCTGAAGTAGCCCGTCATCCGGTCGTAGCGGACGCTGACGGCGAGCGCCGGGACGTAGAAAGTGTGCAGCCGGTCGTCGCCGGGGCCGTAAGAAAGGCGAAAGGCGTTGTCGGTAAGAAATGCCATCAGAATTAGGCGCCCTGTGTAAGCACACTGGCAGAGTTGATACGCTTGCAGTTATCGCGCCCAAACTCGATAATGCTATCTTCGCCGGAATGGAGTTGTGCAAATACACCTTGCAAATTCATCTTTGTTCTGTTCAGGGTAACTTCATTATCCATTCAAAATGGTATTTATCAGTCTATTTATCAGTCTTTGACATTCCTGTCTGGTATAATCCTCAAGTCCGACCAGGAATTGATGCATTTCTCGCAACTGGGCATCCTGGAAACCGTCCTCGGTTTTATTGTACAAAAATTGCTTGAACGTTTTGAGCCAGTTCTTACGCACACGTTTGGGGGCTGTACACCATGCCGTACTCCTCCGTATTCGAGTTATTTGTTTATCAATCTCTCGAACTAGATCTTGGTCGGCACTTTCGGAACGATTAACTTCATCTCTGGCTTTTGTTAAAACGATCAGAATCTTGGAATCAATTTCATCATGAAGTGGAATTTCCTCTGCACTTGAAGGCACTGTGATAGAATGTTTCGTACCATCTGAAACCACAACCTTCCCTGGCAATTTATCATGCAGCTTGCCAGGTAACTGAGCAGGTATGTTAGGCATAAGCATCATCTCCCGTAATGGTTCTCAATGTCTCTGTCTTCGGCTTAGCTTGCCTTGCATCCAGTATGGCATTCGAATACCACAAGTGTCCTCTTGTGTCCCTAAACCATGCGCTAACTTTAAATACTGGTGATTTGCCCAACAAGAACAACATATCTTCCTCAACATGTTCACCCGGCTCAAGGTATCCATGGTTATCCAGGATTGAGTAATCTCTTTTCGTTGCATCGGATGCCTGATCATCTAGTTGATCAATACGTATGAATTCAACTCGACCTGCTATAACTCTTGGTTCGACGACTGCCTGTACGGTTACGAGACAAACACTCCTATCTACTTTTGTCTTGCCAATATTTCTGACTTTGACAGCTATGATAACTCCCTGTGCTTGATCGAGTTCCACAACACTCTTGAGTGCGAACTCGATCTTTACATTCGGCGCAAAAGCACGACTGCGAACAAAAGTGTAATACGACCATATTCCGGCGGCGAGAAGACCAATGGTGGTGACAACACTTTGCACAATCTCTACCCATGTTTTGATGTCTTCAAGTCCCATTTGTCTAGCCCTACATTCAACTTACAAGAGGGTTACAACAACTTCCCCTGCACCATCTCCACCCGTGTCTCTTCCTCCACCGGGACTTCCAACTCCTCGAAGAACGTCGCGCGGATGCCATCCAGCGCCGCCGCCTCCGGTCTGACGAACTTGCCCTTGACCTTGCCGCGCGGCACGGCGTTGATGAACGCTTGCAACGCCGCCTTGAACGCCCCATCCGTCCGCAGCTCGCTCTTCTTGAGGAACGACTCGCAGGCCGCCGCGCCATCCTCCGAATAGACGAGCAGGGCGGTGTGGACGGCGTCCAGCCAGGTGTCGTAGCGTTTGGCCTCAGGGTCCACCTTGCCGCGCACGCGCCGCTGTTTGGGTTGCAGCATGGTGACGTTGCTGCCGCTTTTGCTGATGACGCGCTGCGCGACCAGGTCGCGTTCCACGTCCAGCCCTAGCGCCAGGGCGAGCTTGCGCGCTTCGTCCGCTGGGAAGGTCTCCGCCTGGAACGCATCCCACGCCATCAGCGCCCAATCGGTGACGGGATCGAACTGCACGTCGCGCCCCAGGAGCAGGCCGCGCTTGCGCAAGGCGATGACTTCTTTGCGGGCCAGGTCGAGCGCGGTCTCCGGGCGCAAGGCTCTGGGCTGCCCGCTGTCCTCGTCTACCTCGCTGGTGAGGACGGGCCAACGTTCCGAGATGACGGCCAGCACGGGGCCGAAGGTGCTCAGGTAAAGATCGACGCCGCCGACGCCCTGCGCGTTGAACTCCGCGGCCTTCTCGCGGGCCACGGCGCGCACGCGCGGCGCAAGGTCGTCCCACCAGACTGGTAGCTGGTTGCTGGTTGCTGGTTGCTGGATGCTGGAAACTTGATACTGGATGCTGGATTCGCTGATTCTCCCATTCGCTGATTCGCTGATTCTTTGATTCGCTGATTCGCTGATTCTCCCATTCGCTGATTCGTTTTTCCACTTTCTGCACACCAGTAGGATGGTGCTTTGGGCGGCGTTTTTCTTGGCCTGGTGGAGGGAGTGCTCGCTTTCGGTGTGGACGGGCCACGAGGCGGTGATGGTGAATCCGGCGTCGATGAGCGCCATCGCCAGAGTGTCCCACGCTTCGACTTGCTTGTGGGTGAACATGACGGTGAGCACGCCGTCGTCGCGGAGGACGCGCGCCATCTCACGGAAGGACGCGCCCATTTTGCGCTGGTAATCCTGCGCCGCCATCTCCCGCTTGTTGCGCCCCAGGTCGGCAAAGCGGGCGGGATTGGCGACGGCTTCGGCGTCCTTGTCGGTGAGTTGAGCAGCGAACCACTCCGGGTAGAGATGGCCCACGGTACGCTTGAGCCACACGTAGAAGAAGTCCGCCAGTTCCGCGTACATCACGTTGTCGTAGTACGGCGGGTCGGTGACGATGACGTCCACCGAAGCGTCCGGCAGGGCGGACAGCCGCGCCGCGTTGCCGTGTAGTTGCGTGAGCGGGCCAAATTCAAAAGCCTTCTGATTTAACGAACTCTCAGCGGGTTTGAGCAAATCCGCTAGACCTTTGTATGCGTCAACGATCTGATCAACGCACCAGGGTAGCAAATTGCCAGCGGCATCGAATTCTCCATGGCTCCAGTTAAAAGAATAATCATGCCGGTTAAATGTATTAGCCATTGAGGTACGTGAAGGATGCCAAATTGATGAGCGCGAATTGTAATTGGGAGCTTTGTTGAATGCAACGCCGAGATATGTTTTTACAACCGCAGCACGTTCTCCACCTAAATCAGCCTGCATTTCGGAATAGATTTCATGCAGGGTTTCAACAAAGGTACCCAACGCCAACAACTGTCGTGGGGAGAAGAAATCAGCCCAAGTAGGCATCCCGTAAAGAATTGGCCGCATATCGTTTCCCTGCGGGAACGCCTCCATCGGAATCACGTCCTGCGCTTCCCACAGCGGGCGCTTGCGGGCGAGTTCCGCTTCCGCCGAGGCGACCGCGTCCAGGTCGGTCTGGGTGGGCGCGCGGAAGTCGAAGCCGCCGCGCCGTTTGAGCGCCACCGCGTAGAGCATCTGCCCCATGCGCCCGGCCTGCGCCTCGGCCTTGATGTAGTCGCCGTCGATGGCGTCGCCGGTCCACGGCGAGCGCCCCACCCCCCGGCTCACGGTGCCCTCGTCGGGGGCGTCGCCCTCCGCCGGCGTGTAAATCTCGAAGCGCGGCGCGTCCCAGGCCGGGTCGGCCAGCAGGCGGACGGCCACGGGCGGGGATTTGCTCAGCCACCAGTTGGGGCTGAGCGGGACGGGCTTCCCCGTCACCGGGCAGGCGACAGTCCGCGCCCAGAGGTAGGCCGCGCCTTCCACGCCCGGCGGCAATGGGGTGAAGAAGGGTTGCAGTTTGGCCTTCACGCGCTTGTACCACTCGTTTCCCCACTTCTTGATGTCCGCTGCCAGTTCCGGGCCGAACGTCGCGGGATAGTCGAGCGTGGCCTTGAGGATCACACAGGCCACGGGGTTCAGTTCGTTGGCGACGGTCGCCAGCCCGTAACGCCGCGCCTCGAAGGGGATCGACCCGCCGCCGGAGAAGGGGTCGAGAAGGACAGTAGACGGCAAACGGTAGACGGTAGACAGGGTGTCGCCGGCGGTCGCGTCTGTGCGCTGTAGGGCGATCAGGCGTTCGAAAAGCGCCAGGTCGTCGGCGGAGGGGCTGACGGTGAAGGCGCGGACGTGCGTGTAAGGATTGCTGATGAATTCGCCGCGTGCGCGGGCTTCGAGCAGTTCTTTACGCGCCGCAGTTGGGTCGCCCTTGATGCCGAGGAAGCGCAGGAACCAGGCGCGGTAAGCGTCTTCGTTGGTGAAAGGGTTCGTAGCGCAGGCTTCCAGCCTGTCCCACGATGGCAACAAGGAGGCCACAATCGCCGCGCGGGAAATCGTCAACGGGCGGCGCGCCCACCAGACGTGTAAGCGGTTGAGCGGGGGCTTTTGCGCCGCGCTCGCGTCGCGCAGGCTCTCCGCGCCGATGGCGTCGAAGGGGAGCCAGGATTCGATGAGGGATTGGGGGTTGTCAGATGGCATAAGCCAAATCTCCTTCAGGTGAAACTTGATATACCAATGATATGCTTATGTGGTCTTATCTATTCACTTTCTTTAAGTCATCAGGTTTAGATTTACCTGGTGGTAAATAAGCTTTCCAATATCCAAGTTCGCCATTCGGACGCTGAGCGACGACTAATATGGTATCATCGTTTAACCAGGTGTAATCTAGAACCTGGTAGGAAAGGTCGGTGAGGCGCAGAACCTGTTGGCCATCAGCGCGCGCAGCAAAAAGCTCAACGACATTGTTCTTCGTTGATTGAGCTGAGAACGCGACCCACTGGCCATTAGGCGAAAAGACTGGCGCCAATGTCGGCAATATTTTGTATTCAGTATGCAGACCAGTTTCACCAGAGCGAAGTGTTACAAGTGAAGTTGTACGTGATTTAAGTTCCAGAGTGTACAGGTGTATCACAGAATCACTCAGCCCATAATAGGCGATTTGTTCAGAGTCCTTATGCAAAACAGGTTGGACCTCCTCAACAGCCGGACTTTGTGTGAGATTGTCACATGAATATGTCTCAGTTACTGTTTCACAAATATATAAATCGTCATCCTCTAGCATCACATACTGAGAAGACACAGTCGAACTGTAAGGTAGTGTCAATAAGCGTGATGTAACATTTGGCAGTCCAAGCCCATCACTCTCAGGTTTAGTCGACAATATAGGACGATACAAAATAACACTAATAACGCACAGGATCAAAATCAGGAAAAGCCCAAGCGCTGGCAGATTGTTACGAACACCCCACCATGTTTGGTCAAATATATGTTGCCTTGGTGTAGGTTCGTAGGCCGAGACGCTTATAGTCGATTTAGTTTCTTCAGACATAAAAAATAATAGGTAATCAGACCTAGTTATCGACCTAGGATCTTAATCCGAAGATGGTCGTGCCGTTCCAGCAAAGAGGTAGAGCCTGGATCAATATGAACCTGGTTGTCGATCAATATCTGATTTGCTTGATGCCATGCATTAGCAGCTTCCTCAAATTGTCCTTGAAGTAAAGCATTGTCTATCGTTATGTGCAATTTTACGACTTTTTCACGGGGGTTGTCAGATGGATCCGTGCCGCGGCCAGTTGTACCAAAGAGAGATCCAATACTAGAGAATGCTGCCAGTTTGCCAAACCCGAGAACACTTCCGAGCCACAGAATGAATTTCTTGACCATCTTTCACCTCTATTGTAAACTATTGGTTATCCTGAGTCTGTCTTTGAGCCAGTGCGCCATAATCAAAAATCTCAGCCGCTGCTCGTTTATTCTGATCGCGGAAGAAATATCCAACGTATTTCCAACGCGCACGTTCATCTACTTCATCTCTGAAAGGTTTAAGGCCCAAATGCTCGCGTAATGCATCTTTATGAAGAGCGAAAGCAACTCTCACTGTATGTCCCCAGGCCGAGGCCCCTTGGATAGCAAAGACGTAGAAAAGATACGCTGCAAAACATACGATCATTGCCTTAAATACCATCGCACCCCAAAATCTCAAATCTGAAACAGTGGGGGCAAATAAGAAATCTGTATAGAGCCACTCGGCGCCAAATACCAACGTAATGACACTCATGTTTAACAGAAAATCTAATAGAGATTTTTCCGACGCTACAAAAGTAACGTATCCGCTTTTCTGCAAGAATGGTACTAGGTAAGGCCATAGCGCCACGGAGTCTATATCATAAAGCACAGAAGGATACTGTTCGGCACAAGCGATCACATTGCCCAGGCGGGTTGGTAAAATGCGGCGAAGTTCAAATTGTGGATAATTGTAATTAAGCTCCTCTTCTAAAGCATTTTTCTGCACTTCGATCTTGGACCGCTTTGTCGGATCTGACAAACATAGCTGTGCCTGTTCCCGCAATTCCCGAGACTTATCTTTAAGATAGTGAACACGGCGCTCGTTGGAATCGCGTAACAGCTGCCCAATGCCAGTCCACAGCCACGGGTAACCTTCATATAAACGAATAATATTGCCATTGAGCACATTCAAGGCATACGCAATTAGCAAAACGGCGAAACCGGCAATCATACCCGACGAGAAATCAATTTCCAATGCCTGCAAACGTTGAAAGAGTCCTGTGCTCTGAAAGCGTGGCCACACAACGGCGACATTAAGTCCTACAAGAATTACTGACGGTAACAGCATGTCAAAGCGTAGCGCCTGTAGAAATAAAGCCACCAAATCCGATAGGGTTTTTACAAAAACAGTCATTTTACTCCTGGCTCACTCTTCTGCCAACAACACCCTTAGCGCCTTTTGCGCGCGGACCGCGTCCGGCCCGGCAGTACACTTGCTGAACCAGTAATAGGCTTCCTCGGCGCTCATCGCCTGGATGCCCTGCCCAATCGCCTCGATGCGATCCTGGCGCGTCAGCGGTTTCACCGCCAGCAGGATCAGCGCCAGGCGCAGTCCCGTCGGTTCGTCGAGATAGAACGGCTTGTCGCTGCCCACGGCGCGGGCCAGGTCGGTGGCCTTGTAGCCGTTGGCGCGCAACGCCGCCAGCAGGTGCTCGGTCGTCGCGTGGAGCGTCTGCGCGTCCACGTCCACGCTCCACAGCGCCTGTGACGCCGGTTTTGCGGCCTCTTCGTAAGCAAATCGGGCGGTCTGCCAGCCATTGACGCACTGGTACAGCGTCGCGCGGTAGCCTCCGCCAGGCTCAGGCAACGTGTAGAGCGCAAAAGGTCGGGCCGGGTCGGGTTGGAAGCTGGATGCTGGAAGCTGGTCACTGGTTGCTGGTTGCTGGATGCTGGTTGCTGGTTGCTGGATACTGGTTGCTGGTTGCTGGATACTGGTTGCTGGTTGCTGGATGCTGGTTGCTGGTTGCTGGATACTGGTTGCTGGTTGCTGGATACTGGTTGCTGGTTGCTGGATACTGGTTGCTGGTTGCTGGATACTGGTTGCTGGTTGCTCAGTACTCGCCGCCAATTCATCCATTCGCTCATTCGCCGATTCGCTGCTCCGCTGATCCGCCGATTCGCTCATTCGCTGATTCGCTGATTCGCCCATTCGCTCATTCGCCGATTCGCCAATTTCCACATCGAAGAGGCGGCGGCGGCCGGCGAAGGGGAGCGGTGCGGGCAGGCGTTGCGGATCGGTGAAGAACCACCCATAGCACGGCGCGCCGGGAAAAGGCTGTTCCAGGCGGTGCTGATCTTGCAAGGCTGCGTAAGCCTCGGCGTCCAGCGCGCGGATCTCGGTCAACGTCACCGTCCCGACGAGCGCGCCATAGGTCAGCGCGTCGGGATCGAAGCCCAGAGCGCGACAGCGCGCATCTCGCCGCGTCGCGGCAGCGTGAATCGCCAGCGGGCCGCGATACACCGTCTGCCAGGTGCGGATGTCCACTGTCTTATCGCCGCGGACGACTTGTTCCGCGCGGGGCTGGTGAAAACTCAAGGCTTTCACTTTTCCTCCGCTTCCAGTTGAATCACATCCAGCCCCACCGTCGTAAGCACTTCGTGCAAATTCCGGAAGGCATCACTGTCGACAGGCAAGCCATCGGGGAAATCCAAGGTCACGGTCACCGTCATCGTGAACTTGTCGGCGAGCTTTGCCAGCTCGTCGGTCGCGGCCTTGAGCTGCCGGTAGCGTTCCCAGGCCAGGTCTACGGTGAAGGCAGCGGATTCGTCGTCCCCAAATTCGGCCGCCGAGCGCAGTTGCACTCGCGCCACAGGGGCATTCAATTGTGGGATGACGACGCCCACTGTGCGCAGCGCCCGCGCGCCGGCCTGTCCTTGCCCTTGCAGCGTGAGGCGGAGCGTCTGCACCTGGGCGATCTGCCGGTCGTGGCAGACGTCGGATAACTGCTGAAATGCCTGCTGCGGCACGCCCACACCACGCAGCGGTCTTTCCGGAGGCGGTGGAGGGGTAATATCTTCCCCACACGTGCATTGGGATTGCAGCTTTCCACACACCGGGCACAACTCTTCCGACGGCGGCGTGACGATCCCCCTCCCCTTGATCGGCAGTCCCAGACGCGCAGCTTCGGCGGGCAGGTACAGATAGGCTTCATCGCCGATCTGGACGGCCGGCGGCAGGGAGTCGTGATCGTAGCCCATCTCGGCGCGCGCATCGTAATAAACCCACACCTGCATCTTGATCCCATTGAGGATCGTTTTCTTGAGCTGATTGACATCGAACAACAGCGGGAGGCTCAACCGGCGGGCGAAGGCTTTGCGGAGGTCCTCGGTCGTCATCTGCGCCACATTGGCATCCCAGGCCCGCGATTTCACGTAAGCGGCGGCCAACATCGGCTCGTTGCCGGTGAGCGCCTTCTGTTGCTGTCGCAGGACCCGCAGCACCACATCGGACTGATCCTTTTGCACGTCGCCCTGATCCTGCGCGGGCAGCATCTCGTGCGCCAGATTCGCGTCGCGCTGCAACGCCTCGGCCTGGGGAAAGTAGAGATGCCGGTAGACTTTGGTAATGCCCACCCGCACGTCCAATTCCGCGCTTTCACCGAGCTTCTTGATCTTTTTGCGCTGTTCCTCGGTGAATCCCTGCATCCGCTGCGCGTCGCCCGTGATCCGGTTGATGCCCAGGTAGCGGCGGACGGTCTCGACCAACTCATCCACCCGCTCGCCATCGGCGACCAGAAACAGCAGGTTGTTGGGGAAGCGGCGAAAAGCCTCCAGCGCCCCCGCGCGCGTCGCCAGCTTGCGCGCCAGTTCCGGCGGCTGAGGCGCGGTCGCCGTCGCGGAGGCAGCGTCGTAGTGAACCACCGCCAGCTTGGGCGCATCGGCGTCATCGTCCACATCGTCGGCTTCCTGCGGGAAGTAGACGACCTTGAACACGCCGCTCTTCCACACCTTGCGGATGCGGGCGTCCAACTCCGTTTTGGCCGTCGTCAAGCCCACCAGTTGCATCTCGTC
>MTKY01051729.1_pt1 | contig 21237 bp, 14 predicted proteins | sample 1042731 | NCBI WGS metagenome assembly MTKY01 (sample SAMN06212206, study PRJNA360538) | anaerobic digester metagenome | biome: Wastewater treatment plant; material: sludge; isolation source: anaerobic digester fed with sludge from wastewater treatment plant | place: Denmark: WWTP Soeholt ... | reverse complement strand
GTTTCCGTCTCTTTCAAGCCGCGGGCGATCACGGCCTTGATCGGCTCCTCCGGCTGCGGGAAGTCCACCCTTCTGCGCAGCCTCAACCGGATGAACGACCTGGTCGAGGGCGCCCGGATCGAAGGGGAAATCCTGTTCAACGGGAAGGACATCCGCCGGAAGGACTGCTCCCTGACCGTCCTGCGGAAAAAGGTCGGGATGGTCTTCCAGCGGCCCAATCCCTTCCCCTTGAGCGTCTTCGAGAATATCGCCTTCGGCCCCCGGGTGCACCGCCTGGCCGCCGGCGGCGATCTGGACCGAAGGGTCGAAGAGAGCCTCCGGGCGGTCAACCTCTGGGACGAGCTCAAGGACCGGCTCAAGAAAAACGCCCTGTCCCTCTCGCTCGAACAGAAGCAGCGGTTGTGCATCGCCCGCCTCGTCGCGGTCGAGGCCGAGGTTCTCCTCATGGATGAGCCCTGCTCGACCCTCGACCCGATGGCCACGGCGAAGGTCGAGGAGCTGATGCACCGGCTAAAGGAGCGCTACACGATCGTCATCGTGACCCACAACATGCAGCAAGCCGCCCGGGTCTCCGACGAGACGGGCTTCATGCTTCTGGGCGAGCTGGTGGAGTTCGGCCGGACGGCGGAGATTTTCACCCGGCCGGCCGATAAGCGGACCGAGGATTACATCACCGGCCGCTTCGGTTGAGCGCGGTCCCGGTTCAGGACGGGCGAGTCGGCGTCGTCCCCGACTCAAAAGGCGTCTCCGGTCCCGTGTTCGGGGCCGAGGCGCCGCCCGGTCCCCGCCTCTTCCTCATCCCGGGATTTCACCGGGGGCTTGCGGCCCTTGTTTTCGCCGATATCGGGCGGGATCGTCGAACACGTCGAGGACGAACACCCGGGTGAGGAAGGCGGCCGAGTGGACGGCGCCGCCGGGAATGAAATAGCGGTCCCCCTTCCGGTAGGTCTTGGTCTCCCGGCCGATGGTCAGGGCCATTTCCCCCTCGATCATCAAGCCCCACTGGGCGCCATGAGCGTGCGGCGGGACCTGGGAGCCGGCGGCGATATCGAAGAAGACGGCTTGGGTCCGCTCCCCTTGGATCAAGCGCCCGCGGACTCCGGGAAGGGGCGTCTCGATCTCCGGCAATCCCAAAATCATTTCCGGATAGATGTCCGTCATCCCCGCCTCCTCCGGATCGCGTTCGGCGGGCGATCCGATTCCGCTTCTTATTTCTCGAGCTCGGCCAGCCAAGCGGCCGCGAACTCCCGGGCCGCCTGGGTCGCTTCCTTTCCCGCCCGGAAGCAGATCTTCCAATCCGAGGGCTTGTTTTCATAGGCTTCGTCGGCGAAATACATCCTCGACCCCCTCTTGACCAGCTTGGCCGAGAAATCCACCCCGGCGCTCAAATCGAGGAATTCCCGGATTCTTTTCTTAATCAGATGGCGGACGTCCACCGGGCATTCCTCCTCCCAAGCCTTGAGCTCCTCGGCGTAATCCTCGTCGTTTTCCAGGCGCTCCATCTCCTTGCCTTGGCGCATCAGGGCCATCTGCCCGGGGTCCTTTTCCATCGCCTCCATCTGGGCCCGCATTTGCTTGATGCCCTCCTCCACCGCCTTTCTCGTTTCCGCGTCGAGGCCGGCCAGGTTTTTCTGCATCTCGGCGACCTGCTTTTCAAAATCGGCCTTCTGCTGTTTCAGCGATTCATCGGCCGGGACGACCTCGTCGGGAGGGCCCGGCTTCTGCTCTTTCCGGAAAGCGGCGTAGGCGGCCTTGAAGGCGGGCGACTCGGAATACGTCTTGATCCAGGCGAGCCCGCCGCGGACGGCCTCGGCCCGGGCGGAGGGAGGAAGGGCTTTGAAGGCGGCGATAGCCGTTTGATCGTAAGGAGAGCCGGTCAGCAATCCCTCGAGGATTCCTTCCTTGGCGGCCGCTTCGGTCAGGCCGAGAGTGGACAGGATGTCCGCTCCCGCGGCCGCGACCCCGAGGACGCGGCCGTCCCCAACAGGAAAGCCGCGGCGAAGCCGGAGCGGCCTTTTTTTTCATTTTTCGGATTCATACGATTCCTCCGTCCGTAAGATGGTTGGGATCGACACCATAAAGCGCCCTGCGGGGAAAGTCAAGAACGCCGCCGCCGCGGCCGATGGACTCCCCGCGTTTTCTGATATACTGATACCCTTGAAAAGGAGACCCGCATGCACGGAAAACGATTCTTTTTCGCCTTGGCCGCCGCGGCCTTGATCCTGGGAACGGCCGCGGCCGTCGCCGCCCCGCAGTCCCAGCGCCCCCCGGAATACCGGGAAATCATGGCCGCCCAGAACAATCCGGACCTCGCCGCCCGCTTGAAAGAGCTCGAACGCATCAAGGCCGCCTATCCTCAGAGCCCCCTGCGGCCGATGCTCGAGGAAGCGATCCTCGTCACCAAGGTCAAGATGTGCGCCGCCCTGGACGAAGTCCTGGCCCTTCAAAAAGCGGTCGCGGGGCAGGGCGAGGGATTCGACCGGATCTACTCGTACTTCGCCGCCGCTATGGATATCCTCCACCATCCCAATCTGGCCCGGTTCGACGCGGCCGGAGTCGTTCAGGCCGTTGTTTCCTACCGGGACGGAGCGGACCGGCTCCTCAAGGACGAGGCCTTCATCCGCTCGGTGCCGGAGGAGGAGCGTCCGTATTTGTTCGAATACGGCAACAACCTCAACGTCATCGCGGCTTTGGCCTACGTCAACGCCGGCGAGCCCGGCCGGGCCGTCGATTCCTTGAAGGCTTACCGGTCGGCCGGAGGCGCGGAAGACGACGCCTATTCCTATGCGTTCGCCGAAGCTTCGGTGAAGCTCGAAAAGAACGAGGACGCCCTGGGCGGATACCTGGCCGCGGCCGTCGAGAATTACCGGGACGCCGAGGCGAAAGCCCGGGATCTTTGGGCCAAGGTCAAGGGAACGCCGGACGGATTCGAGGCCGCTTTGGAAGCCCTCCAAAGGGCTTTGCCCTTCCATCCGGAAACGTTCACCTCCCCCCCAGACTGGAAAGGCAAGACGGTCCTGGCCGAGATTTTCACGGGTTCGGAATGCCCGCCCTGCGCCGGAGCGGACCTCGGATTCGACGGCCTCATCGAATCCCTTCCCGGGACGCACCTGGCGATTCTGGAATACCATCTTCCGATTCCCCGCCCCGATCCGATGATCAACCCGGCGACCCGGGCCCGCCAGCAGTATTACGGGGTCAACAGCACGCCGTCCACGTTCTTCGACGGCGGGCGGAAGGCCTCCGGAGGCGGCGGCCGGGCCGGCGCGGAGGATAAATACAAGGAATATCTCGCCGAAATCAAATCCCTTTTGAAGGAAGAGCCGGCGGCCTCCTTTACGGTCAAGGCCGTCCGCGACGGCGACGAAGTCGCGGTCGACGTGAACATCGAAAAAACGGCGGCCGGGGCCGAGATATTCGCCGCCCTTGTCGAGAAGGAAGTCCGGTTCAAGGGGGGCAACGGCATCGTCTTCCATAAAATGGTCGTCCGGGATCTCCAAGCGGTCTCCCCGGAAAATCCCCGGGTGGTCTTCGACCTGACCGCTTCCGAGCAGGCGACGGACGCTTATCTCACGGAGTTTGAGAAAACCTACGACCGGATCCCCAATTACAAGTTCGCCGAGCGCCGGAACGGCATCGGCCGGGAAGGGCTCCGGGTCGTCGTTTTCGCCCAGGACAAGCCGACGAAGAAAGTGTTGAACGCCGCGGCCGCCGACATAAAATAGGGGGTTCGAGACGGGACGTTCATGCCTCCCGAATACGCGCCCGAGACGATTCGCTTTTTAGAGGCGGCGTTCGCCGCCCAGGGCGTCCTCCGGCCGTTCCGGCGGCAGCGCTACGAGCCGGGAACGGTCCTGGAATACGAAATCCGCGGCGTTTGGCCGGACGCCCGGGCCCGCGTTTCTCTGGAAATCCTCAAGTTCGCCGGGGGCGGATTCGCCGGCCAGGTCTACCAGGCCGTGCCGCGGTCGATCGTCCCGGTCGAAGGCCGGGTGGAAGGGCTGGAGGCCGGGCGGGCCTGCGCCCTGAAAATCCTGATTCCGCCGTCGCGTTTCGCCGCCCGCGTCCGCGACTTTTTTTACGGCTTCGGCTTTCAGGCCCCGTTTTCGCTCCAATCGCTGGCCGCGGCCGGCCGCTCCCAGTCCCTCTGGCAGAAATTCATCCGCCGGGCCGCCCGGGTGGAGTTCGGCCGCGACGACGCCGTGGCCGACGTGATCGGCACCTTCCGCGACGAGTGGCTCGGCAGCTACGGCGAGATCGGCGAATGGGTGGACGGCCGGATGTGGCGGTTTGAAATCGACGACGACCTCGACGCCCGACGCCGCTGGAAGCCGGGCGATCCGGAGGACGGGGTCGGCTCCCCGGAATACCGGACGAAGCGTGAATTCATGAAGCGGCTGACGGCGCTGATGCGGCGGATGGGGGCGGAGGAGCTGGCCCGCCAGTACGAATGGGGATCGCTGAAAAGCCAGCCCAATGCCATGAAACGGATCGCCTCCGACCCCGACCCGCGGGCCGGGCTGACCGCCGTCGATTTCCGGGCGGGGATGGCCTTGACGCCCCTCAACCCGCAATGCCCCGTCGATTTCAAGCTCATTCTCCGGGGGCTCGGACGGGGCCGGCTCGTTCAGTTCGATAAGGGCGACATCCGGAAGCTCGAGCGTTTCACCGGTGAATACGCCGATGCCTTCGCCGATCTCCGACCGGCCTTGGAGGAGCTGAAGAGGGAAGACGCGGCCTACCGCGATTCCCTTGTCGATTGGACGCATCACCATGTCCGGCTGTTTTCCGGCCGCCTCCGCCGGCGGATCATGGCCGGATTCCGCGAGAGCTGGCGGGTCCGGAACATCACCGACGACCGGACGGCCTCCGTCTTGGCGAAAAGCGGAGTCCTCTCCCTTCTTTTCCTCGGCGCGCCGGGACTGGCCCTGGCTTCGCCGCTCTTGTTTGTTTTCGCCTGGCCGGGGCGGATTTGGTGGAAGTATCCGCTCTGGCTTCTTCCGCTCATTCTGACTCCGCTCGTCCGAAAAATCTGGGGCCGGGACGATTTCCGCCGCCATTGCGGCCGGATGTTCGCGAGTCCCCTCTACATTCTCCGGGCGGGGCGGGCCCGGATCGCCGAGGCGATGATCCGCTGGGTCCGGACGGGCCGGGCCTCCGAGGAGCGCGCCCGGAAGATCTCCGCCGCTCCCTGGCGGTATTACGCTCAGCTGCCGTTTTCTCTCTTGCCGCCCGGAGCCCACCGTTTTTTAACCGAGAAGGCCTACTTCAAGGAACGGATCCGGGCCCTTTTTATCCAGCCCGTGCGGCTTCTCGTCCGGCCGGCCGAGAGGGAGCGCTGGATGATCGGGATGATCGACCAGGGCGAGACAAACGGCCTCCTGACGGCTCCCGAGGCCGAGCGCATCAAGGCCCAGGTCAAGGAGCCGTACATCCAGAAATACCTCAAGAGCCTGGCCGTCCACGCCGCCACTCTGTTCGTCTCGGAAACTGTCTTTCTCGTGACGGCGATCGTCTACGTCCTGGCCCATCCGGAATTGACCTGGCAGGCGGCGACGCTCCGCGCCGGGCTTATCATCGGCGCCCTGAACCTCCTGCCGGTTTCGCCGGGATCCTTGGTCCGCGGATTCTACGTGGTCGGCTTGATGATCAAGGAACGGAATTTCAAGGACTACAACATCGCCCTCGGAGTCAGCTTTCTCAAGGTCTTCGGCTACTTGGCGTTCCCGATCCAGATGACGTACCGGTATCCCGACCTGGCCCGGTTCATGGCCGGCCATTGGGCCAACGAGGCCGTCCACCGGGTTCCGGTGTTCGGCGAGAAAGGCGCCTGGCTGGAACATTTCGTTTTCGACGCGTTCTACAACTATCCGCTGACCCTGCGCCGGAGGATCAGGACGCGGGCGGAAAAACGGGCCGGTGAGCCGAAGAAATCCTGGACGACGCCGCTCCTGGCCCTGGCTGCGGCCGTCGTCCTCGGCGGTTTGGGAGCCGGTTTCGCGGCGATCGCCGGAGGGTGGCCGTCGTTCAGCCGGATATGGGGCCTGACGGTCTGGGTTCCGGTTCTGGCCGGGGCGGCCATCGCCCGGGCGGCCTCCGGCTTTCAAATGGGGGCGCGGGTCCTTCGGGGAATGACCGGCGGCGCCGTTCTCGGGGCGTTTGCCGGCCTCGCCTCCCATATCGCGGCCCTCGCCCCGTTTTTCGGCGCGGCCGCTTCCGCGGAAAACGTCCCCCCCCTCTTGGCCGCCGCCAAATCGGGAGTCACGCTGATGCTGCTGTTCGGCGTCCTCGGTCTCGGAGGCGCACTCTTCGCCGAAACGCGCCGGCCTTGAACCGGCCGGATCAGAACCGGTATTCGAGCCCGAAGACGGGAAGGATCGGCGCCTGGGGGACGACGTCCTGCCTGTTTTCGACCCGGTTCCAGTAATAGCGGGCGATGTTTTCCCGGTCCAGGAGATTGACGACGCTGAGGTAGGCCAGGAGAACGGATGTCCGGAACCGGAACTCCCGGTCCACCCGCAAGCTCACCGAGCTGTAATCCGGGCAGCGGATTGAATCGAGCCGGGTGACGTCGAGGACGGCGGCGTTCAAGGCCGTCGACCGGGCGATGTCATAAGGCGTGTACGGAACGCCGCCGGCCAGATCCCAGCGCAAGCCGAGATTCCATTTCCGGGCGAGCCGGACGCCGCCGATCACGGTCAGGACATACCGGTTGTCGTTCAGCCGGTCGCGCCAGCGGCCCAGGGCGTCGCGGAACCGGGACCGGAACAGGCTCGCCCCGGCGAAGAGATGCCACGTTCCGCCGGGCTTCTTTTCCGCCGTGATTTCCACGCCCCGGGCGGCGGCCAAGCCGTCGTCGGTCACCATCGTGAAGGACCGGTACACCCCGTAATCGAGACAGAGGTCGAAGACGGAAAATTCCGGGTCCTCGGGCGTCACCGGCAGCCGGCGGTACTGCTTGTCGTAGACGTCCAGGGTCCAGCGGAAGTCCTTCGAGACATCGTGGGAGACGCCGAAAAGGAAATGGACGGCCGTCGGATTGCGGTTGTCGCGGACGGCCGGCGTGATCCCAAGAACGGCCGTCGGAACCGCCTGGCGGAAGATCCCGGCCGCGGCCTTAAGCACCAAGCGGGGACTGACCGCCCACGCGGCCGAAAGCCGCGGGGAAACCTCGGCCGTCCGGTTATGGGAAAGAACATCGAGCCGGGCTCCCAGGGATACGGTCAACGGGGGGGCCGGCCGCCAGTCCAGGCCGGCGAAGACCGCGCCCTTGGCGACCGTCAAATCCCCGCGGGCCAGGACCGGGGGGATGAGCGAGGCGTACGGATCGACGTAGGCGCCGTAATAGTTGTTGAAATCATAAATCTCGGCCTTGGCCTCGAATCCGAGCGAAGCCCGGAGCCGGCCGGAGAGAACGAGCCCTCCGACGTGGCGGAGGCCGATGAGGTCCGTCGTTTCGTCGAAGAGGAAGGCCGCCGAATCGGTGACCGAGTCCAAGAGCTCGTCGGCGTTGCGGTAGCGCGACCAGGAGAAGGTCGTCACCGTGGAGAAGGAATCGCTCCAGCCGGCGTACCAGCACAGCCCGGCCGTATTCTGGCGGTTTTTATAGTTGAGCGCCCGGGTGAAGCCCATGGCCACCGCTTTCTCTGCGTCATAGGACAAGCGGCTGTCGGCGTTCACGTCGAGCAGCTCGAGACGGTGGCGGGGGCCGAGGTCGAGCACGGCCTTGAAGTGGACGTCACCGAAGCGCGGGGCGACGCCGTAGCCGATGATTTTCGTGACAAGGTCGTGATAGCTCCGCTTGGCCGAGACAAGGAACGATCCCCGGCCGCCGAAAATCGGCCCCTCCACGCCGCCGCCGAAACCGGCGGTGTTGATGTCCACTTGGGCCTGGACGCGTTCCCGGTCGCCTTCTCGGAAGACCATCTCGATGACCGAGGACATCCGGTCGCCGTAGGCCGCGGAAAACCCGCCCTTGAAGAAATTGAGCGACCGGACCCAGGACGCGTTGATCACGCCGATCAAGCCTCCGCTGCCGCCTTGCACTTGGAAATGGTTGATGTCGTAAAACGGAATCTGATCGATGTAGAAGGCGTTTTCCCAAGGGCTGCCGCCGCGGACGATCAGCTCGTTGCTGGTGTCGTTGACCTGGGAGATGCCGGCCGTGGCCTTGAGGACGCGGCTGACGTCGTCGACCGAGCCGGGCGTCTGGCGGAGGCGCTCTCCTTCAATCGACACGGCCCCCGCCGTCCGCTCGATTCGGCCCCGCCCGGCCTCGGCCGTCACCGTCACCTCCTCGCGGAGCGGGCCGGGAAGACGGACCAGTTCCACGTCCAGGCGGACCGGGACCCCGGGATCCACCCGGAGGCTCTCGACGGCCCGCGGGGCGTAGCCGCTCCGGTCGAAGAGACAGGAATAGACGCCGGCCGGAAGGCCGCGGAACTCGAACGCCCCGCCCTTGCCGGTGACCGCGGAACGCTCGGCCCGGCCCGGGCCTTCGCCCGCCGGAAGGATCACCCGGACGTCCGCGAGTCCGCGCCGCGACTCGTAATCGAGAACGAAGCCGGAAAGGACGCCGGCCGCTTCCTCCGCGGATGCGGCCGGCGGGCCGAAAACGGAAAAAAAGGAGACGGCAAGAAAAACGACGATCCGCGAACGAATCCTTTTCATTTCCGGCCTGCGATCCGACCTCGCGGAAAATTATAATGAAATTCCCCCGCCGCCGCCAGAGACGTTCCGCTCGTTCCCATGCCCGCTTTTCCCCGGCCCGGCCCGGAATAGAGAAGGCGTTTTCAACGACGCGCCTATCGTTTTCCAAGCCCGGGGAAGCGCGATCAAGCTGAGAATCGGACCCGGGGCGCCCGGCCCGGCGCGCCCGATGCCGCCCTCCTCCCGGGGAGGCGGATGCGCGGAGGCGAACGCCCGGACAAAGCGGGCCGGAAAGACGACCGGGGCGGTCACCGCCGCGGCCTTCATCGCCGCTTCAACCCATCCCGGGAAAGAACGGCGACGCCAGAGATCGGGACGAGTCGAAAGATCAAAAGGGGAGAGCGACAAAGAGCGCTTCCGGCGGCGGGCCGTCGGTCAACCGGGCCAAGCAGGTCAAGCCGAAAAAAACGATCGGGGATGGGTCGAGGCGATCGAGCGTCGATGGCGCATTCTTCGCTTGAGGCGCATGATCCGCTCATAGGAACGGTCGAAGCGGGCTTCCGGGATCACGCCGGCGGCCGCGGCCTCCTTGAGGATGCCGGCGGCGGTCGCGGCGATCTCCGGATCGAAGACCGAATTATTGGCGAAGATCAGGATGTCGAGGCCGGCGTTCACCGCCCGGATCACCGCTTCCTTCAAGCCGAAGTTCGCCGAAACCGCCTTCATTTGCATGTCGTCGGAAACGGCGAGACCGTCGTAGCCCATCCCCTCGCGGAGCAAGCCCTGGATCGCCGGCCGGGAAAGCGTCGCCGGATAGCCTCCGTCGATCGCGGCGTTGAAAACATGGGCCGTCATGACCGCGTCGCAAAGCCCTTCTCCGATGATTTTCGCGTAGGGTTCCAGCTCCATTTTCGACCAGGCGCCGGTGACGTCCGTGAATCCCAGGTGGGAATCGCTTTTCGAGCTGCCGTGGCCGGGGAAATGCTTCAAGGTCGTGAGGACGCCGGCGCGATGATGGGCGGCGATGACCTCGCGGGCGTGCCTGACGACGACGGCCGGATCGGCGGAAAAGCTCCGCTCGAGGCCGCCGATCACGGGATTTTCCGGATTGACGTCGAGATCGACGACCGGGGCGAAGTTGAGGTTGAATCCGGCCTCGGCCAGGACGGCCGCCTCCGCCTCGGCGCAGGCGCGGGTGACGGCCGCGTCATCCAAGCCGCCGAGATGTTTCTGGGAAACCGTCGCCGGGAAGCCGAACTTTTCCTTGAGCCGCGAGACCCGGCCGCCTTCCTGGTCGACGGCGATGAAAAGCGGCGTCGCCGCCGTTTCCTGCAAGGAGCCGATCAAGGCCTTGACCTGATCGGGGGAGGCGATGTTGCGGACAGGATTTTGGGACGGAACGTCATAGTCAAAAAGAACGACCCCGCCGATTTTCCGGTCGCGGATGTCGGCGATGACGGGGTTTTCCGCCTCGAGCGTCAGCCCGCGGAAGCCGACCATGATCATCTGGCCGATCTTCTCGTCCAAGCCGGCGGCCGGGACCCGCGGCCGGACGGCGAAGCCGGTCCTCCCGAGGCCGGTCAAGCCGGCCAAGACGGCCGCTCCCCCCGTTAAAAATTCCCTCCGGCTTATCAAAGGCCGCGCGTTTTCCTCAAATCCCATGCAAAGATCCTTCGGGCGGACGCTCGATCAAGCCCCGAAAAGGCGGCTACTTCAGCTTCAAGCCTAAATCGTCCAGCTGGCGCTCGTCGACCGCCGAGGGCGAGCCGGTCATCAAATCCAGGGCGCTGGTCGTTTTCGGAAAAGGAATGACCTCGCGGATGGATTCCTCGCCCGCCAGGAGCATCACCAGCCGGTCGAATCCGAAGGCGATCCCCCCGTGAGGCGGCGCCCCGAAGCTCAGGGCCTCGAGGAAGTAGCCGAATTTCTCCTCGGTCTCGGCCTCGGAAAGGCCCAAGGCCTTGAAGATCCGGCGCTGGAGGCTCATGTCATGGATCCGGACGGAGCCTCCGCCGACTTCGACCCCGTTGAGAACAAGATCGTAGGCTTGGGCCCGGACCCGGGCCGGGTCGGTTTCGAGAAGCGGCAGGTCCCCGGCCGCCGGGGCGGTGAAGGGATGGTGCATCGAGACGTGCCGCCGTTCCTCCTCGCTCCATTCAAACAGGGGGAAATCCGTCACCCAAACGAACTGGAGCATCTCCTTGCGGGCCGATTCATCGCCCGGCCAAGTCCGGCGGATTTCACCGAGAACCCTCAGGGCGGCGGCTTTCTCGTCGGCGACAAACAGGGCCAAGTCGTTTTCCGTCCCGCCGAGGTCCTTCCAGATCTTATCGAAATCCGCCTCGGACAGCTTGAGGGACGATTTCCAGCCGTTTTGCTTCTTGATCCAGAACAGGCCCTTGGCCCCCAGCGATTTGGCCTTGTCGCCCAGCTTGTCCAGCTGTCCGCGCGAAAGATCCGCCGCCCCGGGGACGAGGAGGCCTTTCAGCTCTGCGCCGGCGGCCAGAGCCCCGCGGATGACGTCGGAAGCGATGTCGCGACCCGTCGCCGTCAGATCCTTCATCTCGAGCGGCACCCGGAGGTCGGGCTTGTCCGAGCCGTATTTCTCCATCGCCTCGGCGTAGGTCAACCGGGCGAAGGGGCGGCGGATCGTCCGGCCGGACGGAGCGAAGACGGCCTCCATCAACCCCTCGTTGAGCTCGAAAAATTCTTCCCGCTCGGGGAAGCTCATTTCCATGTCGATTTGAGTGAACTCGGGCTGGCGGTCGGCCCGAAGATCCTCATCGCGGAAGCAGCGGACGATCTGGAAATAGCGGTCGAATCCGGCGATCATCAGGGTCTGCTTGAACTGCTGGGGCGACTGGGGCAGGGCATAGAACCGGCCCTTATACATGCGGCTGGGGACGAGGTAATCGCGGGCGCCCTCGGGCGTCGGATTGGCCAGGATCGGCGTCTCAATCTCGAGAAAACCGCGCCGGTTCAAGTAATTGCGGACGGCCAGGGCGGCCTCGTGCCGGAGACGGATCTGGCGCTGCATCTTCGGCCGGCGCAGGTCGAGGTACCGGTACTTGAACCGCAGCTCCTCGGAGGCCTGGGGCGGATCGGCGATCGCGAACGGAGGGAGCCTGGACGGGGCGAAGACCCGGAGGGCGGACGCTTCGACCTCGACCTCGCCCGTCGGCAAGTCCGGGTTGACGGCCGAGCGGCGGCGGACGAGACCGCGAATCCCGATGACCGATTCGTTCCGGAGCCGCTTGGCGTTCTCCATCAGCTCCGGCCGGTCGGTTTGGAAGACGGCCTGGGCCAGCCCCTCCCGGTCGCGGATGTCGACGAAGATCAGGTGTCCCATGTCCCGGGTTTTCTGAACCCAGCCGCAAAGGACGACTTCGCTTCCCTCGTGGGCGGGCCGCAAGGCCCCGGCGTAATGAGTTCGTTTCCAGGTCGCCTGTTCTGTTTCTTCGCTCATCGGGATATCGCCTTATCGGAAGTTTTCCGCCGCTATTCTAGAAGATTTTCAACATGTTGTCCAAAACCGGGGAAAGCGGGCTCCCCCGTCCTTCCGGCGGGACGAAAACGGACCGGCGCTTACCGGCTCGACGGTCTCAAGACCCGGAGGAACGAGGCGGAAAACAGCTTGGCCATTTCCGCCGGCTCAAGCTTTTCCCCGAGCAATCCGGCGATGACGCCGAGCATTCGCTCCCGTCCGGCTTTCCCCCAGAGGCATCTCTCGGAGACGATCGAAACATATTCCGCCCCGATCCGACGGCTCGCCGCCAGGACGTCCGCCGCATAGGACGCCGCGGCTTGCTCCTTGCCCAGCACCAGGCCGATCGTCGATCCCGTCTTCTTGGCCAAGTCGAGGACCGCGTCGCCGGGAAGGGCGGCGGTCCGCAAAAAGACCGGCTTCTTGACGTTTTCCAGCAGGGCGACGGACTGGGCGGCGTCCAGGCCGTCGGCGATCAGGAGAAGATTCGTCTTTTCCAGGGCCTCGAGGATCTTCTTCCCTTCCTCGCTCAATCCCCCGCCGCTGAAAAGAACGCCGGGTTCGTCGAGGGCGATGAAGGCGAAGCCCTGCTTGGAAAACGCCTCCGCCCAGCGAAGATCGTCGCGGATCGCGGCCAGCCCCCGCAAGCCGGGGACCACGGTCGTTTTCCACGGCCGGCGGCGCTCCGACGCCCCTTCGTTCCCGAAGAGGACGAGCCCTTTCGACCGGGCGATCGCGTCCTTGCCGTCCAGGAATTTCCGCAGCAAATCCATCCTCAAGGCTTCGCCCGTCAGGCCGTCCGCGCCGGAAACGGCCGCCAGCTGAAAGTCCACGTCCGGATCCAGGGAATCCTGATGCTCCTTGATCACTTTCTCGAGGGGCGGAGTTTCGTGATTAAAGATGGTCTGATAGCGCCAATGGAACATCTCCCGGCGCCCGGGGAGGATCGGGACGCCGCGCTCGCCGGCCAGGATTTCCAGGGCGGCCAGGACGAACAGGCCGGCGTTCCGCATGATGTCCGGCTTGATGTGGGCGATGACGTCGCCGACCCGGTTCGTCTTGAAATGAGGTCCGTCCGTGTCGAGATAGAACGCCGGCACGCCGTTGTAAAGGAAATGCGTATGATCCGAGCCGCCCGGCCCGCCGCGCGTGAAAATCATGTTGTCCAGGATCTCCCGGCGGAGGCGGGCTTTCAGGAACTCATAGATCTCCGGGGCATAGTAAGCGCCGGACGCCTCGACCTTCCCGGTCCCGTGGCCCACCATGTCCAGGTTGATGTTGGCCACGGTTTGATCCAGGGGGAAAACGGGGTTTTCGGAGTAATGCTTCGAGCCGAAAAGCCCTTCTTCCTCCGCTCCCCAAAGGGCGAAGAGGATCGTCCGCTTGGGCTTGAAGCGGTTGAGCTTCATCACCCGGGCGGATTCCATGACCACGGCCGTTCCCGAAGCGTTGTCGTCGGCGCCGTTGAGGATGTCCCCGGTCATGTCCACGCCGAGATGGTCCAGGTGAGCGCCGACGACGACGATTTCGTTCTTGAGCTTCGGGTCCGTTCCGGAGATCTTCGCCAGGACGTTCTGGGTCGGCCGCTTTTCATTGAAGTCCGCTTGGATGTTGATCAAGGACTGGACGCCCAGGCCGTACGACTGGGGCTTCCCGGTCTCCTCGATCTGCCGGAAAAAGTAGCGGGGATCGCCCATCTGCCATTTAAAAATGAAATCCACGATCTTCCGTTCCACGGAGAGGATGACGAATCCGGGATCGTAGATTTCCTTGGCCAGGTCGCCCCGGAAAAAGTTCCCGAGAGGCTGGGAATCGCTCCGGAAGAGCAGGACGCCCCGCGCCCCCCGGCTCCGGGCGGCTTTGATCCGGCTCTCCAGCTTCGCTTCTTCCCGGAGCGCGTCCCGCAGCCGGACCGGAGTATCCGTCGAAAAGAGGACGAGCTTGTCCTTGACGTCGACGGCCGCATATTCGTCGAAGTCCTTGTCCGGCGCGGAAATCCCGTATCCGGCGAAAACAATCTCCGCCCCGAGCAGGCCCGATCCGGAGTAGCGGTAAGGGATCCAATCCTCGCCGTAGACGAAGCCGCGCGTCCGGTTGCGGGCGACGATCGCGAGGGACGCGCCCCGTTGGACTTCATAGGATTCGAACGTGAAATCCTGGAAAAAGCCGCCGTTCGGCCCGGCCGGCTCGAGTCCCCAAGACTTGAGCTTGGCGGCGATGTACTCGGCCGCCTGGATTCCGCCCGGTTCGCCGCTTTTCCGGCCGAGCATCGCGTCGGAGGCCAGGTCCTTCAAATAGCCGAAGGCCGCTTGAGGATCAAACGCGGTTTTTTTATTTTGAGCGGACGCGGGAAAGACGGAAAGAAAAACGCTCATCGCCAGGACGATCGAGGACCGCTTGAACATGATCACCTCTCGGTCGATTCGTTCCGCTTAAAATACTCCTTTCATCCGGCCTTGGCAAACCGCCGCTGGGGATCCGTGATCGCAAATGACCTCCGACCCCCTCTCAACCGCCGGGGGCTTCCCCTCCGCCGGGCGGCGGATAGGGAGAAGACCATTCCTCGGGCCGGCGCGAATGAAATCCGTTTTGATCGCCTGGAAAGCGGCGCCTCGGCAAAAATCGTCTCTGCCAAAACCGTGCGCGACGAATCATCCCCGGCGGCTGAGGCGGCCGACGACGCTTAAAGCAGCATTTTGATCAGGGCGTCCGGCGTTCCGGATGTTTGCGACCCGGTGGCCATGTCCTTGAGCAGGAACTCGCCCCGGGCCAGCTCGTCCTCTCCGATGATTAAAACCCAGGAAGCGCCGAGCTTGCTGGCCCGGCCGAACTGGCTTTTAAACCCGCGGCCGGCGAATTCGAGGAGCGTTTCGACGCCCGCGGCCCGGAACCGGCGGGCCAGCTCGACGGCCTTCGCCTTGGCCGCGTCCCCGGCGTGGACGATATAAACGAACCGGCGCGGCTCGGGCGTGAGAGTCAGCAAGGCGATCAAGCGCTCGACGCCGCAGGCGAAGCCGATGCCGCAGATGTCCGGTCCGCCGAAGTCCTTCATCATATCGTCGTAGCGGCCTCCGCCCAAAACGGCATTCTGCTGGCCGGCCCCCGTTTGAACGACCTCGAAGGCGGTTTTCGTGTAGTAATCCAAGCCGCGGACGAGAGCGGGCTCGAACCGGCAGGCAACGCCCGAAAGATCAAGCATTTTCCGGACGCCGGCGAAATGGTCCCGGCATTCGGAACAGAGGAATTCCGGGATGGCGGGAAAAGACGCGGCCAGTTCCCGGCAAGCGGCGACCTTGCAGTCGAAGATCCGGAGGGGATTGGTTTCGATCTTGCGCCGGCAGTCCTCGCACAAGCCGTCCCGGACTTTTTCGGCCTGGGTCCGGAGGGCCCGGGCGTACGCGGGCCGGCAAGTCTTGCAGCCCACTGAATTCACCAGCGTTTCGGTCCCGGTCACGCCCAGGATCCGGAGCATCGTGTCGGCCATTTCGATGATCTCGGCGTCGACGGCCGGGTCCTTTTCCCCGAAAACCTCGGCGTCGATCTGGTGGAACTGGCGGTAGCGTCCTTTTTGGGGCTTGTCATAGCGGAACATCGGGCCGATGTAGTAGTAGCGCATCGGCGTCCCCAGCAGGTCGAGCCGGTGCTCGACGATCGCCCGGGCGACCGACGGCGTGTACTCCGGCCGGAGGGTGATCGACCTCCCCCCCTTGTCCGTGAAGGTGTACATCTCCTTCTGAACGATGTCGGTGGTCCGGCCGGTGCCTTTCTCAAAGAGCTCGGTCGGCTCGATGACCGGCGCCCGGAGCTCCCGGTAGCCGTACCGGCCGAAAAGAGCCGAGACCTCGGCCTCGACTTTTTGCCAGAGCTCAACTTCGCCGGGAAGGATGTCGTGAGTGCCCTTGACGGCCGCGAGCGCCTTTTTCGGAGTCGAGTCCTCGCTCACGGGGCGACGTAGACCCCCATCTTGCGGAACTTGGCGTAGCGCTCTTCGACGAGCTCGTCGGCGGTCTTGGCTTGGAGCTTGGTCAGTGTCTGGTGGAGGATTTTATCCGTGTTTTTGAAGGCCGTCTCCGGATCGATATGCGCGCCGCCCGGCGGCTCCGGGATGATTTTATCGATGACGCCGAGCCCCAGCAGGTCGGAGGCCCGGATATGCAGATTTTCGGCGGCCTGGCGGACGGCCGACTGGTCTTTCCAGAGGATGGCCGCGCAGCCCTCGGGCGAAATAACCGAATAATAGGCGTTTTCGAGCATGAGGATCTGGTCGCCGACGCCGATGCCCAGCGCCCCGCCGCTTCCGCCCTCGCCGATGATAACGCAGATGATCGGCACCCGGAGCCCGGACATGACCTTCAGGTTGCGGGCGATCGCCTCGGCCTGGCCCCGCTCCTCGGCCCCGATGCCGGGATAGGCGCCCTGCGTGTCGATGAAGGTGATGATCGGAAAGCCGAATTTTTCCGCTTCCCGGAAGATGCGATAGGCCTTGCGGTACCCCTCGGGATTCATCTGGCCGAAGTTGCGATCGAGCCGCTCGCGGGTCGTCCGCCCCTTTTGATGGCCCATGACCGCCGCGGTCTGCCCCTTGTAGAAGGCCAGTCCGGCGACCAAGGCCGGATCGTCGGCGAACCGGCGGTCTCCATGCATCTCCATGAAATCGGTCGTCAGGGCCTTGATGTAATCGAGAGTCATCGGCCGCTTGGGATGCCGGGCGACCTGGACGATCTGGCTGGGGATCAGGCCGGGCTGGATTTTCCGCCATTCGGCCTCGATTTCAAGGCGAAGGGCGGCTGCTTTTTCATTGAATCCGGGTTCGCCGGCCAAGACCAGGGCGTCGATCTGCTCTTTCAGGCCAACGATCGGTTTTTCAAGCGTGTAGAAATCCTCGGGTTTCGTCATTGAGCTCTCTGCAATAGGAAATGATACCCGGATATTCTATAAGCCGGCCGGAACGCCTGTCAAGGACGCGAATCGCGCCATCTAAAATCTTACCGAAGGGTGATATGTCTTGCCATCTAAAAATCTTGCCCCGGCTGGACAAGGGAAAAGACATTTTTTACGCTCTCCTCTTGACCTGGGAGGGCAGAGAATGGATCCTCACAGCCGGAGGGAACTCATGGAATCCATGTCCAAACGATCTCGTCAAGCCTCGGCCTCGGCGAGGGTTTCAAACGGCAAGACATTGCCCTTTTGGACGAGGTTTTTATGTGGCGGGACCTCAGGAGGACGGCTTCGGCCTTTTTTTCGTCGAGATGCGGAAGGGAACGTACAGGGGACAGAATCCGATGAAGCTCGTCACGATGAAAACGACCGCGACGATTCCCAAGACGACCGCCCAAACCCCGTTGATCACTTCCAAGCAGTAGAGGACCACGATCGCGGCGGCCGCGGCGATCCGAATGAGCCGGTCAACCGCCCCCATGTTGGTTTTCATCATTCTCTCCTTTCCGAGGGACAAGCCCCCCCCTCATTTAATAGATAATTCCAAAGAGAGGAAAGGTCAAGGCGACGGGCCGGGAGGAAGAGACGGCGGGATTCGCGCTCCGGGCCGGCGGCTTTATCAGCGATCCGCCCGCCGGATGCTCTTGTCTTTTTGCCTCAACGGGCAGGCGGAGGCGGGGCCGACCGCTGCCGGGCGATCTCGAAAAAAAAGACCGAGGCGGCCGAGGCCACGTTGAGGGAATTGACCCGCCCCCGCATCGGGATCGAGAGGACCCGGTCGCATTTCCGGCGGACGAGGGGCCGGAGTCCTTTTCCCTCCGAGCCGAGGACGACGGCCACGGCGACGGTGTAGTCGAACTCGAAGTACAGCCCGTCGCCGCCGCCCTCCGCCCCGATCAGCCAAACGCCGCGTTTTTTGAGCGCGTCCATGGTCTGGGCCAGGTTGGGAACGCGGGCGACCCGGAGATGTTCGAGGGCTCCGGCGGATACCTCGAAAACGGTTTGGGTCAGGCCGGCCGATCGCCGTTCGGGCAGGACGATGCCGTCGGCGCCCGCCCCTTCGGCGCTCCGGAGAACGGCCCCCAGGTTTTGGGGATCCTCGATCTCATCCAGAAGGACGAGGAACGGCGACGGCCCGGCGCAGGCGAGGATCTCCTCGAGGGAGACATATTCCTTCGGGGAAAGAACGGCCACCACGCCTTGATGGTGGGGGGACATTTTATCGAGGGCCTGTTTCGGGAGAAAGACGCACGGGATGCGGTTCGCCTTGGCCAGGCCGATGATCGTTCCGACGGGGCGATGGCCTTCTTCTTTCTGGAGAAACAGCTTGTTGACCCGCCGGGGGGAGACCCGAAGAATTTCGACGACGGGGTTGATGCGATTGATTTGATCCATGGCGAATCCCTCCGCATTATACGCCGAACCCGCCGGCTGCGGGAATCGGCGGCAAGTCCCGCGGTCCGGTTTTTCCCTCGGCGGCCGGCCGGCTCCGGTTGATCGATCGGGGGTGAAAACGGGGAAATCCTTGAAAAGGAACGGGCGGGGGCGGAGGAGAAGGAAAACCGGGCGCCGGAACATCCGTTCCGGCGCCCGGGAAGAAGCGTGGGGGAAGAGGGCTTACCGCTTCTGGACGTCGTCCATGCTGAGCGTGGCCTTCTTGGTGAAGCCCGCCGGAATCGCGTAGGTCCCGGCCGGGGCGTCTTTCTTGGAGATCTCCACGACGGCGGTCGTCGAATGGATCTTGGCTCCCATCATCTCGGCGTTCACTTCCGAGGCGATCTGGTAGCCCTTGATCTTCATCATCTCCTTGACCGAGGCTTCGTCCAGCCGCATCATCCCCTTCGTCATGGCCGGCATGAATTTTTCGGAGAACTTCGCCCAGTCGAAGGCGACGTCGGTCGAGGCCCAAATCTTGGTTTTCATGGGCATGCCCATGACCGTTATGGTCATGTCATAGCCCTGGCAGTTCCACTGCCCGACCTTTTTCGTCTCCCCGGTCGGATTGACGGTCGCCGACATGACGAACATTCCGGACATCGAGGCCATTTCGGCAGGCAGGAGCTTGGCGAAATCAACCGGAAGCGGCGTCTCGACGTAGGACTTTTCGGCCATGTTGATCATGGCGAAGGTGTTCTTGGCCAAGTCGATCACCGTCCGGCCGTCCTGGCTGACCATGGCCAGGGCGTTGTCGCCGATCCACAGCTCGGAAACGGTATCGGTGGCCGGCGTGGTCTGTCCCATCATCGACATGGCGTCGGTATGGGAATTGCTTTTGATGTAGACGTCCGCGCTCAGGAACAGGGCGGACGCGGCGATGATCAATATTCCCGCGAGGCATTTTTTCATGAGGATTTTTCCTTTCCCGCCCGCCGCGGAACGCCGCGGGCGGGCGCGATATCTCGGTCGTATTCGTCCGGACCGCTTACTTGCCCAGGACGAACGTCACCCCGAGCACGCCGCCGAATCCCGACCAGTGCCCCGTCAGGGAGCCGACCAAGCGCAGGCTGACGGCCATTTTCGGATTGAAATAGTACCGCCCGCCGACGAAAATCGGGATATAGATGCCCGAGCTGCCCGTGCCTCCGACTCCGCCGCCGGAGGAATCTTTCCATTTCCAGGAATAAGCGGAGTAGCCGAGACCGCCTCCCGCGTACAGATCGAACTTTTCCGCGTTGAGCTTGGTGAAATGGTAGGCGACGTCCGCGTTGAAGTTGATGAGGGTGGACGACCAGTATTCTTCGCTCCACATGTTGAGCATGACCGAGCCGCCGATCCCGATGTTCTCGGTGAGGCCGTATTCGGCGTGCGCGCCGAAGGGAATGCTCCCTCCCCAGCTGTTGACTCCGATCTGCGGAGTCACGTAAATTCCGCCCTTCCAAAACTCTTTCGTCCCGGCCGCGGCCGTCCCGACCAGAACCGCAAGAGCTAGAACCGTCACCATAATCTTCCGTTTCATGGATTCTCCTTTCTATCAGATTGTGGCTTGAGTCCCATCATAGAAACAGGGGCGGCGATTGTCAAGGTATATTTATTATTCCTATGATTTAAGTAATATCTCGTTTTCCCCTCAGGTTTTGGGCTTGGCCGGCCGCTCCGGGGACGCCGGCGGACGAGCCTTTTTTCGGGCCGGGTTGACCCGGTTTCGCCTGAATTCTCCCTGAAATAACCAACCGGGGCGTTCCCCTCCCCTTCCGTTCCGGGCTTGCCTTATGGTAGAAAGAATCGATGCGCCGAAAAACCCTCCGTTTTCTTCTCCGCCTGGCCCTCGGACTGGGAGGATTGGCCGCGGTTTTCGTTCTCTCCCGGGCCAAGCTGCCTGAAATCGGCCGGGCCCTCGGCGGCGCCGACTGGGGGCTCCTGGCCCTCTCGTTCTGTCTCCACGCCCTGGGCCTTCTCATCAGCGTCCATCGCTGGCGGATCCTGGCCCGGGCCCAGGGCGACGACATCCCTTTCGGCTTCCTGGCGAAATCCTACCTCATCGGCAAGTTCTTCAACACCTTTCTCCCGACGAGCTTCGGCGGCGATGTCGTCCGCATCTGGGACGGATCGAAGTATTCCTCGTCGATCGTCAAGTCGTCGGCCATCGTCGTCGTCGAGCGGATGACGGGCGTCATTGTCCTCTTCTTCTTCGCTCTGGCCGCCTCGCTCGGCCGCCTGGAGATGGCCGGGCGGGTTCCCTTCATCGGGGCGGCCCTGGTCCTCGGCGCCGCCGGCCTTGCGGCCGCGGCCGTCTTCTTTCTCCCCGTCACCGGCCGGGTGCTCCGGGCGGGCGCCCCGGACGGCCTCTTCCGGAAAGCGCGCGACAAGGCGCTTCTTTTCCGGGAGGCGATCCTGTCCTACCGCCGCCGGCCCCGGCCGTTTTTCCGGGCGATGCTGTGGGCCGTGTTTCTCCAGTTGAACGTCGTCGTCTACTTCATCCTGATCGGAAAATCACTGGACCTCCCCATCCCGGCGTTCGATTATTTCATCTTCATCCCCCTTGTTCTCCTCGTCCAGATGCTCCCGGTCACCATCAACGGCCTAGCCGTCCGGGAGGGGGCTTATGTGGCGATTTTCGCTTATTACGGGCTGTCTTCGTCGGCCGCCCTGTCCTACGCCTTCATCGACTTGGCCTACGGCTTGGTCATCGGAGCGGCGGGGGCGGTCCTCTACCTGACGCGCCGATG
>MTKY01050748.1_pt1 | contig 21241 bp, 18 predicted proteins | sample 1042731 | NCBI WGS metagenome assembly MTKY01 (sample SAMN06212206, study PRJNA360538) | anaerobic digester metagenome | biome: Wastewater treatment plant; material: sludge; isolation source: anaerobic digester fed with sludge from wastewater treatment plant | place: Denmark: WWTP Soeholt ... | reverse complement strand
GTCTGACGATGCTGCATTTGCTCTACGGCGAGAACGATCTCCAGCGCGAAGAGGCTCTGGCAGGCATTGTCCAACAGGCAGGGCTGACGCCGGATTTGCGTGACCTCAACACCGAGGTGCTGGAAGCGCCCGCGACGGCTGCTGCCCTGCGCCGGGCGTGTAGTACCATCCCCTTTCTGGGCGATGTGCGCATTGTGATCGCGCGCGAGCTGTTGTCGCAGACAAAGGGCCCGGCGGCCAAAGAGATCGACGAGATCGCCGCGTATTTGCCGGACCTTCCCCCTTCCACCATTTTAATCTTCTGTGAGAGCAAGGCGCTGGCGGCGAAGAACCCCGTTCTGGTGCAGGCCAAAAAACTGAGCGCGAATGTTCAGGGGTTTGCTGTTCCCAGTGCGAAAGATCTTTCTCGCTGGATCGTCGAGCGGACGAAAATGCACCGGAGCACCATCGATTACAATGCTGCTGCCCTGTTGGCGCAGAACATCGGGCCGAATCTGCGCATGCTGGATCAAGAAATCCGCAAGCTGATGCTATATCGTGGGGATAACAAACCCATCACCGTCGAGGATGTGCAGGCGATGGCGCCGTATATTCAAAGCGCCGATGTGATTTTCGCTATGGTGGATGCCATCGGCCAGCGCGATCCACGCACTGCGGCAACCCTTTTGCACCGGTTGCTGGAAGTGGGTGAGCATCCGTTGGCGATTTTTGGGATGGTCGCCCGCCAGTTTCGGCTGTTGATTCAGGTACGTTGGTTAGATGACCGTACCATGAGTGAGCCAGACATCGCGGCGCGGTTGAAGCTACACCCTTTCGTCACCGGGAAAATCCGCACGCAGGCGCAGCATTTTACACCGGAGCAGTTGCGCGCGGCTTATCAATTACTCGTGGACAGCGACCTTGCCATCAAACGGGGATTGCTGGAACCCGAAGCCGCCCTCGATCTGCTGATCGTCCAATTGACAAGCCTGTAACACAGCGCGCTTACATTGTGGGCTGCTCGGTCTTCTCTTGCCCAAGCCAGAAGTGATGGCGCAACACCCGCGCGGATGAACGCACCAGAATCCCGTTTACCTTGCGATCGCCGTCGGGTAGCAACGTGGGATGTACATAGCAGACGTTGGGTTTATCGCCGAAACGGTCGCGATATCGCTTGGCCGCTTGCGCCAACGTTCCTGCCATATCCGTCGAACCGCCATCATGCCACAAAAGTCCGATGTCCATCATACCACCTCAATCTCTCGTCATTCCACCTGCCGCGCCAGATACCAGGCGTTCAGCGATAGATCCTGGCACAGATCGAAGACGCCCTCCGGGCAGCGCACGCGAAAGAAGTGCCAGGCTCCTTTACGCTTCATCTCCGTCCACGCGCGAACGACCGCGTGCACGCGATACTGTTGCCCGCGCCACATAAATCGCTGTGGAAAGTAGTTGTGTTTGCGCGCGATGAGCCGGATTGGTTCACGGCGCGCCGCAAGATTGAACAGCATCAGTCACCTCCCAAAATCCACATACTTGTGCGGATTGCGAAATTCCACATGCGCTGCCCTTTGACGTTGATCACCTTGCCGACCGGTGCGATATAGCGCGTCACGATCATCTGGGCGTTGCCCGGCGTCTCGAGCCGCTTCCAGGGTGCGGGATTCCAGGCGAGGTTGTCTTTGCGCCAGCCCAGGTGAAACTCGCCATTGGCCTTCTGGTGGAAAACTTTCAGGGTTGGCCCAAGCAAGTCCGTCCCGATGAAGTCCATACCAGGCTCCGGTTCGGCACCCAGGGGCAGATACTTCGTCACGATCATGTCCCCTTCTGCGGGCCACTCGGCGTTGAAGAAGACACGCATCGTCACCTCGTCGCCCTCGAAAATGCCCTCGCCTTCCATACTGCTGCCGATCACGCCGAGACGGTAAACTTCGCCTGGCATTAGCGCGTCGATGTACGTCAGTACGACGTCACCTGTACCGGCAATGACCTGTCCGGCGAAGGGCGTTTCCGGCTCCGTTATGGGTTCAAAATCCAACCCCGACAATACCTTGTTCAGCTGCTCGCGGTTGTCTTTGTGGATCATATACCGCACTCGCTCGGCCATATCGCTTAGCGCTGACTGGAAATCGTCCTCTGTGTTGGATTGCTCACCGAGTATTTGTAGCAGCACGACCAGACCGTTCTCGTGCTCGACGTTGTACTGGCCATGCAGGTAGTGAATGGTTTGCACAACACGCCGTTCGCGGCTGCGGGTATAGGGTAGATCGGTTTGCCACTCGCACAGTCGCGGCTCAGCGAACAGGGCTCGCAGTGCACTATCGCTTCTAAACGCGTCACACCGCGCCAACACCACCTTTATCCGCTCATATAGATTCGTAAAATGCGTGCCCATCGCCCCCTCGCTTATCGCTTTATTCTTCATCGCCGACAATCGTGAACGTCCGTGTAGGTTGCTGCATGCCAGACCAAGGCCAGGCGTACCCGCCATCGCTGAGAGCGGGTTGCTGCATGCCGTAATTCGGCAATCCCTGCGGCGTCACGATGACTACTGGCGGCGTCGCCATTGGCATCCGGGACGTTTGCTGTTGTTGCTGCATCTCGCGTCGCCAGATCACAATCCCGATCAAGAGCGTCGGCAGCATTGCCGCCACGCCGCATGCCAGACCGATCAACAACGCCAGCGAATCCTGGCTGAGCCGTTGGGTGACCACCACAACCAGCGCCACTGTGAAGACGATGCCGATCAAGGCCACAAAACGTCCCAGCCGCTTGCCCAAAGGTTCTCGTGTTTCCATTATGTTGCACTCCTGTATGCCAACACCGGCAACTGAGCACTATAGGGTGCGACAGTGTTGCCCAGCATCGCCATCTGTTGTTTGAGGTCCTTCTCATCGATATACGCGACCTGAAAACGGATGGGATTTTCCCCACCACTGACCGCCAGGAAATCGCCGCGCCCATTGAGCAGATGCGCGTTCGTCCCAGCTCGGCCTGAAGCAACCCGGGCATCATCCGCCGAGACCACACGCCCTACCAACCGCAGCGGAAAATTCGCCCGCATCACGCTGCTGAGGATGGCGGACGAGGGATGTTGCGTTGCCGCAATGACGTGGACGCCTGCTTGCCTGCCCCGTTGGACCAAACGTGTCAACGTATCGGCGACCGGCGCTTCGCCCTGCATCACCAGATCGGCCAGCTCATCGATGAAGATGACGATGCGCGGGACGGACGTACCCACTGCCCCATCGTTGTGCAATGCGATTGCATCATGGTTAGTGACCGGCGTTTCACCGCGCCGGTCGCGGGACTCCATCACGCGTACGACCGAGTGCAACGCCTCCACCGCCTCCGGCACATCGACGATGGGTTTGCGCGTGAGGTGTGGGATGCCGTTGAACGCCGGAAACGCGCGGCCCTTCGGATCGATGCACAACATTTGCAGCAGGCTCGGTGCGTGCGTGAGCGCCAGAGACGCCGCTATCGTCCGCAGCAGCGCCGACTTGCCCGAGCCGGTGGTGCCAGCCACGAGGATATGAGCCACTTCTGGCGCCGACAACCGCGCGAGCAACGGCGCGCCGTCGTCGGTGAGACCCAACATCGCTGTGGCGAGTGGCATCGGCATCGCTTCAGGTAGCAGGTTGAGCAGCGTTACCGGGCGTGGGGTAGGATTGGAGAATTCCAGAATTACACCCTCCTTGCCGCGGTCAACGCTGAGGGTAGGGACCTGCATCGCCAGCGCCAGGTCATCCGCCAGCCGTTTGATCGAGGCGAAGCGAATGTTGGGCGCAGGATTCAGGAAGAAACGGATCAGCCGTGGGCCGACGGTGCCCCCCGTGACCCGTCCCGGCGTGCGGTGCGCGGCCAGTACAGCCTCTACCCGGTCGGCCTGATACTCCAAGTAAGGACGAAGTGAACGCGACATTGGGACTCCTCGGAAATCTGAGAATCAACGAATTGGCGAATCAACAAATAACAAAATTGGTATTTTGAACAAATGTTCTAATCCCGAAACGAAAAAAGAACACGCCGAGGCGTGGTATGGTATTGTATAGAACACTTGTTCTATACTGATTATACAACCGGTTTTGACCCTTGTCAAGCGTTTTTTTGAAAATGTAGCAAAAACCTCTTGACAACCTCGGATAATGGATGTATACTAAGGATAGGTTTGTATTACAAACTAGTTAATATTAACAACTAGTTATCCGTGACAACCGTGGAGGGACAATGGAAGACTTGAAGCGTATGCGCATCATTGCAGCACACTATCGTAACTTGCAGGGGTTGAGGATGTTACCGTGGTTCTTGTGGCTTTTGGTGATTGGCGCAGTGAACCCGGTCCTGGGTTTGCCGCAAGGACAGCTGGATTATCAGTGCTTGCTCATCATCCCCGGTATTGCTGTGCCGTGGCTGTTATCCAAATGGATCGGCGCGTATTACGACCGCGTCTATGGCCGGGTGGAGGGATTGCCGCCGCTCAGTCAGCCAATCGAAGTGCTGGCTGGCATTTTGTCCGTTGTCATCGTGTATGCCGGCTTTGTGATTGACACGTTCGAGTGGTTGCCCGTCAGTGTGCTGGGCCTGATGATGGCGGCGGCTTTTCTGGCAGAGTGGTGGCGGTCGGGTCGCCTTCTGAACCATAGTGTGCTGTTCGCCGCGCTCCTTGTGGTGCTCTCTTTGCTGCCGTTGGCCGGTACGCCGGGTGACGTTCACTGGTCTCACCTTTTAGGCGGCTTCATTATTCTGATCGTGCCCGGCATCATTCTGAGCCTCAGCAGTGTGCTCAAGCACATCGCGTTGGTGCGTAACCTCAAAGCTTTGTCGCAGGAGGCATCATGACCGACGCATTCGAGGCTCTGGCCGACCTTGACAGGGTCGTCCACGAACCGGCGCGTCTGGCTCTGTTGACCGCACTCTCCGCGTGCCGCAGCGCCGATTTCGTGTCCTTGCAACGTCTGACGGGGCTGACGAAGGGCAATCTCTCCACGCATCTCTCGAAGCTGGAAGAAGCCGGGTTGGTGGAGATCGAGAAGCAGTTCATCGGCAAGAAGCCCAACACGCTCGTGCGGCTCACGCCGGAGGGACGCACGGCGATCGAGCAACACTGGCAGGCGTTGGAGCGGCTCCACCGGGATGCGCAGCGGTGGCAGTCAGTAGACGGTAGACAGTAGACGGTAGACGGGGTCAGGCGGGTAGCCAGCGGAGAGCCGTCGCGTCGATCCAGCCGTGGATGGTTTCGCCAGGGGCGGGGGGCGTTTGGCCGGGGGCGATGTCCAGGCGCAGCGTTCCTCCGTTCACAGCCAGCGTGAGCCGGAAGTAGCTGCCGTGGAACGTGCGTTGCGTCACTTGCGCGGTGAAGGTGTTGACTGTCCCTGGTTCGAGATGGATGCCCCACGGGTGGATGAGCAGTTGGCCTTCCGTACCGGGTTGTGGCAACGCTGCATTGTCCGCCATATCCAACACCCCAAACGCCGCTTCCACTTGCTGCGGATGGCGCACCCGCGCCGGGAACAGGTTCTCCAATCCCAGAAAGCGCGCTACCCACGTATTATGCGGGTGGTCATAGAGCGCCTCCGGGCGGCCGGTTTGCACGACGCGGCCTTCGTTGAGCAGGATGACGCAGTCGGAGAGGGCGAACGCCTCCTCCTGGTCGTGCGTCACGGTGATGGCTGTGACGCCGACGCGCCGCAGGATGATGGGCAGGTCTTCGAGCAATCGCTCGCGTAGGTTGCGGTCGAGCGCGCCGAGCGGTTCGTCGAGCAGCAGCAGGCGCGGCTGCGGGGCCAGGCTGCGCGCCAGGGCCACCCGTTGGCGTTCGCCGCCGGAGAGCACGTTCACGTCGCGGTCGGCGAAGTCCTCCAGACCGGTCAGCGCCAGCATTTCGGCGACCCGCGCGGCGATGGCGGCGCGCGTTTGCCGTCGCATCCGCAGGCCGAACGCGATGTTCTGCGCCACCGTGCGGTGCGGAAACAGCGCGTAATCCTGGAACATCAGCACAACGCCGCGCCGGTGCGCGGGCAGCGCCGTCACGTCCGCCCCTTCGATGGACACGCGGCCCCGTTCCGTCGTTTCCAGCCCGGCGATGATGCGCAGCAGCGTCGTCTTGCCGCTGCCTGACGGTCCGAGCAGGCAGGCGATTTCCCCGCGTTCCACGTTGAACGTCACCCCGCGCAACAGCGGCGCGTCTTCATAGGTCTTGTGTATGTCGGTCAACTCCAAAAAGGGCATGGTTCCTCGTTGCTGGAAGCTGGATGCTCGATTCTCCATTCGCTGATTCTTCCATTCGCTGATTCTTCCATTCGCTGATTCTCCCATTCGCTGATTCTCCCACTCGCTCATTTACCACTCACTCCCCGGCGGGCGCAGGCTTTCGATGGCGACGAAGCCGATGACGCAGACGGCCATAAGGAGGGTTGACATCGCCAGGGCTTGGCCGTAGTTGAGGGCGCCGGCCTGCGAGAGGAAGCGGTAGATGGCGATGGGGATCGTGGGCAGTTCCGGGCGGGCGATCATCGACGTGGCGCCGAATTCACCCATGGAGACGGTGAAGGCGAAGACGGCGCCGACAGCGAGCGCGCGCCAGACGATGGGCAGGTCCACTTCTGCAAAGACGCGGGCCGGCGGCGCGCCGAGCGTAGCGGCGGCCTCGCGCAGCGACGGGCGGATGGATTGCAGGGCGGGCATGACGTTGCGCACGACGAACGGCAGCGCGACGAGGGTGTGCCCGAAGACGATGAGCGCGGGCGTGCCGCGCAGGGCCAGCGGCGGGCGGGCCATCGCCAGCAGGTAGCCCAGGCCGAGTGTGACGGCGGAGGTGCCGAGTGGCAGCATAAACAGCGCGTCCAGCATCCATCCTTGTTTGCGGCGGTAGAGCGCCGTCGCGGTGAGCATACCGAGTAATAAGGCCAGGGTCATCGTCCCCAAAGCAAATTTGACGGAATTACCCACGGCGGCGACCGGCGGCACGTAGAAGATGGAGCCGCGCGGGTTTTCGAACAGGGCGGCGTAGTAGCGCAGGCCGGCGTCGAAGGAGCGGGCGGCGAGCGTCACGAGCGGTAATCCCAGGAGCGCTGCGCCGAGAGCGACGTTGGCGAGGACGAAGGCGATTTCGCCGGCGGTGCATGGCTTGCGCTGCGTGACCCAACGCGGGCGCAAGTCGAGCGGGCGGGCCAGCCGGCCTTGCAGCCGGGTGTAGACGATGGTCAGCCCCAGGGTGCAGAGGATCTGGACGAACGACAGTCCGGCGGCGAGCGGAAAGTTGCCCATGTCGATGGCCTGGCGGTAGATGGCGACTTCGAGCGTGGCGAAGCGCGGCCCGCCAAGGATGAGGATCACGCCGAAGCTGGTAAAGCAGAAGATGAAGACAAGTAGGGCGGCGGCGCCGAGCGCGGGCAGGAGCAGGGGCAGCGTCACTTCGGCGAACGCGCGCCACGGGGACGCGCCGAGGGTGCGCGCGGCCTGTTCGAGGTGCGGGTCGAGGTTGGCCCAGAAGCTGCCGACGATGCGCAAAACAAGGGTGTAGTTGTAGAAGACGTGCGCCAGCAGGATCGCGCCCAGGGTGTAGCGCAGGTCGAGCGGCGGGCGGGCGAGGCGCAGGACGTCCATCAGCGCGGTGTTGAGCGGCGAACGCGGCCCCAGGACCGCTGTGAACGCCGTCGCTACGACGACGGTGGGCAGTACGAAGGGCACGGTGGTGAGCGCGTTGAGCAGGCGTTTGCCGGGGAAGTCGTAGCGGGCGACAACGTAGGCGCCCGGCAGACCAAGCAACAGCGTTAGCAAGGTTGAGAGCAACGCCTGTCCTAACGTGAAGCCCAGCGTGCGCAGCGCCGCCGGGCCGAACAGCCGCCTTAGCAGCGTGTCCAGCGCCGTCCCGCCGTCCCACGTGAGACTTACGCGGAAAATTGCGCCCAACGGGTAGAAATAGAAGAGGATGAGGAAGAGGAGGGGAAGGGCGAGGAGCGAGGAGCGAGCTAAGAGTGGCGAGTGGCGAGTTAAGAGTGGCGAGTTGAGAGTTAAGAGTTGCGAGTTGCGAGTTGTGAGTGGCGAGTGGCGAGTTGCGAGTGGCGAGTTGCGAGTTGCGAGTTGCGAGTTGCGAGTGGCGAGTGGCGACTCGTGATCCGTAATTCGTGATTCGTTATCAGTATTATCAGGCACGATGTATTCCCCTCTCTCCCCCCGTCTACCGTCTACTGTCTACTGTCTACTGTCTACCGTCTACTGTCTACCGTCTACCTGAGCGCCACATCCCCCCACGCCTCGATCCACCGCTCGCGGTTGGCTTCGATGGCGGCGGCGGGGACTTCGGCGGGTTGGGCGGCTTCGAGAGCGAATTCGACGAAGACTTGCGGCAGCGCGATGGTGGGATTGGCGGGGAAGACCCACATCTGCAGTGGGATGTCGGCCTGGAAGTCGGCGCCGAGCAGGAATTCGATGCAGGCTTCGGCGAGGTCGCGGTTTTCCGTGCCTTTGAGAATGCCGGCAAATTCGATTTGGCGGAAGCAGGTTCCCGGCGCGATGACGGCCCCGGTCGGCGGCTCGGTCAATGCGCCTTCGCTGAAGTAGACTTCGGCGGCGGGGCTGGTGGCGTAGCTGACGACGAGCGGGCGGACGCCTTCGCTGTATGCGCCGCCGCTGAACTCATTGTAGTACGCGGTGTCCCAACCGTCTACGACGAGGACGTCGTTGGCGCGCAAATCGGCCCAGAAATCCAGATAGCTGTACTCAGCGTCGCCTTTTTCGCCGAACACGCCGATGGTGGCGATGAGGAAAGCCAGACCGGGCGATGAGGACGCGGGATTTTGCACGACGAGCAGGCCCTTGTATTCGGGTTTCGTCAGATCCGCCAGGCTTTGCGGGATGGGCAGCGCGTGCTCGTCGAAGTAGGCCTTGTCGTAGTTGAGGCACACGTCGCCGAAGTCGGTGGGGACGACGCGGTATTCGGCGTCCAGGTGCAGCGCCGTGGGGATGCTGGCGAGATTCTGCGCCCGGTACGGCTCGAAGATGCCGGCATTCAGCGCGCGGCTGAGGAAGGTGTTGTCGAGACCGTAGAGCACGTCGGCTTGGGGATTGTCGCGGGAGAGGATGGCCTGGTTGAGCATTTTACCGGCGTCGCCGGCTTTGAGGAACTGCACCGTGGCGTTGTTCGCTGCTTCGAAGCGCGCGATGACGTCTTCACTGATGCTGAAGCTATCGTAGACCATAACCCGCAGCACGCGGTGCGCTTCTGGACTGGCCTGCGGCGTCGGTTTGGCGCAGCCGGCCAGCAGCGCGAGCATGACGATAACAAACACAATACGTGATTTCATTTCAACCTCCTCAAGGAATCAACCACGAATCTTCACTAATTACAAATGATCAGGTGGTGTGCTTGCCGACCACGAATGGGGCAACGAATAAACGAATTCAGGTCCTGGCTAAACAAAAACTTGCGTTAGTCGGAGCGCTCATTCGTTTATTCGTTTGAAATTCGTGGTCGGCCAATGTGCCTGAATCGTTACCACCAATTTTGATGCATTCATGAAAATTCGTGGTTAAAGATCACCGGCCCTGATGCAAACACCACAACAAGCCGGTTTGCAGGGAGACGGTTGCCGTCTCGCCCGCAAATTCGTTACTGACGCCGCGCGTGAAGCCGAAGTGCAATGTCTCATCGCGCAGCGGGTAAGCCAGGCCGCCGGTTGTGACGCCGACCGCGTCGCCGCCGAGCGGGAGCAGCGAGAGCGTATCGCCGGGTTGGCCGTGGAACGTCGCCGTCTCGCCGCCGCGCAGGCAGCGGACGGTCCACGCGCCGTCGGCGATGATGACCTCACGGCCTGCCAGCGCGGGCAACGCGAGCAGCAGCAGGTTGGCGAGCGTCTGATCCGGGCGTCCGCCAAGCGCACCCAAAACGACGATTTCCGTCACGTCCGGCTGCGCCGCCGCCCATGTCAGCGCCAGTTCCAGGTCGGTTTCGTCCTTGGCAGGTGGGTGGGCGTGCAGCGTCGTTCCGGTGGCTTCCAGGGGCGCGCGTTGCTCCAGCGAGAGCGAATCCAGATCGCCGATGACGTGCGCGGGTGTGAATCCGGCTGCCAGCGCGCGAGCCGTCCCCCCGTTCGCCGCGACGATGCAATCGCCGGGCCGCACCCACCGTTCAGCTTCGGCGGCGGGATTTTCAATAATGCCGTTGGCAAAGATGACGATACGCACACTATTCTCCCGATATTGGTCAGCAGATTTAGCAGATTAAAGAAGATGAAATCTGCTTAATCCGCTCGATCTGCTGACAAAAATCCGTTCCAATCCGTTGAATCCGTTGACAAAGAAACATCCCTGCCAGCCGGAGGCTTGTGCAGGGATGTGGTCATCGGGTGCGCCTCCCTCCGCTGGTATGATCCAGATCAGGTTCTGGGGTCGGTATCTGACGGATACCCTCTCAGCCTGCATCTCAGGCTCCCCCGGCCAATATATCGTTTCAAGGTGCTACATTTCGATTATACCAGCTTTTTCGATTTTGTTAATGCCTATCTTCCCAATCCTTATTTGGTTAGGTTTTCGTTATTGCAGATATTGTAAAAATGAGTACACTTACCTACAAATATCAAGACGTTAGACAAGACCCTCCCCCGTCTACCGTTTACTGTCTACCGTCTACCAACAAAAAACAGGAGATTGAAAAACGTTATGACGACTTACGAAGAGACACTTAATCACGTCAACACAAACTCGCGCCCGTCGGACTTGCGAATTACGGATATGCGGATCGCCACGATTGTCGGCGCACCGATGCGCTGCCCGTTGATCAAGATCGGCACGAACCAGGGCATCGAAGGCTACGGCGAGGTGCGCGACGGGGCCAGCGCGCGCTACGCGCTGCTGCTCAAGAGCCGCATCCTGGGTGAGAATCCGTGCAATATCGACAAGATTTTCCGTCGCATTAAGCAGTTTGGCGGGCACGCGCGGCAGGGCGGCGGCGTCTGCGGCGTCGAGGTGGCGCTGTGGGATCTGGCGGGCAAAGCTTATGGCGTGCCCGTCCACGCGATGCTCGGCGGCAAATTCCGCGACAAGGTGCGCGTCTACTGCGATACCGATGTCCACGGGCGCAACACCGGCGCGGCGATGGGCGAGGCGCTCAAGGAGCGCATGGCGAAAGGCTTCACCTTCCTGAAGATGGACGTGGGTATCGGGATGCTGCGCGATGTGCCGGGGGCGCTCTCCGGGATGGCGGACTTCATCCACAAGCTGATGCCGCCGCGCGAAGTGTGGGAGCAGATGCACAGCGCCGACGCCGATACGCAGTGGGAAATGCGTCGCCAATTTGCGGAGACGCAGAACGTGATGCACCCGTTCACCGGCATCCACGTCACCGAGACGGGGCTGGACTATCTGGAGCAATACGTCGCCGACGTGCGCGCCGTCATCGGCTACGAAGTGCCGCTGGCGACCGACCACTTCGGCCACATCGGGTTGCAGGACTGCATCAAGATCGCGCGCCGGCTGGATAAATTCAATCTGGCCTGGTACGAGGATATGCTTCCCTGGCAGATGACGGACCAGTACGTGCGGCTGGCGAACTCGTGTACGACGCCGATCTGCACCGGCGAGGACATCTACCTGAAGGAAAACTTCAAGCCGTTGCTGGAATCGGGCGGCGTGTCGGTCATCCACCCCGACCTGCTGACTTCCGGCGGCATCTACGAGAACAAGAAGATCGGCGACCTGGCGCAGGAGTACGGCGTCTCGATGGCCGTTCACATGGCCGAATCGCCGATTGGGTGTATGGCCGCCGTCCACAGCGCCGCCGCCACCGAGAACTTCCTGGCGTTGGAGAACCACTCCATCGACACGCCCTGGTGGGACGACATCGCCAACGGTCTGCCCAAGCCGATCATCCAGAACGGCTTCATCGACGTGCCCGATACGCCCGGCCTGGGCATCGAATCGCTCAACGACGAAGTCATCGCGGCGCACCTCGACCCGCACGAGCCGGGGCTGTGGGAACCGACGAATGATTGGGATCAGGAGTTCACGAACGACCGGTTGTGGAGTTAACCATTTCCGGGTGGGACGCACTTGCTGCGTCCCACCCGGAAAACCAGGACGTGGATTTTCCCTTTATCTGTGAAATCCGTCTTTTCATCATCTACGTACTCACGTGATACGTCTTGTAGCGGTTCGGCACCGGGTCGCCGCCTTCCCAAACGACGCGACGGAAGTGATCGGGGTCGGTGTTGCCCTCGGTGTTGAGCAGGAGGATGTGCGAATCCGGCCCCAGTTCCAGGCGCTCGCGCAAGCCGGTGTACTCCGGCAGTTGCATAGCGAACAACAAAGCGCCGAGCGTCACCGCGCCGGATTCACCGGAGACGATGAAGGAATCGCCCGCCAGTGGCACCGCATAGACGCGCATCCCTTTGCCCGCGACGTAGTCGGGACATTGCATGAACACGTCGGCGTAATCCTTGAGGATGCTCCACGCGAGCGGACTGGGATCGCCGCAGGCCAGGCCGGCCATGATGGTGTTCAAGTCGCCGGGGAAATTGTGCGGCGCGCCGTCTCCCACCTCGATCGAATGGTACAAACACGCCGCACGATCCGGTTCGACCACCGCAGTCTTGGGTCGTTCCGCGCCGAAACGTTTCGCATAAAAGCCAATGGTCGCCGCAGCCAACGCGCCGACGCCGGCCTGTACGAAAATGTGTGTCGGTTTGACGAAGCCCTGTGCCGCCAGTTGCTCCTGCACTTCGGAGAACATCGTTGTGTAGCCCTGCATCACCCACTTGGGGATGTCCTGGTAGCCCTCCCAGGAGGTGTCGGAGATCACGTGCCAGCCGTGTTGCTCGGCGTCCAGATTGATCTGGCGCACCGCGTCATCGTAAGTCCCGTCGATCACCTCGACCCTGGCACCCAGGCTGGCGATGGCCTGGATACGCGCCTGAGATGTGAATTTGTGGACGTAGATCACACTCTTGAAGCCCAACTGCGCCGCCGCCCAGGCCACGCCGCGCCCGTGGTTGCCGTCGGTGGCCGCCGCGAAGGTCAAATCACCCAATTTCGCTCGAACTCCCGGCGAGCTGAGTTCGGCGAGGGGGACTTCAAGGTGGTCCAGCCCCAACTTGGCCTTGATAAAGCGATAAATGGCGAACGAGCCGCCCAACACTTTGAACGAGCGCAGGCTCATGCGCTGCGATTCGTCCTTGACCCATATACCGCCGACACCAAGCATCTCGGCCAGGTGCGTGAGGCTTTTGAGCGGACTCATTTTGAATCCTGGGATTTGCCGGTGAAAACTGCGCGCCAGCCGTGAAATGTCGGGCGGCAGAATGTCGGCCAACGCGGCGCTCGGCACGCCGGCGGTGGCGCTCGGATTGATGACCCATTCGATAGGTTTCAACGGTCCCATAACAGCGCACTCCTATCAGTTATAATCAGCAGAGCCAGACTACCAAAGTCTCACGAGGTGTATGATTGAACAAATGTCCACACTGCATACACGCTCTGCAAATCCTAATACGTGCTGAGATTTTTGTGGTTCCCTGTTAATCCTAACACAGTTATCTGACCTCTGCAACGGTGTTTCATCCTGTGCTTTGGAGGAAAACCTAACGCCGCGTCGTGTATCGCTTTACTTGTGCTATGCCCCGGTGTCTTTTCAGTGTGCCTCACGTCGATCACCACCGGCAAGCACAATCACTCGTATTGGGTGGCGTGTGATGTCGGCGTTTTGTGCTGCGCGTCGTGCGGTTGCGCTGGGGAGTTTTTCTGTTATTCAACGACAACGATAACGCCAATGTCGATCCAGTTATAGAGTGTCTCGGCTTCTGGAATCCCAAGAATGATGCATCCGTATGACGCTGGGCGTCCAAGTGTACCAGCCCACAAACGTTGCCCACTTGATAGAATAGGGAGTTCGTGAATACCATTGTCAACACTACCACCTGCAGGATATATCGTTATGAAATATGGCATTCGAAGGTCCCATTGTGAAGCATAAGCCGAGTCATGTTTCTGGATAGCTTGAAATACCCCTCGATTTGTTGGAGAAGTTGCTATACCTGTCGAGACAGGCCAATCGTAGATCATAATTCCATTTTCATAGACGCGCATGCGTTGCTCGTCTATGTTCACGACCACTCTCTTGCCTGGAACCGGCATATACGGCACGAGCACATCTTGCGAAGGAATGATGATCTCCTGCCCCACGCTCAAACGGTTGTAATCGATGCCGGGATTGACCTCCGCCACCAGTCCCGTCGGCATCCCGAACTTCGCCGAGAGGCTGGTGAGAGTATCCCCTGACTGCACACTGTAGGTTCGCTGCGGATGAGTGAGATAAAGCGTGACCGTTCCCCCACCGGCGTCGAATGTCTGGAAGACCTGCTGTGCCGCCTCGTCGTAGCGGAAGCCGCGCCCGTCCCCCAACGCCTCCGCGAGCGCGACCAGGCTGTCGCGGATGGCGTACAGGTTCGCGTCCACCACCGGCTTGCCGTCGGGGCCGGGCGTCAGCCGCAGCCACGTCGCCAGTATTTCCCGGGTGAGTGTCCAGGTAAGGGTTTGGTCGGTGAGGACGTCGTAGGCCGTCAATGTGATGTTGCGGGTCAGCAACGCCTCGGCCTGCGCGGTGATGTCGGCGGTATTCGGCTCCACCGGATGGACGATCTCGAAGGTCAGTGGCACTTCGACGCGGTGCAGGCCGGCCTTGGCCGTGGTCAACGCGACCAGCGTCTGCGACACGTTCATGACACGTCCGGGTTTCCCCGGCGCGATCACGACCTGGCCGTTTTCTAGACGGATCGTGGGGTCTACCGGCGGGGTGGAGGCTTCGGTTGCCACTTTTTCCAGCACCGTCCGCCCGGCCTCGGCGTTGTAGGTGAAGCGCAACGGTGTGTCAGCATGGTGCAGCCAGACGCTCAACTGGCCCTCGATCCCGCCGTCGCGTCCAAAGCGATAGGCTTCCTCCGCCATAGCCTTTGCATCGACGCGCAGGCCGGCCTGCGACCAGGCGAAGGACCAGCGTTGGTCGCCGTCGGTGAGGATGAGTATCCCTGTATCGAGCTGCGCGGCGACACTTTCCAGCGCCCTGGTTGCCTCCGTCGTCGTCATTCCGCCGATGGGGACTCCGAGCGCGTAGACGCGCGGATAGATTTGGTGGGCGTAGAGACGTTCCATCCGCTGGAGGAAAACCCACACGCAGAAGAACGAAGCCGCGACCAGACATAGCAGCAACACCAGAATCAGCCCGCCAGCGAGGGGACTGTTCTGGCGGGCAGGGGTGGGGCGGCGAGTCGTTTGTATGTTCATTGGATCGTCTCTGCTCTACCTGATTTCACTCTGGCAAAGGTTCACTTTTCATTATAGTTGGAAAGGCGATTTGGTCACGTAGCTTGACTCTTATCTGGCCCGCTCATACTGCTTCGGCCACACCACATCGTGACCGAGCGCTCGCGCAGCGTCCAGCGGCCAGTGCGGATGCCGCAGCAGTTCCCGCCCCAGCGCAACGAGGTCAGCCTGCCTGTTGCGGATAACGGCGTCGGCTAATTCCGGTGCGGTGATGAGGCCTACGGCGGCGGTAGGGATGCCCGTTTCCCGGCGGACGCGCTCTGCGAAGGGGATCATGTAGCCTGGCCCTACGGAAGGTGGGCGCGCGCCCGACATCCCGCCACCGGAGCAGTGGACGAGGTCCACACCATGCTCGCGCAGCGCCCGCGCGATGAGGACCGTGTCATCAAGCGTGAGGCCGCCTTCCACCCAATCGTGGGCGGAGACGCGCACGAAGAGCAGCTTCTCGACCGGCCACACGGCGCGAACGGCATCCACGACGCGTAGCAGAAAGCGCATGCGGTTGGGCAGGTCGCCGCCATAGGCATCGTCGCGATGATTGGCGAGAGGCGAGAGGAATTCGTGGGTGAGATAACCGTGTGCGGCGTGAATCTCGATCACATCCAGCCCTGCCGCTTCAGCGCGTTGAGCCGCCACCTGCCATCGCAGTACCAGCTCGTCGATCTCGTCGAGCGTGAGGACGTGCGGTGTGTTCGATTCGTCGTTGTACGCGACGGCGCTCGGCGCGACGGGCGTCTCCGGGCCGAAGCCGCGTTCCGCGCTCCACGCCTTGCGCCCGGCGTGGGCCAGTTGCACACCGAGCGCCGCGCCCTCCCCCTGAACTAACCGCGCAATACGGGCGAATGGCGCAACCTGCGCGTCATTCCACAAGCCCAGGTCGTTGATGCTGATACGCCCGCGCGGTTCGACGGCGGTTGCCTCCATCAAGATCAGCCCCACACCGCCGCGCGCGCGGGCGTGATAGTGTGAGAGATGCCAGTCCGTGGCGATCCCGTCTGGCTCTGCCGAGTACATGCACATCGGCGGCATCAAAATCCGGTTGCGGAGCGTCAGCCCGCGCAAGGCTAGCGGTGTAGAAAGATCGGCCATAAGTTCATCTCCTACAGAAGATTCGTAACTCGTCCCCACAATTGTACAGCAGATTGGTGGGGAGGCTAAAGCGGCGAAGTTGACTTGTGCATTGCCGCGTTTCGCGCTAGACTACGTGCCAGGTATTGACCACCAAGCGCTCTTTGACGTTCGAAACAAGGGTAACGTTTCTCAGACAATCGCGAGGTGAACTATGAACATCATCGTCATTGGTTCCGGCGTAGCCGGATTGACTGCGGCGGCGACGCTGGCGCAAGCCGGGCACAAAGTCACGGTGTTGGAGCAGTTCGAGACGCCCGGCGGCGTCACGGCATCCTATGAACAAGACGGCTATCGCTGGGACCTGGGGCAGTTGCTTATAGAATTGCAATGCGTTTTCATCTCCATCCTGGCCGATTTCTTTACTCCACCCAGCCAGTTCCTCGGCTTGGGTGTGTTCGCCCTCAACGCCGAACCGACGTTCGACTGCCGCCTGCCACGCGAGCTGGGACTGGGCGCGGAACAACTCTATCACTACAGCATCCGTGGCGGCATCGGGACGCTGACGGCGGCGCTGGTCAACCGGATTGAGGTGTTGAGAGGGCAGGTGCGGACGCAATCCCCGGTCACGCGCATCCTGGTGGACGAGAACCGGGCGACCGGTGTGGAGTGCAATGGTGCGACACTGCCGGTGGACACGGTCATCGCCTCCGGCGGCGCGAAGGAAATCTTCTTCGATCTGGTGGGACGGGATCAGCTTCCGCCGGCGTTTACGCAGTCGGTGGCGGACTTGCCATTGATGGATTCGGTGTTCATGGTGCACCTGGGCTTGGACTACGATCCGCGCCCCCACGTTCACGGCGCGGTGACGTACTACTACGGCACCTGCGACATCGAAGGCGGCGTGGAGGAAGCGCGCGCGGGACGCTATCACGAGGGACGGGATGGCTTTGTCGTCCACGTCCCCTCTCTCCACGCGCCGGACATGGCGCCCGCCGGCTGCTACGCGATGACGATCTACACCATCGCGCCGGACCGCCTGGCGGCGGGCGCGTGGACGGAGCGGCGTGAGGACTATGCCGACAAGCTGGTGGCGTATGCCGAAGCCCGCATCCCCGGCCTAAAGGCGCACACGCAGACGCGGGTGATCATGACGCCGGAGGATTTCCGCCAGCGCACGGCGACACAGCATCACGCTTTTGGTGGGCTTGCGCCGTTCATGAACAGCCCGCGCATCCCGCATCAGATGCCCATCGAGGGGCTGTGGTTCGTGGGGGCGCAGAGTCAGAGCGGGGGCGGCGTCAATGCGGTGATCCCGGCGGCATACAAGACGGCATGCCAGGTTCACGCGCAAGCAAAGATAAAAGCGGGTTGAAAAATCGCTTTCAACAGGTACAATACAGGCTGGAGATTAGAGATTTTAAGTTAGGAGGTAGGGATAATGTACAAACTGGTACTGATTCGCCACGGCGAAAGCGTGTGGAACAGAGCCAATCTTTTTTCCGGTTGGGCCGACATCGATCTTTCGGAGAAAGGCGTCGAAGAGGCGCACGCCGCTGGGCAGGCATTGTTTGAGGCTGGCTACACCTTCGACGTCGCCTTCACATCGGTGTTGAAGCGCGCGATTCGCACGCTGTGGATCGTGCTCGACGAAATGGATTTGATGTGGATTCCCGTGTACCGCGCGTGGCAGTTGAACGAGCGTCACTACGGCGCATTGCAGGGCCTTAACAAGGCCGAGACCGCCGCCAAGTACGGCGACGATCAGGTGCTCATCTGGCGGCGCGCCTACGATATCGCGCCGCCTGCGCTGGAGAAAGACGATCCCCGCTGGCCCGGTTACGACCGGCGTTATCAAGACCTCGATCCCGCCGATGTGCCATTGACCGAACATCTGAAAGACACCGTCAACCGCTTTGTGCCGTATTGGAATAACGTGATCGTGCCTGTTGTTAAATCCGGTAAGCGCGTCGTTATCGCGGCGCACGGCAACAGCCTGCGCGCGTTGGTCAAACACCTGGACAATATCTCCGACGAGGACATCGTCGGCTTGAACATCCCCACGGGTATGCCTCTGGTCTACGATCTGGACGCCGACCTGCGCCCGCTCAAGAGCGAATATCTGGCCGACCCCGAAGCCGTCAAAAAAGCGATGCAGGCCGTCGCCAATCAGGGCAAGGCGAAATAACTGCCTGAAACATAATGCGTAAGGCGTGATGCGTGAATAACTTCTCATGCATCACACCTTACGCCCAATCCAACCATGAAACGTTGGCTAGACCCTGAGCCTGTTGATGTTCCCGCGGCGCTAGCCGAATTTGTCGGTGGACACCCTTTGGTCGCCGAGACGTTGGTGCGGCGCGGGGTGAAAACAGTGGAAGCGGCGCGGGCCTTTCTGGACGCGGATGCCTACATTCCAACCCCACCCACGGCGTTTCCCAATCTGCCGTTGGCCGCCGACCGCATCGAGCGCGCCATCCGCGCTAGAGAAACAATCTGCGTCTGGGGCGACTTCGACGTTGATGGGCAAACGGCGACGACGGTACTGGTAGCAACGCTGCGCGATTTGGGCGCGCGGATCACCCACTACATCCCCGTGCGGGCGACGGAATCCCATGGAATCAGAATACCCGCACTGGAGCGTGTGCTGGATCAAGGTACACAGCTTATCCTCACCTGCGATACCGGCATCGATGCGAATGAGGCAGTTGCGTATGCCGCTTCGCGCGGTGTGGACGTTATCGTGACCGATCACCACGAGTTGCCGCCAGAATTGCCATCCGCCTACGCGATTGTCAACCCGCATTTGTTGCCCTCTGCGCATCCCCTTGCCTCGTTGCCGGGCGTCGGCGTCGCCTACAAACTGGCGGAGGAACTCTATGCCCGCGCCGGGCGTGCTGAGGAAGCCGCCAAACATCTCGATCTGGCAGCGCTGGGCATCGTCGCCGATGTGGCAGTCCTGGCTGGCGACACCCGCTATCTCCTGCAACGTGGTTTGGGCGTGTTGCGCCAGACCGAACGATTGGGTCTGCAAGAGCTGATGAAGCTGGCGCGCATCAACCCCGCGTATTTGAGTGAAGAGCACATCGGCTTTGCCTTAGGCCCACGTCTCAACGCGCTCGGACGCATGGATGATGCCAATGTCATCGTCGATTTCTTGACGACAACCGATCTCACCCAGGCGCGCATTTTCGCCTCCGAGTTGGAAGCGTTGAACGACCGGCGCAAGATGCTCGGCGATCAGGTTTTCGCCGCTGCGCAGGATCAAATCGCCCACAACCCGGCGTTGTTGGAAGATGCCGCGCTCGTTCTCGCGGCCCCGGAGTGGCCGGTTGGGGTGATCGGCATCGTCGCCAATCGCCTGGTCGAGCAATATCACCGGCCTGCCATACTGATCGCCATCTCGCCGGAGGGGCTGGGGCACGGATCTGCACGTTCCGTCGAAGGCTGCCATATCACCGAAGCCCTGGCGACGCAGCACGATTTGCTACGCAGTTATGGCGGTCACGCGATGGCTGCCGGGGTATCGCTGCTGGCCGACGACATTCCTGCCTTCCAGCGTGGCCTCGCGCGTGCGGTCAAAGCGCAGGTCGGCGCAACGCCGGCGCAGCCCACGTTGCAAATTGATGGCTACGTGTCCCTATCCGATTTATCCCTGAACCTTTTGGCCGACCTGGCACGTCTCGCACCTTTTGGGCCAGGGAACCCTCCTTTGACGTTGGCGACGCGCGACATTCGCGTGACGGCACAGCGTCCCCTAGGACGGGATGGACGCCATCTGCTCCTTACCGTTGAGGATGCCGACAGTGTCGAGCGACAAGTGGTGTGGTGGCGTTGGGATGGCGCAGCGTTACCCGAAGGCGCGTTCGATCTGGCTTACACCACGCGCGTCAATGATTTTCGGGGACAGCGCGAACTGCAAATCGTGTGGGAAGATGCCCGTGCGATTGCGCCTTCCGTTGTCCCTGTGGTGGTGGAACGCCCGCAGCTCGAACTTGTAGATTACCGGCGCGAACCGCATCCCCTTACCTTGCTCAAGCCACTGTCGACCGCACCGGACCTGCAAATCTGGCGTGAGGGACCGGCTGCTGCGGATGTCCCCGGCTGCGACCGTCACGAACTTGCCCCGGCTACAATGCTTGTCATCTGGACATTGCCACCCGGTCCGGACGTGCTGCACGCCGCGCTGGCGAAAGTGTCACCCACGAAGGTTTATCTCTTCGGCGCGACTGCCGGATTGGAACAATTGGAACCTTTCCTGAAGTACATCGCGGGTGCGGCAAAATATGCGTTGAGAAACACTACTGGACGATTGGATATTCCTCGCGTAGCCGCGCTGACGGCCAACCGCGAGTCGGCGGTCCGGCTGGCTCTGGCCTGGCTCGAAGCGCAGGGGTACATTACCATCGTCGCTGAGGACGACGATAGTGTTCTGCTCCAGACCGGTGGCAATCGCGCCGACCAGTACGCCGATCGCATCGCAGCCCGGCTTGGCGCTTTACTTGATGAAGTCGCGGCCTACCGGCGGTACTTTATGCAGGCTGAGGTTGAAGTCTTGCGGATGTCGTTGTGCGAAAACGGCCAATAGCGGTTTGTGATCGGTGAAGCGTGGAAGCGAAGCGGCTTTGAGAAGCGAAGCGGCTTTGAGAAGCGAAGCGGCTTTGAGAAGCGAAGCGGCTTTGACTTGACAAGAAAACGTCCCGTGGTAAAATCCTCCTTCGTGTAAGGGGGCATAGGCTATCCTCGGACACACAGAAGTAACTTGACAAGAAAACAAAGTGTAGTAAACTGTGACCTACAAAGTCGTCAATAGACAGAGGCAAGACTGGCAGGAAGGCTGTCAAGTTGTCGTAGCCGATGCAGGGGTGCGGAGGGCACA
>MTKY01052353.1_pt1 | contig 21284 bp, 17 predicted proteins | sample 1042731 | NCBI WGS metagenome assembly MTKY01 (sample SAMN06212206, study PRJNA360538) | anaerobic digester metagenome | biome: Wastewater treatment plant; material: sludge; isolation source: anaerobic digester fed with sludge from wastewater treatment plant | place: Denmark: WWTP Soeholt ... | reverse complement strand
GACCATCGCCGTGGCCGCGGCCATGTTCGGGATCGTCTCCGGGGGCCTGATGGGCGGACCGGTGGCCACCCGCCTGATCGAGCGGAACAGGCTGCGGAAAGCCCAGGCCGGCCGGAAAGAAGCGCCGGTGGTCATCGCCGAGCAGGTCGTCGAGGACAAGCTGGCCGAGGCCGAAACGGCCGTGCCGGGCGGCGAGGACAAGGAGGCCTACGTCCTGCTGAAAAGCCTGGTCATCCTGCTCGTCGCCATGTGGATCGGGTCCTGGGTCAGCCGGGGCTTCGCCGCCCTGGGCATCACCCTTCCGGCCTACATCGGAGCCATGTTCGTGGCCGCGATCATCCGGAATCTGGACGACCTGACGCATGTGTTCGGTCTTTCCCAGAGGACGCTCGACGACCTCGGCCATGTCGCCCTCTCGCTGTTCTTGGTCATCGCCCTGATGACCCTGAAGCTCTGGCAGCTGGCCGGCCTCGTGCTTCCCCTCTTCGTCGTTCTCGCCGGCCAGGTTGTTCTTCTCGTTTTATTCTGTCTCGGGCCGGTTTTCAAGTTCATGGGCAAGGATTACGAGGCCGCGGTCATGTCCGGGGGATTTTTCGGCTTCATGATGGGAACGACGGCCAACGCCATGGCCAACATGAAAGTCCTCGTGGACAAGTACGGCCGGGCGCCGCGGGCGTTTCTGGTCGTCCCGATGGTCGGGGCTTTTTTCATCGATTTCACCAACGCCCTCATCATCACGGTCTTTCTCAACCTGATGAAATGAGGCCCTCCTCTTTTCACGGAGGGAAGGGGAGCGTTTATTTCTTCCTCAAGCGCTCGGCTTGCGCTTTATAGTAAGCCGCGGCTTCCGGCTGGGAAAGGGCGGCTTTTCCGGCGGCTTTTTCATAATACGCCGCGGCCTTCGGCCGGTCTTTCATCCGCTCGTAGAGAAAAGCCAGGTTCAGGCAGGCCTGGGAAGAATCGGGATAAGCGTCCTCATTCAAGCGAAAGACAGTCTCCGCCTCGGCGAACCGCTGTTCGCGGATCCATTGAAAACCGCGGCTGGAAAGGGCTTTTTCCGAAGCCGGAATCTCGTATCCGTATTTTTGGGACAATGTTTTGTAGTAAGCCCGAACGGCGTCCCAGCCGGCGGCCGCGGTCTCGGCCGGCATCCGCCAGCCGCGGTAGATCCATTTCAAGCCCTTGAGGTAGGCCGGAAGCGCCGCCGTCCCCTGGTCTTCATCCTCCTCGATCTCCAGCGTCCAGGCCAGGGCGGGCGGAGCGATTTTTTCCAAAAGCTCGTTCAGCCTTTGAAGGCCGGGGATTGTCTCCCGTTCGTTTCCGGAGCCGAGGTAGAGAAACCCGCGGATGTCCGGCCCCGCCAGCTTCGAGGCGGCCAAGCCGAAAATCATCGCGTCGTCGAAGGCCAGGGAAGCGCCGTCGGTAACGAGCCCTCCGAACGTTCCGGGAGATTCCAGGAGGGCGTAGACGGCGAACAAGCCGGAAAGGCCGTGCCCGCAGAGAATCCGGAACGGCCGGGTCCGGAAGCCCGTCTCAAGATAAGGAAGGAGCTCCTCTTTCAAGAAGCGCAAAAACGCGGGAGACCCTCCGCTCGCCGGAAGGTAATCCACTGGAGAGGGCGTCGAATCGCGGTAGTGATGGCGCGGCGTCGGGTCGGGAAGGCCGACGACGATCAGGGGCGGGATGTGGCCGTTGCCCGCCAAGAACTCGGCGATCGCCGCGCTGTAGGCGAAATGCGGTCCGGCGCCCAACTGGATAAGGACCGGGTATCGTTCATCCGAGCGGTCGTATCCCTGGGGGACATGGATCCAGACTTCCCGCGTTTCCCCGAGAATCGCCGAGGGAATCGAAACGACGGTCGCAGCCCCGGGCAAGGACTCGAAAACGACGGCCGTCCCGGACCAAGCGGGACCGGCCAGCGTCGCCGCCAAAAAAGCCAAGACCGGAATCCAGTTTTTCCTGAGGGAGTCATGTCCATCCATCCGCGCCCTCCTTGGACGAAGATGTCAAGGCTCTTTACGCCTTGACGCTTGTAAGAATGAATGCGTCGACCGGCGGACCTGACGTTCCCTTTCGAAAAGAAAAGGCAGCAAGAAATATACCAAAACGGCGGGATCGAGAGAAATAGCGCCCGCAGCCGGCGGGAGAGGATTTATGACTTCCGGGACTCGGCGTCCTCGGCCTCATACCGCTTGCGGATCGTCGTCCAGATGCCGGCGTTCTTAATGCCGAGCTTCTCGGGATCGAAATAAATTCCGGCGTTCCGGCGCTGGGCCTCGTAATCCTTCAACGTGGCCAGGCCGACCTTGGACAACAAGAGGATGGCGATGATGTTCAGCCAGGCCATCAGGCCCACGCCGATGTCGCCCAGGGTCCAGGCCAGCGTCGTCGAGCGGACCGCCCCGAAAAAGGTCATCACCAGGATGAACACGCGGGCGACCTGGATGGCCGTGAGGCTTTTCTTTTTGAAGAGGTAGGCGACGTTGGATTCCGTATAGAAGGCGTAGGCCATCAGGGTGGTGAAGGCGAAGAAAAAGAGGGCGACGGCCACAAAATAGCTGCCGAATCCGGGAAGGAGGGTGTCGATGCCCATCTGGGTCCAGACGGGGCTGGCCTCGACGCCCGGAATGTTGGTGACGATCTGAACGCCCTTGCCGTCGGCGACATTGTATGTGCCGGTCAGGAGGATCATGAATCCGGTGGCGCTGCAGACAAACAGCGTGTCGACATAAACCGAGAACGCCTGGACCAGGCCTTGCTGGGCGGGATGCCGGACCTCGGCCGCGGCCGCGGCCTGGGGCCCGGAGCCCTGTCCGGCCTCATTGGAAAAAATGCCCCGCTTGACTCCCCAGATGATCGCCGAGCCGACGATGCCGCCGAAGACGGCGTCGGCTCCGAAGGCGGAAGCGAAGATCATCCGCAGAACGTCCGGCAGCCGCTTGAGGTCGAGGATGATGATGACGATGGCCATGATGACGTAACCGATGGCCATGAACGGGACCATGAGCTCGGCCGCTTTGCCGATGCGCTTGACTCCGCCGAAGATGATCAGTCCGAGGAGGGCGGCGATGATGATCCCGGAAGCGGACGGGGACAGCTTCGGGATCACGTTCCGGAAGGCGACGGTGATGGAATTGGATTGGATGCTCGGCAGGAGGATGCCGCAGGAGAGGATGGTGACGACGGCGAAGATGACCGCATACCATTTTTTTCTCAGGCCTTTCTCGATGTAATAGGCCGGGCCGCCGCGGTAAACGCCGCCGATCTCCTCCTTCCAAACCTGGGCCAGGGCCGATTCGATGTAGGCCGAGCCCGCGCCCAGGAAGGCGAGCATCCACATCCAGAAGAGAGCCCCGGGTCCGCCGAAGCCGATGGCCGTGGCCACCCCGGCGATGTTTCCCGTCCCGACCCGGCCGCCCAGGGCCATGGCGAAGCCTTGAAAAGACGACACGCCTTTCTTGGAGGAGGTCCCCCTTATAAGCTGGCCGACCATGTCCTTGATCAGCCGGACCTGGAGAAAACGCGTCCGGATCGAAAAAAAGATTCCCGCTCCCAAGCACAGGATGACCAAGGGATAGCCCCAGACGTATCCGTAAACCGCGTCGACGATTTTCTGCAGATCCATGCGATCTCTCCTCGGGCGGGATGCAATGAAAACAAAGAAGCCATTCTATGTGGAAAGAAGAGAACGGTCAAACGATTTTTACTCAATACACAGAATCGGCCCGTCGAATAAGGCGTATTTGGACCGAAGGGAAAATATGCTATCATCTCCCCCCTTGAAACCACATCGTTCGCGCGGCCTCCGGAAGACACTCGTTGCCGCCCTGATCCTGGCGGCCTGCTGCGCGCCGGCTTGCCGCCCGAAATCCCCGGCCGGGCCCGTCGTCTTCCGCTTCATCGACGGCCTGACAACCGCCGGAGTTCTCGAAAGCCCGCTGAAAAACCCGGAAGCCGCGGCTCTGGGCGAGCGGGCCTACCCGGTCAACTCGGCCGTCATGACCGAAGCCGGCGTCGGCGAATCCGCTTTCGGCTTGAAGCGCAAGCTGGCCCTGGGCCTGCTCTCGATGGATCTCCTTTTCGCCCCGCCCCGGAGCGAACTCCGCTACCGGCTTCCCTTCAAGACCGAGGGCATCCTGGATTTCGGGATCGGGATCGTCCATGACGTCCATTCGGCCGCCCGGCTCGCCGCCGCCGGATCCCCAAGCGGCGAAGTCAAGTTCCAGATTATCCTCGAAAACGCCGGCCGCGAGACGATCTTGTACGAACGAAACCTCAAACAGCCCGAGGCCCGGACGTCCCGGACGATCAACCAAATCCGGGAACGCATCCCTCTTCCGGCCCGGACGGGCGAAGCCGGGTTGAGGCTCGTCACGACCGGACCCGGAGGCGTCTTTTCCTACTGGATCCAACCCGTCCTGTACGTCCCGGGGAAAAAAGCTCCGAACATCGTCCTCATCTCCATCGACACGCTCCGGGCGGATCACGTGGGAGCCTATGGGTATGAACGCCCGCTCACGCCCCGGATCGACGCCCTGGCGGCCGACGGCGTCGTCTTCGAAAACGCTTATTCCACCTCGCCGTGGACCCTGCCGGCCCACGTCTCCATGCTCACCGGCCTCCATTGCGTCCGGCACCGTGTTTACGCCGAGCAGGACCGGATGGATCCGCACGCCGTCACCCTGGCCGAGCGGCTTCGGGCCCGAGGCTACGCGACCTGGGCGATCACCGGCGGCGGCTTCGTCAGCCCGATCTACGGATTCGCCAAGGGCTTCGACGAGTATCATCTCGACCAGGCCGACCTCATGGACACGAGTCAGGCGGCCAAAGCCGGCTATGACGCGGCCCGGTGGATCGAAAAAAACGGCGACCGGCCGTTCTTTCTCTTCCTTCACACCTACCAGGTCCATTCCCCCTACAAAAGCCCGATGCCGTACCGGACGATGTACCTCCGCCCGGACGCGCGCTGGAGCCGGGTCGACATCAACAAGGTGGTCGGCGGGAGAGCGGGCGTTTACACGGAGCTCAGCGAGGCCGATCGCCACAACGTGATCGCCCTCTATGACGCCGGGGTCCGGTTCACCGATGAAACCCTCGTCCAGCCCGTCGTGGACGCCCTCCGCCGGCTCGATCTCTACGACCGGACGATGATCATCGTGACCAGCGACCACGGCGAAGAGTTTTTCGATCACGGGGGCTGGAACCACTCCCACAGCGTCTACGACGAGCTGATCCGCGTGCCCCTTGTCGTCAAGATGCCGGGCTCGGAATTCCGGGGGACGCGCCGGTCCCCCGTCGTCCGCTTGACCGACCTGATGCCGACGATTCTCGATTATGCCGGCGTACCGTTCCAGGATCTCTCCCTCAACGGCGAAAGCCTCCGGCCGGTCCTGAAGGGGAAAGAGACGTCCGACCGCGTCTTCCTGGCGGAGCTGGCCGACAACATCCTCAACTGCCAGATCCCCCAGCGCCTGGCCATGAACGACGGGCGGACGAAAGTCATTCTGAACCGACCCTTTTCCCCGGAAAACCGGGCCTTCTTCACGGCCCGCCCGCCCGCCTTTCCGGCCGTAGAGATCTATGATCTCGTCCGCGATCCGGGCGAGAAAACGAACGTCTTCGACCATCCGGACGATCCCGCCCGGATCCGGAGCTTGGTTCAAAAAGCCCGGGACGCCGACCGTCTCATTCCCCCGCGCGGCGAGGGCCGGCATTCGCGGGTGGACAAGAGCCTGGAGGAACAGCTCCGGGCCCTGGGATACATCCGGTAGGACAGCCGGCGCCGCTCCGGCCGCGGCCGGGGATTACTTGCCGGTCCGCTTCGGCCTGAAGAAAACGAGATAGACGACCCCGATCACGATCAGCAGGGCCCCCCACCAGACCCCGGCGTGCAATTCCCGCAGGACGACGTTGTGCCGGCCCGGAACGATGAGATCGTAGATCCCGGCCCCGAGGATGAGAACGCCGTAAACGGTCAGGAGCAGCCCGATGAAAAACCAGATGGAAATCATTTTTTTTGCCATGGGCCGGCTCCTTACCAGAAGAGGACGTTGAGGAAAAGAAAGACGACGAAGACGACGCCGGCCCAGAAGGCCGGCCGCCGGAACAAGGTCAAGTGCTTTTCCGAGGGCAGGACCGTGCAGCTGCGGACCAGCCCGTTGAGGGCGCTCTCCGGCTTCGGCTTCGTGAGCAGGCTGACCGCGACCGTGACCCCGGCGCAGATCAAGCAGCTCCACAGCCCCCGGTACATGTTCTCGGCCATCGCCTTGGCGCCGGGCGACAGGGCGATGATTCGGAGGGCCGAGGGATCGACCTTGACCCAGATCCACATCCCGATCGACGAGACCGTTCCGGCCAGCAGTCCCCAGAAGCCGCCGGCCGAAGTGGCCCGCTTCCAGAGCATGCCGAGGAGGACGGTCGGGAACAGCGGGGCGATGAAGAAGCTGAAGAGAGCCTGGACATAGTCCATGATGCTGGCGAATTCCATCACCAGGTAGGCCGTGCCGATGCTGACCAGGACGCCCAGGATGGTGCACCACCGGCCCACCGAGACGAAGTGGCCGTCGCTCAGCGTCTTTTTCCGGAGCGGCTTGTAGATGTCGTAGGTCCAGACCGTGGCGAAGGCGCTGACGTTTCCGGCCATGCCGGACATGAATCCGGCGATCAGGGCCGTGATCCCGAGGCCGAGAAGGCCCGGCCCGAGGTACCGCCCCATCATCAGGGGGAGGACTTCGTTGTAGCTGTGGCCGCCGGTGGCCAGGGCTTCCGCCTCGCCCACCAAGCCGGGCATGACGGCCAGGCCCAGGAGGCCGGGGAGAATGACGATGAACGGGACCATCATCTTGAAGCCCGCCCCGATGATCGGCGCCATCTTGGCCGAGCGCAGGTCCTTGGCCGCCAGGACCCGCTGGACGACGAGAAAATCCGTCGTCCAGTAGCCCATGGAGAGCACGGCTCCCAAGCCGAAAACGATGCCCGTCCAATGGATGCCCATGGGATTGTCGGAGAACGATCCGATGCTCCGCCAGAGATGCGTGTAATCCCCCTGGAAGTTCTGCTGGATCTTGGCGACCATGTTTCCCCAGCCCCCGGCTTCGATCAGGCCGATGATGGGGATAAGCAGGGCCCCCAGCCAGATAAGGACGAATTGGAGAACCTCGTTGAAGATGGCCGAAAGAAGGCCGCCCAGGGCGACATACAGAGCCACGGTGATCGAGGAAACCCAGATGCTGAAATGGATGTCCCAGCCCAGGACGACTTTCAGGACGAGGGCCATGGAGTACATGTTGATGCCGCTCATCAGGACGGTCATGACCCCGAAGCACAGGGCCGAAAGGCTCCGGCTTGAGCTTCCATAGCGCAACTGAAGGTAGCCGGGGACGGAATGCGTCTTGGAGATGTAATAGAACGGCATCATGACGATGGCCAGAAAGAGCATCGCCGGGATCGCCCCGATCCAGTACCAGTGGGCGGCCAGGATGCCGTATTGATAACTGGACGCGGCCCAGCCCATGAGCTCCAGGGCTCCGAGGTTGGCCGCGACGAAGCTCAAGCCGGCGACCCAGGAGGTCATCTCCCGGCCGGCCATGAAAAAGTCATTGCCCGTCTTGGTGAAGCGCTTCAGATAGAAGCCGATCGCCAGAACGACGACGAAATAGAGGGCGACGATGGCCATATCGACGCCGTTGAGCGACATCAGCGAGCCGGGATTCTGCATCGTGTCCTCCTTGTCATGGAAAACCGGGAGCATCCGGAAAGGGACGCAGGGAGGGAAACATATCGACCGGAATCTTATTCCGGCCGGAGGCGGCTGTCAATCCGGCGAAGGCGTTTCGATGAGGGGATTCCGGGCCGATCCCTCCGGAGAAGTCTTCCTTCCAAGTCTTGGGGAGCGAAGAACTTGCCCGGCCCTATGGTTCCTCCCGCGGAAGGCGCCTTCGTTTTTCACGACGGCTCTCGATTTCGCCCAAGCGAATCGGCCTTTCTTTTTTCCCGGGGAGGTCTTTGGCTGCGTTCCCCCGGGCCGGATTCGGGCCGGAACGCGAACGCCCCCTTTTCCCCTCCCGCCTTCCGGGACGGGGAGGAAGACGCTCGGGCCGAGGGCCTCTCCTCAGGGAAACCCGAACAGCCGGCGGAAAGCGGACGAAACGCGCGGCGTTCCCCGGGCCGGCGGATCCGGCCGGTTCGTACAGCGCGTCCGGCGCGTCAGGTAAAAATGATGTGTCCGCCGGCCGAGATCTCGTAGAACCGGCCGACGTTGATGATCGAATTCACTTGAGGGCAGAAATCCTCTTTCTTGAGCTTGAACATGTCGACCGTGGCCTTGCAGGCATAGAGCGTGCCGCCGGCGTCGGCGATCATCTCGATATATTCGGGAACGGGAGGAATGTCGAGCTTCTCCATCGTCTTCTTCATCATGGAGGTGGCCATGGCCGACATGCCCGGCAGAATGCCGACAAGGCTGGGCATGTGCATCCCGGGATTTCCGACCGTGGCGACTTTGATCCGGCCCATTCTCTTCTTGATGATCGCGTCCATGCCGAAAAAAGTGAAGAATAAATTGGTTTCGATGCCCTCCATCCGGGCTCCATTGGCCATGATCAGCCCCGGGTAGATTCCCTCCAGCCCTCCCTTGGAGATGATGATCGAGACCTTCTTGATCTTGTCTTCCATGACTCCTCCTTTCGAAACGGCCGGAGAATCAGACGCAGCCCTCGGGCTTTTTCAAGCCGGCGATCCGGGCCGCTTTCTTGGCCGGGCCGCCCGGAAACAGCTCGTAGAGCTCCTTGGTGGAGGCGACGCCCGACTTGTTGAGCCGGCGGATGCTCGGGACCTGGCTGTTCTCCTTGTATTCCTTCTGCATGAACTCGATGACCTTCCAGTGAGCCGGCCCGAGGGCGGCGAGGCCCTCTTCCGCGGCGATGGCCTCGGCGACGGCCCGCGTCCACTGGGAAAAATCGGTCAGATAACCCTCGGCGTCGACATCGACCATGGTGTTCCCATAGGTTCTGAGAGGCATGGCGTATCTCCTTCTTTTATCGGCGATGCGATCAAGCGCCCGGAACGGCCGCCGGGAGCTTTTTTCCGGTCATCTTCATCCGGGAGGGGATGAACGGGATCCTCTTCCCCCGGAGAAGCAGGCGCCAATAGATCCAGCGGAAAGCCAGCTTCCCCCAGTGATTGAGCCGGCTGGGCTTAAGCAGGGGGAGCGGCCCGAACAGAGGGAAAGGAAACCGGCCGGGAAGCGGCTCCGTGTCATAGTTGAAATCGATCAAGATGGCCTTGCTCCGGCCCATTTCGATGAAGCAATTGGCATGGCCGTCGAACGCCGGCTCGAGAGGGCGGCCGTCGATCGCCCGGAGAATATTCTCTGTCAGGATCTCCGACTGGAAGTGAACGACGGAGCCGGCCTTGGAGGCGGGGACGTCCGTGGCGTCGCCGAGGGCGAAGATGTTTTCGTATTTTTTGGAACGGAGGGTGCGGGGATCGGTGGGGAGGAAGCGGAACTCGTCGCCCATCCCCGAGCGTTCGATCATCTCCGCGCCCATGTTCGTCGGAACGGTGACGAGAAGGTCATAGGGCACCTCCCGGCCGTCATACCCGATGATTTTCCGGGCCGACGCGTCGATGCGCTCGGCATTGAAATCCGCGACCATCCGGATGCGCTTCTTCTCCAGGAGAGCCCCCAGGGCCGCGGCCGCCACCGGCTTGGTGAAAGCCCCCGGCAAAGGCGTCACGTAGACGATTTCAACCTTGTCGCGCTTGCCGTGGCGGCGGAGACAGGCGTCGCAGAAAAAGGCGAATTCCAAGGGAGCGACGGGACACTTGATGGGCGTTTCGTTGACATGGACGACGATGGTCCCGCCCGGAAAGGCCTTGAGCTTGCCGGCTAAGGCCTCGGCTCCGTCGGCGGTATAGAAGTCGAAGATCGTGTCCCGCCAGCCGTCCTCCATTCCGGGCGTTTCGGAGGGAACGATCTCGGCCCCGGTGGCGACGATCAGGTAATCGTACGGAATCTTCCGCCCGTCCCTCAGGACGACTTCGTTTGAAGCCGGGACGATCCGGTCGATCTCGGCGATGAGGAAAGCGACGTCCCGGGGGAGCAGCGTCGACTTCGGCTTGACGATGTCCTTTCGTTTCAGGAAGCCGAAAGGGATGAAGAGAAATCCCGGCTGGTAGTAGTGTTCATCATCCCGGTCGATGACCGTCACGGCCCAGTCCTCGCGAGGGAGGCGCTTTCGGAGATGGCTGGCCATGACGGTTCCGCCCGTCCCCGCTCCGCAAATGACGAGATTACGCATGGAGTCCGCTCCTTGGATCCGGCCCGAAAGGTCTTCCGAATATTCCTATAAATTATATAGAATTGCTTTCTAAAAGCAAGGGGGATTCCGCCGAAAACCGGAAAACAGGCCGGGGCTCCCTCCCGAGGCTAATCCCGGGGGAACCAGACCCGCATCTCGCCCGGGCCGCGGTTGGCCCAGGCATAATACGGGACGAGAAGGACGTCCCGGACCCGGGCCGCGCCCAGACGCATCGTTCCCCGAAGCGTTTCCCTCGATAAAACGACGATCCCGTTTAATAAATCCGGCCGGAACTCGGCCGAAAAGCGGGCGCCGTCCATGATCGACAGATCGAGGACATGCCCGCCGTTGTCGACGGCTTCAGCGCAGTACACCAGCGGCCCGCGCTGGAAAGCGACGCGGCCCGCATCGGCCGCGACCTCCGCCTTGGCCGCGATCCGGCGAACCGGCATCGGAAGCCTCAAGGCGACCGCGTCGCCTTTCCTCCAGGTCCGGCGGAGAACGGCGTATCCGTTCTCGAGGGCGAGGCCGGCGGCTTCGCCGTTGACCGTCAAGGCCGGCGGCTCCTCGCTTTCCTCCAGAAAATGATAGAGGCCGCCGGGAACGGGCTCGTTCCGGGCCCAGCCGGGAACCCGGATCCGGAGGGCGAAGTCCGCTTCCTTTTCAGGCGATACGGTCAACTTGACCGTTCCCTCCCACGGGTATTTCGTCTCCTGGGCCAGGCCGACATTCGTCCCGGCCAGGTCGACGACCGCCGTGTTCGTCATGAACAGATTGACATAGAGGGAATCGTCGCCGACGGCGTAAACATAGCCGGGGACGGAGGGAAGGAAACGGAGGATATTGGGCGGGCAGCAGGCCACCTCGAACCACGGCGATCGGCCGACCTGTCCCTGATAGAGAGCCGTTTTCCCGTCCGATTCCAGCGGATTCTCATAAAAAAACGTCAGGCCGTCCAATCCCACGCCCGAAAGGAGGCCGTTGTACATCACTCGTTCAAGAACGTCGATATATTTCGCCTCGCCGTGCCGAAGGAAAAGACGATGCTGCCAGAGGGCGTTGCCGATCGCCGCGCACGTCTCGGCATAGGCCGTCCGGTTGGGGAGCTCATACGGGGCTCCAAAGGCCTCCGATTCGGCCCGGGCGCCGACTCCCCCGGTGAGGTACATTTTCCTTTCAACGACATCGGCCCACAGGCGGTCGACGGCCCGGACGTAGTCCGGGCGGCCGCCGAGGGCGCTTGCGTCGGCCATGCCGGCGTACAAGTACATCGCCCGGACGGCGTGGCCCACGGCCTCCTCCTGCTCCAGAACGGGTTTGTGGTTCAGAAGATATTCCTCGGAGTTATAGACGCTGAACGGGTTATCAGGAGCGTATTTTTCTCCCTGAAAAGAGCGGCCGCGCTCGTCCAGGAAGAATTCCGCCAGGTCGAGCCAGGCGCGGTCGCCGGTCACCCGGTAGAGCTTGCCCAGGCCGATTTCGATCTCCGGATGGCCGGGAAATCCGCGCCTCTTGCCCGGGCCGAAGACGGACGCGAGCAAGCGGGCGTTTTTCAAGGCCACGTCCAGAAACGAGCGCTTGCCCGTCGCCTGGTAATGGGCGACGGCGGCCTCGTACATATGGCCGACATTGTAAAGCTCATGGCTCACTCGGAGATTGGACCAGCGCTCGGCCCCGGCGCCGGGAGCGGGATTCTTCGGATCGATCGTCCGGCAGGTGTAGAGATAGCCGTCCGGTTCTTGGGCGGCGGCGATCACGGCGATGAGGCCGTCGAGCGTCTCGGCCAGCGCCGGATCGGGCTTGAGCATCAGAGTGTAGGCCGCCCCCTCCATGACTTTGAACACGTCCGAGTCGTTGTATCGCTTTCCCAGGAAAGATCCGGGCGTCTTTCCCGCGGCCTTGCGGAAGTTGTCCGCCCGTCCCGTTTCCTCGATCATCCGGAGGGCGTACGGCACGGTCGCGGCCCGGTTGGTTTCGATCCGCGGCGCCCAGAAGACGTCGTTGACGCGGACGGCCGTGAACGGAACCGGCCGGAGGGGATAATCCGGATCGGCCGTTTCCCCGCCGCCCGCCGCCGCCAGGGCGATGATCAAGACCGCTCCTCCCCCAATTCTCCTACGCATCGCGCCTCCTCATGTTCCGGGTTCCGCGCCCGCCCCGGCCGGACGGATTTTGTCTTTCTCGGCCGCAAGCCAGACCGCCATCCCGCCCGCGTCCCGATGGGCCCAAGCGTAGTACGGGATCAGCGTCAGGACACTTGGAACGGCGTCTTCCTTCCCGTTCCTCATCCGGAAGGCCGTCGCCCGGCCGGTCAGGACCACCACGCCCCCCAAAAGCCCGGGCCGGAACTCCGGCTCCGGAAGCACGGACGGATCGAAGAGCAAGCGGGAGACCGACCCGCCGTTGTCGACCGCCTCGGCCGCGTAAACCAGCGGGCCGCGCTCGACCGCGATCCGCCCGGCGTCGGACGCCACTTCCGCCCTCGCCCGGACGAGGCGGACGGGCATCGGCAGAGAAAGCGTGACGATATCTCCCCGGGTCCATGTCCGGGTCACCGCCCAATAGCCCTTGTCCAAGGCCGCGGGGGTCTCCTTGCCGTTGACCTTGACCGACGGCATGCCGGGGCCGGCGTCGGCGTAAGAATAAAGGCCGCCCGGAAGCGGCCGGCCCAGGGACCACTCGGGAATCCGGAGCCGCAGCGTCCAGGCGGCCGGTCCGGCCGGCGCGACTTCAATCGCGATGTCTCCCGCCCAAGGGTAGTCCGTCGTCTGGGTCAGCCGGACCAGGCCGCGTTTTGTCGCGAGCTCGGCCGTACTCCGGCCGTAGAGATTCACATAGACGTTGTCGTCGGCGACGGCGTAAGCGTACCCGCCCAGCCCGGCGATGAACCGGGCGACGTTGGGCGGACAACAGGCGCATTTAAACCAGGGCGTCCGCCGCGTCCCGCCTCCGGAGGCCAGCGGATTGGGATAAAAGAAAAGATCGCCGCTCATCCCGGCCCCGGAGAGGAAGGCGTTCATCGCCGCCCGCTCGAAGAGATCCATGTATTTGGCCTCGCCGGTGAGACGGAACATGCGATGATTCCAAAGGGCGAAGGCGATCGTGGCGCAGGTTTCGGCGTAGCCTGTTTCATTTCCCATCTCGTAGGGCGGTCCGAATCCCTCGATCCCTCCGGCCGAGCCGATCCCTCCCGTCAAGTAAAGCTTCCTCCCGACGACGTCCTCCCAGATCTTTTCCAGGACGGCGACATAGCGCGGATCGCCGGTGAGGGCGGCGATGTCGGCCGTTCCGGAATAGAGATAGGCCGCCCGAACGGCGTGGCCGACGGCCTCATCCTGCTCCAAGACCGGCTTGTGGTCTTGGGAATACTCCCCGTAACGCTTCCGGCCGGAAGCCCGGCCGCGCTCCTCGACAAAGAACCGGGCCAAGTCGAGGTATTTCATCTTCCCCGTCAGGCGGAAGAGCTTGACCAGCCCGATCTCGATTTCCTCGTGGCCCGGGACGCTCTTGAGCTGCGTTTCGCCCGGGCCGAACGTCCGGTCGATCAGACCGGCGTTTTTCAAGGCGATATCGAGAAGGACGCGCCGGCCCGTCGCCTGGAAATGAGCCGCGGCCGCCTCGTAAAGATGACCGACATTATAGAGCTCGTGGCTCATCGAGAGGTTGGACCAGCGCTCCGGCCCGGACATTTCGGGCGGAGCCGCGGGATTGATGGTCCGGGCCGTATAAAGATAGCCGTCCGCCTCCTGGGCGGCCCCGATCCGGGAGATCCAGCCGTCGAGGGCTTTCTCCAAGTCCGGATCGGGACGAAGCATCAAGACATCGGAGGCGGCCTCGATGAGCTTAAACACGTCGGAATCGTCGAAAGGATAAGCCGAAGCCAAGCGGCCGCCGGGCTCTCCCCCGAGAGCGGCCGCGGCCAAGTCGAAATTCCGGAGCCGGCCGGTCTCCTCGCATTCCTTCATTTCGTGGCGGATGGTGACGGAGGCGACGGTTTTCTGCCGTTCCGCCCAGAAGCCCCCGGTGAACCGGACGGCCGCAAGAGGGACATCCTTGATGGAGTAATCGGGGGACGGCGCCTTCGCGCAGGCGGCGCCTCCCAGGACCGCCAGGACCAGCCCGGCGCAAGCCGCGGACTTTTTCATGGGGAAATCCTTCCGGCGCAAACTCGCAAAGCGGAGACCAGACGCCTCGCGGTTTACTATGATATAGAAAATGGATTATTACAAGGCGCCGCATGCCGGAAGGTTTTCCGCGATCATCCGAAAGAAACGAAGATCATCCATAAGAAAACCGTCCCCCGGCCGCTCGTTCCGCTTCGCGCCCTCCCTGGATTCGAGTCTCGACACGGCCGCGGACCGGACGGGGAAACCGTCCAAGGGGACGGCGGAATCCTCTCCGGGAAAAGCCGGGCCGTTCCCGGCGGTCCACGCGTTCTCTATCCGACCGAGCCGGAAGGCGATCTGCTCGACCGGTTCGAGGCGGCCGGAGCGGGAGTCAAAAAGATCAACCGGGAAGAACGCTCGTCCAGATCGCCTTGTCGGCCGCGGGCGAAACGGCGGCCGACGGGAAGGCCCGGCGCGTCCGGACAGAGCGCCGGCCGCCCTTCCTTGACTTTCGCCGGGGCTGAAGATATCCTTCGATCATCTTCGGAAAAGAGAGCCATCCCCAGCAGAAAAGGAGGGCGCCATGCGCACGGAAATCAATCTCGTTCTCAACATCCCCAACGGCAGCGTCACGGCCACGAGTCTCGGGATCGAGGGGTACGCGCGACATCGGAGCCCCGGCTCGGGGAAGCATTTCCGCGGCAAGACCATCATGATCGACCTCGCCGTCGAGGGCGACCGGCCGGCCTTCCGGTTTTATGAAGAAGGCGGATGGCGGGACGCCGACGGCGACGCCGCGGCCGCCCTGGCCGCCGTCCGCTCGGGGAAACGGACGAAGACGGCCCTGTCCAACGACGGCTTCAACGTCACGCCGCTCGGCGCCTACCGCGGCGTCTTTCTGGTCAAGACGGGCGGGGCGGTCCTCCCGCTGGCCCCGCCGCGGCGCCTGATCGACTTCCTCAAGCACGGCTGCCACGAAGAGATGACGCCCGCCCAGGTGGCCCGGTCGATCGATCGCCCGGCTCCGGAAAGCCGGGCGCCTCGGCTCTTCATGATTCTCGCCCCGATTCAGTTCCTTCTCCTGACGAACCTCACGCCCGAGGAATACGCCTGGTACGCGACCCACCGCCCGGGAAAGATCTTCCGCCGGCTGATGTTCGTCGAGCTGGCTGCGGAACAGCCCCAGATCGCGGCCGCCAGCCGCTTCAGCGACGCCCGGGAGGAGCTGGCCGCTGATCCGGCCAAAAAGACCAAGAGCATCGTCTTCGGCGAATGCCTCAACGACGTCCCTTTCCGGGACTGGACCGGATACCGCGGCGACGTTCCCGGCGGCCTTTACGCCGGCGACCGGGACGGCTTGTCCCTCTGGGCGTTCCCCGAAGCCGTTCCCCGGTCCTGGGACAGCCTGGACGGGTAAGACCGCCGCGGCGACGCCCGCCGAAGGAATATCCGCCGGGCGGAATTCCGCATAAAGACTCAGGGGGAGGAGAAGACATGGCCGGAGAAGCCGCCGCGATCGTTTCCGCGATCCAGAAGAAAATCATCCGCAAATTCCGGGATCAGTGCGCGACCGATCCACGCCAAGCGATGACCTTGGAATCGCTGAACATCAGAAACCGGATCGCCGTCAAAGGCTTAATCAGGAAGAACATCCTCATCGAGGCGCCTAACGACCATTTCTACCTGGACGAGGAGGCGGCCGAAGAGCTCTTCAAAAGAAGGCGCCGGGTTTTTCTGATCGCGTTCATCTCCGCGATCCTCGGCCTTCTCGCGGCCTATCTCCTCCATCGGTAAGCCCCCCGCTTTTTTGACCAAGACGGCCCGCCCCCGCACCGGGGCGTGTTGCCTTTTCCCCGCCCTTTCTTTAGAATGGCCCTTCATGCCCGATGCCGCGAATAAGCAACCGCGCCCGGTCCGGCCGATTCGTCTCGGGGCCGCCCTCATCCCCATTCTCTTCCTCATCGCCGCCCTTTCCGTCACGATCATCGTCCTGAAACAGGACGCCCACCTCCCCTTGATCGCGGCCGCCGCCGTGGCCGCCGTCGTCGGGTTGTGCCACGGACACAGCTGGGCCTCCATCCAGGACGGGATGATCCACGGCATCACTCTGGCCATGGGGGCGATTCTCATCCTGATGATCGTCGGGATCATGATCGGAACCTGGATCTCGGGCGGCATCGTGCCGGCCATGATTTATTACGGGCTTAAGATTCTCTCCCCCGGCCTTTTTCTCGTGGCCACGCTCATCATCTGCTCCATCGTCTCCCTCGGAACGGGATCGTCCTGGTCGACGGCGGGAACGGTGGGCGTCGCCCTGGTCGGCGTCGGACAAGGGCTGGGCATTCCCCCGGCCATGGTCGCCGGGGCCATTATTTCCGGGGCCTACTTCGGCGACAAGATGTCTCCGCTCTCCGACACGACCAACCTGGCCCCCGCCGTCGCCGGAACCGATATCTTCAGCCATGTCCGCCACATGGTCTACACGACGACGCCGGGATACGTGATCTCCCTCGTTCTGTACAGTCTGCTCGGGATTCGGTTCGCCGGCGGCCACATCGCCTCGGACAAGATCGGCCTGATCTCCCGGACGATCGAGTCGCATTTCCAGATCCATCCGCTTCTGCTTCTCCCCCCGATCCTGGTCATCGTCATGGTCATCCTGAAAATCCCGCCGCTTCCCGCCCTTCTCGGCGGGGCCGTTCTCGGGGCGGGTTTCGGACTGGTCCTGCAAGGACGGACGCTGGCCGAGGTCGTCACGACCGCCAAGTCCGGATTCGCCAGCGCCACCGGCGTTCCCCTGGTCGACGACTTGCTCACCCGAGGCGGCCTGGACAGCATGATGAGCACCGTCGCCCTGATCATGTGCGCCCTGACCTTCGGGGGCATCATGGAAAAAACGGGCATCCTCCAGACCGTGGCCGGGGCTCTGCTCAAAAGAGTCCGCCGGGCCGGCTCCCTCGTGGCCACGACCATCCTGAGCTGCATCGGGATGAACGTCATCTCCTCGGACCAGTACATGGCGATCGTCATCCCGGGCCGGATGTACCGGTCGGCTTACCTGAAGCTGGGCCTTCACCCGAAAAATCTCTCCCGCGCCCTCGAGGATTCGGCCACCCTGACATCCCCCCTGATCCCCTGGAACAGCTGCGGGGCGTTCATGGGAGCGACCCTCGGCATCAGCCCGTTGCTCTATCTTCCCTTCGCCTTCCTTAACCTGTCCAATCCCCTTGTCTCCATCATCTACGGATACACGGGGATCACGATCCACAAGCTGACGCCGAAGCAACTCCAAATCCTCGCCGAAAATCCGGAAGCCGCGGTTTAAAGGATTCCGTCAAGGCCCGGATTCTCTCGCTGGAATATCCTAGATCGGCATGCTTCTTGCTCCTGTTTTTGGGCGGATTCCCCGAATCATTCGATAACAGGAGCGATTCATGAAAAAGGGTCTCATCTTCGTTCTCGTCCTGGCCGCCGCCGTCGGGTCGGCTGCGACATCGTCCTTATCCGCCGAGGAGGCCGAAGAGTCGGCCGTCCGCCGGGCCGCCCTCGACTATATCGAGGGCTGGTTCGAAGGCAGCGTCGAGCGCATGGACCGGGCTCTTCATCCCCGGCTGGCCAAGCGGCTCGTTGAAGTCGATCCCCAGACCGGCCGGGAAAAAGTGATCGAGCTCACGAAGGACATCATGCTCGAATACACCAAGCGCGGCGGCGGGTCCCGTGTTCCGGCCGATCGACGCCTCATCAAAATCACGATCGTCGATATGACTGAAACGATGGCTATGGTCAGAAGCGATTGCTCCCAGTTCATCGATTTTCTCACTTTGGCCAAGGGAGAAGGCGGGGCGTGGAAGATCATCAACGTCCTTTGGGAGAACGTCCGGGTTGATTCGGCGAAAAACAATTTTTAAGGTAATGTAAATTAATTTAACGTCCGGCGATCCGGTGATATTCCCGGGCGGCCCGGCATGGATATTCCCGAGGCTCCACGGAGCCGGGGGACACCTGTAGCCCCAGGAGCCTCTTCTTGTTCCGAACGGCCTTCAGCAAGCCGCGGGCCAGGACGGCCGCTTCGCCTTTTCCAAACGCGTCCCCTTCCCATCGGATGCCGTCCGCCTCGAGGACAAACCGCAGGATTTTCGTCGACCGGGCCACGGCCACCCGCCGATCGCGGCGGTCGCGCTCCATCCAAGTGATTTGGACGATCATGTCCGGCGGAGTGTTTTCCCCCGGGAGGACGATCGAGACGGCGATATCCTTATCCGTGTCGTCGTCGCCTTCCCCGATGAAGAATTCCTGGCGGATGAATCGTTCGCCGGGACGGGGCGGCATGGTCCGGACTTCCTCGTAAATCCGGCGGAAGAGGTCCGAAATCTCGTGCTCCGGAGCGGGAACGCCATCCAGCCCGGCCGGCGCCGCGATCATAAAGACCAGAACCGCCGCCGCCAGCCGTTTTCGCGTCCGAATCGATAGCGCCGACATGGCTGGAGTCCCTTTGGATAAGGGTATGCCGGAACAAGCGCCGCGTCAACGAATCCGGACTCTTAAACAGCTTCACGGGCCGGCGTTCCTTGGCACGTTCCTTGCATTTAAGAAAAGGGACAAGGAGAACAAACATGGCGCTTGAGAGGGAAACGGCCTTGATGCTGATGGATCTCTGGGCCTTCGCTTACACCCAGAACCCTTGCCGGAAAACGAAGAATGAATTCGAGAGCGCGTGCCGCCTCGGGGACGCCCTTTCTTTACCCGAGGTGGAGGTCTTCCGGGAGCTCGTCTCCGGGCTCGACCGGGAATTGGTCGAGCTCCAAGCCGACTGAGGCTGTTCGAACTCGGGCTGAAGGCCGCGAGATCGAACGCCGTGAAACAATTCGGCGATGATTCCTCCTCGGCCTCGAGGCCGAGTCATCCTCTTTTTAAATCGTCCCGGGGCCCCGATGGGCCCCGGGACAACGAAATCGACGGATCAAACGGGGGGGGCGCCCTTTACTTGATCTCCTCCCCCGTCAGGGGATCGATGAGATTGAGGCGGTGGACCTTGCCCAGCTTGTCCAAGGGGCCGGCCCATTTGTCGCCGCCGGCGTTGCACGGCTCGAAGTCGCCGACGATCAGGATGACCGCCTGATCCGGGCGGATGTACTTCCGGGCGACGTCCTGGACCCGGGCCTTGGTGACGGCCTTGATCTTGTCCCGGAACGTTTTGAACTCGTTCATCGGCTTGCCCTGCATCTCCAGGGTGGCGAAGGCGGTCATCGTCGCTTGAGGCATCTCGAACTGGCTGGAGAAGCTGTCGATGTAATAACTGACGGCCGTGTCCATCTCCTCGTCCGTGACCGGCTCCCGGCGGATGCGGTCGAATTCCGCCTGGATCAGGGAAATCGCGTAGCCGACCGTGGACGACTTGGTCTGAACGTAACCGGCGAACGTGCCCGGGAAGCCCCAGCGGGTGGTGAACCGGCTGCCCTGGTTGTAGGACAGGCCTTCGTCCGAACGCACCTTGGTCGTGATGCGCGAAGTGAAGCTTCCTCCTCCGAGGATGAAGTTCATCACCTGCACGGCCGGATAATCGGGGTGGGTGTCCTCGAGACCGAGATGCCCGAGGCTGATGTAGCCTTGGTTGATGGGCTTCTGGATGAAATAGACGCCCGGCTCCGGGGACGGGAACGACTTGGGAAACGCCGGGACCGCCGGCTTCCGTCCCTTCCACGCGGTGATGATCTTGTTGATCTTGGCCTCGAGACCGGCCTTGGAAAAATCACCCGAGGCGGCCAGGATGACGTTGCCCGGGACGAAATGCCGGGCATGAACCGCTTTAAGGTCGGCCGGGGTGACATTCTCATAGGATGATTTCATCGGCCGGCGGGTCAGGGGATGCCGGCCGTACAGGAGTTTTTCGTATTCCCGGTTCAGGATCATCCCCGGCTGGTCGTTGGCCTGGCGGAGCTGCTCGATCGCCCGGGCTTTGGCCAGGGCGAAGGGCGGCTCGCGGAATTCGGGGTTCATCAGGACGTCGAAGAACAGGGCCAGACCTTCGTCCAGGTCCTTGCTCAGGACGAACAGGTTGAGGGACGAGGTCCGCTCTCCGACGGCGAATGTCAGCGATCCGCCCAGAAAATCGATCCGCTCCTCGATGGATGCGCCCTCGCGGGTCTTCGTCCCGCCCCGGATGAGCGTGTCGCCGAGCAGGACATCCAATCCCTCTTTGCCGTCGGGGACATAGAGGCTCCCGAAATCAATCAAAGCGGAAACGTTGACCGCGGGCAGGGACCGGTCCTCCTGGACGTACGCCCGCAAGCCGTTGGTCAAAACCGTCCGGAACGCCTTGGGATCGGGCGGCTCATAGGTCAGGGCGGGGAATTTCAAATCGGACGGCTTCGAAACTTGAGCCAGGCCGGAGGCAAGAATGAGGATGAACACGCCGATCAACAAACTGATTGTTTTTTTCATCGCCGCTCTCCTCCCTTACCGGTCCGCCGTCCGCGTGTAGACGGCGGTCAGGCTGTTGTCCTTGACGAAGTATTTCACCGCGACGCGCTTGATGTCGTCGTTGGTCACATTCAGGACGGCCTCATTATCGGCGAGAATCGAGCGCCAGCCCCGGTGAAGCTCGGCCCGGCCGACGGCGCTCGCCAGCCCGGCCGAAAAGGACAGGCTGCGGACGAAATTGGCCTCGCTCCGGTTCTTGATTTTTTGAATTTCATCGCCGGTCACGCCGTCCTTCTTGATGTTCTCGATCTCGGCCCAGATTTCTCTCTCCAGGTCCTCCGGCTTGACGCCTTTGTCCAGGCGGGGCGAGCCGCTGAACTGGAAAGCGCCGACGTACCATTGGGGCCGGTGGAAGGCCGCGGCCGAGACGGCCAGCTGTTTTTCCCGGACCAGGATC
>MTKY01052127.1_pt1 | contig 21293 bp, 22 predicted proteins | sample 1042731 | NCBI WGS metagenome assembly MTKY01 (sample SAMN06212206, study PRJNA360538) | anaerobic digester metagenome | biome: Wastewater treatment plant; material: sludge; isolation source: anaerobic digester fed with sludge from wastewater treatment plant | place: Denmark: WWTP Soeholt ... | reverse complement strand
GGCCGCCGGGGCCGCCGGGGCCGCCGGGGCCCGCGCCACCGGGTCCGCGACCCGCACCTCCCCCGGTGCTGGGTCCAGCGGTGGGGATCGATCCGGTGTGTGGTGTCGTCGCGGTGTCCACGGCGTACGCCGCGGGCCCGGCAAGCATGGAGATGAGCACGGCAGCAGCAACGGCGATGGCGGCGCGACGGGGAAGCCGATGATGAACGACGGTCAAAAGTGCAGCTGCAGCGCCGAAGATCACCACGACGTACTTGAGCCAGGGCATGAAGTCCGAAGAGCGGTCGAGCAGCACGTAGCTCATGAATGCGGTCAGGGCGATGACACCTGCAGCGCCGTACGTGGCAACGGGAGAGGCGCGGTGATCCCACAGGATGCTGGTGCCGATGCCGACGAGCGCGGCGATCGCCGGGGCGAGGGCAACGGTGTAGTAGGCGTGGAATATGCCCGCCATCAGGCTGAACGTCAGCGTGGTGACAACCAGCCAGCCGCCCCAGACGACCAACCCGGTGAGCTGACCATCGCGGCGTCCTGCTGAACGGCGGAACCACAACCCGAGGGTGAGAAGGGCGATCGCAGCAGGCAGGAGCCAGGCGACCTGGCCGCCGATCTCGGAGTTGAACATACGGCCGATGCCAGTCGCCCCCCAGCCTCCTGCGCCGCCGGGTCCGCCGCCCGGCGCACCGCCGCCGGGTGCACCGCCACCGACCGAGCCCACCTCGTTTCCGCTGAGTCGGCCGAAACCGTTGTAGCCCAGCGTGAGCTCAAGGATTGAGTTGGTCTGCGAGCCACCGATGTACGGGCGGTTCGACGCCGGCCACAGCTCGACGATCGCGATCCACCAGCCGGCAGCGGCGATCATCGAACCGAAGGCGATCAGCAGGTGACGCAGACGCGTCAGGATGTTCGGCTGCGCTGCCACGAGATAGACCAGAGCGAGCGGCGGCAGTACGAGGAACGCCTGCATCATCTTGGTGAGGAAGGCAAAGCCGACGAGGGACCCGCCCAGCACGAGCCAGCGAACAGCCCGCTGCGGTGTCTCGATGGCGCGGACAGTGGCGTGTACCGATCCGATCAGCAAGAGCGTGAGCAGCGAATCAGGATTGTTGAAACGAAACATCAACACCGCGACCGGTGTGAGTGCGAGGGCGGTACCGGCGAGCAGCCCGGCCCAGGGGCTCTTTGCCGTACGCCGAACCGTCGCGTAGAGCAGGCCGACCGATCCGACGCCCATCAGCGCCTGGGGAACGAGCATGCTCCACGAGGAAAGTCCGAACAGCCGGACAGACAACGACATCGGCCACAGCGACATCGGCGTCTTGTCGACCGTGATCGAGTTGGAGGCATCCGAGGAGCCAAAGAAGAAGGCCTTCCACGACTCAGAGCCTGCCTGGACGGCTGCGGAGTAGAAGGAGTTGGCCCAGCCAGATGCTCCGAGATCCCAGAGGTAGAGGACACCGGTCGCGAATAGTAGACCGAGGAGGGCCGGGCGGACCAGTGGCGAGTCGTCAGGATTGCCGCGCCAGAATCGAGCAGCCTTGGTGGCCGTGCGAACTCGCGCGGACGTGGTGGTCGTGGTGGTAACCGGCGTGCGCTGGAGCTTGGGCGCCGGGAGAGTTGACTGTGTCATGACTCCACAGTGCGAGTCAGATCTGGCGGGACGTTGTGGTCACTCTGTGAGCTTTTTGTGAGGTTTCAGGCGCGGCGTAGGCGCAGGGTGAAGGTCGTGCTGCCCGGCTCGCTGGACACCTCGGCGGTGCCACCGTGTCCGTGCATGATCGCCTGGACGAGCGACATGCCGAGGCCGGCGCCACCCGAAGCCCGTGTACGCGACGAGTCGCCGCGGGTGAACCGGTCGAACAGGGTGGGCAGCTGTTCAGCTGGGATCCCTGGTCCGTCGTCGTGGACGTCGATCACCACGGTGTCGGACTCAACGTGCATGTGTACGGCGACCTCGGTCTTGGGCGGTGTATGACGGCTTGCATTCGTGAGCAGGTTGGTCACTGCCTGGTGAAGACGTTGCTCATCGCCCTCCACCGAGATCGGTTCATCGGGCACATCGAACGACCACTGACGCTTCGGGTCGACCACCCGCGCATCGTCGACGGCTTCGACCACGAGTCGGGTCAGGTCGACCTCGTGGCGCTCAAGCTCACGACCAGCGTCGAGACGCGCGAGCAGCAACATGTCCTCGACCAGGGACGACATGCGGCCAGCTTCCGACTCGACCTTGGCGAGGATCTCGTCAGGATCGGCCCGCCCCGTACGGCGGCTGAGCTCGGCGTAACCCTTGATCGTCGACAGTGGTGTTCGCAGCTCGTGCGAGGCGTCGGCGAGGAACGTACGTGCCTGCTGCTCGCTTTCATGGCGGGCGTCGAGCGCACGCTCCATGTGCTCGAGAAGCTTGTTGAGTGCCTCGCCCACCTGGCCAACCTCGGTGGCCGGATCGGTGAGCTCGTCAGGTACGCGCACCGTGGTGCCGACCGCGCCGGTCGACAGCGGCATTCCCGCCACCGCGTTCGCCGTGGTGGCGACCTTGCGCAAGGGTTCGAGCTGACGGCGGACCAGGACCCGGCCGGCCAAGGTGGCGAGGAGGATCCCGAGAAGACCCAGCGAGACCTCCCACCAGATCAGCGTGCGGATCGTGTCATCGACGTCATCTGTTGGTATGCCTTGGACCAGGAGTCGGCCGTCCGGGGTGCTCGCGGCGGCGAGGCGATAGGAGCCCAGACCCGGGACCGTGCGAGTGACGGGTTTCTTTCCGGGCAGCAGGTCATCGACCGCGTGGAGCTGGGCCGAGCTCAGGCGTCGCAGCTCGCGCGCAGCGGTGATCGACTGACCAGTGCCCGAGGTTCCCCTGAAGATCGCGGTGATGCTGCCCTCACGCGTGCCCCTGACCTCAGGTGGAGGCCCTTGCGTTGTCGGCCGATCGTCGGAATCGACGTGCACCTGTCCGCCGGCGACGATTGCGCCACGGCTGAGGGCGCCGATGACCTGACTGTCGACCTGGTTGGTCAGGTACGAGCGCATCACGATCGTCGCGACCGCGGCGACAAGGAGGCTGATGACCGCGACGAGCGCCACCGAGGTGACGATCAGTCGGCCGGTGAGCGAGGTGGGAAGGATGCGTGGCACCGACTAGACCACCGGTTTCAGGACATATCCGGCACCGCGCTTGGTGTGGATCATCGGTTCGTGACCGAGGTCGATCTTCTTGCGTAGGTAGGAGATGTAGATCTCCACGACATTGGCCTGACCGCCGAAGTCGTAGTCCCAGACCCGATCGAGGATCTGCGCCTTCGAGAGCACACGTCTGGGGTTGCGCATCAGGTAGCGCAACAACTCGAACTCGGTCGCGGTCAGCTCGATCGGCCGGCCGGCACGTTCGACATCACGGCTCTCCTCATTCAGCCGCAGATCTCCCACAGTGATCACGGCATCGGGTCGGGCTTCGGTGGCACCGCTGCGACGCATCAGGCCGCGCAGCCGTGCCACGACCTCTTCGAGGCTGAACGGCTTGGTGACGTAGTCGTCACCTCCGGCGGTGAGCCCGGCAACCCGGTCCTCCACGGCGTCGCGGGCCGTGAGGAACAAGACCGGGACGTCGGCTGAGGTGGCGCGCACCTTGCGCAGCACCTCGAGCCCGTCGAAGTCGGGCAGCATCATGTCGAGCACGATCGCGTCAGGCGCGAACTCCTTCGCTGCAGCGACCGCCGAGCGGCCGCTGTGTGCCGACTCGATGTCCCAGCCCTCGTAGCGCAGCGCCATGGTCAGCAGCTCGGCGATGTTGACCTCGTCATCGACGACGAGCACACGAAGGGGCGTGCCATCGGCGTGTGTCAGTGGAGGTGCCATCGGGCCAGTCTCATGCCCCAGACCGTCCAGTTCTGTGTGAACAGCCTGTGAGATTCCTGTGAGTCGCGCCCACCCAGCAGCCCACGGGATGTCTCCTTAGCCGCCTGACACGTACTTGTTGAGCTGATCACGCTCAAACTCAAGCTGGTCCATGCGGTGCTTGACGGCATCGCCGATGCTGAGGACACCGATGAGCTTGCCGTCGTCGATCACGGGGATGTGGCGTATGCGGTGCTGGGTCATCGCGAGCAGCAGGGAGCCGAACGAGTCGTCGGGCCCGGCAACCTGCACGTCGGATGTCATGATGCTCGCGACCGTGACGTCGCGCGCGTTCTCGACGTCGCGGAGCTTGCGAACCACATCACGCTCCGAGACGATCCCGACCATCGACTCACCGTCTTCGCTGACGATCATGGCTCCGACGTTGTGGTCGGCAAGCACGTCGAGTAGCTCGCGGATCGAAGCATCGGGGCGGATCGTGAAAATGGCGTCACTGCCTTTGGACGCCAACACTTCGCTCACACGCATACGGATCTCCTCCAGTGGTCGTTCTGGCACTGTAACGCTGAGTGGCTCCCTCGGCGACTAAGGAACTTCGTCGCTCGGCTCGCGGGTGAACTCGAAGTTGTGGACGTTTGAATTGAGCGTTTCCTTCGACTCACTTGGTTCAGGCTCGCCGTGCCAGGACCTCTCGGGTGGTTCGGTGTCGGGGAAGTGACCTACGTACGCCATCGCGGCGTCGTGCAAACGGGTGTTGGTTGCAAGGGCGTTGTCACCCCACGGGCCGGCCTTGCCGGCGAGACTGGTGAACGTACCGCCAGCTTCTCGAACGACGATGTCGAGCGCGGCCATGTCCCACACCTTGAGCTCGGGCTCGGCTGCGATGTCGACCGCACCCTCGGCAAGCAGCATGTAGGAGTAGAAGTCGCCGTACGCGCGGGTACGCCAGCAGCGCCGGATCAACGCCGCGAATGCGTCGCCCTTGCCGATCGCGTCCCAGCCGCCAAGAGAGGCGTACGACAGCGACGCGTTGTCGAGCTCGGTGACCCGCGAGACGCGGATCTCGCGAGACGACATCAATGACTTGCCCGTGTAGGCGCCCGTGCCCTTGCTCGCCCACCAGCGGCGGCCGAGGGCAGGCGCGGACACACATCCCGCGACCACCTCCCCGTCCTCCTCGAGCGCGACAAGGGTGGCCCAGACGGGAACTCCGCGTACGAAGTTGGCCGTGCCATCGATCGGGTCGATGATCCAGCGACGGCCGCCGGGACCAGCCGTACCTTCCTGTTCGCCCTGTTCCTCGCCGAGCACGATGTCGCGCGTACGGGCGGACTTGAGGGTCCGACGAATGGTCGCCTCAACAGCCTCGTCCGACTCGGTCACGTAGGTCATGTCGGGCTTGGTCGAGACCTGGAGGTCGATGGATCCGAACCGGTCCATCGACAGGTTGTCGGCGTTGTCGGCGAGCACATGAGCGAGGCGCAAGTCGTCGTTGTACGAGTGTGCCATGGCCCTCAGAGTACGGCGTTCAGGTGGCGATGCGCTGCATGCCGCGCGACGCCGTCAGTAGTCGTCCTTGTGGTTCATGCTGGCCAGTATGCGCCGGAACGAGACCACTCTTTCGTCGGGAACTGCGCCGGCAGCGACGGCCTGGTCGAGGGCGCACTCGGGCTCGGTCGCCGAGTGCAGGCAGCCGCGCGGACAGTCGCGAGCGGCGTCCTGCAGATCAGGGAAGGCCTTGATGAGCTGGTCGATCTCGACATGTGCAAGACCGAAGGATCGGATGCCTGGTGTGTCGATGATCCATCCTCCGAACGGAAGCCCGAGGGAGATCGCCGATGTCGAGGTGTGCCGTCCCCGACCGGTCACGGCGTTGACGTAGCTGACCGAGCGGTGGGCATCAGGCACGAGTGCGTTGACGAGCGTCGACTTGCCGACCCCGGAGTGTCCGACCAGGACGCTGGTGCGGTCTCGCAGGACCTCTCGTACGGCGCCAAGATCTCCACCCTTCTGCGTCACGACGACTCGGACGCCCAGGGGTTCGAAGAGGGCAAGGATTTCATCTGGCGCGCCGAGATCGGCCTTGGTCAGGCAGACGAGCGGCTCCATTCGGGCGTCGTAAGCCGCCACGAGGCACCGATCGATCAGACCTGCGCGGGGTGGAGGGTCGGCGAGCGCAGCAACGATCACGAGCTGGTCGGCGTTGGCGACGATGATGCGCTCGATCGGGTCGTCATCGTCGGCCGAGCGGCGCAGCACGGTGCGGCGGGGGAGCACTTCGACGATACGGGCGAGGCTGCCTTCGTCGCCGCTGATGTCGCCGACGACTCGCGCCTCGTCACCGACTACGACGCCCTTTCGGCCCAGGTTTCTCGACTTCATGGCGGTGATCGTTCGATCGTCCAACGTCACGGTGTAGCGGCCGCGGTCGATCGTCACGACCCGCGCGACAGCAGCGTCGTCGTAGTTGGGGCGATCTTTTGTGCGTGGCTTGGTCCGTCGCTTGGGTCGCTCGAACGGAGTGTGCTCGTCGTCCCGCTCCCTCACCATGAGCTTGACCTCACGACAACATCATTCTTTCCCAGACTGGCGCGAAGTTGGGATAGGTCTTGGCCGTCGTCGCCACGTTCTCGACCATCAGGCCCTCGACACGCAACCCGAGCACGACAGCCGCGTGGGCCATTCGATGGTCGTCGTACGTCTTGAACGTGTCGGCGTGCAGCGGTCGCGGCCGGATGGCGATTCCGTCCTCAAGCTCTTCGGCGTCACCGCCGAGCCGGTTGATCTCGGAGACGAGAGCTGCGAGGCGGTCCGTCTCGTGCCCGCGGAGGTGGGCTATGCCGGTCAGCCGGGACGGCCCTGTGGCCAGTGCTGCCACCGCGGCAACGACAGGCGTGAGCTCGCCGACATCGTGCAGATCTAGCTCGACTCCGGCGAGGTCTTTGCCGGCGGTAAACATCAGGTCGGTGTCAGCTCGCTCGGCGGTGGCGCCGAAGGCGGCCGCAATCGAGCGCCACGCATCTCCGGCCTGGTCAGTCTGCTCGGGCCAGTTGCGGACGCGAACAGTGCCACCGGTGACCAGCGCGGCCGCGATGAAGACGCCCGCATTGGAAAGATCCGGCTCGATCTGGTCGTCGAGTGGAGCGATCGGACCCGGAGCCACGATCCAGTGATCTGGTCGGCTGTCGTCAACCAGCACGCCACGCTTGCGGAGCTCGTTCACAGTCATGTTGATGTGGGGCGTTGACGGCAGCGGGTCGCCCCCGTGTTGGAGGTCGAGCCCCTCGGCGAAGCGGGCGCTCACGAGCAGGAGCGCCGACACGAACTGACTCGACGAGGATGCGTCAACCTCCAGGGCACCGCCTTTGACCCGTCCAGCACCGTGCACGACGAAGGGCAGCGCACCGCGACCCTCGTCATCGATCTCGACACCGAGATCGCGCAGGGTCGCGATCGTGGTGGACATGGGTCGTACGCGGGCATGTTCGTCGCCATCGAACGTGACATCAGCTGACGTCAGGGACGCAACGAGGGGCACGAACCGCATGACGGTGCCGGCGAGGCCGCAGTCGACCGTCGCAGACGTGGCGTCAGCGAGGTCGGCCGGCGATATCGTCCATACCATCGACTCGTGAGTGATCTTCGTGCCGAGCGATGTCAGGGCCTGTGCCATGAGGAGCGTGTCGCGGGAACGGAGGGGACGCGTCAAGACGGACGGGCCGTCGCCCAATGCTGCCAGGATCAGCGCGCGGTTGGTCTGCGACTTCGAACCCGGGACCAGCACCTCTCCGACGAGAGGCGCATCACGGTAGGGCGCGAGCCATGGCAGGGGTGCGTTCATCACCCCCAGCCTATCGGCGGTCGGCGTGGAAAACTGTCGCGGTCAGCTGCGGAGATGATCGATCTGGCCGGCAACTGAGGAGGCAGTCTCGACGACTCTGTCCTTGGCGCGGCGCCCGATGAACTTCTTGTGTGGATCTGGATCGAGCGTCGCCATCAGCAGACCGCCTGCCATGGACATGTTCTTGAGGAAGTGGGTGCGCTGGTTGGCCTTGGCCGCAGGATCGGTCTCGTTCCAGTACTGGTGACCTGCCAGCGTCGTGGGCGGCAGTGTCGCGGCCAGACCGAAGGCGGCGATCCGTGGAAAGTGGCCCGTGGCGAGGGCCAGCCCGCCCAGAAGCTGAGCGGCACCGTTGAAGCGCGTCAGGTTGGAGCCGGTGACCGGCAGGTCAGGGGCGAACTTCTTGATCAGGTCTGCGGCCGGCTGTGCCTTGTCAGCCCGCGGACCGGGATCCTTGAGCGCCATCGCGCCGCCGTAGATGAACATCGACGCGAGCATCGGACGGGCGGCAATACGCAGGAGGGTCATACGTCATTCATACCCGACGACTGCTCACCTGAAACTGTGAGCACACCTTCAGCGGCAGCCAGTGTCGTCCGCAAACAATCGTGAGTCGCTCGGTCCTGGGCGTCGGAGTCAGCGCCACGTGGCAGGCTTGAACCATGTGCGGCCGGTATGCAACCACCCAGACCTCGGCGTCACTCAACCAAGCGTTCGAGGTTGATCTCTCCGCGAGCCTGTTGGTTGAGCCTGAGCCCGACTACAACATGGCGCCGACCAAACTCGCGCCGATCCTGATCGGCCGCGCACCTGAAGAGTCGAGCCCTGATCGGCCTCTGCGGGAGCTGATCATTGCCAAGTGGGGCCTCATTCCCAGTTGGGCGAAGGACCAGTCGATCGGGAACCGCATGATCAACGCCCGTTCTGAGACTCTTGCCGAGAAGCCAGCATTCAAGAAGGCGTTCGGCAAGCGTCGCGCACTCATACCCGCAGACGGCTACTTCGAGTGGTACGCCCGTGAGCCGGTTGATGGCAGGAAAACACCCAAGCAGCCGTTCTACATCACACCCAAGGACGGTTCAGTGTTGGCGATGGCGGGTCTCTATGAGTTCTGGAAGGACCGGGAGGCAGGCGTTTGGGTGATCAGCTACACGATCATCACGACCGCCGCCGAGGACGAGCTCGGCCACCTGCACGACCGCATGCCGCTGTTCGTCGAGCCGGACGGTTACGACGCTTGGCTCGACCCAGCGCCACACGCCACCGACGAGTTGATGGAGCTGTTGATCCCGGCTGCGCCCGGCCGCCTTGACGCCTACCCGGTGTCGATGGAGGTCAACAACGTACGCAACAACGGCCCCGAGCTGATCGTGCCGTTGGTCCCGGAATAGCCCAACACTGTGCGTCGTTGAACGAGGCATGCAGACATGTGCGGAACGCAGGGTGGCGACCATCACGCCACTGCGCAAGTGTCCGAGCCCCGGAGTAGGCTGGGATGCAATGACAGTCACCCCTGCAAGTCCCGCTGACGCCGACCCGCGCAGCACCGAGACCCCCGAGCAGCGACAGGCCCGCTTCGAGGCCGACGCCCTGCCATTCCTGGATCAGCTCTACTCAGCCGGGCTACGCATGACGCGCAGCCCGCATGACGCCGAGGATCTGGTCCAGGAGACCTTTGCCAAGGCTTTCACCGCGTTCCACCAGTTCACGCCGGGAACCAACCTCAAGGCATGGCTCTACCGCATTCTCACCAACACCTACATCAACTCCTACCGCAAGAAGCAGCGTCAGCCTCAGCAGGTCACCAACGAGATCGAAGACTGGCAGATCGCTCGAGCGGAGTCCCATGGATCGCGCGGACTGAAGTCGGCCGAGATGGAGGCCTTGGAGCGCCTGCCTGACAGCGACGTCAAGGACGCACTGCAAGCGCTCCCCGAGGACTTCCGCATGGCCGTCTACCTCGCAGATGTCGAAGGTTTCCCCTACAAGGAGATCGCCGAGATCATGGACACGCCGATCGGCACTGTCATGTCTCGACTGCACCGCGGACGTCGTTTGCTCCGCGACATGCTGAGCGACTACGCACGCGATCGCGGTATGGCCGTCACCGGCGGCGGTGACACCAAGTGAACGAGTGCGATGGGCCAGATTGCGAGAAAGCACTGGAGAACCTCTATCTATTCATCGATCAAGAGATCGACACTGCAAGCGAGACCGAGATCCGCAGCCATATCGATGAGTGCAGCTCTTGCCTGACTGAGTTCGACCTGGAGCGCCTGGTCAAGTCATTGGTGTCGCGGTCATGCTCTGAGGTGGCGCCCGACGTGCTGCGACAGAAGGTGCTTGTCTCGATCCGGACAGTTCAGGTTCAGATCACCGAACAAATCTGATCCCGTCGCAGCCCGCGAAGATCGAATGGGTCGCTGCGAATCTTCACCGCTCATGTGCTCAGCAGCCTCGGCGTGAGAGCCGAGACCGAGCATCGCCAAGTTCCTTCCGCCAGCGTGAACACCTCGGTCACAAGTTCGTCTGCGCTGAAAGGGGCGCCATCCCAAGTCCCGCTGTTGGTGCCGTGGGCCACCGCCACCAACGCTGCGTCGCCGAACGTGCGAAGGTGCAGGACCTCGAAGGTCATCTCAGAGTGGGTGAGCCTTCCACTCGCGACGGCCGAAAGAAATCCTTCAAGCGGGATCGGACCACTCTCAGGCGTGATGAGAATCCAGTCAGGTTGAGTGAACTCAGCGATCTTGGTCGGGTCGTTGGCGACGATAGCCGATGCCCATCGGTCCAGCACGTCCTGTATTTCGACCCTCCGGGCGTCTGAGACGCTTTCGACGGATGTTTCGGGGGTCATCCGAGTGCCTTCATGAATGACCACAGATGGCCCTCCGGATCGACAGCCCCGTACTCGCGATATCCGTATGGCTGATCAACCGGGGCGTATCGAATGGTCGCCCCTTTGTCGGTCGCCTGCCGGTGGTGCGCATCGACGTCGTCCACCATCACCGCCATCGTGGCACTGGCACCACCAAGGTGGGCTGGCGAAGCAAGCCCGAATTGCACCGATTCCTGGTGGAGCCACACCTCGCCGTCTCCGGCACCGATGGCTGCGTGGACAGCTTCACCATTTTCGTTGCGGGTGACCTCGCCCGGGCCGAACCCGAAGACCTGGGTGAGATGGTCGAATGCTGCTTCGATGTCGTGATAGATCAGGATTGAAAGCCGTCGATCGACCAAAGGCTGGGTCATGGTCATGTCCTGCAAGACATTCAAGAGGACAGCGGTGGTGTCCTCTACAGAATCGAGCTGAGAGATCACCCGGTCAAGCCTGCCGCGAAGACGCTGCTGAGCTGCGATCTGCTCATCGAGCCACAACCGGTGGTCGACCATCCGCTCTCGGAGATCGGATGGCTCACTGGTCAAACTGCTTCGGACGGCTCCCAGAGAAAGTCCGAGTGATCGAAGAAGGGCGACATGATAGAGCCGCTCGACGTCGCCTGGACCGTAGACACGATGACCTGCAGCGCTGCGGTCCGCGGGGCCAATCAGACCGACCTCCTCGTAGTAGCGCAAAGCGCGAACCGTCATGCCAGTTCTCTCGGCGATTTGGCCGATCCGCATGCTCGCAACTTCGTTCATGATTCGGAGCGTACGACCTCACGCCGCGTGAGTATCAAGCGACGATCTGCTCAGGCGTGAAGGACTGGACGGCACGGCCAGCACCGCGATCGTCTGGTCGACAAAGAAAATCCCCGTCTGATGGACGGGGAAATTCTCGTGGTTCAAGCGTTGGGGCGCTTGCCGTGGTTGGCGGCCTTCTTCTTGCGCGCGCGGCGCTTGCGGCCTCGTTTGCTCATGGATCCTCCTCGGAAAGCTGGAGCACCTAGTCTCCCACAGGGGTGATTCGACTCATGAATCGCTCCCGCTCGACGATCACCCTTCGAATCTCACCGCTGGCGAGCAAGGTGCCGGAGGCATCGACGGCTGCGACCTGAAGTCGTACGAGCCGGCCATCGGTGTGGATCACAGTCGCGGTTGCCGTCACCTCCGTGCCGACGGGGCAGGCAGCAAGGTGCTCGAGTTCGACCCGGGTGCCGACGCTGGTCTGTGCGGGCGCCAGCTCGAGCGCGGCACACGTCGCCTCCTCACACCAGGCCAGGACGACCGGAGTGCCGAGCACTGGCAAATCCCCACTGCCCACTGCGCTTGCCGTGTCGACATCGTTGACCGTGTGCTTGATCGAGACCGTTTCCATCAACTCTCCCTTCAGCGGTTTGTGAGGCTGCGGCGTACTCCTCGTCAAGGGCCTCGCGGACCTGCAAGTCAGATGCCGGTGGTGGCACGGGGGTACGCGGCGTTGACGTCGGTCATCACATTGACCAGATAAGGGACGCCAGAGGCGAAAGCACGGTCGAGTGCCGGGCCGATCTGCTTGGGGTCCGTCACCATCTCGCCGCCACCACCGAGCGCCGTCACCACCTGGTCGTAGCGGGTCTGAGGCGCGAGGTCGGCAGCCACGTCGTAGCCGTAGAGCCACTGCATTGGACCCTTTTCCAGCCCCCACGCCGAGTTGTTGCCCACGATCATGACAACCGGCAGGTTGTGGCGCACCAGGCTGTCAACGTCCATGAGCGACATTCCGGCCGCGCCGTCTCCATACAGCAGCACGACCTGACTCGAGGGCCGCGCAATGCGGGCGGCCATCGCCGCACCCATTCCGGCACCGAGGCACCCGTACGGTCCCGGGTCGAGCCAACCGCCCGGCCGCTTCGGCTCGACAAACTTGCCCGCGAACGACACGAAGTCACCGCCATCGCCGATCACGACAGCGTCGTCCGCGAGGCGTGGCAACAGCTCGCCGTATATGCGCGCAGGATGGATCGGGTCGGCCGACGCTGTGAGCAGCTCGCTGTCGCGCGCCGACGCTGCCTTGACCTCGCCCTGCAGCGTGCTGAGCCAGGGCGTCCAGTCGGGGCGACGGCCGTGCTCGGACGGTGCGGTGAGCGCGTCGAAGATGCCGGTGAACACCTTGGACAGGTCACCGCTCGCTGAGGCGGCCATCTCGGCATGCGTGGAGACCTGGTCGGGGGAGTCGGCGATGTGCACCGTCTTGGCCGGAGTCGCGCCTTCCTTGCCGCCGAAGATGCCGTAGCCGAGGCGGAAGTCGAGCGGTGTGCCGACGACAATCACCAGATCGGCTCCGTTGAACGAGGTCGACCGAGCCTTGGTCACGAGCTGGGCGTGACCGCCGGGAATGATGCCGCGGCCCATGCCGTTGGCGATGACCGCGATGCCGGTCTCCTCGACGAACCTCAGTGCCGACTCTTCGGCGTGATCGGCCCACACGTCGGTACCCAGGACGAGCACGGGGCGTTCGGACTGACGAATGAGCTCGGCGATCTTGGCCAACGCCTCGGAGTCGGGCTCGATCGGCGCCGTCGTGTTGCCCTTCGACATCGTGGTGACCGTCGTCGCGTTGAAGAACTCATCCATCGGGATGTCGACGAACGTTGGTCCACGGTGTGACGAGCCAGCCAGGATGAACGCCTCGTCGACGGTAGGGGCAATGTCGTCGACCGTGTGAGCGGTGACGGCAGACTTGGAAACCGACTCGACGATCGGCGGCTGGTCGAGCTCTTGGAGGCTTCCTGATCCCCAACGGTTGTTGGGTGCGCGGCCGCCAATCACCACGACCGGTGATCCGGAGAAGCTTGCCTGAGCAATGGGGCTGACACCGTTGGTCACGCCTGGCCCGGCAGTCAGCACGGCAAGACCAGGTTTGCGGGTCAACTTGCCAATCGCCTCAGCGGCGAACACAGCGGTGGGCTCATGGCGTACGTCGATGATCGGCATGGGCGGCTCGGCCTTGACCGCGCCGTCGTACATCGGAAACACATGGGCACCTGACAAGGTGAACATCGTCTCGACGCCATGGGCGCGTGCCACGTCTACGGCGTGGACTCCACCGTGACCTTCCCGGGATTCGTCAGTCATGTGACGCACGCTACTGGATCGTCAGGTGACGGGTTTGGCGCGTGTGGTCGGACGGTAGAGCCACGGGCTCTCCGCCCGGATCTGGTCAAGCACAGCCAGGATCAGGTCGGCGCGATGAGCAGGCTGTTCGGCGAACAGCTCGGCATCGGAGCGGAGATCCGCACGACCCTGCACCCCGAGCGCCAACTGCAGGTGAAGTGCCCGCAGCAGCGATGAGGTGTTGCGCACTGACGGCGATGGCCATTCGGCCTCGATGTGGCCACGCGTACGAGGCAGCATGATGCCAGCGCCGAGCCGCGCAAGCCAGGGCTCGACGATGCCGGGGTCGAGCGCGTTGCGGTGCAGCAGCGTCATGACGGCGAATGCGAGGCGGTCCTCCTCGCCATGGCGCCAGATGTAGGACGTTGGCTGGAGCACCCGATCGGCGATGACGTCGAGCAGCACGGTGAGTTCGAGCCGGCCGAAGTGGCGTGAACGGGCCAGGGCAGCAAGGAGATCGGCTCCGTGCGCAATCGCATTGGCCCAGCCCTGCTCGGGCACCCAGCCGCGATGATCCTGCTCGCGCACGTACCAGGCCGTCGCGCTGTCACCCCAACGCAGCACCGAGTCAGACGTCATGAGGTGCTCGTTGTTGTCCCGGCCGATGATCTCGGCGAGCATCAGCGCGCTGTAGGAACGGCGCAGCACCGACACGTCACCATCGTGGCCGAGTCCGTAGCGCAGGCCCGGGACGATCCCGTCACCGAGCCCTGACAGCAGTTCGTCGTACACGCCCTTGTCGATCCACGTCGTCAGCAACGGATAGGCCAGGTCTTCGCGCCAGCGTGGGTTCGGGTGGCCCAGCATCTCGACCAGCTCGACGGTGCACTCGTCCAGACTGCGGTCGGCAGGTACCTCCATGCCGGCTTGCATCACCGATTGCCAGTACGCCTCAGACACTCAGCCATCCTTGCACGGGAACGGCCGAGGGCGGGGCGCCCGTACGCTTGAGGGGTGCCCTCGCTGGATGACATCGCCCGATTCCAGACGTCACTGTCAGCCGGTGATGTCGCGTGGCTGCATGCCTTGGTGGCGGATTGGCAGATCATTGCGGACCTGTCGTTTTCGGACCTAGTGCTGTGGATCCCGGACGCGGAGTCGAAGGGTATGTGGGCAGGTGCGCAGATTCGGCCAACGACCGGGCCCACGACTTTGCTCGAGGATGCCGCTGGCACGTTCCTGCCTCAAGGGCGCACCGACCGTCTCGACCGGGCGCTCTCCACCGGGGACCCGACCGAGCCGATTGTCGAAGAGCAGTCTGACGGGAGCATGGTGCGTGATCGGACGATCCCGGTCAAGCGCGACGGCACACCGATCGCTGTCATGACGAGCCGTCGAAGCGACAGTCCGCCACGTACCGCAAGCAAGCTGGAGGCGACGTACCTCGAGGCCGCCGACGAGCTGATCGACATGATTCAGCAAGGCGCATTCCCGCTCGAGGGTGCGCGATCCGACCTCGCCGACTCGCTGCGCGTCGGCGACGGATTGATTCGCACTGATGGTCGCGGAAGAGTCTCGTATGCCAGCCCCAATGCACTGTCCGCCTATCGCCGCCTGGGGCTGACGGCGAACCTGCTCGGTGCGGAGCTCGGCGAGGTGACGACGAGTCTGATCGACCGTCGACCGACCGATCGCGGACCGATCGGGTTGCTGCGTGGGGAGGTCGGCGGGGAAGCCGAGATTGACAACGCGAAAGGATCGATCCTGCTGCGCGTCATACCCCTGCGCACGGGAGGTCGTCGCAACGGCGTTCTGATGCTCCTTCGGGACGTGACCGAGCTGCGCCTTCGCGAGCGAGAGCTCGTGTCAAAAGAAGCCACCATCAGGGAGATTCACCATCGGGTCAAGAACAACTTGCAGACCGTTGCTGCGCTCCTTCGACTGCAAGCGCGTCGGGTCGAGCTCCCCGAAGCTCGAGCTGCGCTGGAAGATGCGGTGCGCCGCGTCGGCTCGATCGCACTCGTCCACGAGACACTCAGTCAGTCGTTCGGCGACGAGGTCGACTTCGACGAGATCGCTGACCGGCTAATGCGCACCGTGCTCGACGTTTCCGGGCAGCCCTCCGATACGGGGGCAGTCGACGCCGAACGGGTCGGCTCATTCGGGATGCTGCCCGGCGCAGTCGCCACCCCGCTGGCGATGGTACTAACGGAACTTATTCAGAACGCGGCCGAGCATGCATATGGTTCTGGCGGAGGAACGCTGACGATGGCGGTCAACCGCATACGTGATCGAGTGCGGCTGCGGGTCAGCGATGACGGCGTTGGTCTCCCGGCCGGTTTTGATCCGGCGGACAGTTTGGGTCTTTCGATCGTGACGACCCTGGTCGAGGGGGAGCTCGACGGAACGTTGTCGTTCGAGCGCCGAAGCGGCGGTGGCACGACCGTCGCCATCACGCTGGAGGTCTAGTGCGTTTATCTGCCAATGACGCAAGAACCCCGCACTCCAAGGAGCACGGGGTTCACCGATACGTGTACGTCAGGCAGTGCGAATGCGTGCCCGAGCGTTGCGGCGCTTCAGCGTACGACGTTCGTCTTCGCTCAAGCCTCCCCACACACCGTGGTCCTGGCCGCTCTCGAGTGCCCATTGCAGGCACAGCTCGCGGACATCACAACGGCGGCATACGACTTTCGCCTCTTCGATCTGCAAGATGGCGGGACCCGTGTTGCCGATGGGGAAGAAGAGCTCAGGATCCTCATCGAGACATGCGGAACGATGACGCCAGTCCATGTGGGGACACTCCTTCCCGTTCGGTTTGCGCCGTGGGCAGGCCGATCTGACCCGTTCCAAGGCTTGACCTCCATGTTTTCAAGGTTTCAACTGCATTACAAGGGTCAGGAGCCCCGCGAATTGTCGATTGGGTCACACGTTTCGTACGCTGGCGCGGTGAACTCTGCAGAGCCGCTTGAAAAGACTGCTCGCGCGCTGCTTGGCACCGTTGCGGGGGTCGTCACCTTGGAGGCTCTGGCGTTTGGCGTCCTGGCGGTGATGGATCTGGCAGACGTGTCGAGCGAGCGCCTCGGGCTGGGCGTCGGATCGAGTGTGCTGCTGGCAATCTACGGGGCGTTCCAACTGTTCGCAGCTTGGCGTCTGAGGCGAGGCGAGGCGTGGGCCCGAAGCCCCCTGATCGTGACACACCTGATCCAGCTGCTCCTCGCGTGGAACCTGCGCGACGGCGACACCAGGTGGTTGACTGTCGTGATGGCGATTCTCGGGGTCGTGGTGCTCGGGTGCCTGCTGGCTCCGCCCGTGAACCGGGGGTTGGGTCGCCATCTTCCCGTTGTGAGAGACTGAAGGCCGGGCACGACCTGCACCAACCACCCCTTTCGTTGCGGGTGTCCCTGAGTGGCCAACGGGCCGCATCGGCGATCTGATCGGTCCCGTTCTTTCACACGCACAACTTCGCGAGGCATTCCATGGTTGCGACTGACATCGACGTGCACGCTGCGGCGCCGGATCCCGACGACCCGGTCTTCGCCCTGCACCGCGGCGGCAAGATGGGTATCGCGGCGACCGTGCCCCTCAACGATGCCGACGATCTCTCGATGGCCTACACACCCGGTGTCGCGCGGGTGTGCGAAGCGATCGCAGCCGATCCCGAAGTCGCCCACGAGTACACCTGGGTCTCCAACACCGTCGCCGTCATCACAGATGGGACCGCTGTGCTCGGTCTCGGTGACATCGGCCCTGCGGCGTCGATGCCGGTCATGGAGGGCAAGGCGGTCCTCTTCAAGCAGTTCGGCGGAGTCGACGCCATCCCGATCGCGCTCGCGACGACAGATCCCGACGAGATCGTCGAGACGATCGTGCGTCTTGCGCCTTCATTTGGCGGAATCAACCTCGAGGACATCTCCAGCCCTCGATGCTTCGACATCGAACGGCGGTTGATCGATCGACTCGACATACCCGTCTTTCACGACGATCAGCACGGAACGGCTGTGGTTGTCCTGGCGGCACTGATCAATGCTCTGCGGGTGACGGATCGCTACCTCGAGGACGTCAAGGTCGTCATCTCTGGTGCTGGCGCGGCCGGAGTGGCGATCACCAAGATCCTCAAGACGGCAGGCGTCTCAAAGATCGCCATAGTCGACCGCAGCGGCGTCGTGCACTCCAGCCGTGGCGCACTAGGTGACGTCAAGCAGTGGCTCGCCGACGAGACCGGCGACTGGGCGCAGCCCGGCTCGGCGTCGGACGCACTTTCAGGTGCTGATGTGTTCATCGGTGTCTCCGGCGGCACCATCCCCGAGGAGGCTGTGGCCTCGATGGCGCCCGATGCAATCGTCTTTGCGCTCGCGAACCCACACCCAGAGGTGCACCCGGAGATTGCCAACAAGTACGCCCGTGTCGTGGCCACCGGAAGATCGGACTTCCCCAACCAGATCAACAACGTGCTGGTGTTCCCCGGTGTCTTCCGCGGGGCGCTCGACGTACGCGCGACGCGAATCTCGGAGGGTATGAAGCTTGCGGCCGCGCGAGCGATTGCCGACCTCGTCGGTGACGATCTCACCGAGGCGTGTGTGATCCCGTCACCTTTCGACCCGCGAGTCGCCACTGCGGTTGCTCGCGCCGTCACCGACACGGCGCGTCGTGAGGGACTTGCGCGTCGGCCATACTGACGCCCCACGTACACCACCGACCGAGGAGCTGGATGTTCGCCGTCTTTGCAGACCAGATCAACCCGGACGATCCTTTGGCTGGGCTCGTCGTCGGGGAGCGCCCCGAGCCTGAGGTCCCCGACGGGTGGACAACCGTCACGGTCAAGGCTGCATCGATCAATCACCACGATGTGTGGAGCCTGCGCGGTGTTGGCTTGCCGGCAGACCGTCTGCCGATGATTCTCGGATGCGACGCTGCCGGCCTGGATGAGGACGGCAACGAGGTTCTCGTGCACGCTGTCATCAGCGATGCGTCGTGGCGCGGTGACGAGACGCTCGACCCCAAACGGTCATTGCTCTCAGAGCGCCACCAGGGCACCTTCGCCGAGCGTGTAGTGGTGCCCAATCGCAACGTCGTGGCCAAGCCCGCCGGTCTCTCGTTCGCCGAAGCGGCGTGCCTTCCGACGGCATGGCTCACCGCATACCGGATGTTGTTCACCCAGTCTGGACTCAAGCAGGGTGACACCGTGTTGGTTCAGGGTGCCGGCGGCGGGGTGGCAACCGCGGCCATCACACTTGCCCGGGCGGCAGGCTTCCGCGTCTACGCGACGAGTCGCGACGAGGACAAGCGGCAGCGGGCTGTGCAGATCGGTGCCCACGAGGTATTTGAGTCGGGGGCTCGGCTGCCCAGCAAGGTCGACGCCGTGATTGAGACTGTGGGGGCGGCGACCTGGTCGCAGTCGGTCAAGTCGATGCGACCCGGCGGCACGATAGTGATCGCCGGTGCAACGTCGGGTGATGCGCCTTCTAATGCGGAGCTGACGAGGATCTTCTTCCAGCAGATGCGCGTGCACGGCTCCACCATGGGCACTCGCGACGAGCTCCATGCGCTGGCCCAGTTCATGGACGTGACGGGGACCAAGCCGCTGATCGACCGCGAGATCCCGATGGCCGATGCGGCCGACGGTTTGAAGTCCGTGGTCGACGGCACCGTGTTCGGCAAGATCGTCCTGACGCTCTGAGCTCAAGATTTGTATCAACCCTGCGCCAGAAACGAGTAGTTGGACTCGGTGTCTCAGTCGTCGGCGAGCGTGTGGCGGAGATACCGCGTTGGAGCGTCGAGATACGCCTTCCAGTGCTTCACGAGCTCCAGCTCGTTCCATTCTGCCTCGCGAATTCCCCAATCCCCCACCTCGAGGATGCGGGCGTCTGGCATCGACGCGAGGACAGGGGAGTGGGTAGCGCAAAGCACCTGACCGCCAGACGCGGCGAGGTCGTGGAGGACGCGAATCAGCGTCAGCGTCGACCTGAATGAGAGGGCGGCCTCCGGTTCGTCAAGGCAATAGAAGCTGGGCGAATCGAACTTGCGGTTGAGCACCTCAAGGAACGACTCACCATGGCTCATGGCATGGTAGTCGGCGTCGTTCGGCCCGCTGTGTTGATCCATGTAGGTGTACCAGCCGTGCATCGTTTCAGCCCGCAGGAAGAAGCCCCAACGACCCGCACCCACTCCACGCTGGAGAAGCAGGTCGCGGTGCAAGGGAGACTCGCTCTCGCGCGTTTCGTGACGACCGTGGGCGCTACCGCCTTCGGGTGACAGGCCGTAGGCAACCGCGATCGCCTCGACCAGTGTCGACTTGCCCGATCCGTTCTCGCCAACGAGGAATGTCACCCCTGGACCGAGGTCGAGTCCGTCCTCAAGCACTTGGGCAACCGCTGGGATCGTCGCCGGCCACTCGTCCGCTGTGAGCACAGCACCGGGGCTCCGAGAGATGCGTACGACCGGTGGCTGATCGAACTTCACAACCACAGCCTGTCAGGTGAGGCGATCAGTCATCGAAGTCATCCAGGCGCGCCAACCAGGTGGCCAGGCGTTCCACGGGGACCTCGAAGTCGGGGTTGAGGTCGACGAACGTGGTGAGCTGTTCGGCGAGCCAGGCGAACGTGACCTGTTCGTCACCTCGCCGGCTCTGGAGCTCTTCGATTCCACGGTCGGTGAAGTACATCAGGAGATCAGGCGAACGCCTGCTCCATCAAAGTCTCGAACTCCTCGACGTGACGTGCGTGTGAACCGACCGACGGTGCTGAGGACGCCGCGCGCGACACGCGTGAAAGCGGTAAACCATCGAACTCGCCCATGAAGTTGAGCGCGATGTGCGGCCACGGGCCCTGATTGGCGGGCTCGTCCTGCACCCACCGAACCTCACGGGCGTTCGGGAATTGGGCGATCTCGGAGTTGAGCTCGGCGGTCGGACGTGGATAGATCTGCTCGAGCCGGACGATGGCTGTACGCGAGGTGTCTGCCTCACGCTTGGTGCGCTCGGCGAACAGGTCCCACGCGATTTTGCCGGAGCAGACAATCACCCGCTCGACAGAGTCGGCGCTGACGGAGTCGTCGCCGATCACCGGCCGGAATGAACCGCTCGTGAAGTCCTCGGGTTGAGAGGTCGCAGCCTTGTTGCGGAGCATCGACTTCGGGGTGAAGACAATCAGCGGGCGGTGCTCACTCTCGAGGTTCTGGCGACGCAACAGGTGGAAGTACGACGCGGGCGTCGATGGTTGAGCGAGTGTCATCGAGTCGTTGGCGCACAGCTCAAGGAATCGTTCGATGCGCGCCGAGGAGTGGTCTGGACCCTGACCTTCGTAACCATGGGGCAGGAGCAGTACGACGCCCGACTTCTGGCCCCATTTGGTCTCGCCCGAGGAGATGTACTCGTCGACGACCGACTGGGCGCCGTTGATGAAGTCACCAAACTGCGCCTCCCACATCGTGAGTGCCTCCGGGCGCGCCACCGAGTAGCCGTACTCGAAGCCGAGCGCAGCGTATTCGCTCAGCAGGGAGTCGTAGACGTAGAACGTCGCCTGGTCCTCGGTGACACCGGTGAGCGGGGTCCACTCGTCCCCGGTGACTCGGTCGATGATCGTGGCGAATCGCGAAGCGAACGTGCCGCGACGCGTGTCCTGGCCGG
>MTKY01052209.1_pt1 | contig 21337 bp, 18 predicted proteins | sample 1042731 | NCBI WGS metagenome assembly MTKY01 (sample SAMN06212206, study PRJNA360538) | anaerobic digester metagenome | biome: Wastewater treatment plant; material: sludge; isolation source: anaerobic digester fed with sludge from wastewater treatment plant | place: Denmark: WWTP Soeholt ... | reverse complement strand
GCCGCCGGTTGCGGGCCCCCTCGTCGCGGGCCAGCCGCCGGGCCATCCCGACATGGCACTGCGCCGCCCGGGCGGCATACCTGGCCATCGGCTCCGGTATGCCGTCCCGCCGGGTCAGCAGGTCGGCCACCGCCGCGACGGGCGGGGTCCGCAGGCGGACGTGCCGACACCGGGAGCGGATGGTGACGATGACGTCCTCCAGGGAGGGGGCGCACAAGATCCAGACGGTGCGAGGGGTCGGCTCCTCCAGGGCCTTGAGCAGGGCATCCGCCGCACGTTCGGTGAGCCGGTCGGCGTCTTCGACGACGATGACCCGCCAGGCGCCCACAGACGGCCGCAAGCCGGCCTCCTGCACGAGTGCGCGGGTGTCTTCGACCTTGATCGACAGTCCTTCGGTCGAGACGATCCGCACGTCAGCGTGGGTCCCCTCGGTGGCCGTGCGGCACTCACGGCAGATGCCGCACCCGTGGTCGGGGCATTGCAGCGCGGCGGCGAAGGCTCGGGCGGCGGTCGATCGGCCTGACCCCGGGGGGCCGGTGAGCAGCCACGAGTGGGTCATCCCGGCCGGGTCGGTGGCGGCATGGCTGAGCGTGCGGACCGTCTGCGACTGGCCGACGACCTCGTCCCACACGCTCATAGCGCAACCCCCTGTGCTCGGAGCCGAGCGACCACGGCGACGTGCAGGTCGGCCGGGTCCGCCGTGCCGTCCAGCACGAGGTAGCGCTCGGGGGCCGCGGCTGCGAGGTCGAGGAAGTGCTGGCGCACTCGCTCGTGGAAGTCGTCACCTTCAGCCTCGATCCGGTCGTGGACTGCCCCCCGACGGGCTCGCCCCACGGCCGCTGGCACGTCGACGACGAAGGTCATGTCCGGGAAGAGGCCATCGACCGCCCAGACGAGCAGGTCGTGGATCTCCTGCGGCCCCAGATCGCGCCCGGCCCCCTGATAGGCGATCGAGGAGTCGGTGTAGCGGTCGGTGAGCACGTCGGCACCGCGGTGCAGGGTCGGGCGGATCAGCTCATCGACATGGTGAGCCTTGTCGGCGGCATACAGGAGAGCCTCGGCGCGGGGGCTGACGTGGTCACCGTGCATGACCAACCGGCGGATCTCCGCCCCGAGCGGCGTCCCACCCGGTTGTCGGGTGACCAGGACCTCGCGCCCGGCCGCGTGCAGGGCCGCCGCGAGCAGCCGCACCTGGGTGGATTTCCCGGCCCCGTCGCCCCCTTCGAAGGCGACGAACAACCCCCTGGGGGGTGTCGATGCGGGGCTGTGGCTCACGGTCCAGAGCCTAGGCCAGGGCACCGACCTCGGTGACGGGCCGCCCGTCAGCCCGGAGCGCCGTGACCCTGACCTTGATCGGCGTTGGCGTGGATGGCGTCGTGGACATACTGCGCCATCCCCACCCTGATGTCCTCGTAGGTCTTGGTGAACCGAGGATCGGCCAGATACATGTCCGCCAGCCCTCGGTGCATGGCATACGAGCAGTCGTAGAACCGCTCGATCGACCGCCGATGCGCCTCGGCGGCCTCCAGCGCGGCCTGGCTCGTGGGCGGCATACCGGCGTCCATGGCCGCCGCGAAACCCTCCCCGACGGCCTGCATCTCCTCCTTCACCTGAGCCCAGTCCGCCACGGTGTAGCGCGCCGTCCGCTCCCGCGACTGCCGCCAGGCGTCGGTGTCGCCCCAGCGCTGCTGCGCCTCCGTCTCGTAGTCGTCGGAGAAGCCGTCGCCGAACAGCTCCCTCATCTGCTCGCGCGTTGCGGGTCGGTCGTTCATCGTTGCCTCCAAGGCCGTGTCGATGGCCGTGACGAGCTCCCGCAGCTCGTCCAGCCGATGCAGGACCGCGGCCCGCTGCCGACGCAGATGCTCGGCGCTGGCCCGCAGATCGGTGGCGCCCTGCTCGAGCAGCGTCGCGATCTGCTCAAGCGGGAACTCCAACCGGCGGTAGACGACGACGTGCTGCAGCCGGACGAGATCGGCGGCGGTGTAGAGCCGGTAGCCGGCCCGTGAGCGCTCGCTCGGCACGACCAGCCCGATCTCGTCGTAGTGGTGCAGCGTCCGCACCGTCACCCCGAACAAGTCGGCCACCTGGCCCACCGTCAGCGGGGTGTCGATCTCGGTCACGGTCGTCATGCCCTTACGTTCGCGCCTCACCTCGCGTGAGGGTCAAGTCCGTTTCCCGGCACTGTATGCCGCCTTGCCCTGCCCTTTCGCGGGCAGAACGGGGGCGCCCTCAGACCACGCCGTGATCGCGGGCCCACAGCGCCGCGCTGGTCCGGTCGGCGACCCCGATATGACGGAACACGTTGCCCAAGTGGGCCTTGACGGTCCGCTCGGAGATCCCTAACTGCCGAGCCACCTGCTTGTTCGCCATCCCCTGGGCGACGAGGAGGAGCACCTCCCGCTCACGCCCGCTGAGGGCGGCCGCAGGGTCGGCCGGTTTTGAGTTGGGCAGCAAGGCACGCGCCACTCGCGCATCCAACGGAGCGTGACCGGCCGCGGCCGACCGGATCGCCTCAAGCACGTCGCGCGGGTCGCTGTCCTTGAGCAGATAGCCGACAGCCCCCGCCGCCAACGCCGCGGTGACCCGATCGTGCTCGACGAACGACGTGAGCACGACGACCCGGGCCGACTCTCCGGCGTCCCGCAGCCGCGCCGTCCCCTCGATGCCATCGACGCCGGGCATCGACAGGTCCATGAGCACCACGTCGGGCTGGGCCGCCCGCACGACGGCCAGCGCCTCCGAGCCATCGGCGGCTTCCCCCACGACGATGAGATCGGCGGCCGCGTCGATGATGCCGCGAAGACCGGCGCGGACCAGTCGGTGGTCGTCAACGAGGACGACGGTGATCGGTCGGCTCGGCGCGCGGCCCCCCTGGTCCGTGGAGCCCACCGACGGGTCCGTGAGCGGGGATGCGGGAGTAGCGGTCACGGCATACCTCCTGAAGGGGGCGGCAGGAGCAAGCGCCAACGGGTGCCAACTCCGGGGGCGGAGGCGACCTGGAGCACGGCCCCGGCGCCCTCAGCAAGATCGGTGAGCACGCGCAGGCCGAAGTGGCCGTGGCGAGTGCGGCTGGCTGCGACGTCGAACCCGACACCGTTGTCCTCGACCACGAGCTCCGTATGCCGGGTGCTCACCTCCCGCGCCAAGGTCACCGACACGGTGCACGCTCCGGCGTGCTTGGCGACGTTTCGCAGACACTCGCGGGTCACCCGGTAGATGAGGTGGGTCGATTCCTCGTCCAGGGCGACGACAGTCGCAGGGTCGAGGTCGACCGTGACGGTCGTCCCCCTGGATCGCAGCGGGCCGGCCAGGTCGTCAACTGCTGCGGCGAGCCCCGCGTCGGCCAGGCGATCAGGATAGAGATCGACGAGCAGCGAGCGCAGGCTGGCCACCGTGGCCCGGACGGTCCCGCCGGCCTCGCGGATGTCGTCCGCCATCGCGGGCTGGCCTGCAGCAGCAGCCTGTTCGGCAACCCCAGCAACGACGAGCGAACTGGCGACCAGTTCCTGGACCGGGCCGTCGTGCAAGGTGGCGGCGATCCGGCGGCGCTCCTCCTCGGAGGCATCGACGGCGCGCCGCAGGAGGGCCTCGCGCTGCTCGTGGGCCTGCCGCAGGCGTCCGAGGACCTTCCACAGGATGGGGGTCATCAGGACGAAGAGCAGGAGCAGGCTGCTTGCAAGCAACCCGGCCAGCCCGCGCCACAGGTCACTCGTGCGCTCGGCAACCGGCGCATAGGCGCCATACACCTCGAAGAGCAACGGCTGACCGCTGGGGCTCCACACCGGCCGATAGACCTCAAGCAGCTTGCCGCCGTAGCGCTCGAACTCGTTCTCAGACCGGTCCAGATCGGAGACCTCGGCTTTGGTCTGCGGGGTGGTGAGCACGTCGAGCTGTTCGGGGTCCAGGGGGAAGCGCTGGCCGACCAGCCGAGTCTCGTCGGCATAGACGATCGTGCCGTCGGGCTTCCACAGCTTGACCCGGACGATGTTGTTGGGCAGGACGCTGTCGCGCACGATCCGGTCGAACGCGGCATACGCTGCCTGGTCGCCAGCCACGAGCGCCTCGGTGAGGGCTGGTTGGACGACCGCCTGGGCGAGCAGGTTTGCGGTGTGCGCGGCATCGTTGACCGCCTCGCGCTCCGCGAGTCGGCTCGCGGCAACCGACGTCCCGATCAGGACCAAGCCGAACACCACGAGAGCCGCCACCACGAGCTGTGCCAGGGTGCGACCCGGGGTGGGTAGGGCTTGGCTGCGCGGTCCTGGCTGGCCGTCGGCGAGGGTCACCCATGCCACGGCGGGCGCCGAGGGGGGCTGGTCCTCGGCGCCCACGCGCGGGGTAGGTGACGCGGTCAGGATGCGCACCCTTTCAGTCGTCGGCGCCGTGGCCGCCGGAGCCATGGTCATCGCCGGGACCATCATCGCCCCCGCCAGAGCCTGACGAGCCGGAACCCGAGCCCGACGAACCGGAACCCGAGCCGGAACCCGACGAACCGGAACCCGAGTCGTCGCCGGCGTCGTGGCCGGGGCCGTCATCCGAGGTGCTTGAGGACGAGCTTGAGGACGAACGCGAGGACGACGAGCTCGAAGACGTAGAGGAGCTGGCCGAGCTCGAAGACGCAGAGGAGCTGACCGAGCTTGAAGACGCCGACGAGCTGGCCGACGTGGAGTCGTCCGACGAGGCCCTCGGACGGTCGCCGCCGTGGTCGTCTCCCGGTTCGGGAGTGCGGGTGGTGCGGTCCCCGCCGTGGTCGTCAACGCTCGCCGCGGGGGTGCTCGACGAACTGCTGACGAGCTGGACGGACGCGGGGACGGTGGTCGGCAGCGACTGGGCGAATGACTCGTTGCCCAGCAAGCCGAGGGCAGCCGGAACAACGGCCGCCGTTGCGGCGATAACGATTGCGACGCGCTTCATGGTGCGCTTCCTTTCAGGTCGAGCGGCCGGGGTGGTCCGGCCATGGCTCAACACTGCGGGGCATGCGCGGGCAGCCGCCATCGGGCTTTGGTCGTAGTACCTGCCTACCCCACGGCTCGACGGCCAGGGCTCCTCAGATGGGTTCGAGGACCCGAGCCTCGCGGGCCTCAGGGGCCGCGTGGGTTTCGGGCGCCTCGTCCGCTCTCACCATGGCTCGGGCCACCTCGGGATGAGTGCCGAGCACGCCAAGGAGTTCGGTGATGATGCCGTGCCGGAAGGCGCCGAGCAGCGAGCCGTCCGACGACCGGTGCTGCAGGACGAGGGTCGTCAACAGGGCGCGGGCCACGTCGGGAGCCAGCCCCGAGACGTTGCCTCGGACCAGGTCGCGCTTGGCCGACCAGGCGACCCAGTCGAAGACCGGCAGCACGCCAGAGTCGATGAGCCAGTCATACGCCTGCTGCGCGATCGGCGCCAACACCACGTAGTAGGCGGTGGTGCCGCCGTCTGGGCTGGGTTTGCCGCCCTCCCAGTGGCCCCATTCGCCACGATGCGCGCGCAGCCGAGCATGCAGGCTGGCCGCATGCGTGATCTGTTCGGGGGTCAGCGGGTCCAGGAATCGCAGGTCGTCCGGTCGCAGATCTCGCGCCACGGGTTCTCCTCCCTAGCGCTCGGTCCACCGCCTCACGGGGGCGCGAACACTGGTATGCCGTCCGGTCACCGACCGGGCGATTTCGGGCCAACCTTCTGAGGATACCCCAGGAAATGGTCATTCGGGAACACACGGTCTCGAAAACCGTTTCCTGACAAGGCAATCATCCAAGCGGAAGACGAATCTCCCTGCCGATCAAGGGGACTCGCGCCTAGTTGCGAACGGCATACAGTCAGACTGGGCTCAGCCCGACGCTCGGGGTGAGGTTGCCTTCGTAGTCCGCGTGCTTGTCGTCTTGCTCGTCGACTTCGTCGCCGTCTTGCGAGCCCCCGCCTTGGCTGCGGTCTTCGCCGCGGCCTTTGTTGCGGTCTTCGTTGCGGTCTTCGTCGCGGTCTTGCGCGCGGGGGCGGCGCGTTTGCGGGTCACCGGGCCGCGAGCGCGCTTCTCGGCGATGAGCTCGAAGGCCCGCTCGGCCGCCATGGTCGCCGGGTCGTCGGCCTTGCGGAGAGTCGCGTTGGTCTCGCCGTCGGTGACGTAGGGACCGAACCGGCCGTCCTTGAGCACGACCGGTCGACCCGAGACCGGGTCGGCACCGAACTCGCGCAAGGGGGCCGCGGCGGTCCGACCACCTCGGGTCTTGGGTTGGGCATAGATCGCCAGGGCCTGTTCCAGCGTCACGTCGAACAGTTGCGACTCGGTGGCCAGCGAGCGGGAATCCGTGCCGCGCTTGAGATACGGCCCGTAGCGACCGTTTTGGGCAGTGATCTCGACGCCCTCGGCATCGACGCCGACCACGCGCGGCAGCGACAGCAGGCGCAGTGCCGTGTCCAGGTCGATCGTCGCCAGGTCCATGTCTTTGAACAGCGACGCCGTGCGAGGTTTGGCGTCCTTGCTGCCTTTGGCGGACTTCTTGGCGTGTTTGGTGCCGGCTTCCGCCTCAAGCGGATCGGGCAGGACCTCGGTGACATAGGGCCCATAACGCCCTGCCTTGGCGACGATTTCATGCCCGTTGTGGGGATCGCGACCCAACACCCGGCCGTCGTCGCCGGCCGCGTCAAGCAGTTCGCGGGCCTTGGCCGGCGTCATCTCATCCGGCGCGACATCGTCGCTGATCGTGGCCCGGCGCGGCTGGACCGGCTCGTCGCCAGCAGCCGCCCCGGCGCCTGCGCCGCCGTCCTGCGCCGACACCAGTTCCTCGACGTAGGGGCCGTAGCGACCCACCCGCACGACCATGCCGTCGCCCAAGTGGATCGTGGAAATCTCCCGAGCGTCGATCTCCCCCAAGTCCTCCACGAGCTCGCGTAGCCCCTGACCGGTCGCCGACTCGTCGCCGAAGTAGAACCGCCGCAGCCACTCCGAACGGTGCTCGTCACCGGCGGCGATCCGGTCGAGGTCCTCCTCCATCGAGGCCGTGAAGTCGTAGTCCACCAAATCGGTGAAGTGCTCCTCCAACAACCGGGTGACCGCGAAGGCGAGCCAGGTCGGGATGAGAGCCGACCCGCGAGTGCGCACATAGCCGCGGTCCTGGATCGTGCCCACGGTCGCGGCATACGTGCTCGGACGGCCGATCCCCTTCTCCTCCATCGCTTTTACGAGGGTCGCCTCGGTGAACCGCGGTGGCGGCGTTGTCTCGTGACCGTCCGCGTCGGCGCGCAGGACGTCGACCGGGACGCCCACCGACAGTTTCGGCAGGCGCCGCTCGGCTTCGTCCTCGCGTGCGCGGGCCAGGCGGTCCTCGTCGACGCCCTCTTCGTATGCCGCGAGGAACCCACGGAACGTGATGACGGTCCCGCTCGCGGACAGTTCGACCGTGCCCGCCTGCGGGAGCCCAACCGCAGCGCCGAGTTTCACCGTCGCCGTCGAGCCGCGCGCATCGGTCATCTGCGAGGCAATGGTGCGCTTCCAGATCAGTTCGTAGAGGGCGAAGTCCTCGCCACGCAACTCGCCGGCGACCTGAGCCGGGGTGCGGAAATGGTCACCGGCCGGGCGGATCGCCTCGTGGGCCTCCTGGGCGTTCTTCACCTTGGCCGTGTAGACCCGCGGAGTCCCGGGCACATAGTCGGCGCCGTAGAGGTCGCGGGCTTGTCGCCGCGCCGCAGACACGGCCGCCCCCGAAAGGGTGACCGAGTCGGTCCGCATATAGGTGATGTAGCCGTTCTCGTAGAGCCGCTGAGCGACCCGCATCGCGTGCTTGGACGACATTCGCAGCTTGCGCGACGCCTCCTGCTGCAACGTCGACGTCGTGAAGGGCGCAGCGGGACGCCGCGTGTAGGGCTTCTCGGCGACATCGGTGACAGTGACCTCGGCTGACCGCAACCCCTCCGCAATGGCCCGGGCGGCGGCCTGGTCGAGCTGGACGGCCGACCCTTTGAGCCGCCCGTCGTCACCGAAGTCCCGGCCCGTGGCGACCTTGCGACCGTCGACGCCGGTGAGCCGCGCGGTGAACGGTTCCTTGCTCGCGCGGGGCGTGACGTCCGCCTCGACGTCCCAATAGGACGCGGCGACGAACGCCATTCGCTCGCGTTCGCGCTCAACGACCATCCGAGTCGCGACTGACTGGACGCGGCCGGCCGACAGCCCTTGACGAACCTTGCGCCACAAGACGGGCGAGACCTCGTAGCCGTAGAGCCGGTCGAGGATCCGGCGGGTCTCCTGGGCGTCGACCAACCGAGTGTCCAACTCGCGGGTGTCGGTGACGGCACGCTGGATCGCCTCGCGGGTGATCTCGTGGAACACCATGCGCTTCACCGGGATTCGCGGCTGCAACGCCTCCAACAGATGCCAGGCGATCGCCTCGCCCTCGCGGTCTTCATCGGTGGCGAGGTAGAGCTCGGAGGATTCTTTGACCAAGCGCTTGAGGTCGGCGACCTTCTTGCGTTTGTCGGCGTCGACGACGTAGTAGGGCTCGAACCCGTTGTCCACGTCGACGGCGAACTTCCCGAACGGGCCCTTCTTGAGCTCGGCCGGCAGGTCGCGCGGGTTGGGCAGATCGCGGATGTGACCGACCGATGCCTCGACCTCGAAGTCCCCGCCGAGGTATTCGGCGATCTTCTTGGCCTTGGCCGGCGACTCGACGATGACGAGCTTGCGGCCCTTCCCTGCTGCCACGGCATACCCCTTGCTGTCCTTGCCCGACGTGCAGCGGATTCGTCGCTGCGCGGACGTCGGTGACCGCGCCACGGTAGCGGACGGCCCGCCTGAGTCGCGAACGCACCCCCCGAGAGAACAACCCGGTCGCGGTCCAAGCAAGACGCACGCGGCATACTGGCTGGTCATGCGCACGGACTCCGGGGTTGCCGCCCTGCTCGCCGCCGGGGTGCGGATGCCCCTGCCGGACACCGTCCAGGTCGCCGATGACGTGGACCCTGCCCGCGTGAGCGGCGACGGGGTGGTCATCCACCCGGGGTGCCGCATCTCGGGAGCCGAGACGGTCATCTCGGCGGGTGTCTCGCTGGGCGCCGAAGGGCCAGTGACGATCCACGACGTCCGGCTCGGCCCGCGGTCCTCCATCGCCGCCGGGTATGCCGCGAAAACCGTTCTCCTGGAAGGGGCCTCCCTCGGGTCCGGGGCACATGTGCGCGAGGGGACGTTGCTCGAGGAGCAGGCCAGCACGGCTCACACGGTGGGGCTCAAGCAGACGATCCTGTTGCCGTATGTGACCCTCGGCAGCCTCATCAACTTCTGCGACTGCCTCATGTCGGGCGGCACGTCCAGGCGCGATCACTCCGAGGTGGGGTCGAGCTACATCCACTTCAACTTCACCCCCGATGGCGACAAGACGACCCCGTCGCTGTTCGGCGACGTCGTCCACGGGGTGCTGCTCGACCAGCCGGCGGTGTTCCTCGGCGGTCAGGGCGGGACGGTCGGGCCGGTCACCGTTGGCTTCGGGTCGGTCGTGGCAGCCGGGTCAGTGCTGCGCTCGGACGTCGGTCCGGGGAAGTTGGTCGTCGTCGGTCCGCCGCCGGCGATGACCGTCGATCGGTCACCGGCTGACTATCGGTCGGCCAATCGCCTGGTCGCCAAGAACCTGCGCTATCTCGGTGAGCTGGCCGCGTTGGAGGCGTGGCACCGGCACGTGCGTGCACCGTTCTTCGCGGCGCAGGAGTTGGGGGCCCTCGTCGCGGCGGGCGCTCTGGCGATGCTGGAATCGGCTCGGGCGGAACGGGTTTCGCGGTTGCGCGCGATGCTCACCAAAGTGCCATCGGACAACGCGGCCGCTGCCGCCGCACGTGACCACCTCGACGAGGTATGCCGTGTGGTCACCTCCGCGGTCGGCCCGCCCCCGCCTGGACTCACCGAGCGGTTGGTGGCGCAGGCCGGGTCGACGGCATACCTCGACGCGATCCATGGCCTGGGTGGCGACGAGCGGCGCGGGGTGGTCGAGTGGCTCGGTGGCTCGCTGGAGACCGCCTGGACCCAGGTGGCGGCGCTGCTCCCCGGTGTGGCCCGCCTCCCCCGCACCCCAATCGCCTGAGCTTCCGGTCCACCAAGTGCTGGATGGCATCCAAGCACTCACACTTTGGGCATACCCAACATCTTTCGGTGTTCAGTGGCCCAGTCCCACCCACCGGCCCCGCCGGCGTCAACCTCGTCTCGCAGATAGTCCGAGAGGTAGGGCTTCGTCAGGAGGTCCGAGATCATCGGCCAGTTCTCGGTGACGAATAGTCGCACCAACGGTCGGTAATGCCGCTCGAAGGCATCTCGGGGAAGGTGGCCCTCCGCGTAGGCACCCAGAGTCGTGTTGCAGAACTCCAGACCTATCTCCACAAACGAGTAGTAGCGGGCCAGACCCTTGCTCTCGTCTGTGGCAGGCGCCGCGAACAACCGTTCCCACGAGGCGGGCGTCCAGTTCCTCGCGACACTCATCACCTCGGGGTATTCCGCCCGAAAGGTCGCCAAGGAGTTGGCCAGGTCGCCGATGGCACGCCGCGCGGCATACCGGCTTCCCGCTCGACTCAACTTGAACGCGACGACACCCAGGCCAGCCGTGACGAGCGCTGCGAACGCTGCGACTATCGCGGTGAGAAGCTCCACGGAGCGATCCTTGCTGATGGGTGGACGTTGCGGGCCGACGGACCATCGTTCCACGACACCGGGCGGGTGGTGGGCCAGACGACGTGAGGGGAATATGGCCGAGGGCTGGGTAGTTGGGCGGCATACTTGGTTGATCAGTCAACTTCCCAAGGAGTCCGCATGTCCGCCGCCCCCGTGCTCTACCTCGGTCACGGCGCGCCGCCGCTGGCCGACGACCCGACGTGGACCCGCGAGCTAGCGGACTGGGCCACCACGCTTGCGCGCCCTACGGACATCCTCATGGTGTCAGCGCACTGGGAGGCGGCGCCGGTCGCCCTCTCGTCGACGACGGGCGCACCGCTGCTCTACGACTTTTGGGGGTTCCCGCGGCGCTACTACGGGGTGACGTATGCCGCTCCCCCGGCTCCCGACCTCGCGGCCCGGACCGAGCGGCTCTTGGCCGACGCCGGGCTGGGCGTGGCCCGCGACGAGAGCCGCGGCTTGGACCACGGCGCCTACGTGCCCCTGGTGGAGATGTTCCCGGAGGCCGATGTGCCGGTCATCCAGCTGTCGTTGCCGACGTTGGACCCGCGGACCCTCTTCGCGGTGGGCGAGCGCCTGGCACCGCTGCGGGACGAGGGGACGCTGATCGTCGGATCGGGTTTCACCACCCACAATCTCGGGTGGTTCAACCCGGGCGCACCGGCTGACGCGCCGGCCCCGGCGCCCTCACGCGAGTTCGACCACTGGGCGGCTGAGGCGATGGGTGCCCAGGACGTGGACGCCCTGTTGGACATGCTTGCCAAGGCGCCCGCGGCTCGTCAGGCGCACCCACGGACGGAGCACTGGGCTCCGCTCTATGTCGCGCTGGGCGCGGTAGCGGGCGGCGGCTCGTTGGCCAACCGCAGTGTCATCGAGGGTTTCTGGTACGGCTTGTCCAAGCGGTCCTGGCAGTTGGGCTGACCTTGCAGTTGGGCTGACCTTTCAGCCCAAGCGCCAAACGCTCAGTGCCCGAAGACGTCCGAGTCGACGGCGTGGTGCTCCCCGGTGTCGAGGTCGTCGAGGTCGGCCATCTGGGCCGCAGTCAGCGTGAAGTCGAAGACCTGGAGGTTCTCGGCCTGGCGCTCCCGACTCTTGGACTTGACCGCGACCGCGTGACCTTCTTGGACCGCCCAGCGCAGCAGCACCTGACTCGGCGTCCGACTCACTTGCTCGGCGATCCCGGTCACGACCGGGTGGTCCAGCAAACCGTTGCCCCGGCCGAGTGGGCTCCACCCCTCGGTGATGATTCCATGCTCGCTGTTGAAGGCGACCGACGCCGACCGAATGAGGTAGGGGTGCCGTTCGATCTGGTTGACCTCCGGCGTCACTCCGGTCTCCGCGATGACCCGGCGCAGGTGCTTGGGCTTGAAGTTCGACACCCCGATCGCCCGAGCCTTGCCCGCCTCCCGTAGGGCGATGAGCCCCTCCCACCCGTGGACGTAACGGTCCCGGGCCGGGTTGGGCCAGTGCAGCAACACCAGGTCGACATAGTCGAGTCCGAGCCGGTCGAGGGCGCGGTCCAGGCCCTCGGCGGCCTCCGTGACCCCGTGCCAGTGGGCGTTGAGCTTCGTCGTGACGAACAGGTCGGCGCGCGGCATACCGGATGCCGCGAGGGCGCGGCCAACTCCCCGTTCGTTCTCGTAGTTCTCGGCGGTGTCGACGTGGCGATAGCCGACCTCGATGGCGCTGAGGAGGGCCTTCTCGGCCTCGTGGTCGTCCAGAGGCCAGGTTCCGAGGGCGATCTGCGGCATCCGGGTGCCGCCAGAGAGGGCAAGCGTGGGCGCAGTGCTGGTCATGTCTCACGGTCGCATACCGGCCATCCGAGAAGGGACTTGGCGCCGGAGAGTGACCGACAAGACAAGCCCGGACACCTCTCTCGGCCCGCCCCCCAAGACCTCACCTCAGCCGGTGGCACTTCACGCGTTCTGGTGGCAGATGTTTCTGCCATGAGAACGGTTGAAGTGCCACCAGAGCAACCGGGCCAGGTCGGTAGGAGGAGGGGCAGGGCTGGCGGACGAGCCGCCGGTCAGACGGCGCCGACGCTCGCCTCCGCCGCGGCGCCGGAGAACTGGGCGGCATACAGGCGGGCGTAGGCCCCCTGTTGGGCGAGCAGCTGCGCGTGGGTGCCGTGCTCGACGATCCGACCCTCCTCCATGACGAGGATGACGTCGGCGTCGCGGATCGTCGACAGGCGGTGCGCGATGACGAACGAGGTCCGGTCCGAGCGCAACGCCCGCATCGCCTGCTGGACGAGCAACTCGGTGCGGGTGTCGACTGACGACGTCGCCTCGTCGAGGATGAGCAGCGCGGGCTCGGACAGGAACGCCCGGGCGATCGTCACTAGCTGCCGCTCGCCAGCCGACAGGTTGGACGCCTCGGCGTCGAGCACGGTGTCGTAGCCGTCGGGCAGCGAGTGGACGAACCGGTCGACAAACGTCGCCCGCGCCGCCGCAATGACCTCGGCCTCGGTCGCGCCGGGCCGCCCGTAGGCGATGTTCTCGCGGATCGTCCCGGCGAACAACCAGGTGTCCTGCAGCACCATGCCGATCCGATCGCGCAGATCCTGCCGAGTCAGCTCGCGAATATCCACGCCGTCCAACGTGATTCGCCCACCGTCGAGCTCATAGAACCGCATGACGAGGTTGACGAGCGTCGTCTTGCCGGCACCGGTCGGCCCGACGATCGCCACCGTGTGACCGGGGTCGACGACGAGGTCGAGGTGCTCGATGAGGGGGCGGTCGGCGGCATACGAGAAGGAGACGTCCTCGAAGCGCACCTCGCCGTGTGGCTCGGTGATGGTGACCGGGTATGCCGCCTCGGCCTCCTGTTCCGGCGCGTCCAGCACCTCGAACACCCGCTCGGCCGAGGCCACTCCGGACTGGAGCAGGTTGGCCATCGACGCGACCTGGGTGAGCGGCTGGGTGAACTGCCGGGAGTATTGGATGAAGGCCTGGACGTCGCCGAGCGAGATCTGCCCGGCTGCGACCTTGAGACCGCCGACGACCGCGATGGCGACATAGGTGAGGTTCCCGACGAACATCATCACCGGCATGATGATGCCGCTGACGAACTGTGCCCCGAACGCGGCGTTGAACAGCTCGCGGTTCTTGGCGTCGAACTGAGCCTGGACCTCACGCTGACGGCCGAAGACCTTGACGAGCTGATGCCCGGTGAAGCTCTCCTCGATGATCCCGTTGAGCTGACCGGTGGCCGCCCATTGCTGGACGAACAGCTTCTGGCTGCGTTTGCCGATCGCCGCGGCGACGGCCATCGAGATCGGGATGGTGACCAGCGCAATGAGGGCGAGCAACCACGAGATCCAGAACATCATCCCGAGCATCGCGACGACAGTCAGGAGCGAGTTGAGCAGTTGGGACATGGTCTGCTGCAACGACATTGACACGTTGTCGATGTCGTTGGTGACCCGGCTGAGCAGCTCGCCGCGCGGCTGGTTGTCGAAGTAGGCCAGCGGCAGCCGGTCGAGCTTGGCCTGCACCTGCTCGCGCATCCGGTACATCGCCCGCTGGACGACACCGACGAGCATCCGCGTCCCCAGCCACGACAGCACCGAGGCCACCGCATAGATCGCCATGACCAGCAGCAACACGTTGGCAACGGCTGTGAAGTCGATGCCTTGCCCGGGGACGAACGCCACGCCAGCGAGCATGTCCGCCATCCGGTCCTGACCCTGGGCGCGCATCGCTTCGATGACCTGCGCGCTCGTCGTGCCGGCGGGGATGTTGGTGCCGAGCATCTTGCCCACCAGACCGGCGAAGATGAGGTCGGTCGCCTGGCCGAGGATCTTCGGGCCGACCGAGCTGAGCACGACCGACAGCACGACCAGGACGATGACCGTGGTCACTTTGAGCCGTTCGGGCGCCAACCAGCCCAGCAGTCGACGCGCGGAGGGGCCGAACGAGATCGACTTCTCGGCCGGCATACCCATCGCCATGTGCGGCGGGCCTCCGGTGCGGCGCGGTCCGCGACGTGCCTCGGCGGCCTTCTCCTCGGCGGTCTTCACACCCTCGGACGTGCTCACGCCGCCACCTCCTCAGCCGCGCGCTGAGACACGACGATCTCCTGGTAGGTGGGACAAGACTCCAGCAATTCGGTATGCCGCCCCCGCCCCACGACCAGCCCATCGTCCAGCACGATGATCTGCTCGGCGTCGATGATCGTCGAAACCCGTTGGGCGACAACGATGACCGTCGCTTCACGGGTGACCGGAGCAAGCGCCGCCCGCAACCGGGCGTCCGTCGCGACGTCGAGCGCCGAGAAGGCGTCGTCGAAGAGGAACACCTCGGGGCGGCGGATGAGCGCCCGCGCGATGGCCAGGCGTTGGCGCTGGCCACCCGACACATTGGTGCCGCCCTGGGCGATGGCTGCCCCGAGACCGTCAGGCATCGCCCGGACGAAGTCCTCGGCCTGGGCGATCCGCAGGGCCTCCCACAGCTCGTCATCGGTGGCGTCGGGGTTGCCGTAGCGCAGGTTGGACGCGACGGTGCCTGAGAAGAGGTAGGGCTTCTGCGGGACCAACCCGATCCGTGACCACAAGGTGTCGGGGTCGGCATCCCGGACGTCCACACCACCGACGAGCAAGCGCCCGCCTGTGACGTCGACCAACCGCGGGATCAGGGTCATCAGCGTCGTCTTGCCGGCGCCTGTCGAGCCGATGATCGCCGTGGTCTCGCCCGGGCGGGCCTCGAACGAAATGTCTTGCAGGACAGAGCGTTCCGCGCCCGGGTAGCGGAACTCAACGCCCTCAAGCACCACTGACGCAGGCGAGGCCAGAGCGGTGACGGGGTGGGCCGGCGGGTGGACCGAGGGCACCGTGTCGAGGACCTTCATGATTCGCTCGGCCGACACGGCCGCGCGGGGGATCATCACCGACATCATCGTCGCCATCATCACGCTCATGAGGATCTGCATGAGATAGGACATGAACGCCGTGAGGGCGCCGACGAGCATGTCGCCGTCGTCCACCCGGTGAGCGCCGAACCACAGGACCGCAACGGTCGAGGCGTTGAAGACCAACATGACCAGCGGGAAGACCAGCGCCATGAGCTGGCCGACCCCGAGCGAGGCTCCGGTGAGCGAGTCGTTGGCCACCGCGAAGCGGGCCCGCTCGTGCGGCTCACGGACGAACGCCCGAACCACCCGGATGCCCGTGATCTGTTCGCGCAGAATGCGGTTCACTGAGTCGATCGAGTCCTGCATGACGCGGAACCGCGGCAGCATCTGACGCAGGACCAGCCCGACGAGCAGTGCCAGCAGCGGCACGGACACGGCCACCAGCCAGGACAACCCGACGTCCGTACGCAGCGCCATGATCACCCCGCCGACCATCATGATCGGAGCGCCCACCATCATCGACAGGGCCATGAAGACGACCATCTGGGTCTGCTGGACGTCGTTGGTCGTCCGGCTGATGAGCGTCGGGGCGCCGAACTGGGCGACCTCGCGGGCCGAGAAGTCGACGACCCCGTGGAACACCTCGGCCCGGGTGTCCCGACCGAAAGCCATGGCCGTGCGGGCGGCGAGGTAGACGGCATACACGCTGGCGGCGATCTGCAGCACACTGATGGCGAGCATCCAGCCGCCGGTTCGCAGGATGTAGCCGGTGTCCCCCCGTGCGATCCCCTGGTCGATGATGTCGCCATTGAGGTTGGGCAGGTAGAGGCTGGCAATCGTGCTCACCAACTGGAGCACGACGATGACCACGATCGCGCTCAGGTGGGGCGCGAGACGGGGGCGGATGAGTCGCCAAAGCATCGGGTCAGGTTCCTATCGTTCGGTGTATGCCGCGTGAGCCGGGTATGCCGCGTGAGCCGGGCACGATGCTGGCGCCTCACGTGGGGGGATGGTCAAGCACGGGTCGGGCGCCGCGACCTGGTCGTCGAGCACACCGTGCAGGAGCAGGTCAACGATGTCTTCCGGCGCCGAGGCAGCGCGAAGCGCATCGATCGGATGGACGCTGGCCAGGACGAGCGACCCCAAGATCCGCACGACGTCGGGGACCGGACGGCGCAACCGCTCGGCGTCCGGGGCGAACAAGGCCGCAACAATCGCGTCAGCCCGGGCCGCGATCGAACGGTCGAGCAAGCTGTGCGGGTCACCTAAGCGCTCCCGGTCGGCGGCACCGTGGAAGGCGACGAAGACCGCGATCATCCGCCGGGCCACGGTCTGCCAGATGGCGACGGCGGCCGTCAGTCGTGCCTCGAGCGGCAGCTCATGGCTGATCGCGCGCAGGTCGTCAAGGTGGTCGGTGCGCGCAAAGATGCTGCGGGCGGCGGCGACGACGAGGTCGTCCTTGGTGTCGAAGACCCGGAAGATCGTGCCCTCAGCAACGCCGGCTGCCGCGGCGAGTTCCTTTGTCGTCACGTCGAATCCGCGCTGGAGCACGAGAGGGACGGCGGCGTCGATGAGCGCAGCCCGACGGTCGTGCGGCGCCAAGGCTCGCGCCCGGACTGGCTTGGCCAGGGTGGACATCACCGGGTGACTCTAAGTGAGTGAGCGCTCACTCACAAGTCTTTCCTGCCGTCGGCACCGACCAGGCTAGATTGGCTGACCGAATAGATAGACAAACTGACTAGATCGCCATGCCATCTAGTCATGAGCGCGACGACCACCTGGCCCGGAGACTGGCTCCGGGGCGTCCTGGAGATGGCGGTCCTGCGGGTCCTGGCCACCGAGCCGGCCTCCTACGGCTACGCCATCTCAGTCGCGCTGGAACGCAACGGACTTGGCGCGGTCAAAGGCGGCACGCTCTACCCGCTGCTTGCCCGCCTTGAACAGGCCGCTTACGTCCAGACCCGCTGGGAGGCCGGCGACGGCGGCCCGGGACGCAAGTACTACACGATCACCGACTCCGGGCGCTCCCACCTCTCCTCGACCTCGGCCGCCTGGTGCGAGTTCGCGCAGACCACGGCCAGCTTCCTGCGCGAGGACGCACCCGGCATACCCGCCGCATCCCGCCCGACCGCGGCCCCGAGCCGCTGAGCCCCTCTCCCGGAAGGAACCCGCGATGCTAGACCCCACGAAGACCACCCTTCCCAAGAAGTGGGCGTTCGAGTTCATGCTGGCGTTGCGTTCGCGGGACGTCACAGGGACCGCCATCGGCGACGCCCTCCGGCAGGCGGAGGCGTTCTGCGCCGACAGTGGCCAGTCACCGGAGGAGGCGTTCGGACCGGCCGGCGCGTATGCCGATTCGCTCACCGACCTGCCGACCGTCACCGGCGGCCAGACGCTGACAACACGCCTGGCTCCGAGCGCTCTCGGCCTGTTCGGCTTGTTGCTTGCGCTGCCGACGTTCGATGCCTGGCGGGCCGGGCGGGCGGTGGAGTTCCCCCTCGGTGGCCTGATCGCCCTTGTCGTCGTGCTCATGGCCGTGGCCGTGCTGGTGGTCCAGCCGCGGATCTATCGGCGGCGTGGGAGCCTGCTCGTGCTGCTGAGCTTCGCCTTCCTCGCGGCGACGGCCGCGCAGGCCTTCCTGCGTCAACCGATCGGGAGCCTGCCGGTTCTGCCCTGCGCGTTGGCCGCCGCGGGGGCGCTGATCGGCTCAGGGCTATGGCAGATGCGGGTGCTCGACCCCGACCTCATCGTCGATCCGCTCGCTCCTGCGCCTCGGCCCAGCCGCGCCTTCCACCTGCTGACCTGCTGGTTGATGCCGATCGGCACGGTGGTGGTCTTGGGCATTGCCATGCTCACCCCAGTGCGTTGAGCCGACCGGCAGCCATGAGCTCTAACTGACCAGGAACCCGTCGGCAACCAAAGCCCGCAGCGTCGGAAGAGCTGCCTCGGTGACGTGGGCGTCGTCGAGCTCCAACAGGCTGGCGATCGCGGCCAGCGCCACCCGCGGGGTGAGCGAGCCGTCGCAGACACCGAGCAGACCTGCCGCCACCGTGTCGAGCTGAACGGTCCGACGCAGCCCCCCGCCTTGGCGGGCCAGGATGACCGACGGGTCCTCGGTGCCAGGCAGCTGGTGACGCTCTTCGGTCACGTCCGGCGCCGCCGCCCATGCCGTGTCCAGCAGGTATGCCGTCCCGCCCTCGGCAATCGCGGTCCGGGCCCGCAGGCCGGCGTCGACGGCGTGGCCGACGCCGGGAGCCACCGGACCGGAGACCTCGACGAGATCCAGCCACGGCTCCCGCTCAGTCATCGGACGCTGCAGCGTGACGATCCCGAACCCGATCCCCTCGACGTCGCGGTCGGCGAAGTCGGCCAGCCACGCGGCATACATGTGGTCGAAACTCGTTGCCCCGGAACGGGCTCCGGCGTCGCGAGCCCACAGCTCGGCATACTCGGCCGGGTCCTGGACGTCGCGCTGGATGACCCAGGCGTCCAGGCCGGTGCCGACGAGCCACTCGCGCCACCGATCGCGCCAGTCGCAGCCGCGCCGGATCTCCCAGTTGCCGAGGAACTGCGCGACGCCACCGGGTTCGAGGTGCTCCCCCACCCGGCGGACCAGCGCTTCGACAACACCGTCGCCGACGAGGCCGGCGTCTCGGTATTCGTAGCGCGGGACTCCCGCCGACCGCGGCGTGATGACAAAGGGCGGGTTGCTCACGACGAGGTCGAACCGTTGTCCCGCAACGGGATCCAGCAAGCTGCCCTGGCGCAGCTCGATGGGCAGGCCGTTGAGATCGGCGTTGAAGCGCGCGAACGCCAGGGCCCGTTCGGACAGGTCCGTGCCGGTGATCTCCTGCGCGTGGGCGGCCAGGTGCAGCGACTGGACGGCGCTGCCGACACCGAGATCGAGGGCGCGCCGGGCCGGTCGCCGGATCGTCCACTCGGCGAGCGTCGTCGAGGCGTTGCCGATCCCCAAGACGTGAGTCTCAGCGAGCGGACGGCCGGTGGCGATCTCAGACAGGTCGGAGGCGACCCACCATTGATGGCTCTCATCGGCATACGGGCGCAGGTCGCAGGTCGCGCGCAGGTCGGCGCCCTCGGCGCGCGCCAGGCCGAGCTGCACTGCTCCGTCGGCACGCAGGGTGGGCAACGCGCGGTCGGCGTCGTCCCAGGCGACCGGGAAACCGAGCGCGAACAGGCGAATGAGCACCGCGGCGGGCTCGGCACGGTGCCGGGTGGCCAGGTCGGCGGGCAGGCGCTGCTCGCGGTGCAGCGCACCGGCGGCCACGGGACCGAGCGTGTCTTCGACGCCGTCGACCGTGTATGCCGCGGCAGCCAGGTCGGCGCGCAGGCGCGGCAACAGGTCGGGGTCGGGCACAGGCGTCGGGCTCACGGCGCCTAGCGTATGCCGCTGCAGCCCCGCGTCTCTGCCCGCGCCCACGGTCGGCCACCGCCGGGTCGAGGTATTCCGCCGTCGCCGGGTGTCGGCGGATTACCTCGAAGCGGCTGCAGACATGGGGCGACCGAGCAGGGCGCTGAGCTGGGCGAGCGCCTCAGGGCGGACCCAGTAATAGACCCAGGTGCCGCGCCGTTCACAGTCGACCAGCCCGGCCTGGCGCAGCACCTTGAGGTGATGCGAGATCGTCGGACCGGACAACGGGAACGCGGCGACCAGGTCGCACACGCAGGCCTCCGGCTGGGCGGCGATGAGCGACACAAGCCGCAATCGCACCGGGTCACCGAGTGCCTTGAACATGGGGGCGATGCTCTCGGCCTCGGCTGACGACACCGGAGGCGCCCCGAGCGCACAGCAGGGCGCCGCAAGGGTGAGCCGGGTCGTCGTCATGATGCTTATCTTGACAGATGTCGAAACAGAGTGCGAGCATCGTGTTTAGACATCTATCGAATCAAGGAGTTGCGATGACCTCCGGACCCGCCCCGACCCATTCCGAGGTCTCGCCCGGCACCGGAGGCATCGTCGTCGAAGGCATCGTCGCCGAAGGCATCGGCACCGGAGCCATCGGCACCGAGGCGGTCCGAGCCGTCGTCCAGGAGCGGTATGCCGCGGCGGCGCGCACGACTCTCGACCTGCTGGATGGTGCGGGGTCGGCGAAGGGCTCCTGCTGCGGGACGTCGTGCTGCTCGGAGCCCGCCGGCGCCGACCCGATCACCCGGGACCTTTACAAACCCGAGGATGCCCCGTCGGAGGGCGCCTTGATCGCCTCGTTGGGGTGTGGCAACCCCACCCTGCTGGCCGACCTGCAGCCGGGACAGACCGTTCTGGACCTGGGCTCCGGCGGCGGTCTGGACGTGCTCCTGTCGGCGCGGCGAGTGGCGCCGGGCGGGACGGCATACGGACTGGATATGACCCCGCAAATGCTGGAACTGGCGCGGCGCAACCAAGCGGAGGCGGGTGTCGAGAACGCGACCTTCCTGCTCGGCACGATCGAGGCGGTGCCGCTGCCGGACGAGTCGATCGACGTCGTCATCTCCAACTGCGTCATCAACCTGTCGCCGGACAAGGATGCCGTGCTCGGCGAGGCGTTCCGGGTGCTGCGTCCCGGCGGCCGGTTCGCCGTCTCCGACATCGTGCTGCTCCGGCCGATCCCCGAGGAGCTCGTCGGCGTGGTGGGGCTGTGGACCGGGTGCGTGTCCGGGGCGTTGGTCGACTCCGACTATCTCGCCAAGCTCGGCGAAGCGGGCTTCGTGGACGCCTCCATCGAGGTGACCCGCAGCTACGACCGGCTCGATCTGGAGGAGCTCGCCAGCTCGTTGGCACCTGGCGACCGGGTTGACGGGTTCGACGTCGCGGCCACCGTTGCGGCGCTGGAAGGCGCGTTCGCCAGCGCGTCGATCCGGGCGACCAAGCCGCGC
>MTKY01048796.1_pt1 | contig 21348 bp, 15 predicted proteins | sample 1042731 | NCBI WGS metagenome assembly MTKY01 (sample SAMN06212206, study PRJNA360538) | anaerobic digester metagenome | biome: Wastewater treatment plant; material: sludge; isolation source: anaerobic digester fed with sludge from wastewater treatment plant | place: Denmark: WWTP Soeholt ... | reverse complement strand
GGCGGCGGGGAAGCTCCTGGAAGCGCAGCGGCTCGAGCAGCGAACCCGCTTTGACCTGGAGATGATCCACGAGATCGGCTTCTGCTCGGGGATCGAGAACTATTCCCGCCATCTCGACGGGCGCCCTCCCGGCAGCCGGCCCTGGACGCTGCTCGACTATTACCCGCCTGATTTCCTGCTGGTAATCGATGAATCCCATATCACCATCCCCCAGATCAACGGGATGTACCGCGGCGATCTGTCCAGAAAGAGCACCCTGGTCGAGCACGGCTTCCGCCTTCCCTCGGCCCTGGACAACCGCCCGCTGCGCTTTGATGAGTTCGAAAGCCTGATCGGCCAGGCGATCTTTGTTTCAGCCACCCCCGGTCTCTGGGAGCTGGAACAGAGCGGCAGCGTGGTGGAGCAGATCATCCGCCCGACCGGTCTGGTGGACCCGGTGGTGGAGGTGCGCCCGGCAGCGGGACAGGTGGATGACCTCTACGGCGAGATCCGGATCCGCGCCGAAGCCGGGGAAAGGATCCTGGTCACAACCATGACCAAGCGGATGGCCGAGGATCTCACCGACTACTACCGCGAGATGGGCTTGCGGGTGCGCTACATGCACTCGGATATCGATGCTCTGGAGCGGATGTCCATCATCAGGGGGCTGCGCCTGGGTGAATTTGATGTCTTGATCGGGATCAACCTGCTCCGGGAGGGGCTCGACCTGCCCGAGGTCTCGCTGGTGGCGATCCTCGATGCGGACAAGGAAGGCTTTCTCCGTTCCGACCGCTCCCTCATCCAGACGATCGGACGGACCGCCCGGAACAGTGCCGGCCGGGTGATCATGTATGCCGAGGGGATCACCCCGTCAATGCGGCGGGCCATCGACGAGACGGAACGGCGCCGCCAGAAGCAGCTGGCCTATAACCGGGAACACGGGATTACACCGCGCACGATCGTCAAGCCGGTGCGCGGCCTGATCGCAGCCACCGTTGCGGCCGAGGATGAAGAAAAATATCTGGCTGAAGATCCCGGCACCCTTGATCCGGGACAACGCCGGGAGCTGATCAAAGAGCTGCGCCGGAAGATGCAGCAGGCATCAAAGGAGCTGGCTTTCGAGAAGGCCGCGGAGCTGCGCGATCTTATTTTCGAGCTGGAACGGGGCGCCGCCCCGCGTTTCAAGCCGGCCCGGCGGGGAGATAAACGCAGAGAAACGAGGTAAGACATTGACCGAAGGAGCCATTATTATTCGCGGCGCCAGGGAGCATAACCTGAAAAATATAAACCTGACCTTGCCCCGCAACCGCCTCATCGTTTTTACCGGCCTGAGCGGATCGGGCAAATCCTCGCTGGCTTTTGACACCATCTATGCGGAGGGGCAGCGGCGCTATGTCGAATCGCTCTCCGCCTATGCGCGCCAGTTCCTGGGTCAGATGGAGAAGCCCGATGTAGACCAGATCGAGGGGCTTTCGCCGGCCATATCCATTGACCAGAAGACCGCATCGCGCAACCCGCGTTCCACCGTGGGCACCGTAACCGAGATCTACGACTACCTGCGGCTGCTCTTTGCCCGCATCGGGCGGCCCCACTGCCCCCACTGCCGCCGTCCCATCAGCCGGCAGACGGTGCAGCAGATTGTCGACCAGGTCATGGAGCTCCCCGGGGGAACCCGGCTGCAGGTGCTGGCGCCCCTGGTGCGCGGCCGCAAGGGCGAATACGCGCGGCTCTTCGAGGAGATGCGCCGCCGCGGATATGTCCGCGTTCGCGTGGACGGCGAGGTGCGCGATCTTGAAGAAGAGATTTTCCTGGACAAGCAGAAAAAGCACACCATTGAAGTGGTTGTCGACCGCCTGGTGGTACGCGAAGATATCGAATCCCGCCTGGCCGACTCCCTGGAGACGGCGCTTAAGCTCAGCGAAGGCCTGGTCCTGGTCCAGGAGGTCGGGGGCGGCGAGCATATTTTCAGCGAGCGCTTCGCCTGCCCAGAGTGCGGCTTCAGCTTCGAGGAGCTCACCCCCCGCGCCTTCTCTTTTAACAGCCCCTACGGCGCCTGCCCCGAGTGCAGCGGCCTGGGAGTGCGGGCTGAATTCTCCGCGGAACTGGTGATCCCATTTCCGGAGCTTACGATCAACGAAGGGGCGATCCATCCCTGGTCGGGCCATCCCGGCTACTACCGGCAGTTCCTGGAGGCGGCGGCGCATCACTTTCAGATCGACCTTGACAAACCTTACACCGGGCTGGATGAGGCCGAGAAAGAGCTGCTCCTGTACGGTTCGCCCGAACCGCTGCCCTTTCGCTACGTGAACATGTTTGGCCGGGTGCGGAACTACCGCAAGCCCTTTCCCGGCATCCTGAACCTGCTGCAGCGGCGCTACGGCTCCACCGAATCGGAAGATGTGCGCCAGGAGCTGGCCCGCTATATGGAGATAAAACCCTGCCCCGCCTGCCGCGGGCTGCGCCTTAAAGAATCGAGCCTGGCCGTTCTCCTGAACGGTCTCAATATTGCCGAAATATCCGCCTTCACCGTTGACAATGCGCTGACCTATTTTCAGCGGCTCGAGCTGACGCCGCGCGAGGCGCAGATTGCCAGGCAGGTGTTGAAGGAGATCGTGGAGAGACTTCAATTTTTGAACAATGTGGGGCTGCGCTACCTGACTCTGGACCGGGCCGCGGCGACGCTTTCCGGCGGAGAGGCACAGCGCATCCGCCTGGCCACCCAGATCGGTTCCGGCCTGACCGGGGTGATCTATATTCTTGATGAGCCGAGCATCGGGCTGCACCTGCGGGATAACGCCCGCCTGCTCGAGACCCTGAAGAAGCTGCGCGACCTGGGCAATACCGTGATCGTGGTGGAGCATGACGAGGGGACCATCCGCGCCGCCGACCATATTGTTGATATCGGCCCCGGTGCGGGGGCTCACGGGGGAGAAATTGTAGCCCAGGGAACGCTCCCCGAAATTACCGCCACCCCGGGCTCGATCACCGGGGACTACCTTGCCGGGCGGCAATCCATCTCCGTGCCGGCGGAGCGGCGCCTGCCGGGCGAGCGCAGCCTCCGGATCAGGGGAGCCCGGGAGCATAATCTCAAGGATATCGACGTGGAGATCCCCCTGGGCCTTTTTGTCTGCGTTTCGGGGGTCTCCGGTTCCGGCAAGAGCACCCTGGTCAATGAAATTCTCGCCCGGGCGCTGGGGCGGCTCCTGCACCGCTCCCGCGAGCCGGCCGGGGCCCACCGCGCCATCGAGGGCGTGGAGCATCTCGATAAGGTCATCGTGGTGGACCAGTCCCCCATCGGGAGGACCCCGCGCTCCAACCCGGCCACCTATACGGGGCTGTTCGGCGATATCCGCGAGCTTTTTGCCCAGACTCCGGAAGCGCGGCGGCGCGGTTACCGCCCGGGCCGCTTCAGCTTCAACGTCAAGGGCGGCCGCTGCGAAGCCTGCCGGGGCGACGGCATCCTGCGCATCGAGATGCATTTCCTGCCCGACGTCTACGTGCCCTGCGAAGTCTGCCGGGGTAAGCGTTACAACCGCGAAACGCTGGAGGTGCGCTACAAGGGGAAAAACATTGCCGATGTCCTGGCCATGACCGTATCCGAAGCGCTCGATTTCTTCAGCGCCATCCCGAAGCTGCAGCGCCGGCTGCAGCTGATCGATGATGTCGGGCTCGGCTATATCCGGCTGGGACAGCCGGCAACCACTCTTTCCGGCGGGGAGGCCCAGCGGGTGAAGCTGGCCACCGAGCTCTCGAGGCGCAGCAACGGGCGGACTCTCTACATTCTCGATGAGCCGACCACGGGACTGCATCTTGCCGATATCAGCAAGCTGCTGCTGATCCTGGAGCGGCTGGTCGATTCAGGCAACACGGTGGTGGTGATCGAGCATAACATGGACGTGCTCAAGCGGGCCGATTACCTGATCGACCTGGGCCCCGAGGGCGGCGAGGGCGGCGGCCGGGTTGTCGCCGCGGGGACGCCCGAAGAGGTTGCCGCGTCGGACAGCTCATATACCGGGTTCTGGCTGCGACAATTTCTGAAGCAGCCGGCAGAAAAAGCTTCATCGATGCACAGGGCTTGAGCGGCCGAAAATGATTGTTGAAGGGGTCCGTTTATGGATATACTGTCGCAGCTTGCCGAAAAAGTGCGCCATTTTCCCGAATCCCCCGGTGTTTACCTGATCAAGGATGCCGTGGGAGCAATTATCTATGTCGGCAAAGCGCGCTCGCTGCGGCAGCGGGTACGCGCTTACCTTGCTGTAAACGGCGCCGTGCCGCCGAAGGTAAGGGCGCTGCAGGGGCAGATGCGGGAGATCGACTATATTGTCACCGATTCCGAAGTGGAAGCGCTGATCCTCGAATGCAACCTGATCAAAGAATACCGGCCCCGCTACAATGTTGACCTGAAAGATGACAAAGATTACCCCTGCCTTCGCTTGACCGGGGGCCCTTACCCGCGGCTGGAATACCTGCGCCTTTCGCAGAAAGAGGGCCGCCGGCCGGGGAAAAGCCGCCGGGTGAAACAGCAGCGGGAGGCCGAGGAGAGCGGCGCTCTCTATTTCGGCCCTTACACCGACGCCGGGGCGGTGCATGAGACCATGCGGCTGCTGGGAAAAATATTTCCCCTGCGCCGCTGCCGCCGTCATCTTACCGGGGAGCCTGCGGCGGAGCGGCCCTGCCTTAATTTCCAGATGAAACGCTGCCTGGGGCCGTGCCGCGGCGCGGCGGAGGTCCCGCCGGAGGAGTACAGCCGCCTGGTTGAGCAGGTGGTCTTCTTTCTCGAAGGGAGGCGCGGCTTTCTGGAACGGCAGCTCGCGGAGAAGATGGAGCAGGCGGCGCGCAGCGAGCGCTTTGAAGAGGCGGCCCGGCTGCGGGACCAGCTGCAGGCAATCCGCCGGGTGGCCGCGCAGCAGCAGAAAGTGCTCTTGCTGGGGAAGGCCGCGGACCGGGACGTTCTCGCCCTGGTGCGCCACGGCGATGTGGTGGCGGTGCATCTTTTTATCATCAGGGAAGGAAAACTGATCCGCCGCGAGCATTTTCCACTCGGTAGAGCCGCGGTGGATGTTGAGAACGGCGAGGCACTGGGAGCATTTATCAAATCATATTACAGCCGCGGCGCGCGCCCTCCGAAAGAGATCATCCTCTCGGATCAACCCGATGACCGGGAGACTCTCGAGGATTGGTTGAGAGAGCTGGCGGGAGCAAAGGTGGCCCTGACGGTACCCCGGCGCGGCTCCCGCCGCAAGCTGGTCGAGCTGGCCCTGCGCAACGGGATGCTCAAGCTGCAGGATGAGCAGGAGCGGGTGGAGCGGCAGGAGCTCCTGCCGCTGGAAGAGCTGGCCAGGCTGGTAGGGCTGGAGCAGGCGCCCCGCCGTATTGAAGGATATGATATCTCCCACCTGCGCGGCGGCGCGGCGGTGGGGGTAATGGTGGTATTCGAGCAGGGACGCCCTTTCAAAGACGGCTACCGCCGCTTCCACCTCCGGAAAACTCCGCCGGGGGACGATTACGCCGCCCTGCAGGAGGTGCTGCAGCGGCGGGCGGCGCGCCGGGGATGGCCCCGGCCGGACCTGATGCTGATCGACGGGGGCAAGGGGCAGCTCAACGCGGCCCGGGAGGCCCTGCTGCAGGCGGGCGTATCTGAGATGGCCTTGCTGGCGCTTGCGGAGAACCCGGACCGGATCTTTCTCGAAGGGGAAAAAACACCGGTGATCCTGCCGGCCGGCAGTACCCTGCTGCAGCTGCTGCAGCGGATTCGCGACGAGGCGCACCGCTTCGCCGTGGACTATCACCGCCGCCTGCGGCGGCAAAGCGCCACCCATTCCAGGCTGGAGGAGATCCCCGGGATCGGCCCGCAGCGCCGCACCGCCCTGCTGAAGCACTTCGGCAGCCTGGAGCAGCTCTACCGCGCCTCCGAAGAGGAGCTGGCCGCCGTCCCCGGCATCAGCCGCGTTTTAGCCGAACGAATCTACCGGGAGTTGCATTTGTGAGAAGTGGGACGTGAGAAGTTAGAAGTGGGAAGGGATTGCGCAGGACGCAATTGTACCGGGCTTAGAAGGAAATTCCCTTTTGTGGTGTAGGGGGCTGTCCCAAAAGCCTTTGGCGGCTACACCATTTGCCCCCTCTCCCTTTCCCTCTCCCCCGAGGGGAGAGGGAAATCTGGTCCCTAGGATTGTTTCTTTTCCTGGAGGGGAGGGTGGAATTGAGGCAAAACCGGGCCACTTGGAGCCAGGTGTCTTATTATTAACACCTGTCATCTCCCGGGATCTCCCTCCCCCTGGAGGGGGGAGGGCCGGGGAGGGGGTGGTAATAACAAAGAAAATACCCTTTTGGGACAGCCCCGTGGTTAAAGGCAATTTACCGCCTGTTCAGGTTTAGAGAAAATAATTTTTTTCCCGCTGTAGTGGTGGGGCATGCTCCGCCCGGTTGTTCTAAGCCGCTGCGATCGGGCTTATGCTATAATATATTGAGTGCAGTAACATTAAGGAGGTCTCCATGCGTTACCGGCTGCTGGCCATAGATCTCGATGATACGCTCCTCGATGACAGATCCAGAATATCGCCGCGCAACAAGCAGGCCATCAGGGAGGCGGTCAAACGGGGCCTGATCATCACCATCTCTACCGGGCGGATGTACCGCACCAGCATTCCCTACGTAAAAGAGCTCGCCCTGAATACTGACTGGCCGATGATCAATTACCAGGGCGCTTTAATAAAGACCACCGAAAACGGAGAGGTGCTGTACCATCGACCCCTGGCCAACGATCTCGCCGTTGCCGTAGCCTCCGTTGCTGAAGAAAACGGTGAAGAGATTTGCGCTTATATCGATGAGCGCTTATATATCAACCGGGAAAACCGTTATTCACTTTATTACCGTCAAAAGTATGATGTTGCTGTCGAGGCAGTCGGCCGGCTTGATCTGTTTTTGGAGCGTCATGGATGGAGCCCGACAAAGATGACCATCTTCAACTGGGATGGAAAATTTACAAAAGTCAAAGCGGTCCTGAAATCCGGTTATCCGGGAAAATTCACCATGCTCAAGCCGCATCCCTTTTTTCTCGAGTTTACCGACCGGAGGGCCACAAAAGGGCAGGCTCTGCGGAGGCTGGCCAAAGAGCTCGATATTCGCCGTGAAGAGATCATCTCCTTCGGTGACAGCCATAATGATCTCGATATGATCCAGTATGCCGGGTTGGGGGTGGCGGTGGCCAATGCGTTTCCGGAAGTGCTGGCGGCCGCCGATCTGATCACCGCCGCCAACACCGAAGACGGGGTCGCCAGGGTAATCGAAGAATACGTTCTCTGCCGGCCCTAAATGTCCCCTCTCCCCTGGGGAGAGGGTTAGTTAGAGGGGGGGCTTCTACCCTCTTCGTTTACCGTCATTTGACAGGCAATTTAAGGGAGAAGGCTGTAATATAATTACATATGACCCCTAGAGAGACGGGTGAATGACCATGGTCCGGGAAGATGCAATCCAGATTGTCCTGATTACCGGACTTTCAGGAGCCGGTAAAAGTAATGCGATCAACTGTTTAGAAGACCTCGGTTTCTTTTGTGTGGATAATTTGCCTCCCACCTTTATTCCCAAGTTCGCCGAACTCTGCCTCCAGTCGGAGGGGAAAATCAGCAAGGTGGCCCTGGTTTGTGATATGCGCGGGGGCGCCTTTTTTAATCACCTCTTCGAGGCACTACAGGAGCTGGAGGAGAACGAGATAAACCACGAGATTCTCTTTCTCGAGGCCAGCGACGAGGTGCTGCTGCGGCGTTTTAAAGAGACGAGGCGGCGCCATCCCCTCTCCAATGTGGGGCTGCTCGAAGCGATCCAGGCGGAGAGGCTGGCCTTGAGCGAGCTGAGAGGCAAAGCAGACAAGATCATCGATACCTCCCCTCTTTCGCCGCGGGATCTGAAAGAGAAAATTTACGAGATTTATGAACCGGGACAGCGGGAAAGAAGCATGCCGGTCCTGCTGGTATCCTTCGGGTTCAAGTACGGGCTGCCGCTTGATGCCGACCTGGTTTTTGATGTGCGTTTTCTGCCGAACCCGCATTACGTGGATCATCTGCGTCCCTTGACCGGGGAAGACCCCCGGGTCAAGGATTACCTCTGGCGGTGGATGGTCACGCACAAGTATATCCAGAAGCTTCAGGATCTCCTCGAGTTCTCGATTCCCTACTATATTCGTGAAGGAAAAGCACAGCTGGTGGTGGCCCTCGGGTGCACCGGGGGGAAGCACCGCTCTGTAGCCCTGGCCGCTGAGCTCGGGCGGATCCTGGCAAATCGTTACCGGATCCATATCGAGCACAGGGATATCGACAAGGTTTAGCCGCAACTCCGTATTTAAACGGAGTAAATAAGAGGTGAATGAGATCAAACGGCGCACTCTCATAGCCGGGATGTTTTACTGGCTTTATCCGGGCCTGAAAATCAAGCGCTGGCTCCTGCTGGCTTTCTGCGGCCTGGGGGCGGCCTTGCTGGGCTTTCTCCTGCTGACCGGCCCCGATATCTTTCGGCTTCTCAAGGCGCTGCCTTTTTTCGGCGGTCTGCGCAGCTCTCTTTACTGTGCCTTATTTCTTTGCGGCGGATTGCTGGCGATGATCTACGGCCTCTACCGCGCTGTACGGGCGGCGAGAGAAGCGCTGCTTTCCAAGCCCAGCCAATCCTTGATTGAAAAGATCTTTACCAGCCGCTATCTTGCCGACGGGCCGCGGCTGGTTGCGATAGGCGGCGGCACCGGCCTGTCCACCCTTTTACGGGAGATGAAAAACTACACCGCTAACCTCACAGCGGTGGTCACGGTCACAGACGACGGGGGCAGTTCCGGGCGGCTGCGCCATGAACTGGGGATGCTCCCGCCCGGCGATATCCGCTCCTGCATCCTGGCGATGGCCGATACCGAGCCGCTTATGGAGAAGCTCTTCGAGCATCGTTTTACCGGAGGCGCCGGCCTGGCCGGGCACAATTTCGGAAATCTATTTATCGCCGCGATGACCGAGATGTTCGGTTTCCAGGAGGCGGTGAAGCTTTTGGGCCAGGTTCTGGCCATCCGCGGCCAGGTTTACCCGGTTACGCTGGATCTGGTTCAGCTTGAATCTGAGGATGATGAGGGCGAGAGGATCCTGGGCGAGTCCGTCCATAACAATTTTCAGGGCTGCTTGAAGCGCATCGCTCTGGTCCCACCCGCGGTAAAACCGCTCCCCGAGGTTTTAAGGGCAATCGCGGATGCCGACGCCGTCATCCTGGGACCGGGCAGCCTCTTCACCAGTGTAATTCCCAATTTGCTGGTGCCGGGGATGGTTGAAGCGCTGTCGAGTTCACCGGCGCCGGTTTACTATATCTGCAACGTGATGACCCAACCGGGAGAAACGGCCGGTTTTAGCGCAACCGACCATGTCCGGAAGCTGCAGGAGCACACGGTGCCGCATCTGATCGATTATGTTGTGGTAAATTCTGACCTGGCCATTTCGCCGGTGGAGCTGGCACCTTATAAAGATCGCGGGGTTGACCTGGTGCAGCCTGACTATCAAAATTTGCGTGAGCTGGTTCCCCGGATTATCAGCTACCCTTTGATCGATCGCCGGATGATTTCCCGCCATCACGGACCGGCCCTGGCCCGTTTGCTGATCGGACAGATCTCGACAGAGATGAAACGGGGCTGGAATTCGTGGGAGAGCCGCTTTTTGTCCAGATCCGACCTCATGCCTGAGAAAATTTACCGGCGTTAAGAGGATTGCCGAAAGGAGAGGTTTGATCATGTCATTTACCCGGCAGGTCAAACTGGAACTGGTTCGCCATGAACAGAGAGCGCCCTGCTGCGGTCGTGCCGAGCTGGCCGCACTGCTGCTCTTGCGCGGCTATTTGACCATACGCGGCCGCGAGTACATTTTAAGTATCGAGGTGGAGCATATTGCCCTGGCCCGCCATCTCTTCAGCCTGTTTAAGGCAGCCGGCGCCGGATCTGCAGCGGTATTGAGGAAACAGGAGCGGCGCCTGGGGAAAAAATGCTACCTGGTGCAGGTGACCGGGAGAAAGAAGATTACGTCCTTGCTGCAGGAACTTGGTTTGAACAATAGCCCGGAACCGGATCACCCGATCAGGGTGCCCCTCCGGGTACCCCCGCTGCGCTGCTGCCGGCGTGCTTTTCTCAGGGGGGCTTTTCTGGCCGGGGGGTCGCTAAGCGCCCCTGCCGGTTCAGGTTATCATCTTGAGATCAACTGCGGTTCGCGGGAGGCGGCTCTCGCACTGCGCAGCTGCCTGGTTATATTTAACATCCAGGCCTCTATCAGGCGGCGCCGGGGCTGCTATTTTCTCTACCAGAAAAATTCAGAAGCAATCGCCGATTTTCTACGGGTCATAAAAGCAGACAGCGCTCTCCTGCAGCTGGAAAGCGCCAGGGTGATCCGGAGCATGCGCAGCCAGGTCAACCGCCTGGTCAATTGCGAAACAGCCAACCTGGAAAAGGTGATTACCTCGGCCCAACAGCAGATGGCCTTGATCGATCGGGTGGAACAGCGTATCGGCCTGGAGAACCTCTCTCCTGCCCTGCGGGCGGCGGCGGAAATGCGGCGCCGTTATCCCGAAGCTTCACTGAGAGAGCTGGGGCGGATGTTTGACCCGCCGCTGAGCAAGTCGGCAGTGAACCACCGTTTCAGGCAGCTGGCGGAGCTTGATCGGAATGTTAATCAAACTCAGATCAATTCCTGTTAAAATAAAGCATAAACTGGTGTTGGGAAGCAAAAATCTCCGGCGGTGCATGCTCTGCAGTGCGCCTGAAGCAGGAATATCCTGAATTTATGTCGAATTCAGCACCAGGATGTGACATTTATGAAACTGGATTATCAGTTAAAAATCGAGCAGACCCAGAAGCTGATCATTACACCGGAGCTAAAGCTGGCGATAACCCTCCTGCAATACTCCACCATGGAGCTGCAGGATTTTATCCAGGAGGAACTCCTGAGCAACCCGGTGCTGGAGCTTGGTGAAGGTGAAGCCGGGGGCGAAGAAGAGCCCCCCGGGGAGTCTCTTTCCGATGAGCTTCCGGAAGATGATTTCCCCTGGGAGGAATATTTCCGGGATATGGATCTGGATACGGTGGGGTACATGCCGAACCCTGCGGGCAGGGATTGGAGCGAGTTCCCTACGGTTGACAATTACGCCGACAGCCCGGGCACGATGATGGAGGAGCTGCTCGGGCAGCTGCGTTTAATGCGCCTTTCGCCGCGCCACTACAGCATCGCCGCCTACCTGATCGGGAATCTCGATCCGAACGGTTATCTGGGCAGCGATCTGGGAGAACTTGCAGCTGCTCTCGGGATAACGGCGGAGGAGATGGAGACGGTTCTCCAGATCGTGCAGGGTCTCGAGCCGACCGGGATCGCTTCTCGCAACCTCCAGGAATGCCTGCTGCTGCAGTTTCACAGCATGGAAGATCCCCCGCCGCTGGCGGTGAAGATTGTCGAACATTATCTTCCCGCCGCCGCCGACGGCCGTTACCGACAGATCGCGGCCCGGCTTGGCTGCGATATCAAAGAGGTTCAGGACGCCGTTGATTTTATCCGCACACTTAACCCCAAGCCCGGCTCCATTTTCGGCGGGGCACCGGAAACGCGCTATATTGTGCCCGACATCAATGTAGAGAAGGTTGACGACAAATATGTGATCGTGATGAACGACCAGCTCACTCCTCAATTGATGATCAGCCCCTTTTACCAGAGATTGGTCCAGAATGGAGTTGGCGACGAGAACCTTTCTGCTTTTATCAAAAGCAAGCTTGAAAAAGCCACCTGGCTCCTGCGCAGCATCGAGCAGCGGCGCCTGACTCTCTACCGTGTAGCGCAGCAGATTGTCGAGATCCAGCAGCCGTTTTTGGAGCACGGGATAAAGCAGCTCAAGCCTCTTACTTTAAAAGATGTCGCCCAGGCTGTCGGGGTCCATGAGTCGACTGTCAGCCGCGCCACTGCAAACAAGTATATGCAAACACCGCGCGGTCTTTTTCCCTTGAAATTTTTCTTCTCCAGCGGGTTGACCGGTGAAGGGGGCGAAGATTATTCTTCGCACAGCATCAAAAGTTACCTGCGCGAGCTGATCGAGCAGGAGGACCCGCAAAGCCCCTTCAGCGACCAGCAGTTGACGGAGCTGCTTGAAGAGAAGGGGATTGCCATTTCCCGCCGCACTATCGCCAAATACCGCGAAGAGCTCTCCATACCCGCCTCTTACCGCCGCCGCCGGCATTAGAGGTTGGATGCCGACCTGCACAGAACATGTAGGGGTGACCCATGGGTCGCCCAAACCCATTTCATTTCCAACCTCCAACTTCTAACTTCTAACCTCCAGTAAGCAATCGCGTTTAAAGATGACTTTTGTGGTAGAATAATGGTTGCCAATGAAAATTAGCCCAAGGATGGTGAGCCGCAGTTGAAGTTAAGTGTGGCCGATGTTGAGGTGAAGGGGAAGAAGGTGCTCCTGCGGGTTGATTTTAACGTTCCCCTGGAAGGGGGCCGGGTGAAGGACGACACCCGGATCCGGGCGGCTTTGCCGACTATTGTCGATTTACTGCAAAGAGGGGCCCGCCTGATTTTAGTCTCCCACCTGGGACGTCCCGGGGGAGAGACCAGGCCGGAGCTGCGCCTCGATCCCGTGGCCGGCCGTCTTTCCGAACTGCTGGGCCGGCCCGTGCTCAAGCTCGACCAGGTTGTCGGTCCGGCTGTGCAGCAGGCAGTGGATCAGATTGCCGATGGTGAGGCCCTGCTGCTGGAGAACGTCCGTTTTGAGAAGGGAGAAGAGAAAAACGATCCCGATTTCGCCCGTCAGCTGGCGCAGACGGCCGATCTTTTTGTCAACGATGCTTTCGGGACAGCACACCGGGCCCACGCTTCCACCGCCGGGGTAGCGGAACATATCCCCGCCGTGGCCGGTCTCCTGATGATCAAAGAAATTGAGCTTCTTTCACGATGCATTGATCAGCCGGCCCGTCCCCTGGTGGCGATTTTGGGAGGAGCCAAAGTTTCTGATAAACTGAATGTGATCCGCCGTTTCCTGGAGCTGGCAGATACGCTTCTCATAGGAGGGGGCATGGCCAACACCTTTCTTGCCGCCATGGATTATCCCATGGGAGATTCCTTCTATGAAGAAGAGCTGGTAGAAGGAGCCAGGGATATCCTCAAGGCCGGTGAAGAGAGCCGCTGCTGCCTGCAGTTGCCCGTGGATTTGACAATTACCCGGGAGCTGAAACCGCAGAGTGAGTTCAAGGTTGTCCCGGTCGGGGAGGTGGCCGAAGGCTGGAAGGCGGTCGATATAGGCCCGGAAACAGCGGCGCTCTTCAGCGAGGCTGCTACAGCGGCGGGGACAATCCTCTGGAACGGCCCGCTGGGGGTTTTTGAAACGGCGCCTTTTCACCGCGGTACCGAGGCGGTGGCCCGCGCAGTCTCCCGGAGCAGGGCTTTCTCCATTGTCGGAGGCGGGGATATCGTGGCCGCCATCGAGGACTTTGGCCTGGCGGAGCAGATCAGCTTCATCTCTACCGGCGGTGGAGCCACCCTGGAGTTTTGGGAGGGGAAGAATCTTCCCGGGATAGCGGTTCTGCAAAATAAACAGGCTAAGTAATAAAAAGGAGTGGAGGTAACCTTAAATGGGATTGATCATTGCTGCCAACTGGAAGATGCATAAGACAGCCGCGGAAACAGCAGCTTTCTGCAGCGAGTTAAAACAGAGGGAAAAAGAGCTCCGGGGGGTGGATGTCTTGATCTGCCCCCCCTTTACCGCGCTGGCCGCCGCCGCTGTCGCACTGGAAGGCAGCGGTATCAAACTGGGCGCCCAGAACATGTTCTGGGAGGTGAAAGGCGCTTTTACCGGAGAGATTGCCCCGGTGATGCTAAAAGAGTTTGGGGCTAGCCACATCATTATCGGGCATTCCGAGCGGCGCCACATCCTGGGTGAAGATGATGCCGTGGTCCGGAAAAAGCTGGAGACAGCATTGAACCATGAGTTGACGCCGCTGCTCTGTATTGGGGAAACGGAAGAGCAGCGCAGCCGCGGAGAAACCGGTGCCGTCCTGGAACGGCAGCTCCGGACAGCCCTGGAAGGCCTCGAGCCGCGCGCTCTCAAGGATCTGGTTGTGGCCTATGAGCCGGTCTGGGCTATCGGGACGGGACGGGCGGCTTCGCCGGATGACGCCGCCGCCGCCGCGGCCCTGGTGCGGCAGGTTGTGGAGAAAGTCCTGGCAGCGAAGCAGCGGCCGCCCTGCGGGTACAATACGGCGGCAGCGTCAACGCCGGCAATATCGGCAGCTTTACCGCTCTCTCATCGGTCAACGGAGCCCTGGTCGGCGGAGCCAGCCTGGAGGTTGATTCATTTGCCGCCCTGATTCTTGCGGCGAAGGAGGCTGCCGGGTGCTGAACTCAGTAGCCCTGGTAATTCTCGACGGCTGGGGGTACCGCAGTGAATCTTCCGGAAATGCTATCTTGCAGGCCCGCACTCCGCAGATGGATTATTTGACTGAAAATTATCCCTGGTGCCTGCTGGATGCCGCCGGGGAAGCGGTAGGCTTGCCGGCCGGACAGATGGGCAACTCGGAGGTGGGGCACCTTAACCTGGGAGCCGGACGCATAGTCTACCAGGATCTCAGCCGGATTTCACGCGCCATCCGCGAAGGCACTTTTTTTGAAAACCCGGTCCTGCGAGAAGCGCTGCAATGGTCTCACCAGCATCGCAGCAGCGTCCACCTGATCGGCCTGTTCTCCGACGGGGGGGTGCACAGCCATACCGATCACCTGGCCGCCCTGCTGGAGATGGCGGAGCGGCAGCAGGTGGAGCGTGTTTTTGTGCATGCCATTCTTGACGGGAGAGATACACCTCCCGCCAGCGCCCGGCCGCATCTGGTGCGGTTCCATGAACGCAGCCTTGGCCGGCGGAACGGCTTTATCGCCACCATCTGCGGGCGTTACTATGCCATGGATCGGGACAGGCGCTGGGAACGCACGGAGAAGGCCTACCGCGCATATGTTTACGGGGAGGGAAACCGTTCCTCCGATCCCCTGCAGGCCCTCGAAGAGGCTTACAGCAGGGGTGAAACCGATGAGTTCATCCAGCCGGTGGTGATCACCGGGCGGGACGGGGATCCGCTGGCCACGCTGCAGGAAAATGACAGCATTATCTTTTTTAATTTCCGGCCGGACCGGGTCCGCCAGATCAGCCATGCCCTGACAGACGATCAATTCCCTTATTTTAAACGCGGTCCGGGGGCGCCGCAGCCCCATTGTGTGACCATGACCGAATATGAGCGCAGCCTCCCCCTGCCGGTGGCCTTCCCTCCGGAATATCTGGAAAACACCCTGGGTGAGCTCTACAGCGATGCCGGCTTTCCCCAGCTGCGCATTGCCGAGACCGAAAAATACGCCCATGTCACCTTTTTCTTTAACGGGGGGCGCGAAGAAGCTTTTACGGGCGAAGAGAGGCTGTTGATCCCTTCGCCAAAGGTGGCCACCTACGACCTGCAGCCCGAGATGAGTTCCGCAGGAGTGGGCGAGGCGGCCGTGCGGGCGATCGCCGAAGGGCGGCACCGCTTGATGGTGGTAAATTTGGCCAATGCGGACATGGTCGGCCATACCGGTATTCTGGAGGCGGCGGTCAAAGGGATCGAGGCGGTGGACCGGCAGCTCGGTTTAATTGCGGAGGCGGCGTTAAAGCGGGGGTGGCGGGTGATCATCTGCGGCGATCACGGTAATGCGGAGAAGATGGTCGATGAAACAGGCGGTGCGCTTACCGCCCACACGGCCAACCCGGTCCCCTGCCTATTGTTGGGTTGCGGTCAGTTGCAGCTGTTGCAAGACGGCTGCCTGGCCGATATTGCTCCGACCATCCTGGAGCTGGGCGGCCTGCCCCAGCCGTCAGAAATGACCGGGCGAAGCCTGGTTAATATGAAAGCCCCCCCGTGTTAGTCATCGTGAGGGCGAAGTGTTGTCATCCTGAGCAAAGCGATGTCATCCTGAGCGAAGCGAAGGATCTCTAAACCGGCCTTGGCGGAGAAAGATGACAAAAAAGGAGAGTATCACGATGGAAGAACGGATCATAGAGGTTAAGGCGCGAGAGATCCTCGACTCGCGCGGAAATCCGACCCTCGAAGCGGAAGTTCTGCTGCAAGGCGGTTGGCGGGGGCGGGCGGCAGTTCCTTCAGGCGCCTCCACCGGCGCTTTTGAAGCTGTAGAGCTGCGGGATGGCGATAAGGAGCGCTACCTGGGCAAGGGCGTGCTCAAAGCGGTGGCCAATGTTAACGAGAAGATCGCTCCCGCCGTCCGCGGTTTGAATGTCCTGGAACAGCATCATCTCGATGGGCTCATGATCGAGCTTGACGGGACCTCCAACAAGGAGAATCTCGGGGCAAATGCTATTTTAGGCGTTTCCCTGGCGGTGGCTCGGGCTGCGGCAACGATGCTCGATCTGCCCCTCTACCGCTATCTGGGAGGCCTGCAGGGAGCCCTGCTGCCGGTACCCTTTATGAACATTCTCAACGGGGGGCAGCATGCGGATAATAATGTCGATATCCAGGAATTCATGATCGTTCCCGCCGGAGCGGACAGCTTCGCCCGCGCCCTGCAGATGGGGACGGAGGTGTTCCACCATCTGAAAAAGATCTTGGCTTCGCGGGGCTTGAATACCGCGGTAGGCGACGAGGGCGGTTTCGCGCCGGACCTCGAGTCAAATGCTGCGGCCCTGGAGGTAATCACCGAGGCGATCGCCGCCGCCGGCTACCGCCCCGGGAAAGATATTTACCTGGCCCTCGACGTGGCAGCCACAGAGCTGCTGCAAAACGGCCGCTACCGCTTCGAAGGAGAATCATATACCGGTGAAGAGTTGATCGAATACTACTGCAGTCTTGAACAGCGCTATTCGATCATCAGCATTGAAGACGGCCTCGGCGAAGAAGATTGGGACGGTTGGGCTGAGCTGACCGAAACACTGGGAGCGAGGATGAAGCTGGTCGGTGACGATCTTTTTGTCACCAATTCGCGCCGTTTTACTGCCGGAATTGAGAAAGGGGTGGGCAATGCCATCCTGATCAAGCTGAACCAGATCGGCACTCTCAGTGAAACCCTGGAAACCGTTGCCCTGGCCCACCGCTCCGGCTACGGCGCAATCATCTCGCATCGTTCCGGCGAAACTGACGACAGCTTTATCGCCGACCTGGCGGTGGCGGTAGGAGCGGGGATGATCAAAACCGGCGCTCCCTCGCGGGTGGATCGCGTAGCCAAGTACAATCAACTGCTGCGCATCGAGGAGACGCTCGGCGAAAGCGGCAGCTTTGCCGGCCGGACCATCTTGACAAAATAGCATGATTTGCCGGGGTTCATATTTTGTGTTAGAATAAATAAGATTTAGTTATAGAGCGGGGGTGGCCTGTATGCTGGTAAAAGTACTGATCGCGCTGTACATTCTCGTCTGTATCGGTTTGATTGTCACAGTGCTGCTGCAATCGGGACGCAGCGCCAGCCTGGGAGTTATTGAGGGAGGCGCGCAGAGTCTTTTCGGCAAGAAAAAAGGGCTCGACGATATACTTGGTCGGGTGACTACCGGCCTGGCCGTGGCCTTTATGCTTTTTACGATCGTATTGACAATCTTGCGGTAAAACGGCAATTTATATTTGCTATTGAAGTGGGGGCGGGATATAACCTGCCCCCACAGTTTTCCGGTGTTCCAAGTGCAGGCGTCAACGGGTGCTTCCATGCGGGCGGGGATTTCCCCGCTCCTTTTATTTTGCCGCGGCTAAGGGTATAATGTGTACAAGTTTGCATTAGAGTAATATTTTGGAGGAGAAACAGATGGAACGTGAAGAAGCCTTGAGTTTGGTGAAACAAGAGGTTAAGACAAAAAATTTAATCAAACATATGCTGGCGGTGGAAGCGGTAATGCGCCGCCTGGCCCGGGAGCTGGGCCAGGATGAAGAGCTCTGGGCTCTGGCCGGTCTGCTGCACGATCTTGATTACGACAAGACGGTGGATCAACCGGAGCAGCACGGACTTCTCGGGGCGCAGATCCTGGAGGAAAAAGGCCTTCCCGCAGAGCTGGTCCGGGCGGTCAAAGCGCATAACGAGATGCTCGGAATAGAGCGTAAAACGCTGCTTGATAAAGCCCTCTATGCCGCCGATCCGGTTACCGGGCTGCTGGTGGCCGCGGCCTTGATCCATCCGCAGAAAAAGCTGGCGGCGATCGATCTTGATTTTGTGCTGAACCGCTTTAAAGAGAAGAGCTTTGCCCGTGGCGCAGACCGGGGGCAGATTGAGACCTGCGGCGATTTAAACCTCTCCCTGGAGCGGTTCATCGCCCTGAGCCTGGAAGCGATGCAGTCAATTGCTGCAGATTTGGGGTTGTAGTTGCCTGAATGAAAAACCAAAAGAATAATAACTCATTACCGGAGTTGCAAAATAGAATAGTGCAAGTTCTTGGCGGGAATCGTCAGCGCTCATTGACGCCACAGCAGCTCAGCGGCGCCCTGGGGTTGCGTGAAGATGAAAAAGCTTTGCTGGCGGAGCAGCTAAAGAACATGCTTGCTGACGGCCTGCTGATCAAAACCGGGCGAGGCCGTTACGGGTTGCCCCGGCGCCTGAACTGCGTCACCGGGATTCTGGAAGGAAACCGGCGCGGTTATGCCTTTCTCAGGCCCGATTCCAGGGAAGAGGATATCTTTATCAAGCCCGGCGCCCTCAAGGGCGCTGTTCATGGAGACCGGGTGATGGTCCGTCTCACCTCCTCCGGCAGCCGCCGCCGCAAGCCTGAAGGCGAAGTGGTGGCGATCCTGAAGCGCGGCTGCGAACAACTCATCGGGACGCTGGAGCGGCGCGGCAAGAGCTATTATGTAATTCCTGACGATAGCCGTTTCGGTCGGGCGGTAACCCTTTCGCGGGGTTTAAAAGAGGCCCGCCGCGGTGAAAAGGTCATGGTCAAGGTTGATTCCTGGCAGAAGGGGAACCGGCTCTCCCGCGGCCATCTCGTGGAGCGGATCGGAATGCCGGGCGCCCCGGGGACGGAGCGGCTCCTGTTTGACCGCCAGTACGAGCTGCCCGGTGAATTTCCACCGCGGGTTTTAAAAGAGCTGGATACGCTCCCGCCCGAAGAAGCGATCCTGCGAATTGCTTCCGAGGAGAAGCGCGCCGATCTGCGCAACCTGTTCATGGTGACCATTGACGGGGAAACGGCCAAGGATTTTGACGACGCCGTTTCACTGGAGATGCTCCCGGAGGGCGGTTACCGCCTGGGAGTGCATATTGCCGATGTCTCGCATTATGTCAGCGAAGGGAAGGCCATCGACCGGGAAGCGCTTGAGAGGGGCACCAGCACCTATCTGGTTGACCGGGCTGTGCATATGCTTCCGCCGCTGCTCTCGGAGAACCTCTGCAGCCTGAAGGCGGGAGAAGATCGTCTCGCGGTGAGCGTGCTGATCGATCTCACCGCTGCGGGAGATTTACAGCATTACCGTTTTTCCCCCAGCCTCGTGCGGGTGGCGCAGCGTCTGACCTATACCCAGGTGGAGGCGCATCTCGTGGGTAAAGAGAAGCTCGACGGCGAAGGGATGAGCCCCGGTGAGATGATGGAGCAGATGGACCGGCTGGCGGCGCTGTTGCGGCAGAAGCGCCTGCGGCGCGGCGCCCTCGACCTCGATATTCCCGAACCGCAGTTTATCCTCGATGAAGCCGGGAACGTCACCGGCGTGGAGCAGCGCCGTCAGGGCCGTTCCGAATCGCTGATCGAAGAGTTCATGATCCTGGCCAATGAAGTTGTGGCCGCTCATTTTGCGCGGGAGAAGCTGCCCCTGATCTACCGGATCCACGCCGTGCCGGCGGAAGAGAAGCTGGCTGCTTTGCGCGAGACCCTTTTGCTGCTCGGCGATCAAACCGCTGCTGAACTGCGCGAGTTCAAGCCGCATCACTTGAAGATGCTTCTTGAAAGATCACGCGGCCAGGCCGCAGAAGTTTTGATTCGCTACCTGGTGCTGCGCTCTCTGCCGCAGGCCCGCTACAGCACCGTCAACGAGGGTCACTTCGGGCTGGCTTCGCGCTTCTACTGCCATTTTACCGCCCCGATCCGGCGATATCCCGACCTGGTCGTGCACCGGCTGTTGAAGGAATCGGTTGCCCCGGGGGGGATCAGCGAAAAATGGTGCTCCATTTTGCAGTCGAGCCTGCCGGCAATCGCAGAGCACGTTTCGGAAAGGGAGCGGGAGGCGATGGAGGCGGAGCGGGCCAGCGAGGATATCAAAAAAGCCGAATACATGGAAGGCAAACTGGGAGAGGTTTTTCCAGGAATCATCAACGGCGTGACCAACTTTGGCCTCTTCGTGGAGTTGGAAAATACCGTCGAGGGGATGATCCCCTTGAGCGAGCTTGCCGACGACTACTATGTTTACCAGGAAAACGCGGCCGCCGTGGTCGGGGAGCGTACCCGGAAAACTTACCGGCTCGGCGATCCCATCCGCATCAGAGTAATCCGCGTTGACAGCGCTGCCGGAAAGATCACCTTTTCCCTGGAGAACGATAGATAAATATGCAGGTTATTATTACCGGTTAAATAATAAAAGGAGGTTGAGTTGGAGATGGAGCTATACGAAGCGCTGGAAGGCAGGCGCAGCATCCGTAAATATACAGCAGATCCGGTATCCGATGAGACGCTGCAGAAGCTGCTGCGCGCCGCCGGCATTGCCCCTTCGTGGAAAAATAATCAATGCTGGCGCTTTATCATTGTTCGCGAACAGTCCCGCAAACAGAAGCTGGCCGGTTCACTGCCGGATGGGAACCCATGCAAAAAGGCAATTGCTGAAGCCCCGGTTGTGCTCGTCCTCTGCGCCGACCCGCAAACTTCGGGCCGGCAGGATGGGAAGGACTACTACCTGCTCGACGCCGGCCTGGCGATGCAGCAGCTCATGCTGGCCGCCCATGCCGAGGGTCTCGGCACCTGCTGGGTGGCCTGGTTTGACGAGGCTAAAGCCCGCCCGGCCTGCAATATTCCCGAGCCCTACCGCGTCGTTGCTCTGACGCCGCTCGGGGTGCCCGCCCACCGGCCGTCTCCCCGTCCGCGTAAAGAGCTCGAGGAGATTATTTTTCTTGAAGAATGGGGAAATATCCTGATATAGAAAATTATAAAGGAGGAAGATCAACCCATGGAAGAAGCGCTCAAGTTTTTGAAGAACAACGCCCCCTTTTACCTGGCCACTGTTGACGGAGACAAACCGAAGGTCCGTCCTTTCGGTTTCGTGATGGAGCATGAAGGGAAGCTCTGGTTCTGCACAAACAATCAAAAAAATGTGTACAGGCAGCTACAGGTAAATCCATATCTCGAGATATGCACCACGTCGCCTGACAATACATGGATAAGACTACGGGGGAAGGC
>MTKY01052507.1_pt1 | contig 21353 bp, 17 predicted proteins | sample 1042731 | NCBI WGS metagenome assembly MTKY01 (sample SAMN06212206, study PRJNA360538) | anaerobic digester metagenome | biome: Wastewater treatment plant; material: sludge; isolation source: anaerobic digester fed with sludge from wastewater treatment plant | place: Denmark: WWTP Soeholt ... | reverse complement strand
AGGCATCGACCCAGCCGTCGTCCTGCCCCGAATCGACGATCACGCCGTCGTCGATGCGCAGCCACGCGGGCGGGAGCGCATTCTCGTCGCCCAGCGTCGCCACGGGGGGCAACCACAGAACCAAAGTGCGGGACATATCAGTCGCTCTCGCCCCAATCCCGGCGGACAACGACGGGCGCAGCCTGCCCGGCGGAGGGAGCGCCGCCGTTGGCGTCGATGAGCGAAACTGCCGTCAAAAACCCGTCCCCCATCGTCACATTCGTTGTCAGTGTCAGCCAGCGGCTGGTCACCCCCGCCTGTTCGGCCACCTCGGTCGGCGGGTCGAACCGTTCGAGGGGTCCCGCCTCCCAGAATCGCACGCTGCTGCCATAGCCGCCCGCGGGGCGCGCCGCCAGCGCTGCGCGGGCGTCGGCGAGCGTCATTTCGCCGGGCAGCAGCATCGCGACCAGCGGCGCCTGCTCGGGCGCCAGCGTGTTGACGTTCAGCCGCACCGGGTCGGTCACCGGCAGCACGCATATCCAGGGCTTCAGCCGCGCATAAATTTTGGGGCTGACCCCGCGTACCGCACGCAGCTCGCTGCCGTCGGCCATCTTGCGGTTCGCCGCCAGATAGGCGCCGGGTCGCGCGCGATAGACATTGTCTTCGGCGCCGAGCGGGCCGTCGTTGCTGTCGCTGTCGATCCAGTCGGCGGCCGCGCCGGCGATCGCCTGCGCCTGCGCGGCGTCGATCCCGAGCAAAGTCATCAGCGCGCCGAACTGGCGCATCGCTCCCGATCGCTGGCTGAACCGCCCCGGCACCGTCTCGGCGACAAGGCTGTTGAGGTTAAAGCAATTGTTCGCATCTGACAGCTTCGCGCGACCCTCCCCCCCCGGTAGCGGCAAAGTGAAATCGCGCCCCAGCCAGCCGCCCGCGAGCGTCAGCTTGGCGGGGTCGCGCCCCACCAGATCGGCGACGCGGCGCAGCGCAATCTGTTCGGCGGCGAAGCTGTACGCGCGCCCCTGATCGACTGTGGCAGCGCTGCCCGCGATCACCGCCATCACCGCGACGAGCAGCAACGCCGTCGCCGCGATCACCGCCATCACCGCGACGAGCAGCAACACGGTGAGGAGCGCAGCGCCGCGCTCATGGGAGAGGCCGCGCGTCATGACGGCGGATTTTCGGCCGCAGGCGGCGGCGGGGATAGCATCGGCGCGGTGAGGAACAGCATCGTCAGCGCCTCGCGCCCGCTGCGCGACACCCGCACCTCGACCGCACGCGGCAGGCGGTCGCCGGGTTCGGAGCTCCAGATTTCGGCCCAGTTGCCCGCGTCGTCACGATAGCGCACTGCGACCGCAGCGACCTCATCAAGCAGCCGGTCGCCCGCATTCAGCACCGTCCCGTCGAGCATCGGTTGCGTGGCGCGTCGCCACTCCCCGCCGACGAGCGCATAAGCGACGCGCTCGACCGCAGGTCGCGGCGATCCGTCAAGCGCCGCCGCGCCGCCATGGACGAAGGCAAAGCCTGTCGATGAGCCGACAAATGCCGGCACCGCTTCTCCCGCCGGCCCGCGCGTCGACCGCTGGACGGCTTGCGCCAGATCGTTCGCCATGACCGCGCGGAGCCGGTTGACCCCGCCCATCGCCTTCAACCGCGTCTGCACCGCATCCTGCGTATCGACGCTGCTGCGTAGCAGGCCGACGCCGATCGCCGCGATCGCGGCAAACAGCGACAGCGCAACGAGCATTTCGATGAGGGTGAAGCCGCGCTCGTCTTTCATCGGCTTGGCCGAATAATCGTCAGCGCCGCCTGCCCGCGCCCGCTTTCGGGGCGAACGATGAGGTCGATGCGCAGCAAGCTGTCATCGGCGGTCTGCGCGACGCGCTGTTCGACGCGCCATTTGCGGCCAGCGTTTTCGACGCCGATCGCGCTGTTGCCGATCGTCGGCGGCGCGGCGTCGGTCCATAATTCGACGGCGCGGTTCTGCGCGACGATGCCGGCGATCGTGCTTTCATCCAGATCGCCCGCGGTGCGCACCGCAAAGGCGTCGAGGCGGAGGAGGGTCAGCGCGGCGATGCTGATGACGCTCAGTGCGACCAGCATTTCAAGAAGGGTGAAGCCGCTTTGCGGTCCGTTGGCGCGATCACTTGCCACGGCTGACCTCCCCCGTCGCCGACACGCGCACAATCTCGCGCGCATCGTCGCCGCTCAGCACGACCGCCTGCGGGGTCGGGCTGGTGCCGACGCGGTCAAACAGGATGCGCGCCGCGCCCCGCCCGTCGCCCGCAGCAAAACGGACGTCGCCGGGCCAATTGCGCTGTGCGAACGCACGCCCAGGCAGCGGCTGCCATTCGCCCGCGACCCGCCGTTCGAAGCCATAGCCCGAGGGCGCAAAGTTGACCGCAACGCTGCGCCCTTCGATCACCGCGATGTCGCGCGCTCCGGCGAGCCGCGCCGCAAGCCGGTCGGCTTCGCTGCGCACGCTGCGTTCGTCGCCCGGGATGGTCAGCACAACGGCGGTCGCGGCCAGCGCCATGATCGCAAGCACGACCATCAGTTCGACGAGCGTGAAGCCGTTCGCGTCGCGACGCGCGTGCGCCTTAGCCTTCGCTGCGAATATCCGCATTATCGTCGGTCCCGCCGGGGGCGCCGTCGGCACCGAGCGACCAGACGTCGAATGCCTTGCCGTTCGGCCCGGGCGCCTGATAATTATAGGGGCGACCCCACGGATCGGCGGGCAGTTTCTTGATATAACCGCCGCGGCGATAGCGTTCGGGCTGCGCGAGCGAAGGCGGCGGCGTGCTAAGCGCATTGAGGCCGTCGGTCGACGCCGGATAGGTCAGATTGTCGAGGCGATATTGTTCAAGCGCGGTTTCCAGCGTCGCAATATCGGCCTTGGCCTTGGTCACCATCGCTCGGTCCTGACTGGGCAGCACGTTGATCATCACCACGGTGGCGAGCAGCCCGATGATGAAGATCACGACCATCAGCTCGGTCAGCGTAAAGCCGCGCTCGTCCTTCCTGCGGCGCCGGGCAGACGTCGGGCGCGACGGATCGAGCATCAGGCGAATGAAAAGCTGCATCAGCGACATCTATTATATTCCAGCAAGATTCTGCAACTGAAGGATCGGCAGCAGAATGGCGAGGATGATCAGGGCAACGCATGACCCCATAAGGACAATTATGACAGGTTCGAGTAACGCCATCGAAGCCGCCGTAAATCGGTCGAATTCGCGCTCGAGATAATCGGCGGCGCGCTCGAGCATGACCTCAAGCCGCCCGGCGCTTTCGCCGCTGGCGGTCATGTAAACGAGCAATGGCGGGAAAACCCCGGCATCGCGCAGCGCCGCCGACAGGCTCCCCCCGGCGCGGACCTGATCGACGATGGCCGCGGTCGCGCTGGCGAGCGCAGCGTTGCGGATCGTCGGCAGGGTCAGGCGAAGGCCGTCAACGAGCGGCAAGCGGCTCGACACCATCGTCGCCAAGGTGCGGGCAAAGCGCGCCGCGTAGAGATCACGGAGCAACCTCCCGAACAGCGGCAGGCGGAGCAACCGCGCATCGACCCGCGCCTTGAACGCGGGGCGGCGCATCGCGGTGACCCAGCCAAAGGTCGCGGCGGCGATCAGCAACGCGACCAGCCACCACCAGTTCGCGGCGAAGCTCGATATCGCGATCACCGCGCGGGTCAGGAAAGGCAATTGCTGGCCGACATCGTTGAACTGTTCGACGACGCGCGGGACGACAAAGATCATCAACGCGGCCACGACACCGATCGCCACCACCGCGAGGACGATCGGGTAGGCCAGCGCTGCGATAAGCTTGCCGCGCACCTCGGCCTGGCGTTCAAGCAGGTCGGCGAGGCGCGCGAGGATCGTCGTCAGGCTGCCCGTCGTTTCGCCCGCGGCGACCATCGCGCGATAGAGCGGTGGAAAGCTGGTCGGCTGCCGCGCCATCGCATCGGCGAGGCGGCGGCCTTCGAGCAGCCCGGCATGGACATCCCCGATGATTGTGCGCGCGCTCTCGGCCTCGCTTTGCCGGGTCAAGGTCCGCAACGCTTCTTCGAGCGGCGCGACTTCGGCCAGCGTCGCCAGCTGCCGCGTGAACAACGCAAGTTCCTTGCTGCTGAGCCGCGCGCGGCGGAATGCGAGCAGCGACCGGCTGGCGGGCTTCGCCCCCGCCGCCTCGACCGCAACGATATGGAATTTGCGCCGCACCAGATCGGCGCGCGCGGCATCGTCGTTGGCGGCGGTCAGCCGTCCCTTGCGTTCGCGGCCCAGCGGATCGATCGCCACATAGCGATAGTCAGGCATCGATTTCCTCGCGCCGCGCGATGCGGATCGCTTCTTCTGCGGTGGTCAACCCCTTCGCCACCATAGCGCGCGCCGCAGAGGCGAGCGTCGGCGATTTCAGGAAGGCGTGGCGCGTGATCATCGCCTCGTCACCGCCGTTATAGATGTAGCGACGCACCGTCTCGTCGACCTTGATTGCCTCGAACACCCCGATGCGGCCCTTGTAACCCGTACCGCTGCACTGTTCACAGCCCTTGGGGCGCCAGATCACGGTGCCGATATCGAGCCCCAGCATTGCGGCGACGCTGTTGTCGGCCTGCACCGGCTCGCGGCAATGATCGCACAGCTTGCGGACCAGCCGCTGCGCGATCACCGCGCGCAAGGTTGAAGCCAATAGAAAAGGTTCTACTTTCAGATCCTTCAGGCGAGTGATCGCCCCGACCGCATCATTGGTGTGGACGGTCGACAGCACGAGGTGACCGGTCAGTGACGCCTGTACTGCGATATCGGCGGTCTCGCGGTCGCGGATTTCGCCGACCATCACGACATCGGGATCCTGGCGCAGGATCGCGCGCAGGCCTGCTGCAAAATCGAGGCCGACCTTGGCGTTCACCTGCGTCTGCCCGACGCCGTCGACGGCATATTCGACCGGGTCTTCCACGGTCAGGATGTTACGCTGGCCGTCATTGAGCTGCTTGAGCGCGGCGTATAGCGTCGTCGTTTTACCGGAACCGGTCGGCCCGGTGACGAGGATGATGCCATTAGGTTCGGCCAACGCCTCGCGCAAAATCTGGTCGGAGGTGCCCGACAGGCCGAGGACGTCGAAATCTATCCCCGCCGCATCCTTGTCGAGGATACGCATCACGACCCGCTCGCCGGCGCGGCTGGGCAAGGTCGACACGCGCACATCGACCGCCTTGCCCGCCAGCGTCAGCCCGATGCGGCCGTCCTGCGGGACGCGGCGTTCAGCAATGTCAAGCCGCGCCATCACCTTGATGCGGCTGACCACCACCGGGGCGACGTGCGGGGGCATGCGCAGATGTTCGCGCAGCACACCATCGGTGCGCATCCGCACCACCAGTCCGCTTTCATAGGGCTCGATATGGATGTCGCTGACCCCCTGCCGCACCGCTTCGGCGATGATCGCGTTGATCAGGCGGATCGCAGGGGCGTCGTCGGCGCTGTCGAGCAGATCTTCGGCGCTGGGCAGGCTGAAGTCGATGTCATTGTTGCCGACCGACCCCGCCATCGCCGCCGCCGAACTATCGACAGCATAATGGTCGGACAGCAGTCGGTCGAAATCGGCGACACTTGCGGTGGCGACGCGCAGCGGCTGCGCGAGATAGCGTTTGACCTCGATCAGCACCGCGGGATCGGCATCCTCGCGCAGGGTCGCGAGCCATGCCCCACCCTCGCCCGGCGCGATCACAACGCCGTGCTGGCGCGCGAAGCCATAGGGAATATCAACCGCCGCCGGTGCGGCAGCGATCGGCTCGGGATCGGTCACGGATATTCTCCGCTCGGCGGTGCCGGCGCGTTCGAAATCGACGGCGGCACGTCGGTCGAGATCACCCGGCCATCGGGGCCGCGCAGTTCGGGCAGGTTGACCGGGCCGACAGTGATGTCGGCGGCGGTCGCCTCGGTCGGCGCCGGCGGCACCGCGCCCAGATAATCGCGCACCAGCGTATCGATCGCGGGTTCCTCATCGGGATTGCGCTGCAACTGGAAGTCCCGGATATAACCGTAACGCCGCGCGGTCAGCGCGGCATTGTCCTCGCGATTGCGCAGGATCGTCGGGCGGATGAACACCATCAGATTGGTCTTCGATCGCGTCCGGCTGCGCGACTTGAACAGTTCGCCGAGCAAGGGAATGTCGCTGAGCAGCGGGATGCGCTCGATCGTCTTGCGCTCGTCATCGTTGAGCAGCCCGCCGATCGCGAGGATTTCGCCATCGTCGACGGTCAGGACCGTTTCGAACGAACGCTTGTTGAGGATGAGGTCGCTGTTGCGCGACGACACCGGCCCGGCAACGCTCGACACTTCCTGGCGCAGGAACATCTTCACTTCGCCCGCACCGTTGACCTGCGGCGTCACTTCCAGCTTGATCCCGACCTCTTCGCGCTGGACGGTGCGGAACGCATTTTCAAAATTGTCGCCGAGCTGTTCGCCCGTCGTGATCGGCACGTCCTGCCCGACGAGGAATTTCGCCGCCTGATTGTCGAGAGTGACGATATGCGGCGTCGCGAGCAGGTTCGACGTCGTATCCGACTTCACCGCGTTGATGATCGCGCCAAAGATCGTGTTCTTGCCAATGTCGCCCGCGAAACCCGCAAAGCCGCCGGTGGCGGTGAGCAGCGACGCCGCGGCCGCTTCCTGCAGGCTGTTGCCAAGCGAACTGTTCGTCTGGGTCACCGTCGTGTTGCCGTTGACCGTGGTCGTTTCCTGCGACAGCCGGTTCGCCGCATAGGCGCCGCCGAGCGTCAGGATGTTCGGCGATGCATTGCTGTAGCTCGTCGCGACGAACGGGATATTCTTGCCGCCTAGGAGAAACTGGACGCCGAGGCGTTTTGCGGCATCATCGCCGATCTCGACAACGATCGCCTCGACCAACACCTGCTGACGGCGGCTGTCGAGCTGGCGGATCAGTTCGCCGAGCATGCGCTGCACTTCGCTATTGGCGGCGACGATGATCGCATTCGCGCCTTCGTAACGCGTGATGATCGCAGGGCCACGGGTCGAAATGCTGCCACTGCCGCCACCGCTGACCGAAGCCGTCGCGTTTGGGGCGGGTGCCGCCGGAGCGCTGCTGCCCCCACCGTTCGATGACGACGACATGGTCGCAGGCGGTAGCCCTGCCTTCTGCGCCGGGTCGCTGCCGCCGCCGATCAACTGCTGCAATGTCGGCAGCAGCGTTTCGGCATTGGCGTGCTCGAGCCAATAGACGCGCAGTTCGGTGCCGCCTGCCGCTTTCTGGTCCAGCTCGTTCGCCATCGAAACAAAGCGCGTCACCATTGCCTGGTCGCCGCGCAGCGCAATCGCGTTACTGCTGTCGATCGGCACGATCGCGATGGGCGACTTCGCCCCCTCGCCCGCCGCCGGGACCAGCGCCGTAAGCGCCGCTGCGATTTCGCGCGCCCCGGCGTTTTTCAGCGTGACGATCTGGCTGGTCGAACTGTCGCGGTCGATGCTGGCGGCGAGCGAGCGGATGCGGCGGATGTTGTCGGCGAAATCGGCGACGACCAGGCTGTTGGCATTGCGGTTCGCGGTCAGCGAGCCCTGCGCACTGACCAATGGGCGCAGCGTTTCGACCGCGGCGACGGCATCGATATGGCGCAGCCGAATGATTTCGGTGACAAACTGGTTCTGCGCCGCGCCGCGGCTGCCGATGCGCCCGGGCTGCGCAGCCGCGCCGTCGATCGGCTGGACGCGGTAGCTGCCGTTGGGACCGGGAACTGCGACGAGCCCGTTCGAGCGCAACGTGGAGAGAAAAATCTCGAAATATTCGCTGCGCGACAGCGGGCGGTCGGTCACCACCGACACCTTGCCATTGACGCGGCCATCGATAACGAACGTCCTCCCGGTGATCCGCGCCGCGTCCTGAATGAAGGCGCGGATGTCGGCATCGCGGACGTTGAGCGTATATTGCGCATGCGCCGGGGTCGCGGACATCAAAGCGGCGGCAAGCATCAGGGAGAGTTTCAAGCGCATATTTTCTAGGACTTTGACAAGAAGATGGCGACGGGAACGACGCTGGCGCCGCGTTCGACTTCGAGCGAAATGCGTGCTCCGGGCGCGATCTGGTTCGCGAGCGCCGCGGCATCACCCGCCGAGCCGATCGGCCGCCCATTGACCGAGCGGATGACATCGCCCGGACGCAGACCCGCAGCACGGAACACCGCGCCATCGCCCTGTGGCTGGACGACCAGCCCCGTGACGCGGCCATTTTCAGCGCGCGGTGCGAAGCCGACCCCTGCCTTTAGCGTCGTGGGCGACATTTCGCCGCTTGCGTTGGTGCTCGTGGCGCCGGTCGATCCGACTTCGGGCGTCGGCGCCGGAAGCGGCGTCGCCGGGTTGGCGATCGCAGCGTTGCCGCTCTGATCGAGGAACAGGCTTTCGCGCGCGCCACCGCGGTCGAGTAGCACATGATCGAACGCGACCCCGACAAGCCGGACGCCCGACGCGATTTCGTCGCCGACGGCATAGCTGTTCTGCACCCCGTCCTCGCCGGCGATGATCGCCGAACCGCCGCCGGTCGCTTCGTTGATGTTGATGCCGAACAGCGTCAGCCCGAGCGCCGTGACGGTGGCCGACGCTGGTCCCTGCGGAGCACTGCGAAAGAAGGGGTCAAAACTGGCGAACAGCGCGCGGCGTTCGGCGGGCGACGCAATTACCGCTGCCTGCGGCTGCCACGCGCCGAGCGGCGACAGCGGGGTGATGACGGTCCACAGCAGGCGAACCAGTTGCCAGATCAGCAACGCGCCGAGCACGGTGGCGAGCAACAACGGCCAGATCTCGCGCGGCGAGCGCCGCCCCGCGCGCATCCAAACCGGCAACCCGCGCTGCAGCCTTACGGCCGATCCGGACATCAGCGTCGCCATGAATTATTCTATCCCCCTGAGGCTGAAGTTGCCGTCGCGAATCGCCTACGGGCGATTGGTGACAATCAGTTGACGGGAAGATTACAGTTTTTTGACGGACGGGCGAGTCTGGTGGTGGGGGTTGGCGCTGCCGCCGCGACCCCTCCACCACCCGCTACGCGGGCGGCCCTCCTCTCCACCGCTTCGCGGCGGAGAGGAATTAGGCCTCAAAACTTCAGCGACGCGCTCAGCGAGAAGGTCCGACCGAGCTTGTAACGGTTGAGGAAAATACGGTTGTCGCCGCTTTCCTGCACTTCTTCATATTTGCGTCCGGTCAGGTTGCGCGCCTCGAACTTCAGTTCGATTTCCTTGTTCAGCAGGGTGATCCCCTGCCGCGCGACGAAATCGACCGAAATACCGGGCTTTTCCCGGATGTCTGGCTGGCCTGACGGACCGCGGCTGGTGACGCGCGGGCTGGCATAGGTCACGAGGATCGTCTGCTGCGACAATTTGTCCTGATCCTCAAGCCCGATCTGGAAATTGATCAGATGATCCGACTGGCCGGTCAGCGGCGAACCGTCGAAGAAGAAGTTGCTCGCATCCTGCGTCACGCCGTTGATAACCGTGGTATCACCGGCGCCGACCTGAATCTCCGACTTGGTGAATGTGTAGTTGCCGATCAGCACCAGACGGCGGCTGGACCAGAAAGCCGAGTCCGACAGCGTGTCGAGCGCGAAATATTTCTGCACCTCGACTTCGCCGCCATAAAGCAATGCCTTCGGCGCGTTCGCGAAGCTGGTGTTGGCGACCGAATCGGTGCTGAGCGAGGTATAGGCCTCGATCGGGCTCTCGATTTTTTTGAAGAAACCCGCTGCGGTCACGCGCTGATCCTTGGCGAAATACCATTCGTAGCGCAGCTCGGCGTTCCACAGCTCGCTGTCGGTCAGCGACGGGTTGCCGCGGAACTGCCGGTTCGATTCAGGGTCCTGATAGATTTGCGCGATCAGTTCGCGGAACTGCGGGCGGGCGATCGTGTTCGATGCATTCATTCGCACCTGCATATCGGGCGCGACTTCCCACGTCAGCGTGACGGCAGGCAGCCAATAGTCGTTCTTGAGATTGGTCGCCGCAATCGCGCTGCCGCCCGAACCGAACAGGTCGATCGGAACGACGGTTTGCTTGGCGTCCTCGTACCGCACGCCGACATTGACGTTCATCCCCGACACGATTTCCGCCTGCAGCTGGGCATAGCCTGCATGGGTAGTCAGCCCGGCATCGAAGGCGGCCGTCCCATCTTGCGCCGATGTTTCGATCAGCGTGATATCGTACAGCTGGATCGTGGCGTCGGAGAGCAGATAGTCGGGGCGCAGCTGGGTTACCGGCACCGGCAGACCCGAGCCGCGGAACTGGAAGGCACGGCGCACCGCGGTGCGGCTGGTGTCGGTATAGGCGTAACCCACCGTCGCGGTGATCTGCGGGGCCAATTCGTATGACAGGTCGACGCCGCCCGACCACAGATCCTCGTTCAGGTCCGAAAAGGCAATCGTCGCATCGCCGCGGTTGCCGCCCAGATCGTTGACGAATTTGTCACCGGTTGGATCCTGCGTCGTGGGCAGGTTGGTGCGGACGTAGGTGAAGCCACGCTCATAGGGCGCCTCGCGCTGCGAATTGGCGTAAGCGCCGCGCAGATCGAGCTTCAACGCATCGAACTGAAATTCGCCGACGAACTGCGTGTTGATCAGCTGACGCTCATACCAGGCGGTGTCCTGCTTCAGAATGTCGCGCCCGACCTGGTTCGCGTCGGACCCGAGCCCGAGCCGCGACTGTTTCAGCGTGTCGCGGATATAAAGGCTGGTCCAGCGCAGCTTGTGGTCGCCGAGTTCGAGCCCGAAACCGATCAGGCCGTTCACGACGATGCGATTGTCGGTGATCACGCGGTTGTAGTTCGTTTGCGGGTCGCCCGACAGATCCTGGTTGAGCGAGGTTTGCTGCAATGTGTCGCGGGTGCGCCATTTGTTGCTGATGCCCGCGGTTGCGATGATCCCGAGCTCGCCATTGGCAAAGGGGATCGTCGTGCCTCCGGTGATGCCCGCCGACCAATTAACCGGGATATGATCATTCTGTTGCAACAGCGTCGTTTCGGCGTTGACCAGCTCCATCTGGATTGCTTCCAGATCGTCCTGGCTGTAGTCGGCGCCCTGCAGGATCGGCTTGCCGCTGGCAAAGGCCGCCTTCAGGAGCGGCGGCACGTCACGGGTGCCGTCGTCGAAGCCGGTCCAGTCGGTGTCGCTGCCATAATAGGTATAGCCAAGCTGGTTGGTCGTCTCATTGTCCCAGCCGATGCCGCCGCTAAAGGTCAGAAACGGTTCGCGCGGGGTAGATTTGGTCGTGAGGTTGATCACGCCGCCGCCGAACTCGCCGGGAAAGTTCACCGAATAGCTTTTCTGGACCAGCGTCGAATCGATGACGTTCGAGGGGAAGATGTCGAGCGGGACGACACGCTTCAGTGGTTCGGGGCTGGGCAGCGGCGAACCGTTGAGCAGCGCGAGCGAATAGCGGTCGCCGAGGCCGCGAACATAAACAAAGCCGCCGCCAACGACCGACAGGCCGGTGACCCGTTGCAGCGAGCCCGAAATATCGCCTTCGCCGGTGCGCGCGATGTCGGCCGACGACAGCACCGACACCACTTCAGGGGTCGCCCGGACGATATTGGGGGTGTAGCGCCCGGTGACGACGATTTCCTGGTCGGCGCCGCCGGGGATCGACACGTCGCCGTCCTCGTCCTGCGCCGCCGCGTCGTCGGCGGGGGGCTCGCTGGCGGGTGCTTCGGTGGTGACGGGCGGCGTGTTGGATGGCGGCGCCCCGCCGCTGACATCCTGGGCGAGCGCCGCGGGCGCTACCAGCGCTGAGCTGAGGAGGAGCAGGCTGGCAAAGATCGGCCGCTTGGTCATGTGGAAAGTCCCCAAAATTTATGCAGGAAGGGAGCGGGCCAGCCCGTGAGGCGTGCCCGCTCCCCAATTGGATCGCGAGCGATCAGGTCGTCGGAATGGCGCTGCAAGCGCGGCTGGCGGTGCCGAAGTTCGCCGTCGACGAGTTGCACGTCCAACCCTGGTACCAGGTGTCGTTGGCGTCGCGGACGGCGCCGACATAGGCCGTGGTGTCGAAGAAGGCGTTGAGCGTCTTGGCATCGAACGCCGGCCGCGCCGTCTCAGTCGCGCCGTTGACGAACAGGTTCGTCAGGGTCGGCGTGTAGGTGACGGTGTTGTTCGTGCCGCCTTCGAAGATCGCCTGCACCTGCGCGTCGGTCACGCCGCTCGTACCGCGGAATGGCGATGCGTTGCACTGCATCGAGACCGAGAAGAAGCGCGGCGGACCGGCTTCATCGGGACCGGCAGTCTGTACCGTCGTCGCGCTGTTGAAGCCGAGGCAGCGGAAGCCCGGAGCGATGATCAAACCGTTGGCGAAGGTGTAGTCGGCGCCGCCGCGAACCAGGATCGACACGCCGTTGCCCGCCGCATTGTTGCGCTGGACATAGGTGAAGTTCGACAAATTCACATTCTGGCGCGGCGTCGTGTCTTCGTTGCCGTTCGAGTCGATTTCCATCATCGAGTCACCGACGGCTCCACCTTCGCGCTGGACGCCGATGACATACTGGATGTTGCCCTTGTAGCCGACGTCGGTGTCGAGGCCGTCGTCCTCTGCGCCGGTGATGACCAGATGCTTCATGTTGACGCGGCCGCCGAACACTTCGATGCCGTCGTCCGAGCTGTTGTGGATCTGGACATGGTCGATCTGGGTCGCGTTGCCGACGCCCGACGGGGTCAGACCCTGAAGTTCGCTCGCCGCCGACAGGATGAAGCCCGAATAGCGGATCTGGACGTAGGACAGGCGGCCCGAATTATCGCCCGTCTGCGCGCCGCCATAGAGCGCGTTCGACGTGCCTTCGGTGTCGCGTTCGCACGCCGCGGTGCCGGGGGTCGCGCCGGGCGCCAGACAGTCGGTGATCGGCGCGCGGCCGAGCAGGACGATGCCGCCCCACAGCTGCGACGTCTGGTCGTTGGCCGATCCGACGACATTGCCGCGGCCAGTGAAGATGATCGGCTGAGTCGGGGTGCCGACCGCGTCGATGCGATTGCCGCGGTTGACCGCCAGGAACGACACACCCGTCGCACCGAACACGGTGACGCCGGGGTCGATCGTCAATGTGACGACATTGTTGGTGGTCGTCGCGCCCTGGTCGGTGCCAACGTCGACGCGGCCGGGCAGCGAATAAAGCACGCCCGCTACCTTCGGGATCGCGGTCGTCGCGGTGAAGCGCGTCGGGAAACCGCAGTTGCGCCATTCGCCGCCGGGGCCGCTGATCGTGCCGAGGTTCGATAGCTGGTCGGGACCGGCAATCGTCGGGCAGTTCGCAGCGGGGGTTACGGCGGTCGGGGTCGGGGTCGGCGTCGGCGTCGGCGTCGGCGTCGGGGCGGGGGTCGGCGCCGGAATGACGATCACCCCTTCACCTGGCGAGGCAACCCCATCGGCGCCGCATGCGGCGAGGATAGAACAGGCCACGCCGCTGAGCATGACCAAACGAACGCGTGCGAAAGCCGCCATGAAAATCTCCGTTCCCGGTATGCGCCCCCAAATCGGTCGAGCGGCGCCCCTGATGATAAATCACCGGTGAGCGATGTTTCGCCCCCGGTGATGCCGCCACTAGGGTGATTCGATGACGGTCTGACGCTAGAGCCGTGACAGATGCGTGACTCTTTTGAGTCCAATTGGTGACACGCTCGCCGGCGCGTAGGCCGCGGGCCGCGTCGCGCCTGCGCACCCGCAATAATAAATGCAGCGAAGCTTGCTTGCATCGCCCCAAAAGCTTTGCTAGGCGCCCGCTCCTACCCGGAGCCGGACCCGTTCGGCCCCATCATGATGTGCGGTCGTGGCGGAACTGGTAGACGCGCAACGTTGAGGTCGTTGTGGCCGAAAGGCCGTGGAAGTTCGAGTCTTCTCGACCGCACCATCACCCTTTGATTTCATTGGATTATTTTGGGCATTTGGCGCAGTTTGGCGCAGTCCATAAATGCCGAGCTGTACCAAATATACGATCGAATTCGCCTAGACTGGCGCTGTTATGGGCGGGGCGATTTGCCCAGAGCGACCAAGCAGAAAAAAACTCTGTATCTAGCTTCGCGCGCGCCGTGCTTGGCCCAGGTCTGCTCGCGCCGATCTTAGCGAAATTGCGTCTGAAGCGCCGATTTGCGGAATTCGGCGAGCTCGGATTCGACGAATTGCGGCGTCGCGTCGAATCCATCGAATAGGTCGTAGAGCGGCTCCAGGGTCCGGCGCACGACGTCGCCGAAATCGTTCAACAGCTCGGCGACGCTGGTCGATGTTGTAAGGGTCACCGCCTTGGTCCGGCTCCGGTGTATTTCGGCGATCGGCCAGCGGCGAAGCGGCGCGGCCCAAGACAGGAGTTCGCGTCCCTCAAGCCCGGTATAGCGGCTCTCGAAGCGAAGCTTGGTTTGAGGATCGAGACCCAACGCCTTGGCGAGATTAAGGACATGGACGAAGACTTCGGCGGTACGCCAGACCGGTAGCGTCAGATCGAAGATCGTGCCGGGTTCGAGGTTGCCCGCGCCGTCCTCCTGATAACCGCGCTGGAGATAGGCCTTTAGATCGCCCGTCACCTGCCAGAAGTCGCTGTGGGCTGCATCGCCGAACACTCGGTCGGCATCGGGATTGCCGATCCAGCATTCGATCAGCGCGTCGCGGATCACGGGGCGGATCGCGTCCATGGTCGGCACCCGGAAGGGCGACCAGCCCGACGTCGGAGGCAGGCTCTGGAGCGCACGGCGGAGCATTCCGAGCGGCTGTTCGATGTCGCCTTGCCCGATTTCGTAAGCGTAGGACACATGCCCGAGCGGCTGGCGCGCGGGGTGCGCTGCCAGGAGCGGTTCGACGAGATCGGCCCAGCGCTTGCGCGCCGCGCGGACGAAGGCGGCAAAGCTGCCGGGGACGCTCGGCAGCACGACCATGCCGAGCGCGCTGAGAATGTCGAAGACCTTCTCGAGGCGAAGCTTGATGTCGCCCTGCTCGAATGCGTTGACGGTCGGCATGCTTACCCCGGCAAGCGCGGCGAGCGACTTCTGGGTATGCCCTTCCTCCTTGCGGCGGCGCACCGCCTCGTCGACGAGGCCCTGCCAGTCGAGCGGCCATTCGGTCATGCCAAAATCCTCCGGCTGTTTTCCTCGACGCCCGCCTTGAAGCGCGCCCGAAAATCGCCTTCATCGAATCGCCCGGTGAAACGCAGCGTCGCGGGGTCGGCAAGGCATTTGGCGAGATCACGAAGAGCGAGATCGACCGCAGCCTTCGGCAATCCGATCTCGGCGCCGAAGGTTTCGATGAGACTCCGGCCGAGCGTGTCGAACTCGCGCTTCTTCCCGCCGATCTCGAGCGCGGTTTCGCGGCTGAACGGATAGAGGAGGGTGTTGAGCAGATCATATGCGGGACTGAGGCGAAGGCCTTCGGGCCGCTCGAGGAGCGAGAAATTCTTGAGATGCGCATCGGCATTGCCAAGCGCGAAATTGAAGATGACGAGCTTGTAAAAACGCACGAGATCGAGCCGGGCCCGCGCCGAGTAGCGCGCGATAACGCTGGCCGCTTCCTCGTAGCTCGAGCTATATTTGCCGCCGAACTGCGGGCCGCGCGGCTTGCCGAGAACCTGCGCGAAATCCTCGAGCCGTAGCCGCTCGCCCGCATGGCGGTCGAAGCGCTCGACGAGTAGGGCAAGCCCGTCAATCCCGGCGACGGTCGCGGGCTCGCCGCGCGTCACTTCGGCCTCGCCCAATATTTCGCGGGCGAATCGGAGGCTCAGCGCCTCGTTCTGGACGAGGGTCGGCTCGTCATTGTGATTGAACTTGGCGATATGCGTTGCGGCGTCCCCGGGTTCGACCGACGGACGGAAACCCGTCCCGTCGTGCCAGGCGAGGAGTTTGCGCTGCACACCCGATATGGTGCGCGATGCGGTGACCGCGGCTTCCTCGGACACACTGCCGTCGACATGATGGACGGGCACGATTCCGTCGGCAGGCAGGACCCCGACCGCGCCGATGCAGTCGGCGCCATATTGCAGCAGGATCCCGAAATCATCCTGGTCTGCGGCGCCGCCCGCGCGCGCCTGCAGCCCGCGCAGCCAGCCTTCCGGACCGAGATGCTGGAAAAAAGGAATGAGCCCGTCGCGGCTGACATGATCGCGCGTCGCCGCGGGCAGCGCGCAGGCGATGTCGGCGGTCCAGCCGTCGTCATAAGCGAAATGGCTACCGCGTCCGGTCTCGCTGAGCACGCCGGCGCGAACGCAGTTCCAGGTTATAATGGCTTGCCGATCGGCGATCAGCCTTCTCCGAATCAAAGTAGTTACAAAAGCCACTTATCACCGGATATAATTTAAAGCAATTTTGATTTTTTAAACAAATAAGAACTATGCAGGCCTTTAAATTTATTCACCAAAGAATCGTGCGGAAAAGCCCTTACCTCGGCACTCTTCGCGACAAAGCTCAATTTAAATGAACTTTTTCCGCATAAAACGCCTTACCATCAAGCATTTTTAAAGCCTATCCGTTTCCTTCACGCAGATCTAAGCCCGGCCTCCCAATGTCGCCTGCGCCGTCGCGATCAGCCGCCGCGGGCAAGCTCTCTTGGTCTTCGGGAGGTTGACACGCGCGCCGCTTCGCGGATCGCCTCAGCCAGTGTACGCCCATTTGGGCCGTGATCATCATTCCCGGCCTCTACCGTTGAACGAATACCCCAATTTGCTCCCGAACAGGAGCAAATTTTGTCTAAGTTGCATCTACTGAGTAAAATGCACCCGAAAAGGTGCATGTGTTGACTGTCGACTTGGACGGCGCTATTTCGATCCCGAAAGGGATCAGAATGTCCCGCGAAGAATCAACCAGTGAACGCTTGCTTCGCGAAATCGGCGAGCGCGACCGGCGACTGAAAGACGTGGGCGGCAACAAGCACTTGCGCGCCTATCAGGGCGCGATCGAGCCGCCACTCACGTCCCGGTCGCTCCTGCGGGCCTCGCGTCGGCTCGCACCGGATCCGTCAGCTGCCATGAATTACGGAGCCCCACGCTCGAATATGGCACGCGAAGCGCGCGGCGGGCGCTCTGTCGCGCAAGCTCCGCGAGCAGAGCTGGCGACCCACGCCGCTCCGGAGCCGCTACCCGGCACGCGAGATCCCCAGCCGATCGCCGGCGCTGCCGAGCTCGGGCCGCTTATCCGCAAGGCGCGCAAGCGCATGAAGCTCAATCAGGAGGAGTTTGCGGCCCACGCCGGCGTCGGGCGACGCTTTCTCTCCGAGCTCGAGGGCGGCAAGGCCAGCGTCGAATTCGACAAGGTGCTGGCGTGCGCACGCGCCGCCGGTATCGATATTTTCGCGCGACCGCGGCACGGCTGATGCGGCGCCTCCATGTCTGGCTCGAATGCGCTGATGATCCGATCGGGACGATCCTGGCGAATGACGAAGGCGCCCTCGCCTTTCATTATGCCGATAGCTGGCTGTCGGCGCGCGCCAACCATTCGCTGTCGCTGTCACTGCCGCTCGCCGACCAGTCGTTCGGCGACGTGCGGACACGCGCCTATTTCAACAATCTTCTTCAGGAGAATGACCAGCTTAATCATGTGATCGCGCGCGAGGGATTGTCACGCGGCGATATCGCCGGACTCCTCGCGCATGTCGGCGCCGACTGCGCAGGCGCGGTCAGCATACTCCCGGAGGATGCACCTCCGGTGAAGCGCCCGGGCGACCTCGAAGCCGATTATGATGCGCTGCCCGACGAAGAGTTTCGCGATATCGTCGACCGCCTCGCGAAGGGCGCGCCGCTTCCCGAAGGCATGCTGGATCCATCGCCGGTAGCCGGCTTTCGCGACAAGATCAGCCTCGCGGGGCTGCCGGACGGGCAGTTCGGCCTCCCCAAAAAGGGCACCGGCGCGCCGACAACGCATATCCTCAAGATTCCCCATCCCGAACATCGTCACGAAGCGCGCGACGAAGCTTTCGTGACCCTGCTCGCGCATGATTGCGGCCTGCCGGTCGGAACCTGTCTCGCGCAGACGATCGACGAGCACGAGATTCTGCTCATCCAGCGCTTCGACCGCGTCATATGCGACAACAAGGTGAGCCGCATCCATCAGGAGGATTTCGCGCAGGCGGCAGGCCTGCCCGCCGAACTCAAATATGAGCGCCGAGGTAAGGAAGACCGCCGGTTCGATGCGCCGACGATCGGCCGCATTCTCGAGGCGACGGGGCACCCGGCGCTGTCACGGACTTTCTTTCTCCGCCTGACCCTGTTCAACCTGTTGATCGGCAACAACGACAATCATGCGAAAAATCATGCGCTTCTCCATCGCCCCGGCGAAGCGCCCGAACTAGCCCCCTTCTACGACCTCGTGCCCGTCCAGGCGGTCGCCGGGTTTCGTGAGGACCTGGCTTTCCGGATCGGTACCGCGGACTTTCCGCAGGACATCGGCTTCGACGATCTTATCCAATTTTCCACAGCAATCGGTATTCCTGCGAAAAGCGCGCCGACGATTCTCCGCAATGCGACGCATGAACTGGTCGCGGCGATGGAAGCGTTGACGCTCGATTTCCCGCGCGAGATGCGCGCGCTCGACAATCAGATCGGCGCTGCGGCCCAATATCTCGCAGTGTGCCTCGCGCTAGACGTTGACATTCGTGAACGCGATGCGCCCGTGACGCGCGGCGGCGGCTGGGTCGTCAGCTAGCTGCCGCCGGGGATGGCCACCAACCGGATTCGGCAGACCGCGAGCAGTTTCGGCCGGACACCGTCATTATCATTTACATGATATACTGAAGTGTATATAATTGCGCTACGAAAGGACGCTGATGCCCGACGATCAGAACATAGGCGCGGTACGGCCGCTTCGTATCGGCGACGCAGCGCCCGATTTCATTGCGCGCAGCACGGCCGGGCCGGTACGGCTCAGCGATTATCGCGGGAAGTGGCTGCTGTTCTTTTCGCACCCCGGCGACTTTACGCCGGTGTGCACCAGCGAGTTCATTGCGATCGCGCGCGAGGCGGACCGTTTCGCAGCGCTGGGCTGCGAGCTCCTTGCCCATTCGGTGGATAGCCTCTTCTCGCATCTCGCGTGGATCCGCGCGATTCACGACGACCTTGGCGTCACCATAACCTTCCCCATCGTCGAAGACCCATCGCTCGAGATTGCGACGGCTTTTGGCATGGTGGATTCGGATTCGCGCAGCGCCGCCGCGGTGCGAGCGACATATTTCATCGATCCCGACGGTGTCGTCCGCGCGCTGACCGCCTATCCGCTCAGCGTCGGGCGCTCGGTCGAGGAAATGTTGCGCACCGTCGCCGCGCTCCAGCGCACCAGCGATGGATCGGCCATGACGCCCGAAGGATGGCGTCCCGGGGCTGACATCCTCGCCCCACCCCATTTGCTCACCCGCGACGCGCTCAGCGCCAAAACCGCGACGCACTGGTTCTACCGGCTTGCGCCCGACGGGGCCAAATGACCCCGGTCTCACCCGGCGTGCCGGTCGTCGACGATGAACTGGTCGATCTGCTCCGCGTGCTCGCCCATCCGGTCCGCCTGAAGCTGATCTTTGCGATCCGCGACACCGAGCTCGCGGTCGGCCAGATCGAAAGCGCCACCGGCGTCGGCCAACCGTTGCTTAGCCAACAGCTGGGGGTGCTGCGCAATGCCCGGATCGTCGAAACGCGCCGCGAGGCCAAGCAGATATTCTATCGCCTGAAATCCGACGCGCTCGCACCGCTGCGCGCGCTCGTCGACCAGTTCGATCCGCGCACCGCCAGCCCCATGGGCCAACAAGGCGGCGCTGACAGCGCCGCCCACTTCGCGCGGATTGTTCGCTAACCGACCTTCAGGGCTAGTCGCCGGTCCGCGAGTTCGAGCATCGTCGGCCGGTGGCTGACGATGATAAGACCCACGCCCGTTTCATCGAGCCAGCCGCGCAACCGTGCCGCCAACATTGCCTCGGTGTCGAGATCGAGTCCTTCGCTGGGTTCGTCGAGCAGCAGGAAAGGCCGATCGGCGAGAAGCGCGCGCGCCAGCGACAGGCGCTTGCGCTGCCCCCCCGAAAGCCGTGCGCCGTCGTCGCCGAGCCAGCATTCGAGCCCGCCCGGCAGCATGGCGACGACGTCATCGAGTCCGACGAGAAAAAGCGCGTTGTCCATGGCGGCGCGGTTCACGCCCGGACGCGCGAGGGCGAGATTGTCGGCGACCGTCCCGGCAATCATCGACGCATCCTGCCCCGCGAGCGCAAATAACGCCCGACGGGCGGCGAGCGGCAGTTGTGCAACCGCGACGTCGCCGATTTCGGCCGTCTCGGGCGCATCGTCGCGCAGGCCCGCAAGCGTCTCGAGCAGCCGCGTTTTCCCGCTCCCCGATGGCCCCGTCACCGCGACCCGGTCGCCGCGTGCAATGCGATGCCCGGCAATCACAATCTCAGCCGACGGGTCCGCCGGCGCGGCCACCATCTGCGGGCCAGGCGCCGGGAACATGGCACCCAACCGCTCGCGCGCGCCGCGGCTTTTCCAGCGCTGGAGATCGAGCCGGGCGAGCCCGCCGACGATCTCCATCGTTGCAGCCGCGGCCAGCGCCGACAGCGCAACCAGCGGCGCGTGCGCCGGGCTAAACAGGACAATCGCCGCGACGACCATCCCGGTTGCCAGCCAATGGCCCGCCGCGATTACCGCATCCGCGCGCGCCATGGCAATGCGCGCCCGCTGCAACGGAACCTCGACATCGCCCAGCGCGGCGCGCACAGCATCGTCCAGCGCGTAAACCCGAATGTCGTCGCCGCCCGCAGCAAGATCGACATATTGCCCGATCAATTGCCCCATCGCCTCACGCTCGGCGTCGAGCGCAGGCGCCAGCCACCGCGCGCCGACCCAGCTGGACAGGAGCACACTCATCGCGACCGCGGCGCACAAGGCGATGAGCGCGACGATCCCCGCCAACGCCGCGAGCGCCAGCGCGCCGATCAGCGTCGCAATGCCCGAGGGAACCAGCGTCGTGCGCAAGAGCGCTTCTTCGAGTGCTTCGACGTCGCCGCTGAGCCGCGCGGTCACATCACCGCGATTGAAGCGGAGGGCCGCTGCGGGCGGCACGTCGACCAGCCGCGCAAACAGCCGGGTACGGACATCGGCGAGCGCGAACAGCATGGCCTGGTGGCTGAACAGGCGCTCGCCATATCGCGACAGGGTGCGAAGAATCGCAAAGCCGCGGATTGCGGCGCTGGGAATCAGGTAATTGAATGCCTGGACCGCCGCCGCGCCGCTCAATCCAGCCAGCGCCGCGCCAGTCAGGAACCAGCCCGAGACGGCGAGCAGGCCGATGGCCGACAGCGCCGCAACTGCGCCGGCGATCATGCCTGACGCGACGGCGCGGCGCTGGCGGGAGCGCGCGGCGCGGACAAGATCGTCGATCATGCCAGCACCGTCCGGCCGTCCGCCGCA
>MTKY01002593.1_pt1 | contig 21371 bp, 16 predicted proteins | sample 1042731 | NCBI WGS metagenome assembly MTKY01 (sample SAMN06212206, study PRJNA360538) | anaerobic digester metagenome | biome: Wastewater treatment plant; material: sludge; isolation source: anaerobic digester fed with sludge from wastewater treatment plant | place: Denmark: WWTP Soeholt ... | reverse complement strand
CAGCACAGTAACCACGGGCGATCACTCGGCGACCAACAACTATCTGTTCACTGACCTGCCCGCGGGCACCTACACGGTCTGGGTCAACGATACGGACAACGTGCTCAATGGCTTGGTGCAGACGGGTGACCCGGATGGTGGCATGGACAGCCGCAGCACCACCACACTGGACGGCATCCATGACGATCTGCTGCAAGACCACGGCTACACGCCGGATGGTCACGAGCCGCTCAAGGGCTTGATCGGCGACACAGTCTTCCTCGATCGGGACAACGACGGCCTGCCCGGCCCGGGCGAAGGCATTCAAGGCGTCACGGTGCGCCTCTATGACGACGAGGGCAACCTGCTGGCGACTACGGTCACCGATGCCAACGGCAACTACTGGTTCGGCGGGCTGGATGCCGGTCGTTATGAAATCGTGGTGGACACCACCACGCTGCCCAACGGCGGCGCGGGACTGGTCAACACAGTGGACCCGGACACGCCGAATCCGGGCGACAGCCGGTCGGTCTATGATCTGGACCAAGGAGAGATCAACCTCGATCAAGACTTCGGCTATGTGACCGATATTCCCAACGCGATCGGCGGTACCATCTGGCGCGATTGCAACGCGGATGGCATTCTCGATCCGGGCGAGCCGTACCGTATGGCGGGCGTGGGCGTAGTCCTGCGCGACAGCAACGGCAACGTGGTGGGCAAGGCCTTCACGGATGCGGACGGCGACTTCCTCTTCGAGGGTCTGCCGGACGGTACCTACACGGTGGATGTGGTGGATACCGCCAATATCCTCTTGGGCTGGTGGCACAGCCTCGGCCCGGATCAGAATGCAGACAAACACAGCAAGACCGATCCCTACACCGTCTCGGTGGCCGGTGGTGAAATCAACACTACGGCCGACTTCGGCTACTACCTTGTGATCGCGGAAGTGGGCGACTACGTCTGGTACGACATCAATGGCAACGGTATCCAGGACGGCGGCGAGCCGGGCTTGGCGAACGTCCGCGTGCGCCTGGCCTTGGAATACCCGGATGGAAGTGTCATCAACATGGAAACCCTGACGGATTCCACGGGATACTACCTGTTCGGCAATCTGCTGTTGGATGCGCGCTACGCGGGCAGTACCACCAACGATCCGGCAGCCACCCCAGACCGGATCCGGTTCACCATCTCGGTGGATGGCACTCAAGACGTGCTGGTGGATGATGGCTACCTGCCGACCGGTGTGGATATGGGCGATGGCACCAACGATTCGCGCGAGCACAGCGGTACCTTTGCCAATGTGACCCGCTGCAGCCGGATCACCGTCTATGACTTCGGTTATAGTGGCGGCCCTCTGCTGGCAGTCATCGGCAATGTGGATGCGTTCACGCGCGACGGCCAGACCATCGTGCGCTGGGAAACCATCGAGTCGTGGGACACCGCTGGCTTCTGGCTGGAACGCGAAGTGAACGGCGCCTGGGTGCGCATCAGCGAAGAGATGATTCGCTACCCGCTCTTTGGCGTAGCTCCCATCGTCTTCGAGCAGGTGGACCCGACTGCGGTTGCGGGCGAGACCTATCGCTACCGGATCGTGGAACTCGAAAAGAGCGGCGCACTGTTGACTTATGGCCCGTACACGCTGACCGTGGATGGCGCCGGCCACACCTATGAAGATTGGGCGGCTGGCCAGTTCTCCGCGGCCGAACTGCTGGACCCGGCCATCAGTGGACGTGACGCCGACCCGGATGGCGACGGCCTCACCAACTGGCAGGAATTCCTTGCCGGCACCGATCCGCTGAACGCGGATTCCGTGCTGCGCGTGGTGGACGTGAGCCATGTGGCGGGCGGCACGGAACTGCGCTGGAACAGTGTGCCCGGGCGGTCATACCGGATCGCCGTGGCGGATAGCATGGGTGGCGAGTTCTTGCCGGTCAGCCTGGCCATTGAGGCGACCGGGGCTGTCACCACGTATGTCGTGCCGAGTAATGACCAGCGGCTCTTCTTCCAGGTCATTTTGGTAACGGAAGGGATACCGGGCGACAGCGAACCATAATCCAGGCCAAGGCGGCTGCCACGGAATGCCGGGGCAGCCGCCGGGGTCCGCGGGCGCGCGGTTTTCCACGCTGTGGAAATATTTTTTCCACACTGTGGAAAACTTTTCGGCCCAAAAGCCGGCCGCCCCTGATGTTTCGGAATGCAAAACAGTGAATTGGGAAAGAAGTCGAAAGAAAGTCGAGTGAATCAGTGGCAAAACGCGGGTGCTGCCGTAGTGTAGAGGAGCAAACGCTTGATGCCGTTGGCCAAGCGGTTGGGTCCATGTTTTTTGTGGAAGATGACCGCCGGCAAAAATAAGTTTTTGATTTGATGTTGGAGATGAATCAGTTGCCAAAAGCGTGGAAAACCATGATTGGGCAGGCGCGGCGCTGGCTGTGGCTTGCGGCCGTGGCCGGAATCGCTTGGGGGGCAGAGCCGGCCCAAGCAGCGCTGCGCCCCGACGATGTTTCCGTGCAGTTGACGGCCGGCGATGCCGGCGCGGTGGTGGTGGAATGGAACAGCGATATTCCACCCACGGCCATGGTGGGCTGGCATGTGGAGCGGCAATTACCGAATGGCGCAGTGACGCGGCTCACCACCAGTTGGGTCAAGGTTCGGCTCTTTGCGCTGCCGGGTGATGCCTATTCATTTGTGGACACAACCGCAGGCGCGCGGGTCGGCGATGTGCTGACGTACCGCTTGGTTGTCGTGGATCCGGAAGGGCAGGAGTGGCCCGGCGAATTCCGCACGCTCGCCGTTACCCCGCGCGGCGCGGCAGAGCCGCAGGCCGAACCGCCCGCGCGCGGCAAATCGTCCATGCAACGGCGCGGGCTCCCCATCGTGTCCGGCAGCCGGATTCGCATCACCGTCACCAACGATGGCGTGTACCGGGTGACCGCAGCAGAAATCGCCAACTTGCTGGTTGGCGCCACGGAAGCAGGCGTGGCGACGATGATTCAAAGTCAGGGCATTCGTCTGACATGCAACGGCGAGGCCGTGGCGTGGCTCGGTGAGATAGACGGCTCGGCTCTGCGTTTTGTGGGCGAGCGGTATTCGGACAGCTACGGGCATGAAAATGTCTATTGGCTGGAACTGGCTCCCGGCTTGGCCATGGCGGTGAGCAATCAGGCCACGGCGTTGTCGGACACAAACGGCTGGTTTTGGGAAACGTTGCGCGTTGAACGGCAAAATTATTATCAGCCGCAACTCCCCGGCGGAGTTGAGGATGATTATTTTGTGTGGGATGGCGTGTCGCTCACGTCGCCGGAAAGCAGCGCCAATCTGGCCAACACCATCACGCTGCCGGATGCATACAGCAACCTCAAAACAGGAACGGTGTCCGTCGTGTTGATCGGCGCGTATGACGGCCCAGCGGAGTTGGACAACCATACCCGCCTTCGGGCGGGCGGCGTATTGGTGGCGGAACAACAATGGAAGGGCGACGAACGCATCGTCTTGTCGGGGCCAACGACCAACCTGGGAGGGACCTCGCTGACGGTGCGCGTGGACATCCTGCGCGATAGCGGCGTCGTTACAACCACGGTCATGTTGGACGCGCTCGAGGTGACCTATGCTCGCCATCTGCGGGCGCGAAGCAATCAATTGCTGTTTACCGCACGGCCGGGAACGAATGTGCTGACGGTGCGCGGCTTCACGCAACCGGATATTCGTGTGTTTGATCTCACCAACCCGCGCCGGCCGGTGGCGGTGCAGGGAACTGTGACGCCAGATGGCGCCGCTTGGCAGATTTCGTGGAGCGTGGCTGAGAGTGACGCCCGCCGCTACCTTGCCAGCGCCGTGGATCTGACGCCGGCGCACATGACCGGGGCAGCGGGAGTGACTTGGCGCAAACCGCAGGCCGGGGGAAAGTATGTGGTCATTACCTCCTATGCTCTGACCAACGCAGCGCAGGCGCTGGTGGATTACCGGCAGCAAACCGGTTTGAACTCCGTGCTGGTGCCCATTGAAGACCTCTTCAATGAATTCACTTATGGCCGGCGGGATCCGACCGCCGTGCGCGAATTCCTAAAATACACGAGCCAAAACTGGACCGAAAAACCAGCTTATGTCTGTCTCGCTGGGGATGGCCATCAGGACTATCACGACATTTTCAACCAGTCGGCCACGCGTCCCAATCACATTCCACCGGTCAAATCGCGAGTTCCGGTGGATGCCACACCCAGCGGCAACAATCTGACGGTGGGGCTGGATAACCCAATGGCGGACTGGAAGGGTAACGCGGCGCCGGATGTACGGCTGGGGCGGCTGCCCGCGCAAACACCCGCCGCGCTGAGCAACATGATCGCCCGCATTATCCAGCATGAGGCTGAATCCACTTGGAAGAAAAGCGTGCTGCTGGTGTCCGACAAAGATGAGAATAATGCTTTCGCGCATGCGGCCAACCGTTTGGCGGCCAAACTGCCACCGGGTCTCACGGTAAAAAAATTGCCGCTTGGCATGACAACCCCTGTGGCTGAGATGCGCGCCAATTTCATTCAGCAGCTCAACATGGGTCCCTTCCTGGCGTCGTATTATGGCCACGCAAATAACTTTGGGATCAGTAGCCCCTATTTCTTCCAGTATAACGCAACCAATCAGATTGATATGTTGTCGTTGACGAACCAAGTCCAGACGCCGCTTCTGGTTGCCGGAACCTGCATGCTGAACAACTTTGGTGAGCCGCACCCGAACACCCGCTGCCTCGGCAAAGCCTTTTTGACGGCCGCACCAGGCGGGCCCGTGGCGATTTGGTCCTCGGCCACCGAAAACACGCTCTCCATGGCGGAAGCCACCGCCGGTGCCATTGTGAGCAATCTCTTTGGCGCCGATGAAAGTTTTCTGGGTGACGTCATCCAGAATGCACTGGACTTGCAGGCGCGCAGCGCGTCGCCTTGGACCGTCGCCGCCAGTGTCTTGATGGGGGACCCAGCCTTGCGGATGCGGCCGCGCCGTTTCGATGACCTTACCCCGCCCAATCTCAATATAACCACCCGCCCGGGCGCGAGCAGCGCCTCGAACCGGGTCGCACTGTCCGGCACGGCTGCCGACTTCAGCGGAGTGGCCGAAGTGATCGTGCGCAATAACCGGGATGTGGGCGAATGGGTGGCGACTGGCACCGGCTCTTGGTCGGTGAACGATATCCCGCTGCATCAAGGCGTGAATTTCCTGGACGTTATTGCTACGGATATCTATGGCAACGCCACCACCCAAACCGTCAAGGTCACCTATAGTGGCGACGCCTACTATGACGCGGGACTACGCTCCGGCCAAGTGGTGCAAGCCATCGAGTTCCCGGACAATATCCCACGCGGCAATACAGTGCGCGTGCGCTGGCAGATTCTATCCTATGTGCCGGTGCGCTCCTACTTGCAAACCATGCACCGCGACGGCACCAACGTGGTCTGGAATGTGCGACGCAATGGCGAATTGGTCGGGCAGGTGGAAAGCTCATGGAACGTGGGTTCCGGCGCCAAAAAAGCCAAGGTCTATTCCTTCGAGTGCGACTGGACCGCACCCGATTCAGGCGATGCCCCAGTTGATATTTTTGCATGGTTCAACGTGGCGCAGATGGACGGGGTGCGCTACCTGCTGGCCAATATTCCCGATGGGGTGGATAACCGGCCGGATCCGGATATTGCCAAAGTGTTCCGCCGGACGCTGGTGTCGCATGCCTCATCCTCATCGCCCGGCACGCCCGGGGGATTCACCGAAGACCAATCGCCCGTGCGCGAACAGAATCCGCAGCGTGAGTTCGACAACATCAACGATATCAAGAAGCGTTCTGGCGGCGTGGTCACGGCCATCAACATCCCGGACAATTGGGTGCCCGGTACTACCGTCACCTGCCAGTGGACGGTCTTGGCCTATATGGATATCGAAGGCCAGTTGGCCGCGGCCGACTTCGCCAACTCGACCATCCCGCTGCAAGTGAACGGCAGCCGGGTGTCGTCCAAGAAATCCACATTCAACTTCACGCACAATGGCACCACGTATTACGCGATGGAATATACCTTCCGCGCCTTGGTGAATGTGCTGGCGGAATGGAATACCACACCGCCCGGCGAGCCCGGTGTCCCCCGGGTGCAGATTTTCTTCCGGCACCGGATCCAAAACAGCAACGGTACCCGCATGGCCTGCAATCTGGCCTCGGGCGTGGATGCACGCCCCTATGCCAGCGATGGCATGTTTGGCCGCTTCATTGAACGCACCATTCAGGTGAGTCCCGGGCCATGATCCGTCGCCTTCTAGTTTTGCTTTGCTTGGCTGTGGTCGTGCTAGCGCTTTGGCCGGTTGCCATCCATCTGCGGGATAACCAGCCTGTGGTGCTTCTGCCCGGCACCGAGGAAGAACTGCGGGAGCGCGCTGCGGCGCAGGCTGCTACCATCGAGCAGTCTGACGCAGATTTTGACCAGAGCATCCCGGAAGCGGCGTTAGAGCCCCAAGTGGTCATGGATGCCGATGAAACACCATGGCCGGCGGACACAGCGACTGATTCCATTCCGTTCGCGGCCTTGCACAAGGCGCTGGCTGCAGCGATGGCAGAAAATGAACTGGCCGGTGTTCAGCAACTGCTGGATTCGCTGGCCACGCCTGCGGAACGGCGCGGGGCCTTTCGTTGGCTGGCGCATCATGATGGCGATGCCGGCCTTGCCATGGCTTTGACCATCCTGTGGATGACCCCTGCTGATGACCCGCGCCATGCCGATTATATCAGCGCGTTGCATGGGATCCGCCACCCGGCTTTGGCCGCGTGGTTGGTGCAGGCGTTGGCAACCACAACGGATGAACAAACGCGGGAGCGCCTCGCGGCAGTGTTGGCCACGGTGCGTGGGCCGGCTCTTATCGAGGCTATCGAACAGCAGTTGGCCACCAATTACTCTCCGACGCAACGTGCACCTTGGCTGGCCGTTTTGCGCCAGCGCACCGATTTTGAGGAGTTACCTGCTTTGATGAGTCTGGCGGAATCGTCGGATCCCGATATCGCCGCAGCGGCGGCGCATGGCATCGCCAATATCGGCGGGTGGGAGGCCTGCCTCTGGTTGGCGGAATGCGCGCTCCAGCCGAATGCGCCGCACTACTATCGGGATGCCTTGGCGGCCGGTTCGTCCGGATTCAGCCAAGCGGCGCTGGCATTTATTGCCGGCGGGCGTGGCGTGCCGGAGCCGCTCCGCACCGCAGCGGTGGCTGGTGGAACGGCCACTGGGGCTGGGCAGTTGCACCCGGCGGTGCAGCCCGGCCGTGAAGGCATGGATGACAGTGAGCGGTGGTTTTAGTGATTGCATTGCGCAAAGGAAAAATCGTGAAAATGAAACAAAGGCTGGTCTGTGGAATTACGGCCGGACTGTTCCTGTTCGGCGGCTATGCGGCAGCGGCCGGTCATCCGTTACTCACGTTGCAGGACTCGAGCCTTGCGTGGGCGATGTCCGATGCACCGCTGGGATATGGTGATTATGGCGCGCCCTCGGCTGCCGCGCCAATGACCGTAGATGCAACCTATCCGCTGCTCATGGCTGCCGCTACGCCTGTGCCGGCCAGCACCCTCGCACTGCAAGCGGACACCACGGCGGTATCCGTTGGCGCCGGGCAGGAGTTTAGCACGTGGGCCGATCTGACCGCGGTATTTCGCCCTTCGCGCTGGCGCTTGCCAATCCGGGTGGGCGAACCGTTATCGTTTTTGAACTGGCGCGCGTGGCATGATGCTCCGGGGCGTACTGCCAAAGTATTTGCCGGGGTGGTGGTTGTCGTGGGCATCACGGCGGCGATTGCCAGTGCTGGTGGCGGCGGCGGGGGCGATGGTGGGGGGAGCGATTCCCGCGACCCGGGCGTGCGGCCCAATAATCCTTCGCCTCAACCGCCAAGTGGCGGCGGTGGTGGCGGCGGCAGCAGTAACAACAAACCGCGACCCCCGAGCGGTGGTGGTGGCTCCAGCGGGGGCGGTGGCAGTGGCGGCGGTGGCAGCGGGGGTGGTGGCGGCGGTGGCGGTGGCGGCGGCGGTGACGAGTCCCCGTTCTAACGATCGGCGAGGTGTACCATGAAGCTTTCTCTTGCCCACCAGCAATTTCAACAGCGCCCCGGTGTGGTGCTGCGTAAAGTGGCCGGCGAAGTCATGCTGGTTCCCACCGTCACGCGCGAGGTGGATATGGACAGCCTATTTTTGCTGAATGCCAGCGGTGAGTGGCTTTGGGAACAACTGCGTCAGCAGACTACCTTGGCTCAGGTGGCGGAGAAAATGGCCGGGCATTTCCGGATTGAACCCGCGCGGGCGACCGCGGATGCCACGGCATTTGTTGAGCAGTTGGTGGAACGCAACCTGGTGGTTGCCCAACCTGCATCATGAGAGATTGCGACATCGGAGTTGGCCACTCGCGCGTGGATGCCATGCGGCAACGCGCGCGCGAGGAGGGGCTCCCGTTGCACGCCACACTGGAACTGACTCAGCGCTGCAATTTTCGCTGCGTCCATTGTTATGTCCTGCCCAACGCAGCATCGCCGACCAAGGAATTGACAGCCGGCGAATGGCTGGCGCTCGTAAAAGAGGCCGCAGATGCCGGCTGTTTCTCGGTGTTGCTAACCGGCGGGGAGCCGCTGTTGCGCTCCGACTTCCCCGAGATTTATCTTGGTATCCGGAAAATGGGCATTCAGGTGATGATCTTCACCAACGCCTCGCGTGTGGACCAGCGGATCGTTGAAGTATTGCAGGAGGCGCCGCCGCGGCTGATTGAAATTACGATCTACGGTGCCTCGCCGCAGACGTATGCCGCGGTCACCGGCCGTCCCGAGGCCTATCTCGAAGTCATGGACGGTGTCCAACGACTGCGGGATGCCGGAATGCCCGTGGCCTTGAAGACCATCCTGATGAATCCCAACAAGCATGATTTCGCGACCATTCGCGCCATGCGTGGGGCAGGGGAGCGGCAAGTACGTTACGATGCCGCGATCCATGCCCGCTTCCCCGGCGACGGTGAGATTCAGCAGTACCGCGTGCCGCCCGCCGAGCTGGTGGAGCTGGAAGCGCGCCACGTTCCCGAACTGCAGGCGGAATGGGAGCGCACCGCCAAGCGGGAACAAACGCAGGCGGCCAAGACGGCAGCCGCGCCGGGCCCGCAACCGCTTTACACATGCGCGGCCGGGTCCATTTCGTTCTATGCAACCGCCACCGGGATGATTCAACCGTGCGTCAGCGCCGCCCGCTACGGCGTGCAATGGCGCCCCGGCAAGCTGCTGGCGGCTTTTCGGCAGTCCCGCCAGGCCATCCAGTCGGCGTTCAAACCCGCCGGTTATGCCTGCACTGGTTGCGCGGCGCTGCCGTATTGCGCCTCCTGCCCGGCGGTAGCCGAACTGGAAACGGGCATAGAGACCGCCGTTTTCCCCTATGCCTGCCAAGTGGCCAAAACCCGCCAGCGGCGCGGCGTTGAAAAAGAGCTGGCCGCTAAAACAAGTCTTGTTGCAACCCCCGGAATATCCTAAAAGTAATAGTAATCCCCCAAGGAGAAAAGCATGCAAGAGCAAGAGAAAAATCCCCAGCAAGATGCCTACGAAGCCCCCCGCTTGGAAGTGGTTGATTTGCACGGCGAAGAGCTGTTGGCCAAGAGCTGCAAAGACATCACCGGCGCTGGCCCGACGCTGACCTGCCAAGACCAATTTGGCGTGACCTGCTCGTCATTGGGTTCATGAGGTTGGATCCCGCGCCCGCCGGCTCCACGAGCTCCGGACGCAATATCTTGGACATAGCCGGGCTTGGCATTGAACTGGCCAAGCCCCTATGTCCAGATTTTTCCGCATGGCCTGATTCCTATCAGGCCTTTCTTAATATTCGGCCTGATTCCACACCCGCCGATTCCGTGTTCCTCCATGGCGCTGATGTAGAGCGCCCGACGGATGACACTTTTACCGCCACCTTTGCCGGTGGCGCCTGGCAGGCAGGTCAGGCGAACGGGCGCACTGTTTTCCGTTTCAATGCCAACGACCTTCCCGCCTATCTATGGGCGGAACCCAACGCTGATTATTCGCGAGTAACCGTCTGGCCCGATCCCGTGCATGGCCGGCCCATGCCGCCGCTTCTGCACCCGGTGGACCGGGTCTTGTGTATGGGGGTGCTGACCCATCGGCAACGGATCATGGTTCACGCCTGCGGATGGAAATACCAAGGGCAAGCCTTGCTGTTTCCCGGTGTGTCTGGCGCGGGCAAAACGACCATCTGCAACCAGCTCATGGCCTCCGGCCACGGGGTTATTTTGTCCGATGACCGCATGGTGTTGCGGCAAACGGCCGACGGCCTGGACGCCTGCGGTACGCCATGGCCCGGCGATGCCAAGCAGGCCAGGAATGAATCGGCGCCACTGCGCGCCTTGTGCTTCATCGAAAAAGCCGCCGAAAATCGGCTGACGCCAATCCCGCCCGCGGAAGCATTGAAACGACTTTTCACCACGGCCTCCGTGCCATGGTTCGTGCCCACCATGCGCGACTTGGCCCTCGCGGTGGTGGAGCACCTGGTGGCGACGATACCCGCCTACCGGCTGGATTTTCGCCCCACACCGGCTGTGGCCGACTGCCTGCTGCCGTTATTGACGGCTTCTCACAAATAGGGCCATGTGGCCCGTTTGGATAGGGGAAGAATTCTGCTGGACTCGGATTGCAGCTTGATTTTTGACGGGTGGGGCGGGAAAATGAGGCCTCAAATCAATCCGGGCGTGACGCCCGGTGAAAGGAAGCAGGGTATGAAACATTTCTGGCGGCTGATCATGGTGGTGGCGATGGTCTGGGGCGCGGGCTGCGGGAAGAAAAGCGCGCAGGTGGTCAAACCCAATCTGATCAATCCGGACGATGTCGCGGTTTGGGTGGACCAATCGGGTATTACGGCGGGCCAGGTGCAGCGGGAAGTCAATCGGCTTTTCGCGCAGGTGCCGGCGAACATTCCCGCTGATCAAATCCCGGGTATTCAGGCGCGCCTGGTGGGCGAGGCCGTTGAAGGCTTGATTGTTCGGCAACTGGTGCGCAACGAAATGGAACGCTCCAAGTCCATCATCACCCGCGAAGAAATCGAAAAGGGGAAGAAAGACTTGGAAGCCGCACTTGGCCCCGGAGGTTCGCTGTCCGTCTTGCTGGCGGAAACCAAGCTGCCCATGGAAGAGGTTGAAAAGAATCTTCAATTGGACATCTTCAAGAACAAGATGATCAAGGAGCAGCTCGATGAAGCCTTGGCCGGGATTACGGAACAGGTCGTGCGGGAGTATTATGATACCCATCCGCAGGAGTTCACCCAGCCGGCCGGGCGCTTGGCGTCGCATATCCTGCTGCGCGTGCCGCAGGACGCGACGGAATCCGTGAAGGCGGATTTGCGGGCCAAGGCCGAGGCGATTCGCCAAGAACTGCTGGGTGGTGCTGACTTCGCGCAAATGGCCCGGGAAAAGTCCGAATGTCTCAGTGCGGAGCGTGGCGGCGAATTGGGTGTGATTCCGCGTGGCCGCGAAGCGCTATCTTTTGAAGAGGCGGTGTATGGCCAGCCATTCAACGAAATCGGCGAAGTCATCGAAACGCCGGTGGGTTTCCACATCGTCAAAGTGACGGGCGAGCAAGAAGAAAAGTTGATTCCCTTTGAGGAGGTCAAGGGGCGGCTGACGGAGGTGCTCAAGCTGCAAGCCCACCAGCAAGTCACGGCAAATTTTATCCGCGGGCTGCGCGAAAAGGCCACGATCAAGCTGGTCGGGCCGCTGGCCGAGCAAGCCCCCGCGGCTCCTGAAACCCCGGCAGAAGAAACGGCGCCGGCCCTGCCGCCGGAAGCTCCGGTCTCGGTGCCGGCTCAATAATCCCCACGGACCGAGTAGTCACCGTCCACCGGCAGCCGGCTTGTGCGACTGCCAAAAGTTGAGCTTGTCACCCGTATGATCGCTCCGTTTCCGGACTCCGCTGCCGCGGATTCGCGCCCGTTGCGTGAGGTGGTCGGTGAATTTTTCGCACTGGGCGGCGCGCTGGCGGATGTCACCACCGGCGACTTCGAGTTCGAGGCCCGCCCCCAGCAACAGCAGATGGCCGATGCCGTGGCGGCGGCCTTGGCTGATGAGCGCCACCTGATCGTGGAAGCCGGAACCGGCGTGGGGAAAAGCTTGGCTTACCTTGTCCCATTGCTGCTGCACGCCCAGCAGCAGGGCATCCGGGTGCTGGTGTCCACCCACACCATCGCACTGCAAGAACAGTTGCTGGGCAAAGACCTGCCCATGCTGCACGAGCGCTTGGGCTTTGAATTCCGCGCAGTGCTGGTCAAGGGGCGGATGAATTATTTGTGCCTGCGGCGGCTGGCCCGCGCGCGCAGCCACCAACGCGAGTTATTCAGCGATGGCGTGGCCGAAGAACTGGAGCGCATCCGGTCGTGGGCCGACAAAACGGACGACGGCAGCTTGCAGGAATGGCGGCATGAACCATCCGCCGAGGCCTGGGGCGCGGTATGCGCCGAACATGGCAATTGCCTCGGTGCCAAATGCCCGGAGCGCAAACGCTGCTTTCTGCTGCGCGCTCGCGCCAAGATGCAGGATGCCCACTTGCTGGTGGCCAACCATCATTTGCTTTTCTCCGATTTGGCCCTGCGGCAGGACGGCGCGGCCTTTTTGCCGGATGTGGGCGCGGTAGTGCTGGATGAGGCCCACATGGTGGAGGATACCGCCAGCGAGCACCTTGGCCTGCGCCTCTCCACGTATGGTTTTGAACATTGGTTGCGCCGGCTATTCGTGCCAGAAAGCGGCAAAGGGCTTTTGGGCTATTTGCGCGCCGGAGCCGCGGCCCGCGTGGCCACCGAACTTTGGCCGGCAGTGGCCGATCTGTTCCACGAAGTGCCACGCTTGGTCGGCTTGGGGCCGCACGACGGCCAAAAGGTGGTCGCCCAGCCCTTGCAACTGGTGACCAATGTTCCGGAATTGATGCATCAACTCTCCACGGAATTGGAGATTCTGGGGGAAGATTTGGTCGGGCAGGACGAAGACTCCCGCGCGGAATTACGCTCCTTGCGCGGGCAGGGAATTGCCTTGAGCAAAATGCTGGAGGCTTTTCTGGACCAGTCCATGCCGGATCACGTCTATTGGCTGGAGCGCGAAGGCCGCCGCCGGCAGCCCGTGCTGTATTCCGCGCCCATCGAAGTGGCGCCAATTTTGCGCAATGTCCTGTTCGGCACGCTGCGCACGGTCATTCTCACCAGCGCCACCCTAGCCGTCGCTGGAAGGCTGGACTATTGCCGGGATCGCCTTGGCGCGCCGGCTGAAACCGAGTTGCTTTGCCTGGGCTCGCCGTTTGATCATGCCCGCCAAATGCGACTATACGTCGCCACCAACGCGCCCGATCCCAAGGAAAAGGACGCCTATGCCGAAGCCGTGGCTAAAGGGGTGCTGCAATGGTCTCTAAAAACCAAAGGGCGGGCGTTTGCGCTCTTTACTAGCGCCGAGCTGCTACAACGCACTGCGGAAGCCTTGCGCGAACCGTTGGCGGACGCCGGCTTGGAACTGCTGGCCCAAGGCGGCAAACTGGGCCGGCGCGCCATGCTGGAAACCTTCCGCAAAAACGAAGGCTATGTGCTCTTTGGGCTCGATAGTTTCTGGATGGGCGTGGATGTGCGTGGCGACGCCCTGAGCAATGTGATTCTCACGCGACTGCCCTTTGCCGTGCCGGATCACCCCGTGGTGGCGGCGCGGCTGCAGCGCATCAAGGAGCGGGGGGGCGATCCCTTTCGCGAGTATTCCCTGCCGGAGGCCGTGCTGAAGTTTCGGCAAGGTTTTGGCCGCCTGATTCGCTCCCAGACCGACCAAGGCATTGTCGTGGTGCTGGATTCGCGCCTGTTGACCAAGTGGTACGGGCGGGTGTTCAAGCGCTCGTTGCCCGAATGCCCGGTGGAGACGTTTGAGCTGTAACCGCTTGGTTTTGCCTTGCTCCCCGGCGGGCCATTCGGCAAGGTAATTCTGTGCATTCACCGTTGGCCAACTCTGCCACAACAGGCCAGTCGCCGACTGCCGTCCAGCCGGTGTCGCGCGTAGAAACCTGGCTGACCCGCGGCTTGATGGTGGTGGCTGGGTTGCTGGCGCTGGGCTTGCTCTGGTCCGGGTTCTGCGCCTTCACCTGGCGCAAATTCGGCCTGTTCGATTATGGCGTTTATACGAACATGATCTGGAACAGCGGGCACGGCCAACTTTTCCGTTGTCTGCTGGATCGCACCTATTTGGCCACGCACTTGTCATTCTCGCTGGCGTTGCTGGGGCCGCTGTTTTACCTCTGGGACCATCCGTTTTTGTTGTGGGTGGCGCAGTGGCTAATGCTGATTAGCGGCGCGCTGATTCTCTTGCGGGGCGCCCTGCGCGCGCACGTGCCGGCGTTTCTGGCTTGGGCCATTGTGCTGTTTCTTTTCGGCTACCACCTCAATCAGCAAGTGCTGTTGAGCGAATTCCATGGCGTCAGCGCTTATCTCTTGCTGGTGCCCTGGCTCTATTATTGCCTGCGGTTCCAGCGGCGGTGGGTGTGGCTGCCGTGGCTGTTGACGCTGGGCCTGCGCGAGGATGCCGGGTTTATCATCTTGCCGCTGCTGCTCTATTGCGCGGTGCGTGAGCGCTGGTGGCCGGGCTATGTGTATGCCGCGCTGTCGGTCGTTTATTGTCTGGTGGCCATTCAATGGCTGTTCCCGCTGTTGGCGGGGATGTCGTTGCAGGTGCGGCGGGCGGGGCACGTGAACAACCCGCTAGGCAATCTGCTGAATCCGGCCACAGGGCTGTTGCGTTTGCGTGCGCTGCTGTGGGTGGTATTGCCGGTCTTGCCTTTTGTGTGGCGGCGAAGCTGGCTGCCGCTGCTGGTGTTGCCGGCGGTGCCGTTGCTGATTGCCATGGGCAGCGGCACCTCCAATCACTATACGTATTCTCTGCATTATCCCGCCGCGACCATGGCCTGTTTGGCCGTGGCCATGGTCGAAGCCGCGCGCCTGCGCCCATCGCTAGCCGCGCCGACCAGCCGACGCGGCGCCTTGTGGGTAGCATCGGCTTTGTTGCTGATCACCGCTTTTTCCTTCCGCACCCAAGGCTACATTCCCGGCAGTCGTCCGCGCGTGGATGCCACCAAAACCTATTCGCAAATTCATGAGTCCGGCTTGCTGGGGTTGCGTGCCGCCCGCCACATCCCAACGGACGGCATTTTGCGCTGCGCGCCACATTTGGCCGGCTTTTGCGCCAATCGGCGCGATCTGCTGGACTGGGCGGCAGACCCCGCCACAACCCCGCCGGCGGATTTCATTTTTAGCGAAATGAAATACCTGCACAATCATCGCATCGGCTACCACGACGAGCTGACCAGCGGCGACTATGGTCTCGTCTATTTTGACGGCGATTATGTGCTGTTGCAGCGTGGGGCGCCCACCAACTGGAATGAGCTGCTGGAAACAGCCTACGAGTGCGCGCCATACGGCACGCGGTTCCCGCGAATCAGGCTGCCGAAGCGGTTCGGCCGCGCTAATCAGGCGTTGACCATTCCATCCTTGCACTGGCGCGGCGGGAAGGCGGGGGCAACCGGGGTGCTGGGCGCCGCCCCTCACATCACCTTGGCGCCCGGCGAGTACGAAGCCGTTTTTCTCTTTGCCGCGCGGGGGCGGATGGGTGATGATTTCTGGGGCGAGTTGGAAGTCTGGCGGGCCGACAACGAACAACGACTGGCCGCTGTGCGCATTGAGCCCATCGCCACCGGCCGCCATGCGCTGCGTACTCAGCGGGTGGAATTTTCGCTGAACGAAACCACCCAGGTGCAAGCAGTCGTGCAATGCCGCGAGGCCGAGCTATGGCTCGTGCGGACGCTCTTTATCCCGCGCGGCGCATCATGGGATTTGTGACATGACGCTTCGCCGTTGGTTGCCGTTGGGGTTGCTGGCGCTGCTGTTGCTGGCCGCGGCGTGGCGCGGGGTGCAGGTGTTCCAGCCTTCCATCACAACAGGCGACGAAGCTTTGGTGGCGTTGCGCGCGCGTGGCCTAGTGGAGCAAGGCCATGGTTGGACTCCGTACTGGAACGGCGCGCCAGATGTGCATAAACCGCCGCTCAGTAGTGTCCCAACGTGTAAGCAAACCATCTTCGCAACATGTTATTTATGAGCATGTTAAGAAGTGAAATGGCTGTTGTCGACTTGAATTTGCCTGTACGCTTTTACCTTCCGAAATAGGAAGGAGACCCGGATGTACACAGGCCCAACAATATTCTCTCAGCTTATGCAACATTTGCCGTGGCATCATTTTGACCGATGCGTAAGTCGATACGGCGGCGACCACAAGGTTAAGGAGTTTAAGTGTTCTTCCCATTTCCGCGTGATGTCCTTCGCGCAGTTGACCTGCAGGGAGAGTTTGCGCGACATCGAAGCATGTCTTCGGGCCATGCGTCCGAAACTCTACCACATGGGCATCCGCAGCACCGTTTCGCGTAACAACCTTTCCAACGCCAACGAGCAACGCGACTGGCGCATGTACGCAGAGTTCGCTCAACACCTGATCAGCAAAGCTCGTGAGCTTTACGCGGGTGAAGAACTTTCCGTCGAGTTGGAGGCATCAGTTTACGCCTTGGATTCGACGACCATCGACTTATGCCTTTCGATGTTTCCTTGGGCGCGTTTTCGACGGCATAAAGGCGCAATCAAGATGCACACCCTGATGAATCTTCGGGGCAACATCCCCGAATTTATTCATATTTCCGACGGGAAACTGCACGACGTCAACATTCTCGACTATCTTATCCCCACGCCTGGTGCATACTATCTTATGGACCGTGCCTATCTTGATTTCAACCGGCTTTTCGAAATCAACGTCTGCCGTGCATTCTTTGTCACCAGGGCCAAATCCAACTTCAAGTTCCAACGTCGATACTCTCACCCGGTCGACAGGAATACTGGCCTGATCTGCGATCAGACCGTGCTTCTCACAAACTTCTACCCAGCCAAGGCGTATCCAGAACCTCTGCGCCGGATCAAATTTCGCGACCCGGACGATCCCAGTTCTCTGCTCGTGTTTCTCTCCAACGATTTTACACTGCCAGCCATGACCATAGCCAAGTTGTACAAAGCACGATGGATGATTGAGCTGTTCTTCAAGTGGATCAAACAACACCTCCGTATTAAAGCTTTCCTTGGCACTACGCCAAATGCGGTGAAGACTCAGATCTGGATCGCCATTTCGACATATTTGCTCGTGGCGATCCTCAAAAAACGTCTCCGAATTGAGATGGAACTCTACACAATTCTACAGATATTGAGCGTCTCGCTGTTTGAGAAAACCCCCATTTTACAGGCATTTCAGGCATGGGATTACAAAACCAAAACACCCGAGAGCCATAACCAATTACTGCTGTTTGGGTAATATTGGGACAGCAGTGACCGCCGCTATACTTTTGGCTGGTGGGCATTGGCTACAAAGTGTGGGGAATACAACTGGCGGCTGTGCGCGTACCGGCACTAGCGGCCTACCTCGTGGTGCTGGCGCTAACCTTTGTCCTTGGTCGGCGCGTGGCCGGTGATTGGGCTGGATTGTTGGCTGCATTGTTTGCGGCGTTGCATCCCACTATGGCCGTCCAGTCCAGCATGGGCATGATGGACTCGCTCATGATTGCGCTAACTCTCGGCGGCGCATGGTTTTTGCTGCGCACCGATGACAGCCCTCGCTTCTTTGCGGGCTGGGGCTTGTGCTGCGGCCTGGCGTTGCTGACCAAGGGTCCTGGCGCGGTGCCCATCCTGCCGGTTTCGCTGCTCTATTTGCTGGTTGCGCGCCGGAGCACTTTTCGCCAGCCGTGGTTCTACGCTGCATTGGCAGGCGGCCTTGCGGTGGCTGGCATCTGGTTCGGCAGCCAGTTTTTGTTGAACCACGACGCCTTTGTGAAGCCGTATTACAGCGACATTGTCGGCTATCGGCTGAAGCATTCTTGGACGGATACCGCGCTGTATCTCAAATCCGTGAGTTACCTCTGGGCTTCGTGGGGCGGGGTGGCGCCGCTCTTTTTCGGGGCTTTTGTTTTGCCTTGGTTGTGGATGCGCGGGCCCGCCGCGCGCGGCGCGCGCGACGCCACATTATTGGTGGCCTTGGCTGGCGCGGTGCCGCTGGTGATGGTGTCGCTGGTGCGTCAACAGATGTCGTGGTACATGCTGCCCGCCGTGCCGCCAATGGCGATCATTGCCGCGTGGCTAACAACGCGCCTGCTCCAGCGATCAGCTCCCTTGACTTTGCGATTAGTCGCTGGCGCCTTGCTGGCGGCGGGGGTGTGGTTGCCCAACGTGTATGCGGAGCCAACCGCATTGCCCGCATTGGTCTGCGTTCTCGCTGCTATTTCCATGCTTGCCGCCATTGATCGGCGCGAGGCGTGGCAACGGCTCAGCGGTGCGGCCTTTGGTCTTGGCTTGGTGGCCGCGCTGGCGGGAAGCCTCTCGTTGCAGAATCCGCATGTCACCGTGATGCGGTTGCGCGACTCCAGCGAAATGCGCGTGATTGCCCAGCGGCTGGCTACGGAAATGCCGACAACCAATCCGCTGGTGGTCAACTTCCGCCACTACAAACTCAACTCACTCATGTTTTATGCCCACCAAGACAGTGTGCAACTGAAGGATTTTTGCCAACAGCCGATTGCGCCCGGCGCGCGGTATCTCGGCGTGTTGGCCGGTGGCGAATGCCGCGAGTTTTTACGTGGGCTGGCGGTGGAATCCCTCGGCGAATACGCGGGCTACGAGATGGTCGTCATTCAAAATCCCGGTATGGAGCCGGTCACCCCGGGATTGCCGCCGAATGCACCGGCAGGCGAAGCCGCCGATGAGCTTTAACTCCGCCTGTGCGTGCTAGCGGAGGCCGCCGGGCCGATCCAAAAAGACGTTCAGCGTTTGCAAGGGCGCCTGCCCGCGCAGTTCTGCTTGCAGGCGGGACACGTCGGTTTTCAGCCCGGAAAAAACATACTGAAAGCTGGCCTGATCCTCCCGGAAGGATGAACTTTCCAGCCGGTAGCGCTGCAAATGGCGGCCCAGCGCTTCTTCCATCGCGGTCATGTGCGTGGCGGCATCGCCTGCGGGTATTGTCAGCACCAGAATACCGTCACGCCGCCAAAGCCGCCAAAAGCGTGTCCCGCGCGTCAGCAACAGGCTACCGAAGGCCACCAAATACATGATCACCAGAAAGCGGAAGTTGAATGTGGCCGCCGAAATGGATGCCGCAATCACCAGCATGATGAAGCCGACTTCCTCTGGCTCCTTGATGGGTGTACGGAAGCGGATGAACGACAACGCGCCGAGCAAGCCCAGCGAGAGGGGGATGGAGAGCTGCACGCCAATGAACAGCGTGGTGATGGCTATGCCCAAGAGCGGGAAAGCGCGGTGAACTTGGCTGCCCGTGCCGCGCCGTTCATAGAAAAAGCGGTAGGTAGAAGCCGGCCGCCGCGTAGGCTGCCGCCAGCGAAGCCAGCAGCGCCAGCAAAAACAATCCAGGATCCAGTTGTTCCCGGATTTGCCGCAAACTCTCCAACACTCCAAATGTATTTACATTATTCATAACGGCGCGCCTCCCTGCAGGACTTGGTTCATACATTCACCATATTTTGAGAAACTTCGCAACCGCAAGCCCATCTGGAAAAGCGGATAGCTCCAGGCCGGCAGTTCCTTGGTCTGATTCTTGAACTCAACCACGATGCAGTCCAAATGAACGGGGCCCACGGTGGGAAAGCGCGCGGGATTGACGCGGCCGGCCCGAATTTGCCAATCCAGCGCCACTCGGCTTCCCGTGACCGGGCAGATATAGCGTTGCCGGGAATACGAGATGCAAACCGAGGGGCTCAGGATGTGCGGGATCGCTTCGCCCAGTTCTGCGGCGTGGCGATAGAGGAAATCCACCAGCCCGGGATCATCCAGCGGCACAGTGGCCAGCCAGCGCTCGGGCGCACGTACCCCGATACGCGTCTTGCGGCGGGCGGAACCGAGGCGATGCTTGGCTTCGATGAACACCGGTACATCCTCATCCGTGAGGGGACCGGGGCGGCCATACCATCGCAGGCGAACTTTCAATTTCAGATTGTCGCCGTTAAGTTTTTCGTCGTGGAATTGGCGGTTCGGAGTGTCGAAATAAATGCTGTTGATCGCGCCAACGGGGTATTCGCCGTCGGGCTGGCAAGCCGCGGCCAACAGCGCACTGACCGTTTCCGTGTGCCGTTCCGTGCCCACGTATTTGACTTCGTTGACCAATTTTTCAACCGGTTCGGCCAAAGATTGACACCACTGCAGCACCATGGCCCCATGGTGGCATAAAGAGGGCTGAAATCAACCGATTTCAAGCCGGCGGCAGGCGTTGCAGAATGACGCGCGGATTTTTTTCCTGAAAAAACTTCAGTTCCCAATCCGCAGAAAACAGTGCCACCGGGCGGTTGGCGGTGTCGAAGGCCAGCCGGCAACTGCTGGGCAGCATGGCTGGGCTGACGGGTTCCCCGGCGGGGTCCACCCAGCGTAGAATGGTCCACGGGGCAGCTTCGCGACGGGTGACCGCGCCATATTCATTTTCCAGCCGGTATTGCAGGACTTCAAACTGGAGCGGGCCCACCGCGCCCAGCAACGGCGCGCGGGAACCGGAGTCGGGCAAAGTGAACGTCTGCACCGCGCCTTCCTGCAACAGATGGTCCAGCCCCGCGCGGAATCGCTTGAATTGCGCGGGGCTGGCATGGTGCAGCCACGCGAAACATTCCGCGGCAAACTGCGGCAACGGGTCATACACGATGGCCGGGTCTGCCGTCAGCGTGTCGCCGATGCCGAATTCCGGATGCCCCACCAGGCCGATGACATCGCCGGGATACGCTTCATCCACGGTTTCGCGGTCGCGGGCAAACAGCTTGCGCGAGTTGGAGAGCCGGATCACCTTGCCAGTGCGGGGGTGGGTGGCCTTCATGTCACGTTGGAACACGCCGGAACAAATCCGCAAAAATGCGATTTGGTCGCGGTGCTGGGGATCCATGTTGGACTGGATTTTGAAAATGAAGCCGGAGAATTGGTCATGCTGTGGCGGCACCACCAGCGCTCCGGCCTTGCGTGGGCCGGGTGGGGGGGCGTGGGCCAGAAAGAAATCCAGCAGCAGTTGCACGCCGAAGTTATTGAGCGCGCTGCCAAAAAACACCGGAGTCATGTCGCCGGCGCGCACCGCGGCTTCATCAAACACCGCGCCGGCGGCGTCCAGCATGGCAATTTCTTCGGTCAGCCGCGCGACGGCATCGGCCGGCATTTGACTGAGCGTTGCCAAATCCTGCAGCGAACGCAACACTTCCGGCGCCCGCGAGGCGCCGCCAACCGTCCGCTCAAAAAAGTGCGCCAACTTGCCTTGGCGGTCATAGACCCCGCGGAAATCTACGCCGTC